>JAESGW010000842.1_pt1 | contig 12535 bp, 10 predicted proteins | sample 9269791 | NCBI WGS metagenome assembly JAESGW01 (sample SAMN16773120, study PRJNA677053) | algae metagenome | isolation source: Aphanocapsa lilacina HA4352-LM1 and co-occurring heterotrophs from near cave... | place: USA: Maniniholo cave, near Haena, Kauai, HI | collected 2009-07-28 | reverse complement strand
GGGCGATACACACCCCGCAGCATACCCTGCGGGCCCCTGACCGCGAATTACTTGGGACAGATAGCTCGTTGGATCGCCCCTACGGCACTCCGCGTTATGCATCAGCCGTACAAGGGCAGCCTCTACCTGAACGGTTCCACAGGGACGTTTACGACCGGCAGAAGGCGACGATCTCGTCGATGCCCGGATCCCAGCCGTCGGTGGAATCCACCTCCAGCAACGGAATGTTGAGTGGCAGGGGGTCGCCGCCCCCGTGCTCGATGCGTTCGATCAGTTCGGGCTCGGCGCCGGCGTCCACATGGACCGGATGTCGCTCTCCCGACTGGGCCCGCTTCCGGTAGCGTTCCAGCACCAGGTTTCCGGGAATCGTGCAGTGCACCTGGCGCCCGTTCGAGATCGCCAGGAGCGGCCCAAGGTCGTCGGGCGCGAGGTCGGGCAGGAAGTTGGCTTCGATAATGCACGATGTTCCCGTTTCCAGCAGTTCCCGCGCCACCATCAACAGGAGCGCGATGCTCTGCTTGCCCACGATCGTTGACGCTTCCCGGGTATAGGCCTCCTCGCCCTGCTCCGTGGCGTCGTACAGCAACTCCTTGAACTGGTCCTTGGCGAACAGCGGCCACCCGAGCGCCGTGCGCAGGTCTTCCGCCAACGACGATTTTCCGGTGGCAGGCAGGCCGCAGACAGCGATCAGGCGCGGGGGATCGGCGGGGACATGGTTGGTGCTGGTGATGTTGGGCACGAATGATCTCCATACGAACGGGGCAAGGCCGGAGCATGGATGTGCTCCAGGGGGAACTATGGGCGACATCGCACGCCGCGACCAACCAGTCTGGCCATTGCAGCCCTTTCGCTCTACGCAGGCGGGCCCGATACGGTCCCAGGCGCCGGGTTCCACGGCGCGCAGGGTGCTGGTGCGAGCCGGGAGTGCCTGAGATACTGCAACGACACGTACCAACGGGCTCGAAGGCAACGCCGGCGTGCGCCAATCCTGGAGTACACTGCACCCACCATCCCAGGGACGAAAGGGGCCCCGCTCATGACGTTGGACACATCCGCGCCGCAGCGTATCCAGCGCGTTGCGTCCGGCATTATCGATCAGGTCGAAAAGGTCATCGTTGGCAAGCGCCAGGTCATCGAGCAGGTCGTCGTGGCCATCCTCTGCGAAGGGCATGTGCTGCTCGAGGACGTTCCGGGCATCGGAAAAACCATGCTGGCCCGTTCGGTCGCCTCCGCCCTGGGTGGTGACTTCAATCGGGTGCAGTTCACCCCTGACCTCCTGCCGACCGATATTACGGGCTCGCTGGTGTTCGATCCGCGCTCGGCTGAATTCAGCTACCGGCAGGGGCCGATCGTGACGAATGTGCTTCTGGCCGATGAGATCAATCGTGCCGGGCCACGCACGCAGTCCGCGCTGCTCGAGGCCATGGAAGAGCGCCAGGTCTCGGTCGATCGCGAACGCATCAGCCTGCCCCGGCCGTTCTTCGTGCTGGCAACCCAGAATCCGGTCGAACTGGAAGGAACCTTTCCGCTGCCCGAGGCGCAACTCGACCGCTTCCTGCTCCGGACCACGATTGGCTACCCATCGCTGGAAGATGAGCGAAGCATGCTGCGTCGTTTTCGCTCCGATGCCCCGCTGGCACGCGTCGACACCGTGACCACACCGGAGGAACTTCGCGATCTTGTTGCCGAAGTCCGGCAGATCCACATTGGCGTCGCGGTCGAGGACTACCTGCTCGATCTCGTGCGACGGACCCGCGATCACGAAGGCATCGAGGTTGGCGCCAGTCCCCGGGCCGCCCTCGCCCTTGCCCGGGCGTCACAGGCCCGGGCTGCCCTCACGGGCCGGGGGTACGTCATCCCCGATGATGTGCGGGCCATGGCCGCGTCGGTCATGTCCCATCGCATCATGCCGACGTCCCAGGCAGATCTCCTCGGGCACTCGAATGAAGGGCTGGTCGAAACCGTCATCGCCGAAACCCCGGTTCCGGTCGAGACGATGAAGGCGGTCTGACGACGGTGCGCCCATCAGGCAGCTTGCTCGACCAAGACTCGGCGGTCCGGCGTCGGCTGGAGCGGATCGGCAAGTGGTTCGACAATCCTGACGTCGATATCGACACCCGTCGCTGGCTGCTGATCGCGGGCGGGATTGGGGCGCTGGCGGCCTTCCTGCGACAACCCGTCCTCGCCCTGATTGCCTTTGGGGTGGCGCTGGTGGCCCTTTTGACCCGGCTCTGGTGGGACAACTGTTTCCGGGGCTTGACCTATGAGCGCCGGGTATCACAGGAGCGGGCATTCCATGGCGATACGGTCGAGGTGGAACTTACGGCCACGAATGCCAAGCCCTTGCCCCTGACCCGGCTGGAGATCGCCGACCAGGTGTCGTCCAATGTCGACATCGTCAATCGCCAGCTCGAACGCAGCGAACAGGCCAACTCCCGGATCCTCCGCACCATTTACAGCCTCGGGATGTACGAGCGGGTGCACTATACTTATCGCGTGCCCTGCAATACCCGCGGCTGGTACCGCTTTGGTCCGGCGGTCGCCGCCGCCAGTGATCCGCTTGGGCTCACCGCCCGGCGGGAGTCGATCGACGGCTCGGTGCGTTTCCTCGTCTATCCCCGCATGGTTCCGATAACGGAGCTCATCGTCCCTCCGCGCCAGCCGTTCGGCGACTTCAAGCCGCCGCAATCCGTGGTCGAGGACCCGATGCGCATGGCTGGTGTGCGGGATTACGTTCCGGGCGACAGCCCAAAGCGGGTCCATTGGCGGGCGACCGCGAGAACCGGCACGATGCAGACCCGGGTGTACGAGCCGAGCGCGTCCCCGGTCGCGGCCGTCTTCCTCGACACGATTACGTTTTCCTATCTTTGGGAGGGCCAGAATTCGGCCCTGCTCGAGCTTGCCGTCACCACCGCGGCGTCACTCTCCAGCCAGTTGCTCGAAGGGCGACACCAGGTGGGTCTCTATGCCAACGCCCCGATACCCAACCGTTCGCGCACGGTTCGCGTTCCCCCGGGTCGCCGACCGGGCCAGCTGACCCGTATCCTCGAAGATTTGGCGACCCTGGTGCCTGCCTTCGGCGACCGGATCGAGCGCATGGTGATGGAAGAGTTGCCTCGTCTGCCCTGGGGGTCGACGGTGGTGATCGTTACCTGCCGGGTAACCGACGGCCTGCAGCGCTCACTTTTGCGGCTGGCCAGGAACAGTGGCACGCAGCGGTTCGTGATTGTCGCGATCGGGGTACAGCCCACGCTGCTGCCAGACCTCCGGAGGCGCATCCCGGTCTATCACCTTTCCGATGAAGAGGCGTGGGACACCATCACCCGGATCACGATGACAAGGCAGGCCTGACATGGCGCGTGACGAGGCCTTCGTGTCCGATTCCCGGAAGGCGGCGCGCGATCGCGAGGCCGCACTGCGCCGGCAGTCGATCAAGAAATCATGGCCGGTGGTCATCATGATCCCGGTGCTGGTCGGAACCCTGCACGCCTGCGCGTTCTCGCTGCTCATGGAACTGTTCCTTGGCGAGTCGTTTGGCCTTTCAGGCGGGCATCCCGCACCGTGGCCCGGCGCGATCGCTCTGATCTTCCTGGCCTCGTTCTGGGCCAACCGCGCCATAGGGCGACTGGACCGCGGCACGGTCATGAGCCAGGTGCTCACGTTTGGCTGTTGGCTGGCGACGTACCTGGCCTGGATCGTGCTGGAACCCGTCTACCGCGACACCGATGTCTGGTCGAATCCCGGGCTGTTCGTGCAATCCGAGGCGTTCCTCATCCCGCCGCTGCTGATCTCCATGATCGTTTGGTGGATCGGCATGAACTATGCCGCCGACATCGCCAACATCTCCGCCGAAGAAATCCGCATGACCGTGCAACGCGACTGGCTGGTGCTGTTCGGCTCGATCCTGCTGGCGGCCATGATCGGCGGCACGGCCGGGGACATCGCCCTGTCGGCGGCCAGGATTGCGGTTCCCCTCCTGATCATCGTCAGCCTCGCCCTCGTTGCCGGGGCAGAGCTGGAATCGACACGGCGGCTGGCGATCAGGCGTGGCGGGCAACCTCCGGGCTGGGGCCGGTGGCTCCGCCTTGTCGGTGCGCTGAGCGCCGGTGTGCTGCTGTTGACCCTGCTGGTGCTCGCTGCCCTGAGCCCTGAAGCCCTGGGTGCGATCGTCAGCGCACTGGCAACCATTGCCGGCGCGATTGGCTGGGTGCTCGCCTACATCGTCCTGGCCATCGTCTGGACCATTTTCCAGGTCGTGATCGCCGTAACCCGGTTGCTCGAGTGGATCTTCGGTGACATGTTTGGTCCCATCGAACAGCCCACCCTGCCGATCCAGCAACCTGCCGAGATGGAATCCCTGGCCATGGAGGATCGTGACGTCCAGGAGTGGGAATACGCCATCCTGCTGCGCTGGGTAGCCCTGGTGATCGCGATTGCGGTGGTGGCCATCATCCTCTTCCGGGTCACGCGGCGCACGCAAACGACCGAGGAAGACGACGCGGTCGATGAACAGCGCGACAGCGTCTTTTCGGCCGATCTGGCGAAGCAACAATTGCGGGACCTGTTCCGGCGCCGTGAGCGGGCGGCCCGGCCACGGCGGCTCAATCTCGACCAACCTCCGGCAAGCGTCCGCGAAACCATGATGTACCTTGAAGTCCTGGCCAAACGTCAGGGCGTCGAACGGCTTCCGAACGAGACATCCGGGGATTTCGCGGCACGGCTGCGAGCCGTCTGGTCGGGCACCGGACCCGCGCTGGTGGATTTTCCGCGCCGCTACGAACACGTCCGGTACGGCGAACATGACGACGGGGCGGAGTACGAGCGATCGCTCAACGACTGGAACCAGATCTGGAATGCCCGCAGGCATGTGGAACCGCCCAGGGAAGGGTGACGTGTGGTCACACTTGGGGCCAACGATTGCCCCTTGGGCGGTGACGGCCTGGCCCGTTGCGGCGGTGCGACCCTACCGGTGAGCCCCGGCGTCCCCGCCAACCTCGTCGATCGCTACCTGGGAAACCAGCACCTTGTCGATCCGGAAACCGTCCATGTCCACCACCTCGTACCGGACACCTTCCCACACGAACGATTCGGCCGGAGCCGGGATATGGCCGAGCTGGTTCATCACGAATCCGCCAATCGTTTCGAAGTGGCCTTCATCCTCACCGGGGAGCGACTCGATGGCGAGGAGTTCGCGCAGCTCGTGCGCCGGGAACACGCCGTCCAGCAGCCACGATCCGTCGTCGCGGCGAGTGCCGCCCTTGATGTTCGTCGCATGCGGATCGTCGATTTCGCCCACAACGTCCGACAGGACATCGTTGAGCGTCAACAAGCCTTCGATGCCGCCGTACTCGTCGACCACGATGGCCATGACCACGCGCTGGTGGCGCATCTGGTCGATGACCGAAATGATCGGGGCGATCTCCGGCACGAACAGGGCCGGATCCATGGCCTCCCGGATATCGGTCGATTCCCCGTTGATGTGCCGCCGCCAGAGTTCACGGGTCGCCACGACACCGATGACGTTGTCGGTACTCCCGTCGCAGACGGGGTAGAAGTTGTGGGGCGTTTCGGCCATGACCCGGAAATTGTCTTCCGCGGGCTGGCTGACGTCGAGGAATTCCACGAGGTGGCGTGGCGTCATCAGTTCGCTGGCGCTGCGGTCGCCGATGTCGAATACGCCCGATACCATTGCCCGTTCCGACTCGTGGAAGATGCCTGCCTCGGCGCCCTGCTTGATGAGGAGCTGGATCTCTTCCTCGGAAACGTCGGGCTCCTCGGAGGCCTTCGACCCGATCAGCCGGAGCACGGTATCGCCCGAGATCGAAAGGAACGCCACGAGCGGTGCGGCCACGCGCGAGAGCACGGTCATGGCTGGCGCAACCATCGCCGCCATGGTTTCCGGGTGCTGGAGCGCGATCCGCTTCGGAACCAGCTCGCCGATGATCAGCGACAGGTAGGTAATCACCGCAACCACGATCGCCACGCCCAGCGGGTCGCTCCAGCGATCGAGCAGCGGGATGCGGCTCAGCGCGGCCGACAATGGGCCCGAGAGGGTCGCGCCGCCGAAAGCGCCGGTGACGATCCCGATCAGGGTGATGCCAATCTGGACGGTAGAGAGAAACCTCGTCGGGTTGGCGGCGAGGTCTATCGCGGCCTGGGCGCCCGTCTTCCCATCGGCTGCCATCTGCTGCAGGCGCGACGTGCGCGCGGAAACGACGGCAAGTTCGGACATGGCCAGTAGGCCGTTCAGCACGATCAGCAGGAGCACGATGAGAAGCTGCAAACCAGCCAAGGAGCGTGGGGCCTTTCGATAACGGGGCGACGCAAACCGGTCGCCGGCATGGTCAACGCGTGTGCGCTGCATCCATTGTGCATGCTTTGCGGCGACTGTCCCATCACTGGCTGACCGTGATGGTCAGGCCGGGGCCGGCAAATCCCCAACGATGACCAGGTGGTTCCGCGCGCGGGAAAGCGCAACGTACGTCAGTTCCCGGGCGTAGCGGTGACGGCCGAACTGGGACACCTCGGCCAGGATCACGACCGGGCTCTCCAGCCCCTTGAAGGCATGGACGCTCGAAACACGCACCTCCGCTGGTCCCGGTTCCTGGCTCCAGGTCAGTGTCAGAGCCCCGGCTGCAGTGCCCGGCTTCAGCCGGCTGCGCCGGGCACCGTTCGGGGTCAGGATCACGATCTGGTCCGGGGCCAGCCCTTCGATCTCGACGAGCCGGTGGAGCACCTCGCCAATCATGGCGTGTGGCGGATCGGCTGCGGGCACGACAACCTCGATGCCCCGGCCAGGCGGTCCGAGCGACTCCGGTTTGGGATCGCCACCGTAATATTCGATGACCTTCTCGTGGATCTGGGTCGTGCTTCGGCAGTTGGCATCAAGTTCGTGCGGCGCCACCGCCAGCGGATGCAGGAAATCGCGCCGGTAGATTGCCTGCTGCTCGTCCTGGAAGATGTAGAACACGCCCTCTTCCGCCTGTCGCAGGAGCGCCATCAACGGTGGCCACCATACCTGCGCAAAATCCTGGCCCTCGTCCGCGATAACCGCATCGAACCTGCGCTCGAGGTACGGCAGCGATGCTTCCAGCTCCCTGGTCAGGTCGACATTCCAGTATTCAGGATCGCCGGGCCTGACCGTTGACGGGCGGCCCGCCTCCTCGCACAGCCGCACTGCCAGGTCGTGGTAATGGGCAACCGTGATGCGGTTCCGCACGGCGGAATCGAGTTGGCCGATGCCAGACCGCATCCAGTCGGCGAGGTTGCGATTGAAGCAGGTGAGCAGGACATCGAATCCCTCCTCGGCCAGGAGCCGCGCCTTCTCGATGGCCAGCATCGTCTTGCCGGATCCGGCACAGCCGTTGACCACGACCCGGCGGTGATGTTGAAGGAACCGCAGGAGACGGAACTGGCGGGTCGTGAGTTCCGTGATGACGTCGTCACCCTGCTTCATTTCCGCGAGCAGGCCGATCTGGGTGATCCGGACGACGGGCTGGAGCAGGTCCAGCAGTCCCTGGATGGCCTCACCGGACATGGTGCCGGTTGCCGGGATCTCGCTGTACATCTGCTCCACAGCCGCTTCGAGTGATCCCAGGTCCGACGAGTCGAGGACCAGTGAACGGTCGAGCCCGGGCCCGAAGCCGGCGGCATCCACCAGCATGTCCGGGAACGCGACACCGCGAAACAGGGTGTAGGCGAACGGGGCCGTCCTCGGGTCGTCCGCGAGCTTGAGCCGCAAGGCATACATCGAGGCCTGGACCTGGCGGATGGGATTGCGAATCGAGGAACGGCGATTGGTGCGGCTCGTGGACGTCCACTGATCACCTGACCATTCGCCCTCGATCGCGCCTCCCTTGACCTCGAGGACCAGGATTCCGCGCGCGGGGTGGACGATGACGAAGTCAACCTCGCCATCGTAGGTGCGCGTGCGGCTGCGCGAGAGCCAGCCCACGCTGTGCATGACAATATAGTCGTCCGGCAGTTGCGCCTGGAATTCCCGAAACAACATTCGTTCCGCCCGGCTCTCCGTGCTCTCGGAGATCTGGGGCGGGTACATTCTTGCCACTATCACGTCCCGTGCGCTGACGACAGATCGGCCCTGATACGATGCTCCCACCTCATTCTGCCGCCGTTGCGTCCACATGTCGAATCTGGTACAGACGAATGGCCGGAACTTGGTACGATGCCCGTGTCAGGCAGGTCACGAACGTGGACGCGGCGACCGCAGGCGTGGCTCGCCGGGCCAGTGGTGGAGAAGGCGCAACGCATGGTCAATGAACAGATCTTTACGGCGGATGCCTCGTCGGTCGTGTTTGGACCCGGCGCAACGAATGAAGTCGGTGCCCGGGTCCGGGCCCTGGGATGCCGGAATGTCCTGGTGATCACCGACCCGCGGGTTGCTGAGCTCCCACCGGTGGCGAACGTGGTTGCCTCACTCGAAGAAGCCGGGGTCGCGTACGAGATCTTCGCGGATGTCCGGGTCGAGCCGACCGATGCGTCGTGGCAAACCGCGATCGCGGCGGCAACCGCCGGCGCCTTCGACGGCTTCGTGTCGGTCGGGGGTGGCTCGGTCATGGACACAGCCAAGGTGGCCAACCTCTATTCCACCTGGCCGGATGATCTCATGGCCTACGTGTATCCGCCGCTTGGTCAGGGCAAGCCCGTGCCGGGTCCGCTGAGGCCACACGTCGCTGTGCCAACCACGGCCGGGACCGGCAGCGAGACCACCGGCAACGCCGTTTTCGACCTCTCCACTGCCCACGTGAAAACGGCGATCGCCCATCGTGCGCTCCGGCCCACGCTCGGCATCATCGACCCCGAGAACACGCGCACCATGCCGCCGATGGTCGCCGCCTGCTCCGGACTGGACGTGTTGAGCCACGCCCTGGAATCGTTTACGGCCATTCCCTTCGACCAGCGCGAGGCGGCGAGCGATCCGCTCAGGCGCACGGTCTACCAGGGGTCGAACCCGATGAGCGATGTCTGGTCGACCCGGGCGATCGAGCTGTGCGCAGCCAACATCCGTCGCGCCGTCGAGGATCCGGACGATGACGAGGCTCGAGCCGCCATGTTCCTTGCCTCGACCTCGGCCGGGATCGGATTTGGCAACGCCGGTGTGCATTTGCCGCACGCCATGTCATATCCCGTGTCGGCCCTTGCCCGTGACTTCGTTCCTGACGGGTATCCGGACGACCACCCTCTCGTGCCGCACGGGATGTCGGTGATTCTCACCGCGCCGGCGATCTTCCGCTGGACAGCCGTTGCCAACCCGGCTCGCCATCTCGAGTCGGCGCGATTGTTGGGGGCAGACGTGCGTGGAGCGGCCCCGGAAGACGCGGGAGACATCCTGGCCGGGGCGCTTGTCGACATCATGAAGGCAGTCGGGATGCCCAACGGCCTGAACGCGGTCGGGATCACCGACGATGATCTCGATGCACTCGTCAGTGGAACGCTGCCCCAGTCGCGGCTCACCCAGCTTTCGCCACGCACCACAACCGCGGCGGATTACCGGACCATGTTCGCCGGGTCGATGACCATCTGGTAACCCCCTGTTCAGGGTGGGCATCCTTGGCGACAATCGCGTGGATGACCTTGCCCATGACCCAGGCGCGCAACTCAGGAGCAACAGTCGAATGGCAATGCGGATGCAACTGGCGGAAGTGCTGACGAACCGGGAGAAGTCGGTCCTTTGGGATCTCACCAGGCAGCTGGGCGTCTCGCAGGTCGTCACTGGTATCAATGATGGTCCCGGTCTCGCACCCGCCTGGGATTTCGAGCGGCTCAAGGGCATCAAGGAACGGTTTTCCGCCGCTGGCCTTGATGTGACGGTCATCGAGTCGGCGCCATCGTCGATCCAGGAGCCAATCAAGCTTGGGCTGGGCGATCGCGATGAGCATATCGATCACTTTTGCCAGCTCATCGAGAACATGGGTCGGCTCAATATCCCGATCATGTGCCATAACTGGATGGCCGGGATCGGCTGGCTCCGAACCTCGTTCGACGAGCCGGAGCGGGGCGGCGCGCTCGTCTCCGGATTCGACCACGATGTGAACGAGGCGCTGGGCCCGACCCAGTTTGGCGAGGTCACCGAGGAACAACTGTGGGAGCGGATGGAGTACTTCCTGAAGCGGGTGGTGCCCGTGGCCGAGAAGGCCGGGGTTTTTCTCGCCGTCCATCCGGATGATCCGCCGCGATCGCCAGTCCGCGGCATTGGCCGGATCCTGACCAGCCCCGAGAACTTCCAGCGTGTGCTGGACATCTACCCCAGTCCGCACAACGGCCTGACATTCTGCCAGGGAAACTTTTCGGCCATGGGTGTAAACGTACCCGAAACAATCCGGCATTTTGGCCGGCAGGGCGCCATCAAGTTCGTGCACTTCCGCGATGTGCGCGGCACCAGGGACAAGTTCGTGGAAACCTTCCACGACAACGGGCAAACCGACATGGTCGAAGCCATGCGCGCCTACGCCGATGTCGATTTCACGGGCCCGGCACGGGTCGATCACGTACCCACCATGGCTGGTGAGGACAACAGCGCGCCTGGTTACGAGACGATGGGCCGGCTCTACGCGCTCGGTTACATGCGCGGGCTGATGGAAGCGGTGGCGAAGGAGTACGCGTGAGGCAGCGGCAACTCCGCGATACCCGATTCTGGTAGCGGCAGAGCTTGTCTCTGCCTCATGTACGAATCCGTGCCCTTCGGCTTTGGTGAGCAGGTCGAGACAAGCTCGACCACTACCAGGGTCGTCAATTGCGCACACGGATTTTCCAAGGAAGGCGGGACATGCGTCTTTCCGGTGAGATCGCCTTGATTACAGGCGCAGGTTCGGGCATCGGGCGCGGCATCGCTCACCGGTTCGCGGCGGCTGGCGCGACCGTGGTGGTTACCGATAAGTCAGGCCCGGGGGCGATGGCTACCGCCAGGTCGATCGTGGCCGGCGATAGCGTGGCTATCGCCCGGACGCTCGATGTGACTGTGGAGAGCGAGGTGGTGGAGGCGTTTGACGACGTGGCGCACGACCTGGGCCCGGTCAGTATCCTGGTCAACAATGCTGGCATTTCGATCGGATCCCATCTCGCCAGCATGGCATCCGATGAGTGGGACAGGAATATCGGCGTCGTCCTCAAGGGCGCGTTCCACTGCAGCCGGGCGGCGTTGCCCGGCATGATCGCGGCCAGGCACGGTGTGATCCTCAACATCGCCTCGGTCAACGGCATGACCGGTATTGGCGAAGACGCATACTCGGCCGCCAAGGCCGGGTTGCTCAACCTGACCCGCAACCTGGCGGTACGCCACGGGGGTCACGGCATTCGGGTCAACGCGATTTCGCCCGGCACGGTCAGGACTCCGATCTGGAACGAGCGGCTGGCGCTGGATCCCGGCGCGTTCGACAAGCTGAAGAGGTGGTATCCGCTTGGGCGTGTAGGCGAGGTGGATGATGTGGCCGCCGCCGCGCTCTTCCTCTGTTCGCCGGACGCTGGCTGGATCACGGGGATCAACCTGCCGGTCGATGGCGGGCTTACCGCCGGTTCGATCGGCATGACCGAAGAGCTCGGCGGCGATTAGCGCAGCGCTTGCGACAGGGGATCGACATCGTCCGACGGCCAGTCACCCACGGCGGCCCGGATGATCCGGGCGAGGTGCCGGGGGCTCGTGTAGTTGAGGGCGTGGGGTGCCCCGGGAATGATCACGGCCCGTCCCCGCGGCATCCGGCCGGCCATGTCCCTGACCCAGCCCGGCGGGGCGATCGGGTCGAGTTCACCGCCGACAACGATGGCCGGGACCATGATCCTGCCCAGCCGTGCCAGTTGGTGATCGCGCAGGCCCAGGCGCAGGAGGGCAAGGCCGCGCCGGGGACCGGTCCGTATCATGTCGGTGAGCCAGATGCGCCAGAGGCCGGGGTCCTCGCGTGGTATATCCCGCACGCCACGCCACATGATTCGGGGAATCGAGGAGATCGCAGGATCCATCGTCGGTGAGACCAGCACCAGGGACCTGGCGAGGTCGGGGCGGTCACTGGCAAGCTGCGTGAGCACCTGGCAACCGAGTGAATTCGACACCAGAATGGCGTCCCGCACCTCGTGCAGGTCCAGCCAGCCAGCCAGCGCGCTGGCGAGCCGTTCGATGTCCCACACGCCATCGTGGGTGCGGCTGCGGCCCGTTCCCGGCAGGTCTGGCACGTACAGGTGGAACTGGCCGTGGAGGTGTGCCGCCACCGGCTGGAAATAGGCTCCCGATACAACCACGCCGTGAACCAGCACCACGGGCGGCAGGATGGTTTTCTCGGCACGGGCCATGCGGGCGAACCACACGGCATTCCCGTCGTCGAGGACTTCATGGGCCCATCGCGGGTAATGCCAGCCGGACTCGGGACTCGGCGACCATCGCCAGGTTGAAGGCGGGCTCACCATGCGCCGGCGGCGGCGAAAGCCCGGTCACACCAGTCGCGTACCTCGCTGGTCAGGCTGGCCAGGGCGATATCCCCGCGCTCGATCCATTCCATCCCGTCCAGGAGGTGTGGTAGCACCTCCG
>JAESGW010000841.1_pt1 | contig 12590 bp, 11 predicted proteins | sample 9269791 | NCBI WGS metagenome assembly JAESGW01 (sample SAMN16773120, study PRJNA677053) | algae metagenome | isolation source: Aphanocapsa lilacina HA4352-LM1 and co-occurring heterotrophs from near cave... | place: USA: Maniniholo cave, near Haena, Kauai, HI | collected 2009-07-28 | reverse complement strand
GCTGCACAAGGATATCTTGCTGCGCTCCGACATCTTCGTCGAGTTCCCGCCGCAGACCCGCATCGAGGGCGAGATCCAGCAATTGGCTGCCGATCACCCCGTCATCGAGCTGTGGCAGGTCATGGCAGGCAAGGCGCAGGGCCGCAACTCCAGCGCGCAGGTCACGCTGTTCGACAGTGTCGGCTTTGCCATCGAAGATTTTTCCGCTTTGCGTTACGTCAGGGACAAGCTGATCGACACCGGCCTGTTCGAGGAACTCGACCTTTTGGCCGACCCCGATGAGCCGCGAGACCTGTTCGGCATGCTGTTGCGCGCCGCCAAGGCATCGGCCGTCTAGCTGGGATCGTAACCTCGCCAAGCAGACCGCAAGGCGTTCGGCGCCACTGGCCTTGGCGTCTGTCGAGGGCTCATGCCAGCACGCTATCTTGTACGTTGGGCCCTGTAGAGGCTGTGCTGGGTTCTGGGTCGGCCGCGCGGCAACCGCGCTAATGATTCTGTCGCGCTTCGAGCGCCTGACGCGAATCCAGCGGCCGCGGTGACGATACGGACATTTGCCGTGGACCAAGCCATTCGACCGTGCTTCGAGGACAAGCTGCATTGAAGCGTCGCGGTCTTACCGCCTTCCAGAAACGACGAAGGCCGCGGTGAAACCGCGGCCTTTTCGTGGGATATTTGGAGCGGGTGAAGCGATTCGAACGCTCGACCCCAACCTTGGCAAGGTTGTGCTCTACCCCTGAGCTACACCCGCTCGCCGCGGCTCGTCGCCGCAACGGCTGCTATATGGCCGAAGCTCGCGGCGAATGCAACAGGGAAAAACCGCTCTGTCTTGAACTTTTTTCGCGGCGGCTGAAAATCCCATGATTCCCCTCGGGAAGCTCTGCGTCAGCGCTATGCCGGACTTGTGCAGCAAGCCGGCTTTGCCCATAAACCTCGCGCAACGGCAATTCCCGGAAGCTGCGATGACCGCCTCGATGACACCCAAGACCCGCGCCGAACTGCTCGCCTATCTGGCTGGGCTCGGCATTTCAGTGACCACCCACGACCATCCCCCGCTCTACACCGTCGCCGATTCGCAGGCGCTGCGCGGCACCATATCAGGCGGGCACACCAAGAACCTTTTCCTCAAGGACAAGAAGGACAACTTCTTTCTGGTCACTGTCGATGAGGAAGCAAGCGTCGACCTCAAGCAGATCCACCAGTTGATCGGTGCCTCGAGCCGCGTCTCCTTCGGCAAGCCCGAGGCGCTCATGGAGCTGCTCGGCGTCGTGCCCGGTGCTGTCACGGTCTTCGGGCTGATCAACGACACCTCAGCCAGGGTGAAGCTGGTGCTCGACAGCGCGCTGATGGAAAACGCCGTCATCAACGCCCACCCGCTGACCAACGAAGCGACGACCTCGATTGCCAATGCCGACCTGCTGCGATTCGTCGAGGCAACCGGCCATGATGCTGTTATCTTGAAAGTCTCGGGCTGATCGCCACATGGTGGGCTGACGGCCAGGCCAGGTCGCCGGCAGAAGATAGCGAATACCGGAAGAGTGAAGATGAGCAACGAAAGCAATCCCTTCGGCGGCATGGGCAGCCAGTACGCCACCAACGTCCAGTTTGGCACCGCACCTGCCGCCCCCGTGGCCGAGCTCATCAAGGACACGACGACGGCGGCCTTCAGCGCCGACGTGATCCAGGAATCGCGCAAGCAGCCGGTGCTGGTCGACTTCTGGGCACCCTGGTGCGGCCCGTGCAAGCAGCTGACTCCGGTCATCGAGCGCGTCGTCCAGGCTGCCGGCGGGCGGGTCAAGCTGGTCAAGATGAACATCGACGACCATCCGGCGATTGCCGGCCAGCTCGGCATCCAGTCGATTCCCGCGGTTATCGCCTTCAAGAACGGCCAGCCGGTGGACGGCTTCATGGGTGCAGTGCCCGAAAGCCAGATCCGCGATTTCATCGACAAGATCGCCGGCAAGGATGGCGGCCAGCCGCAGATCGCCGAGGCGCTTGCGGCAGCAGCCGAAGCGCGCGAAGCTGGCGACCTGCAGACTGCGGTACAGATCTATGATGCCGTGCTCGAACAGGTGCCCGACAATATCGACGCCATCGCAGCGCTTGCCGACATCCTGTTCGAGGCAGGCGATGTAGAAGGCGCGAACGAGGTGCTGGCACGCGCGCCCGACGACAAGAAATCCGCTGCGGCACTGGTTTCCGTCCGCACCAAGATGGCGCTTGCCGAAGAAGCGGCAGCGCTTGGCGATTCCGCCGAGCTCGAGCGCCGGCTGGCGCTGGATCCCGGCGATCACCAGGCGCGTTTCGATCTCGCCATGATCCAGAACGCCAAGGGCCAGCGCACCGAGGCTGCCGACAACCTGCTGGCCATCGTCAAGGCGGACCGGACCTGGAACGACGACGGCGCCCGGGCACAATTGCTCAAGCTGTTCGAAGCCTGGGGCTTCACCGACGAGGTGACGCTTTCGACGCGTCGCAAGCTTTCGTCGCTGCTGTTTTCGTAATCGAGCAGCGCCGCGGCCTTGCGTTTGGTTGCAACAACCCCAGATGAGTAGCAGCTGAGGACAAGATGCAGGCAGGAAACGCGCATTACCGGCTCGACAGCGATCTGCCGACAACACTGGCGGTGTTCCCGCTGACGGCGGCCTTGCTGTTGCCGGGCGGGCGCATGCCGCTCAACATCTTCGAACCGCGCTACCTCCAGATGATCGACGACGCGATGGCCGGCTCGCGGCTGATCGGCATGATCCAGCCCTCGCTCGACGGCAATCTGCGACCGGACGGCGAACCGGCGCTCTGCCCGGTCGGCTGCATCGGCCGCATCACGTCGCTCGCCGAGACGGGTGATGGCCGCTACCTGATTTCGCTGCAAGGCGTCTGCCGCTTCCGTATCGTCCAGGAGCTGGTGGTCAAGACGCCGTTCCGGCAGTGCAGGATCACCTCGTTTGCGGCGGATCTCGGCGAGGACAAGGCCGGCGCGGAAGTCGACCGGCCGGCACTGCTCAAAGCCTTCCGCACTTACCTCCAGGCCAACGAACTCGAGGCCGACTGGGAGAGCGTCAGCCGCGCCGACAACGCCATACTGGTCAACGCGCTGTCGATGATGGCGCCCTATGGCGCTGCCGAAAAGCAGGCACTTCTCGAAGCTCCCGATCTCAAGACCCGCGCCGAGACGCTGATCGCGATCACCGAAATGGCGCTGGCTCGCGAAAACGAGGATTTCGGATCGAGCCTGCAATAGGCAACGCTGCCGGAGAGCCGGAAATGGTCGAGACCAACAAACGCGACATCGACGTCAAGCTGCTCGAACTTTTGGCTTGCCCGCTGACCAAGGGGCCGCTGAAGTGGGATGCCGAACGCGGTGAACTGGTCTCCAGGCTGGCAAAGCTGGCTTACCCCGTACGCGACGGCATTCCCGTCATGCTGCCCTCCGAGGCACGGCAGATCGGCGACCGGGAACCCGGCCCGAGCACCTGATACGCGACCTTCCTTGCCCTTCGAACCCGGGACAGGATTGCGCGCCCCTGCTGCGGGCCGATTCCACATCACACAATGAACGCTTCGCCCGGCACCTCGAGAGAGATTTGCCCGCCAGCTTTACCACGCGCGGACGTGCTTCCCGTCGGCACGCCGCCGGCCGATACATCGCAAGTGAATGATCGACGCACACGCCTTGCCGCCCGGCACGGTTCGCCATTTGCCTGCGCTCTTCCACCCCCCATCCGCTATTGAAAGTTGCGGCCCTTGGGCATGACGTTGCTCGCCTTGCGGGCCAGCGTTTCGTAGCTCTGCAGCATGCGCGGGTCACGTGCGGCCTTGTCGGCGGAACTGGCCCGTCCCTCCGCAATCGGCCGGTTGCTTTGGTCGGCAGTTACCTGCAGTTCCTCCGACATCGTCGCCAGCCAATGCGTGCAGTCCTCCATATTGTCGGCAACGATATGGATGACACCGGATTCCTTCTGCAGCTTGCCGGTGACGCGGATGAACTTCGATCCCATGATGACAGGCCGGAAGCGCTCGAAGACACGTGCCCAGACGACGATGTTGGCGATCGAATGCTCGTCTTCCAGCGTGAGGAAGATGGCATTGCCTTTACCCGGTCGCTGGCGAACCAGCACCAGCCCGGCGACGGAGACCCGCCGCCCGTCGGGTACATCACCGAGCCGGGCATTGGGTGTAATGCCGGCACGGTCGAGATGGTGCCTGAGGAAGGCCACCGGATGCGCCTTCAGCGACAGGCCGAGCGAGCGGTAGTCGTGAATGACATGTTCGCCGAGCGGCATTGACGGCAAGTGTGTTTCTGGTTCGTTGTCGCCCAGTTGCACTTCGGGACGGTCGAACAGCGGCAGCATCTCGGCGGCACTCTTGCCATCGAGTGCCCGCACCGCCCACAGCCCCGCCCGCCTGTCGACGCCGATGGAGCGGAAGGCGTCCGCCTGGGCGAGAAGCTCGATCTCGCCGACATCGAGCCCAGAGCGCAGCCAGACATCGCGCACCGAGACGTAGCCCTTGCCACGCCGCGCAGCAAACTGCTCCATCCTGGCTTTGCTCAGCCCCTTGATCTGGCGGAAGCCGAGCCGGACGGCATGGCTGGTCCTGATGACATCCCGCATTTCGGCGTGGCGTTGCTGGATGCGTTTTGGGTCGAAGCCCGAACGCTCGAGCGTACAGTCCCAGACGGAATGGTTGACGTCGATCTGACGAATTTCGACGCCGTGATCCTGTGCATCGCGCACCAGCTGTGCCGGCCGGTAGAAGCCCATCGGCTGCGCGTTCAGGATCGCCGCGCAGAACACGTCTGGATAGTAGGCCTTGAACCAGCATGAGGCGTAGACGAGCAATGCGAAGGCCGCGGCATGGCTCTCGGGAAAACCGTACTCGCCAAAACCCTCGATCTGCTTGAAGCAACGCTCGGCGAAGTCGCGCTGGTAGCCCCTGTCGACCATTCCCTGGATCATGCGGTCGCGGTAATTGCCGATCGTGCCGGTGCGCTTGAAAGTCGCCATCGCGCGCCTGAGCTGGTCGGCCTCGCCGGGCGTGAAGCCGCCGGCGACGATAGCGATCTTCATTGCCTGCTCCTGGAACAACGGCACGCCCAGGGTCTTGCCCAGGATGTCCTCAAGCTCCGGTTTGGGAAAGCCGTGCGCTTCCTTGCCCTGTCGGCGCCTGAGATAGGGATGCACCATGTCGCCCTGGATCGGGCCGGGACGGACGATCGCCACTTCGATGACAAGATCGTAGAATTTGCGTGGCCTCAGCCGCGGCAGCATCGACATCTGCGCCCGGCTCTCGATCTGGAAGACGCCGAGCGTGTCGGCCCGGCAGATCATGTCATAGACCTTGGGGTCCTCCGGCGGCAGCGTCGCCAGCTCGAACGGACGGCCATGTCGGTCACGCTCGTCGTAATGCGCCTCAAGCAGGTTGAAGGCCTTGCGCAGGCAGGTCAGCATGCCCAGCGCCAGAACATCGACCTTCAAGATGCCGACGGCGTCGAGGTCGTCCTTGTCCCATTCCACCATCTTGCGCTCGTCCATCGCCGTCTTGACGATCGGCACGATCTCGTCGAGCCGGTCCCTGGTGATGACGAAACCGCCGACATGCTGGGACAGATGGCGCGGAAAGCCCATGATCTCATTGGCGCGGTCGATGACATGCCGGGTCACCGGGTCCGCCTTGTCGAGGCCGCCGGCCGTCGCTTCCTTCTCGCCCAGTTCCGACGAATACCAACCCCAGATCGAGCCGGACATGGCGCCCCTGACGTCATCCGACAGACCCATCGCCTTGGCGACTTCGCGCAGCGCCGAGCGACCGCGATAGGTGACGACGGAAGCCGCGAGCGCGGTGCGCTTGGCGCTGTATCTTTCGTAGATGAATTCGATCACCTCGTTGCGCCGCTCGTGCTCGAAGTCGACGTCGATATCCGGCGGCTCGCCACGTTCCTCCGAAATGAAGCGCTCGAACAGCACATCGACGATATCCGGTCCGACATCGGTGATGCCGATGCAGAAGCAGATGACAGAATTGGCAGCGGAGCCGCGCCCCTGGCAGAGGATGCCCCTCGAACGGGCGAACTTCACGATCTCGTGGACGGTGAGGAAATAGCGGGCGTAATTGAGCTTTTCGACGATGTCGAGCTCATGCCGGATGATGCCCTGAACCTTTTCCGAAACGCCGTCCGGGTAGCGCTTTTTGGCACCCTCCCAGGCCAGCCGTTCCAATTCCGCCTGCGGTTCGAGACCGGATTCCGTCGGTTCGTCGGGGTAGTTGTATTTGAGCTCGCTCAGCGAGAAATGCAGGCTTTCGGCAAAGCGCAACGTCTCGGCCAGGGCCTCCGGGTGGTTGCGGAAAAACCTTGCCATATCGACAGGCGGCTTGAGGTGGCGTTCGGCATTCGCCTTGAGCTCGAAACCGACCTCGGCAACAGGCACGCTGAGGCGGATTGCCGTCAGCACATCCTGCAGCGGGCGCTGGTCCGGTGCATGGTAGAGCGCATCATTGGTCGCCATCAGCGGTATGCCTGCCATGGCGGCCATGGTAGCGGCCTGCTCGATCCTGAAGCGGTCGTCCCCACCGAAATTCGGAGCGACCGCGAGCCACAAGGAAGTGCCGAAGCGCTCCTTGAGACTGCGCAGAAGCGCAACGTCATCTTCCCTGGCGACCGCGACGTCGGGCAGGATGGCAAGCGACAGCAGGTCGCCCCACTCGAAAAGATCTTCCCGATAGAGAAGCGGCGCACCCTTTTCGCTCTCATCCCGGGCATTGGCCTGGGTAAGCATGCGGCACAGATGTCCCCAACCTTTGCGATCCCTGGGGTAGGCGAGCATGTCGGGCGTACCGTCGGCGAAAATCAGGCGGCATCCCGGGTGGTAGGCCAGCCCTTCCGTCTCCGCCATCTTCCACGCGCGGACGACACCAGCCACCGTATTGCAATCTGCAAGGCCGATGGCCGAAAGCCCCAGGAATTTCGCCGCGATCACCAGCTCTTCCGGAGCGGAAGCCCCGCGCAGAAAGGAGAAATTCGACTGGATGCCGAATTCGGCATAGCTGGCAGCGACGACCATGTTCATGCAAAGACCCCGTGCAGGAACCAGCGCGGCACCGCCTGCGCATTGTAGAGGCCCTGCCGGTAGAGCCAGTAGCGGCGGCCCTCGGCGTCCTCGATGCGGTAATAGTCGCGCGTCGGCGCATCGGCCGCCTGGCGCCACCATTCGGGCGCGATGCGCTCGGGCCCTTCCGCCCGCGCCACGCGATGCAACGCCCGGCGCCAGCGGAAATTGAGCGGCGGACCATCGGGAATCTCGGTCGCCGGAACATCGATTGGTTCAGGCTGCCGGAACAGGCGAATGGGGCGGTCGGGCAACCGGAGCCGCCTGGTAGCTTGCTGCGCCGCCCTGGCAGGACGCTCGGCTCCGTCCTTGCGGGCCTCTTCCTGGGCATAGGGCCGGGCGGAGGCGGCACGTTCCGGCAAATGGCTCTCGACCGGGATCGCTTCGAGCACCGCAGCTTCGCCAAGGCGTGCACTGATGCGATCGGCAAAGATCGCCAGTTCTTCGCCGCCATCCTCCACCACCTCGCCGGCAAGATCGGCCTGGCGCGCCTCGAAGCGGGCCGTCGACAGGGCAGAGAGACGCACGAGGTCGAAGCCGTAGCCGGCATCGATTGTCTCGCCGAGTGCCGCCAGCCGCTCATGAAACAGCCGGCGCACCAGTACCGGCTCGCGGATGGGGCGTGAGGCCCCGACAGTTATGCGGCTGACCATGCCGTCGACCCTGAACAGCAGCAGTTCGAGCGCGCGTGCGCCCTCTTCCCGGCGCTCGAGATCGACCTTGAGGGTGGCAGCAAGCAGGCCGATCAGCCGCTCGATGTCGTCGATGAGCGACAGCGGGTCGGCGAGATGGCGCTCGACCGAAAGCGGGGCGACAGGAAGGCGCGGTGAGATCGCCTCCTCGAGCCGACCCAACGCCTGGTCGAGGCGCTCGATGAGCTCTGCCCCGAAGCGACGGACAAGTGGCGCGCGCGGCCCGTCCATGATCGCGCCGACGCTGCGCAGCCCGACGCTTTCCAGGCTCGCCTTCGTCCTGGCATCGATCCTCAGCGCCGACAGCGGCAGGCGCGCGAGAAATTTGCGTTCGTTGCCCGGGGCCAGGATTTGACCCGTGGCAAAACGTGCCGTTGCCCATGCAGCACCAGGCGTCGAGGCAAGACCGGGGCGCACGTCGAAACCCTGGTGGAAAAACCGCGCCATCAGATCGGCAAGCAGCGCCTTTTCGCCGCCGAAGAGGTGAGCGCAGCCTGAAATGTCCAGGAACAGTCCGTTTTCACCGTCGATTGCGACAAGCGGCGTGTAGCGGTCGCACCAGTCGGCAAGTCCTTCGAGCAACCGGCGGTCGGCCTCGGGATCGGCTTCGACGACATCGATGTCGGGGTGCATGGCGCGCGCCTCGGCGATGCCCATGCCCGGCTTCAAGCGAAGCGCCTCAGCCCGTGCGTCGAGGCCGGCGATGCGCTGGGTGTTGTTCTCGCGGTGGCTGATCACCAGCGGCTTCAACGGCTGCGGGCTTGAACGCCAGGACCGCCCCAGCCTGCGCCGGAGGATGCGTTCGGCCGCGAGATGGGGAAACCACAGCGATACGATTCTCTGGGCTTCGTTCTGCGAGGGTGCGTGCATCGAGGTTCCATTCCAGAATGAAGCTGCCGGGAAGAGCCGTGCGGCTCTTGCCAATCTCGACAGCGAAGGCGGGAGCTGCGATCGAACCGGCCAGCGGCCCGAGAAGCGTTTGCCGCAAGGTGGCCGGCGCCGGCGAGACGACCAGCCGGACGGGGGCTGCCGTTGGTTCCGGCTCGGCCGACTGGCGCAGCAGGAGGACGGGCCGGCCGCTGTCCTGCGCCCGGCGGTGCAGGCGCCGCGTCGCCGTGAGGTCGACAATGCGCGGGTTGCCGCGCAATTCGACGACGACGGCTGCTATCTCCTCGATGCGGGCTGCTTCTTCGGCGATCCACAGCACGTCGGCGGCCTTCGGCGCCTCGGCAAGCAGCAGGCTTTCGGCCGGTATGCCGAAGAAGCTGGCGAGGCCCGGTGCGTAGGGCAACCCTGCCTCGCGGAACATCTCTGTGGTACCGACCCACAGCACCAGGTCGCTGGACCGCGACCGCTCCTTCAGCATGCCGCTGACGAGCGCCAGCGCCAGCCCCGCGGCAGCCCCCGCATTGCGGGTTTCGGTGCCATGGATCTCGGTCAGCGCCGCCTTCGGCAGGCCGCCGCCAAGCACCTCGTCGAGCCGCTCGACACCGGTCGGCAGGAAGAAGTCACGCGCCGAGGCGTGGCCGTTGCGGCGGACCAGCAGCCCCGCGACCGGCTGGCCGTCGGCAGGCAAGACCAGCCTCTCAGCCAGTGTTCCCTCGATCTTGGCTATCTTCTGACGCAAGGCAAAAACGACATCCCGCGCCACGGCGCTGGTCGCCATGTCGATCTGCTTTCCCTGTTGTTCCTGTTATGTTCCTATAGATTCCAGAGGCGCCCTGGAGAGTCAAGCCGATTCAAGGAGAATTTATTCCTCTCCTCTCCTTCTGCTGTCGCCGCTAATTTGGCGCCCGAGCGGCAAAGGCCTCGTAAGCGCGGCGGCAAAGGGCTATATGCCCCCAAAAGGACAAAGAATGGCCCGCATTTACAAGACCCGCGCCTGGCACGACCAGCTTTCGCCCTCGATCGAGGAGATGGAGCTTCTGGCGCTCGAAGCCTATGCGCATCTGCCGGAAGAGTTTCGCCAGCTGACCGGCGAGGTCGTCATTCAGTTGGCCGAATTCCCGACCGACGAGATCATGGACGACCTGTCGCTGGAAACGCCGTTCGACCTGCTCGGCCTGTTCGAGGGCCGCGGCATCGCCGAGCGCTGGAACCCGCAGACCGGCGAAGGCCCCAACCGCGTCACACTCTACCGCCGCGCCATTCTCGACTACTGGGCCGAAAACGAAGAGACGCTGGGCGACATCGTCACCCATGTGCTGATCCACGAGATCGGCCACCATTTCGGCCTGTCCGACGAGGATATGGAGCGGTTGGAGGAAGCCGCCGAATAGCGGCAGAACCTGAGATCAGTAGTCGCCGAGCTTGATGTCAGGCGTGTATTCGGCGCCCTCGACATCCTTCACCACCGCCTGCCCGCAGCGCATCGTCCTGGTTTCGGCGTCGAAGGAATAGGTCGGCGAGCCGAACAGGTGCCAGCCCTTGTTCACCGCAGCCGTGACCTTGTGGCAGAAGGTGGCGTCGTCAGGGCCGGTCAGGAAGCGGTAGAGTTTCATGGCGGTGTCCCTTTCAGTGCCTGAGGCTTTCGAGCTGCGCTGCCCGCGCCAGAAGCCGCTCGGCCTCCGCAAGGTGCAGCCTTTCGACCATCTTGCCGCCGAGCGAGATTACACCTGAGGACGTATTCTCAGGAAGCGCGAAGGCATCGACGACGGCGCGCGCTTCGGCAAGTGCCTCGACCGACGGCGAGAACGCCGCATTGGCCGGGCCGATCTGGGCCGGGTGGATGACGGTCTTGCCCGAGAATCCCATGGCGGCGGCCTCGCCGCATTCGGCGGCGAAGGCGTCGAGATCGCGGAAATCGTTGGACACGCTGTCGAGCATGTCGATCCCGCCGGCTCGCGCGCAAAGCACCATCTGCATCAGCCAGGGCTGGATATAGCGGCGGTCCGGCGTGAGCCTGACGCCGGTGTCCTTGGCAAGGTCGTTGAGCCCGGCGATCAGGCATGACAGCCGTGCCGAAGGATCGCGGCCGAGCTCGGCGATGGCCGCGAGATTGACCAGCGCCCGCGGCGTCTCGATCATCGCCCAGAGCTTGAGCGTGTCGAGGGCGTCGGCCTCGTCGAGCACGTCATTGGCTTCGAGCAGGTCGCGCGGCGTCTCGATCTTGGGCAGCACAACGCCATCGGTGGCCCAGCCGCTGGCGGCAGCAAGATCGTCCGCGCCCCACGGACTTTTCAGCCCGTTGATGCGCACGACATATTCACGCGCGCCTGCCGGCCGTTCGGCGAAGAATTTTGCCAGCCTGTCACGCGCTGCGGCTTTCTGCTCGGGCAGCACGGCATCTTCCAGGTCGAAGATGACGGTGTCGCAGGCAAGCTGCGCAAGCTTGGCGATCGCCTTTTCGTTGGTGGCGGGCACGAACAGTACCGAGCGGCGCGGGCGGGGCAGGGAATGTTGCATCTGGTCTTCTTGCCCGGCAATGCTGGCCCTTGCAAGTCCTTGCCGGACGACGGCGTAACTGCTTTTGTCCTCCATCACAGACAGACGGGAACACTCCATGGCACGCTACGACGTGGTCATCACAGGCGGCGCGATCGTCGGCAGCTCGATCGCCTATTATCTGCGCGAGGAGGGTTTCACCGGCTCGATCGCGCTTGTCGAGCGCGACCCGCAATTCGCCCATGCCGCGACCACATTGTCCTGCGCCTCGATCCGCCAGCAATTCTCGATCCCCGAGAACATCCGCCTGTCGCAGTTCACGCTTGGCCTGTTCCGGCGGCTCAAGCAGGAGTTCGGCCCTGACGCCGATATCGGCTTCCGTGAGGGCGGCTACCTGATCCTCGCCGGCGACAGCGGCCTGCCGATCCTCAGGGCGAACCACGAGGCCCAGATGGCCGAGGGCGCCGACATCGTGCTCGAGGATGCCGAGCAGCTGGCGAAGCGCTTCTCCTGGATCTCGACCGAGGGTATTTCCGCCGGCGCCTATGGCCGCACAGGCGAAGGCTGGTTCGATGCGCATGCCATGCTCGGCCTGTTCCGCAAGGCGCTGAAGACCAAGAACATCGACATGATCACGTCGGAGGTCACGGGCATCGAGCGCTCAGGCAACCGCGTTACGGCAGTGACGCTTGCCACCGGCGAGCGGCTGGAAACCGGCACGCTGTTCAACGCCGCCGGGCCGAACGCCGGCAAGGTCGCCGCCATGGCCGGTCTCGCTCTGCCGGTCGAGCCGCGCAAACGCAACGTCTTCGTCTTCGAGGCGCGCGAAAAATTCGCCGACATGCCGCTGATGGTCGACCCCTCCGGCGTCTATGTCCGCCCCGAAGGTTCGGTCTACATCACGGGCGGGGCCGAAAGTGAGGATGGCGAGTTGGGTGCCGACCCCACGGATTTCAACCCCGACTGGGGGCTGTTCGAGGAGGTGATCTGGCCGGTGCTGGCCACCCGCGTGCCGGCCTTCGAGGCGATCAAGGCGACGCAAGCCTGGGTCGGGCACTACGACTACAACGCGCTCGACCAGAACGCCGTCATCGGCCCGCATCCCGAGGTTCAGAACTTCATTTTCGCCAATGGCTTCTCCGGCCACGGCCTGCAGCAGGCGCCGGCGGTCGGCAAGGCGCTCGCCGAGCTCCTTGTCCATGGCACCTACCGTACCATCGACTGTTCGGCCTTCGGCTACCAGCGCATCGCGGAAGGGCGAGCGTTCCGCGAGCTGAACGTGATCTAGGTGTCGAAGCTATGAAGGTTGTTCATTCGAGGAGGGACTGAGAAGCTGGGGTTGCGAAGCCAACCAACCTTCAGTGGAGCTCCCCGAATGAACGTCCATAAGAATGCGCGTCTGACGCCGTCA
>JAESGW010000840.1_pt1 | contig 12608 bp, 16 predicted proteins | sample 9269791 | NCBI WGS metagenome assembly JAESGW01 (sample SAMN16773120, study PRJNA677053) | algae metagenome | isolation source: Aphanocapsa lilacina HA4352-LM1 and co-occurring heterotrophs from near cave... | place: USA: Maniniholo cave, near Haena, Kauai, HI | collected 2009-07-28 | reverse complement strand
CCGCTGCGCACACCACCCTGCCATTGCCCACCTATGTCGAGGTGACCGCGCTCGACACCGGGCGACGGATCATCGTGCGGGTCAACGATCGCGGGCCGTTCGCGGGGGGACAGCGCATCATCGACGTGTCACGCGGCACGGCGGAACGGCTTGGCATGAGGACGCAGGGCCATGCGCCGGTGCGCGTCCGCCGCGTCGAACCATCGGAAAAAGATCGCGAACGCCTGCGCGAGGGCAAGCCCGCACGTGATCTGCCGCCGGTGCCGGAACAGGTCTTGCGCAGCCTCAGGGCGCAGCTCTCGACGATCGGCCGTTAGCGCGCGGCGTAATCGTAGCCGTCGATGCGCACGTCGCGGAGACCCTGGAAGGTCACGGCGCAGCGGAAGCGCTGCTCGGCGGTGCTGGCGTCGCGATAGCCGTCGCGCAGCTCGACCGTCCCGCTCACCACCCAGCCTCGCGCGTCGCGGTCGACATCGACAATGTCCATCACCCGCGCGTTGTCGGCATATTGGCGTCCCTGATTCTCGGCCGCCAGCGAACAGGCATCGACCGCCTGATCCTCTGTCTGCACGGCGGCTGGATCCCATCCGCCATTGCTACGGTCGTCGCCCTGATAGCCGTCGGAGCCGGCCGGATAGCTCTCTTCCTGATAGCCGTCGTCCTGCCAGCTCTGCTCGCGCGGCGGCGGGGGCGGCGCGTAGCGATCATCGTCATAACGCTGCTCGCGGTTCTGTGCGTTGACCGATCCGATCACCACCGCCGCGGCGCCGACCAGGGCAAGCCCGCCGATCAGCGCGCCGGCGTCCAGTCCGCGGTCATGATGCCGGTAATGCCGCCACCGCCCCGGCCCGTCGGCGAACGCCGGCGCCGCCGAAGTCACCGTCACCGCGATCGCAACCGCCGCCGATACCGCCTTGAACCCACGCATAGCCGTCACTCCATCAGATCGGGATATAATACGCCCGCCCCGCTGTCGCGCCGATGAACCGCGCTACTTGACCGCCTTCACGTCCATCCCTGTATTCTTCGCGGCGAACGCCCACAGATCGGCGGTTTCCTCGATGATCTTGTCGGTCGGCTTGCCCGCGCCGTGGCCCGCGCGGGTTTCGATGCGGATCAGATGGGGCTTCGGCCCCGCCTTCGCCGCCTGCAGTGCGGCGGTGTATTTGAACGAATGGCCGGGCACCACGCGGTCGTCGGTGTCGGCCGTGGTCACCAGGATCGCCGGATAGTCCGCGCCGCTCTTGATGTTGTGATAGGGCGAATAGGCGCGCAGCTTGGCGAAATCCTCGGCCTTGCCGGGATAGCCGTAATCATCGACCCAATAGCGTCCCGCCGTCCAGCGATCGAAGCGCAGCATGTCCATCACGCCCACCGCGGGGAGCCCGACCGCGAACAGATCGGGCCGCTGGTTGACCACCGCGCCGACCAGCAGGCCGCCATTGGAGCCGCCCTGGATGGCGAGCTTGTCCTTCGACGTGATCCCTTGCTTCTCGAGATATTCGGCCGCCGCGATGAAATCGTCGAAGCCGTTCTGCTTGTTGGCCAGGCGGCCGCCATTGTGCCAGTCCTTGCCATATTCGCCGCCGCCGCGGATATTGGCCACCGCGAGCACCCCGCCCTGCTCCATCCACGCGATGCGCGAAGCCGAATAGGCAGGCGTCAGCGCGATATTGAAGCCGCCATAGCCATAGAGCAGCGTGGGCGCGGGGCCCTTGGGCAGATCCTTCCGCTTGACGACGAACATCGGCACCTTGGTGCCGTCCTTCGATGCGTAGAACAGCTGTTCGACGCTGTACGCCTCGGGATCGAACGCCACCTTCGGCGCGGCCCATTCGGTCGCGGCATCGGTCGCGGCGTCGTAGCGGTAGATCGTCGTCGGCCGGTCGAAGCTGGTGAAGGCGTAGAAGGTCTCGTTGTTGCCCGCCTCGCCGCCGAAGCCGCCGACGCTGCCGATACCCGGCAAAGCGACATCGCCCAGCCGCTTGCCGGCGAGCGAATAGCGCCGCACCTCGGACTTCACATCGACCATATAGCTTGCCAGCAGCGTCTCGCCGACGATGCTCGCACCGTCGAGCACCGCGGCATCCTGCGGTACGATCTCGCGCATCGGCCGTGCGGCGTTGGCGATGTCTATCGACACGACGCGCTTGCGCGGCGCATCCAGATCGGTGACGAAGAACAGCGTGTCGCCTTCCGATCCCACCAGGTTCCAGCTATGCTCCAGCCCCCGCGCGACGACGCGCTTGGTGGCCTTGGGATCGGTCAGGTCGATCGCGGTCACCTCGTACCGGTCATCGGTGCCCTCGGACGAATAGATCACCAGCCATTTGCCGTCGTCGGTCACTTCGGCGGTATGGTTCAGCTTGGGCCGGTCGGTGGTGGCATAGACCAGCCGGTCCTTGTCCTGCGTGCCGCCCAGTGCATGAAAATACACCGCCTGGTTGATGTTGAGCTGCTGGAAGGTCTCGCCCTCCTTGGGCTCGGGAAAGCGCGAGTAGAAGAAGCCCGCGCCGTTCCTTGCCCAGGCAAGGCCGGAGAATTTCACCCACTTCACCTCGTCGGCCAGCACCTGGCCGGTGGCGACGTCGAGTATCTTCAGCACGCGCCAGTCGCTGCCGCCGTCCTGGATGGCGTAGAGCAGCTTGGAGCCGTCCTTCGACGGCGTCCATTCGCCCAGCGCGGTCGCGCCGTCCTTGGACCATGTATTGGGGTCGATCAGCAGCCGCGGCTCACCCGCCACACTATCGCGGACATAGAGCGGCGACTGGTTCTGCAGCCCGTCATTCTTCTGGTAGAAATAGCGCCCGCCCTCGCGCGTCGGCACGCCGGTGCGTTCATAGTCGAACAGCGCGGTCAGCCGCGCCTTGAACATGTCGCGGCCCGGCAGCGCATCCAGATAGGCGTCGGTCACCTTGTTCTGCGCGGCGACCCAGGCGGCGACCTTGGGATCTTCGCGGACGTCGTTCTCAAGCCAGCGGTAAGGATCGGCAACCGTCTCGCCGAACAGCTCGTCGCTCACCGTCCCGCGCTCGGTTTGGGGGTAAGTCGGCGAGGTCGGCATGGCGGCGGCACTTTCCGGTGTCTGGCCCAGCACGGGCGAAGAGAGAGCGAGGATCGAGACGGACAACAGGGCAAGGATTGGACGCAAGGGGATCACTCCGGCCACAAAGATGGAATGCGCGCAACCCTATCAGGCGCGCGCAGCCGGACAAGTCCCGCGCTGGGACGTGCTTATGGCCGATCTTCGCCTGGCCAGATCATGGGAGCATCGCCCGGCGACCACGGTTTCAACCGAACCATCGCCTGATCGAACAAGGGCGACGCGACATGCCGCGCAAGCCATTCCCGCACCCGCGGTATGGCCTGCCTATCGAACCATGGCTGGTCGACCGCGGCGAACTGACGAACGAACGGCATGATCGCGATATCCGCCAATGCGCGTTCGGCGCGGCACAGGTTCGGATGGGCCGCCAGGCGCTGTTCCAGATCGCCGAGCATGGCGAGGCCGGCTGCCCGGTGCATGGCCGGATCGCTCCCATGCCGCTCGGGATATTTGGTGCGATCGAGATGATGCTTGAACCGGTCATCGAATGTCTGGATCAGCGGCGCGTCGTCGCCTGCCAGCCAGCCTTCCGGATCGTGGCGGTGCAGCGCCCAACGCATGACATCGATGCTCTCGTCGATCACCTGGCCATCCGCCAGCACCATCACCGGAACGGTCGCCTTGGCCGATGCGGCGATCATCGCCTCTGGCTTGCGCCGCAGCACGACCTCGCGCATTTCGAAACGCTGGCCGCAGATCAGCAGCGCCATCCGCGCCCGCATGGCATAAGGGCAGCGCCGGAAACTGTAGAGGATAGGCATGGACGTCATCGGGTCCGCTTCATCACGAAAAAGGGCCCCGCGTCACCGCGAGGCCCTTTCGATCCTTCAACGTTGAACCGCCTCAGGCGGCTTCGTCCACGTCGTCATACTGCTCGACCGGGCCCGAATCCTGGCCCTTGGCGGAGGTGTCGCGGTCGACGAATTCGATGATCGCCATAGGCGATGCGTCGGATGCGCGGATGCCGGCCTTGATGACGCGGGTATAGCCGCCGTTGCGGCCTTCGTAGCGCTTGCCGATCACGTCGAACAGCTTCGCCAGCTGCGCATCGTCGAGCAGGCGGGTGTGCGCCAGGCGGCGGTTGGACAGGCCACCCTTCTTCGCCAGCGTCACCAGCTTTTCGACATAGGGACGCAGTTCCTTCGCCTTGGCGACGGTGGTCTTGATCTGTTCGTGCTTGATCAGCGCAGCCGCCATGTTGCGGAACAGCGCCGCGCGGTGGCTGGAGGTGCGTTGCAGCTTACGGCCGCCCATACGATGGCGCATGATATCTTCCTTCGTTCGTTAAGGGGCCGTTTCAGGTACCCCAGACCAGGCGGTGATAAGGGCCACCGCCAACTGCCCAAAGGTTAAGGAAGGTTAGGCCAAGACCGCCTTCCCCAAGCCCTCAACCCATGATTTCCTGCTCGAGCTTCTTGGCCATTTCCTCGATATTCTCAGGCGGCCAACCAGGAATTTCCATTCCGAGACGCAGCCCCATCGAGGAGAGAACCTCCTTGATCTCGTTGAGCGACTTGCGGCCGAAATTCGGGGTCCGCAGCATCTCCGCTTCGGTCTTCTGCACGAGATCGCCGATATAGATGATGTTGTCGTTCTTCAGGCAGTTGGACGAACGCACCGACAGTTCGAGCTCGTCGACCTTCTTGAGCAGGTAACGATTGATCTGCTGGGTGTCGCCGGCGCTTTCGGCCTGCTGCGACGGTGCCGCAACGCCCGCAGCGCGCGGAGCCGCCTGGTAGCTGGTATCGTCGAAGCCGACGAACAGCGACAGCTGGTCCTGCAGGATGCGGCCGGCATAGCTGACCGCGTCCTCGGGGGTGACGGTGCCGTCGGTCTCGATGGTCAGCGTCAGCTTGTCGTAATCGAGCTCCTGCCCGACGCGGGTGTTCTCGACCTTGTAGCTGACCTGGCGGACCGGCGAGTACAGCGCGTCGATCGGGATCAGGCCGATCGGCGCATCGGCCGGGCGGTTGGCGGTGGAGGGCACATAGCCCTTACCGATATCCGCGGTCAGCTCCATGTTGAGCGTCGCGCCGTCATCCAGATGGCAGATGACCAGATCGGGGTTCATCACCTCGATATCGCCCGAAACCGCGATGTCGCCGGCCTTCACTTCGGCCGGGCCGGTGGCGGACAGCTGCAGCCGCTTCGGGCCTTCGCCCTGCATGCGGATGGCGAGCTGCTTCACGTTCAGGACGATGTCGGTCACGTCCTCGCGGACGCCGGCCAGCGAGCTGAATTCGTGCAGCACATTTTCGATCTTGATCGAGGTGACGGCGGCGCCCTGGAGCGACGAGAGCAGGACGCGGCGCAGCGCGTTGCCCAGCGTCAGGCCGAAGCCGCGCTCCAGCGGTTCGGCGACGAAGGTCGCCTTGCGCTTGCCATCGCCACCGGACTTCTTTTCGAGGCCGGTGGGCTTCTTCAGTTCCTGCCAGTTCTTGGTGTTAACGGACAAGCTGTGTCCCCTGGGTTGGGCCGGCGCTGGGGCCGCGACGGCCGTGGAGAAAAACGCGCTGGCTCGTCAGCCGGCGCGGGATCGCATCAGACGCGGCGGCGCTTCGACGGGCGCACGCCGTTGTGCGGGATCGAGGTCACGTCGCGGATCGACGTGATCTGGAAACCGACCGCCTGGAGGGCGCGCAGCGCGCTCTCGCGGCCCGAACCCGGGCCCTTGACCTCTACCTCGAGCGTGCGGACGCCGTGTTCGGCGGCCTTCTTGCCCGCGTCTTCCGCTGCGACCTGCGCCGCATACGGGGTCGACTTGCGCGATCCCTTGAACCCCATCGTGCCGGCGCTGGACCAGCTGATCGCATTGCCCTGCGCATCGGTGATGGTGATCATCGTGTTGTTGAAGCTGGCGTTCACATGCGCGACGCCGCTGGTGATGTTCTTGCGTTCGCGCCGCTTAATGCGTGCTGGTTCGCGTGCCATAGTCTATTCCTGACCTTAGTATCTCTTTGCGGAGAGGCCTTGGCGATCAGCCATCAGCCTGCCTCCGGCGGAGTAGTTCGTCCCCCGGACGAATTACTTCTTCTTGCCGGCGATCGGCTTGGCCTTGCCCTTGCGGGTGCGCGCATTGGTGTGCGTGCGCTGGCCGCGGACCGGCAGGCCCTTGCGATGGCGGAGACCGCGATAGCAGGCCAGATCCATCAGGCGCTTGATATCGATCGACACCTTGCGGCGCAGATCGCCCTCGACCATGTGATCGGCGTCGATCGTCTCGCGGATCTGCAGCACTTCCTGATCGGTCAGGTCCTGCACGCGGGTCTGCGGAGCGATGCTCAGCTTCTCGGTGATCTCGACGGCCTTGGTGCGGCCGATACCGTGGATATAGGTCAGCGCGATAACCACGCGCTTGTTGGTCGGGATGTTAACCCCCGCAATACGTGCCATAAACTTCGTAACTCCTAGCTCCACAGGCACGCCTGGCAGCGGCCTATCTCATCGCGTGGTTATCCGAAAACGAAAACATCCCGACGAGCGCACAGAGTCGCCGCCGGGGAGCCGGTGTTTCGGAATGGTCGTCAAATACGGTCGCGGGGCCGCAGAGTCAACCCGGTCAGCGCGCCATTTGCGGGCAAAAGCGCGGACGATCGCGCTTGCCGGGCGGGATGGCGGCGCAGCCACGGTCTATCTCCGCGCGCAGATCCTGGCAACTTCGCGCGGGCGTGCAGGCGACTCGGCTGATCGCAACCTGGCTGCACCGGCGCGCCAGCCGGTTGGCGACGAGCTTGCCCTCCATCGCCCGGCACGACCGGTCTCCGATATTGAAGCCGGGATCGACCGGCTGGCAGGCGGCGAGCACAAGGCCCGCCGCCGCGACCATCACGAAGCAGCGCATCGCACCCTCCCCTTCAATAACCGCTGCGGACGCAGAGCACGTCGGCCAGATAGACGCGCCGCCCTTCGGTCTGCTGCGATTGATAGGCCGATCCGTTCCAGCCCGCCGCGCGGCAGAACTGGTCCGCGGTGCGCGCCGCGCAATTCGCGGTGCTGCCGCCATCGCTGCAGGACAGGACGCGCCCGCCGTTCCGGTTGCGCGGTGCCGGGAAGAACTCCGCGCCCATCCCGCGCAGCGATTGGCTGTTGCCTGGTGGTGTCGGCGGTTCGGGCCGCGAGGCCACCGGCCGTATCGAGCCCAACCGGCGGAGCATGCCCAGCCGGTTGCCGAGATCGGGCGTGCTGGCGATCACGGTGATGCAGGTGCCGCCATAATTGCGCAGCGAACAGAGCTGCCACGCGCCGCTGCGTATGCGGATCGAGCGGACGGAAAAGCCCAGCCGCAGATCCGGATTGGCGCGTTCGACCGCCGCCGCCGGGCCGGAATAATTGGTGTCGCGGTAGATCGTCGCATAGGGCGCCTGCCCGCCAGGTGGCCGGAACCGCGCATCCTCGTCCTGCGCCGATGCGCCGCCTGTCACGGCGATCAGTGCGACCGCCAGTCCTGCTTTTACCAGCATGTCCGCCTCCCGTTTCAGAGACGATGCCGGTTACGCCCCACCGATCGGCATCGCCATCGTGGCGCGGAACATCCGCCTCCAAATGCGAGTCGGTCAAGCGATCATTTGGCGGGTTCGGGGGCGGCCTCGATCGCGGCTTTCAGCCGGGTAAGCTGTTCTGTCAGCACGCGATCGACCAGCGGGGCCAGCGTCTCGCCGCCCGAACGCATATAGCCGCCGACGACATAGTTGAAGGTGATCGTGGTGAAGCCGGGATCGCCCGGATCGACCTTCCACGTCAGCGTGCCGGCGACGGCTTCGGCCTGCAGCGGCCCGAGCGCGCTGGTCATGCGGATCATCCGCGGCGGCTGGACATAGACGATATGGCCATGTTCGACCGATCCGCGCGTCGCGCCTTCGCCCATCCGTTCGCAGAAGCAGCCGGTCGCCTGCGCATCGAGATAGAGTTTGGCGGCGTCGCCCGAATAGGTGTGTTCCGGGTTCCACCATTTCTGCGGTGCGCGCAGCACCTCCCATGCCTTGTCGGCCGGGACCGCGACGGTGACGGTCGATTCGACCTCGAACCCGGCAGGCGTGGCCTGCTTGACCTCGGCGATGGCGGGCGAGGCTAGCGCTATGGCGGCGATCGCGATGGCGAGCTTCATGTAATCCCCCGATGATGTCGGGGAGGTTCTATCAGTTCCTCCCCGGTACGGGGAGGGGGACCGCGACGCGCAGCGGCGGGGTGGAGGGGGCTCTCCGCTAGAGCAGTTCTCGCGGATAGCCCCCTCCACCATGCTGCGCATGGTCCCCCTCCCCGGAAGCGGGGAGGATTGTCTGCTTAGCTGTCGAGGATCGCGTCGATCGCTTCGTGGACGGTTTCGATATCGGCCATGCCATCGACCCGGCGGACCAGCCCGCGGGCGTCGTAGATCGGCAGGATCGGCGCGGTCTTGGCGCGATATTCGGCCATGCGGGTCCGGACGGTTTCGGCATTGTCGTCCGGGCGGCGCTTGAACTCGGTCGAGCCGCAGACATCGCACACGCCCTCGACCTTGGGCTGCTTGTGGCGATCGTGATAGCCGGTGCCGCAACTGGCGCAGGTGAAGCGGCCGGTGATGCGATCGACCAGCGCGTCCTCGTCCACCTCCAGCTCGATCACGCAATCGAGCGCGCGGCCATGTTCGGCGAGGATGATGTCGAGCGCCTCCGCCTGGGCCGCGGTGCGGGGATAGCCGTCGAAGATCGCGCCTTCTGCATCGTCCATGCCCGCCAGCTTGTCGCCGATCAGCGCCGAGACGATCGCGTCCGAGACCAGCTCGCCCGCATCCATCACCGCCTTGGCCTTCAAGCCCACAGGCGTGCCCGCCTTGACCGCGGCGCGCAGCATGTCGCCAGTGGAGAGCTGGACCATGCCGCGCTCATCGACCAGGCGGCTGGCCTGCGTGCCCTTGCCCGCCCCCGGCGGGCCCAACAGAATGATGTTCACGGCGCAGTCCCCCCTTATCCGTCAGGCTTAGCGGCGCGAGCCCTTGAGCTTCGCCTTCTTGATCAGATCGCCATATTGGTGCGCCAGCAGATGGCTCTGGATCTGGGTCACGGTGTCCATCGTGACATTGACGACGATCAAAAGGCTAGTCCCACCAAGGTAGAAGGGGATGCCTGCCCGGCTGATCAGATATTCGGGCACCAGGCAGATCAGCGTCAGATAGGCGGCGCCGACCACGGTGATGCGCGTCAGCACATGGTCCAGATACGCCTCGGTGTTCTTGCCGGGACGGATGCCGGGGATGAAGCCGCCATGGCGCTTCAGATTGTCCGCGGTCTCCTCCGGATTGAACACCACCGCGGTGTAGAAGAAGCAGAAGAAGATGATCCCCGCGCCGTACAGCGCCATGTACAGCGGCGTGCCGTGCTGGAGATACTGGTTCAGGCTGATGACGATATCGCCCCAGGTGCTTTCCCCGGCGGTGGTCTGCCCGGCGAACTGGGTGATCGTCAGCGGCATCAGCAGCAGCGACGAGGCGAAGATCGGCGGGATCACGCCCGCGGTGTTGATCTTCAGCGGCAGATGGCTGCGATCGGCCTGCATATGGCCGCGCTGGGTCTGGCGCTTGGGATACTGGATCAGCACGCGGCGCTGGGCGCGCTCCATGAAGCAGATGAACAGGATCAGCGCGGCGGCGACCGCGATGATGCCGACGATCAGGATCGGCGACATGGTGCCCGAACGGCCGCCTTCGAACAGGTTGGCGAGCGTCGTCGGCAGCTGCGCGACGATCCCGGCCATGATGATCAGCGAAATGCCGTTGCCGATGCCGCGGCTGGTGATCTGTTCGCCCAGCCACATCAGGAACATGGTGCCGCCGATCAGCGAGATCACTGCGGCGATGCGGAACAGCATGCCGGGCTCGACCACCGCGGCGATGCCCTGGCTGGCCCCGAACGCCTCCAGGCCCACGGCGATGAAATAGCCCTGGATCGCGGTGAGGCCGACGGTGCCGTAGCGGGTGTACTGGTTGAGCTTCTTGCGGCCCGCCTCGCCTTCCTTCTTGATCGCCGCGAGCGTGGGCGAGAGCGAGGAGGCGAGCTGCACCACGATCGACGCGGTGATATAGGGCATGACGCCCAATGCGATGAGGCTCATCCGCTCCAGGCTGCCGCCCGAGAAGGTGTTGAAGAAATCGAGCACCCCGCCGCGCGTGCCTTCGTAGAGGCTGGCGAGCGCGGTCGGATCGACGCCGGGCAACGGCACGAAGCTCAACAGGCGAAAGATCACCAGCGCGCCCAGCGTGAACCAGATGCGCTTCTTGAGCTCGGTCGCCTTGGAAAAATTGGCCAGGCTGATGTTGGTGGCCATCTGATCGGCTGCGGATGCCATGTGTTCTATTGTCCCGGAAACGAAGGCGGCGGAGCAGCGCTGTTCACGCCCCCCGCCGCCATATAGGGATCGAACCGGATTTGTCTAAGCCCGGTTCGCAATATCCATTCAGGCCTTGGGCCGTTGAGGCTTGGGCTGGGCGCGTTCGGCCTTCTTGGCCGCGTAGACCGTGCCCTTCTTGGCCTTGGCCTTGTCGGCGCGCGAGACGAGCTCGATCACCTCGACCGAACCACCGGCCTTTTCGACCGCCTCGATCGCGCCCTTCGACGCGCCGGCGACGGTGAACTTCAGCTTGGCGGTCAGTTCGCCCTTGCCCAGCAGGCGGACGCCGTCCTTGCCGCCACGCGCCAGGCAGGCGGCCTTCAGCGCGGCGTGGTCGATCGTGCCCTTGGCATCGAGCTTCTTGGCATCGATCGCCTTCTGGATCGCGCCGATGTTCACTTCGGCATGATCGCGCCCAAAGATGTTGTTGAAGCCGCGCTTCGGCAGCCGCATGTGGAGCGGCATCTGGCCGCCTTCGAAGCCGGCGATGGAGACACCGCTGCGGCTGGTCTGGCCCTTCTGGCCGCGGCCCGAAGTCTTGCCCTTGCCCGAGCCGATACCCCGGCCGACGCGCATGCGGCCCTTGCGGGCACCTGCGTTATCCTTGATCTCGTTCAGTTTCATTGCACTCGCTTTCGCTTTTGTCGCGCTTAGGGTTAGTTAGGGTTACACTCAGGAATGGCCGGCAAGGCCGATCATTCCGCTACCGTAACCATGTGACGCACCTTGCGGATCATGCCGCGGACCTCGGGGGAATCCTCGAGCTCCTTGCTGCGGTGCATCTTGTTGAGGCCGAGACCAACCAGCGTCTCGCGCTGCTTCTTCTCGCGCCGGATCGGCGATCCGGTCTGGGTGACAGTGATCTTCGCCATTCGACTTACTCCGCGACCGCCGCCGCATCCGCCTCGGCGGTCTGCGACCCACCGCGGCCGAGCAGATCGGCGATCTTCTTGCCGCGGCGCTGCGCGACGGATTTGGGGCTCGACTGATCGGTCAGCGCCTCGAAGGTCGCCCGGATCATGTTGTACGGGTTGGAGGTGCCGACCGACTTGGTCACCACGTCCGCCACGCCCAGCGATTCGAACACGGCGCGCATCGGGCCGCCGGCGATGATGCCGGTCCCGGCAGGCGCCGAACGCACATGCACCAGGCCCGCGCCGAAATGGCCGTTGCCGTCATGGTGCAGCGTGCGGCCTTCCTTCAGCGGCACGCGGACCATGGCCTTCTTGGCCGCCGCGGTCGCCTTGGAGATGGCTTCCGGCACTTCGCGCGCCTTGCCGTGGCCGAAGCCGACCCGGCCCTTGCCATCGCCGACGACGACGAGCGCGGCGAAGCCGAAGCGCTTGCCGCCCTTCACCGTCTTCGACACGCGGTTGATGTGGACGAGCTTCTCGATCAGCTCTTCGCCGCCCTCTTCGGCGTTGCCGCCACGACGATCGTCACGGCGACCGCCGCCACGATTGTCACGACCGCGACCGCCGCCGGGGCCACCGCCGCCACGACCACCACGCGGGCCACGGCCACGCGGAGCGTCTGCCGGGGGAGCGGCGGCTTCGGCTGCTGGGCCAGCGCCCTGGTTTTCGATTTCGTCAGCCATATCAGAACTCCAATCCGCCTTCGCGCGCGGCTTCCGCCAGCGCCTTGACGCGACCATGGAACAGGAACCCGCCACGATCGAACACCACCTGCGTCACGCCAGCGGCCTTCGCCGCATCGGCGATGCGCTTGCCGACGTCGGCGGCGGCTTCGGCGTTGGCGCCGGCCTTGCCGCGGACATCCTTGTCCAGCGTCGATGCCGCGGCGACCGTGCGGCCGGCAGCGTCATCGATGACCTGGGCATAGATATGCCGGCCCGAACGATGCACCGACAGGCGCGGACGCAGGCCGCCCTTGGCACGCAGCGCGGTGCGGGTGCGCCGCCGCCGCTTTTCGAAAAGAGAAAGACCCTTGGCCATTACTTCTTCTTCCCTTCCTTGCGGAAGATAAACTCGCCGTCGTACTTGATGCCCTTGCCCTTGTACGGCTCGGGCTTACGCCAGCGGCGGATTTCGGCGGCCAGCTGGCCGACCTTCTGCTTGTCGTTGCCGCTGATCTCGACCGTGGTCTGATCCGGGGTCTTGACGTCAAGACCTTCGGGAAC
>JAESGW010000839.1_pt1 | contig 12622 bp, 10 predicted proteins | sample 9269791 | NCBI WGS metagenome assembly JAESGW01 (sample SAMN16773120, study PRJNA677053) | algae metagenome | isolation source: Aphanocapsa lilacina HA4352-LM1 and co-occurring heterotrophs from near cave... | place: USA: Maniniholo cave, near Haena, Kauai, HI | collected 2009-07-28 | reverse complement strand
GGCTCACCGGCACACTGATCAAGCTCGTCAACCGCTGGCCGGCAGCCCGCATCGACGACCTGATGCCCTGGGCCTATGCGAAAGCCACAGCCTGACCCGTCAACGTGGGGACGGCACAGCGCTTACGTTCATTGAATGCGGTTGAAACGACAACACGCCAAGATAGAAATACTTAGCAGTCTAAAGCGAACACACATGCGCACCGCAATCTCGGTGGCGCGGCTCATGCGATAGCTGTTCACGCAGCGACGCAGAGATCTCGAGAAACTCAGCGAACAGGCTCGGCGCCCCGCGCTGGCACGATCATCGGCATCCGAGCGACGTCCGCTACAATCCTGAAGGACGGCGACGCGATCGTCTCGCCGTCAAGCTGTACCGCAAGGTTCTCGGCGTTGGGAATGTCGACCGCTTGAGCCGGCATCATCTCGATGGTGCTAGCTCTCTCCAGACGGCCGGCAGCGAGATGGAAAAGCTCCCACAGTCGTTGCCGGCGGTTCGTCGCGCGCGAGATCACGACATTGAAGCCGGCCGACAATACGTTCGTCCTCGACGAGAGGAGAAATCGGCCGCCGTATCGCGCAGCGTTGGCGACGACGAGCCACGAGGCTGCGCACTCCCGACCGTCGATCATGGCCGAGAAGGTCCGCGGCTTGCGTGCGAGCGCGGCGAGAACGGGCCAGCCGTAGGACGGCTTGCCGATACGGCGTTTCAGCTCGATGGGCAGGCGTGCGATCACCTCACCGTCGAAACCAGCACCGAGCATCAACAAGCAAGGCGCGCCGTTGACGCTGGCCGTCGAGAGGCTGACCACCGGGCCATGAAGCAGCATCTCCGCGATAGCGTCGGCGGTGCGCGGAAGCTGCAACTCCTCCGCAAGAACATTGCCGGTTCCGACCGGAATGAGACCGAACGGCATGTCACGTCCATGCAGCAGCGACGCCATGCTGCGCGCCGTCCCGTCGCCGCCTGACGCGACAAGAACATCGTACGAGTCGATGAGCAGAGCGGAGCAATCGCTGCTCGTAGTATCCGGCACGACGTGCAGATCCGCGACCGCGCCAGCCTGCTCAAGACGCCGCACGACTTGTTGGACGAGACCAATGCGGTTTCGTCCGGCAATCGGATTGTGGATGATCAGAAAGCGCTTGCGTGCGGCAGTGCCGGTTGCCGCCGTCTCGATGGCGCCAGTGCTGCCCTGTGGTGAATCGACATGCTCCTGCATGGCACTCACATGGGACTTTTTTGGGGGCTCACATGACCCGCTCGGCATCGATGCAGAAGATCGAGGCGCGGATCATACAGCCGCGTACGAATGGCGAAGATGCCGAGCACGGTATGGAACAGGTTGTCGTGGCTCGCGGTCTTCGTTGCGGCGAGTTCCTGCAGGCACTCCATGTCCACCCCGAGGCGGGCCTGCGCCGTGTGCGAGGCCCATAGGATCATGGGGATGTGAGTCTGCTCCTTGGGCGCCAGAGCCCGCGGCATCCCATGGAGGTAGAGGCCTTTTTCGCCGAGCGATTCGCCATGATCCGAAGCGTAGATCATGGCGACATCGACGCCCTTAGTGTCAGCGCTCCGAAGTATCTCGATCAGCTCTGACAGCACGTGGTCCGTATAGAGGATCGTATTGTCGTAGCTGTTGACGATCTGCTCGGTTGTGCACCGGCTCAGCTGGCTGGACTCGCACGTCGGCTGGAATCTGGCGAACGCCGGCGGGGTGCGCTTGTAGTAGGCCGGCCCATGGCTGCCGATCATGTGCAGCACGATCATGCCGCCGTGCTGCATGGCAAGAACTCTGTCCTCGAGGCCATTCAGCAGCGCCTCGTCGTACGTCGCCACGTCTTCGAAGAAACTGCCTCGCCTCTTGGTCAGCTGCTCCGACACGATGCCCCTGCAGACGCCCTTGCAGCCCGATTGATTGTCACGCCACAGCACGTCGAGCCCTGTGCGCTGGAGAATGTGCAGGAGATTCTCCTGTTGTGCCGCAGCCGGCACGGTGAACTTGTCCTGACCGATCCCCGAAAACATGCACGGAACGGAGTGGGCCGTATCCGTGCCGCACGATGACGCATGTTTGAGGCTCAGGATACCGTCAATGCTGGAAAGGCGCGGGTTCGTTTCTCGGGCATAGCCATTGAGCGAGAAATTGGCCGATCGTGCTGTCTCGCCGGCGACCAGGACGGTGACGAGCGGGCGAGCCGACGCAAGAGAGGCCTCGTCGCGACGGGCATCATCGCCAAATGACCTCGGCGTCTTCTGAACGTGGAATTCCCTGCTGGTCTGGTACTTGCCGAGAGCAACAATGACATTAGAGGGTACCAGTGTGAGCAGAAGGCCGCGGTTCGTGCGTATGGTACTTGCGAAGCTCGCATAGAAGGAAACGATCAGGACCATTGCGATCGCGCTCGAAAGCAGGGCGCGAACGACGTTGGACGAGAGCGTTTGCGGGAGCGGCCGCCAACGTACCGGAGCCAGCAAAATGATCGCCGCGGGAACGAACCCCATCAGGACGATGGAGCCGAGAAACGGAGCGGTCAGGAACTCTGCCGATTCGCCTGCGTTCGTCTCGAGAACGTTGCGCACCATATTGGCGTCGATGGCGGTGCCGAACTCCTGGACAAAGTGCGCGGCAAGTGCCGACAGGAGCACGAGCGCCGTAGCGAGCGGTTTCAGTACGTAGGGCAGGGCCGCGATCGAGAGGGCAGCGTTGAACGCCGCTACGAGCGTCGCCGCGAAAGCCGCGATGAAGAGCCACTCGACTATCGTTGCGGGATGGACGTCGGTCAGGACGCGCATCCAGAATGCGCTGTTGAGGCCGGCGACGATGAACAGCGATGTCAGCAGGCCGAGCTGACCGGGCGTGACCGCTATGCGACGGGCCATTCTCGTACCGCCAATCAGGAACTCTGCTATACGCCCCACTTGGTCACCAAAATCCTGGGCACCAGGATCGGATCGGCGATGGGGCTGTCGGGTTTGATGCCGGCAATATATCACCCGCCCAAGATGGGGGGTAAACGCCGCGACCAAGACGGAACGATCCTGCGGCCACAAACGTGGACACCAGATTCCCGATTGAAGGCGCCATTGCGGCGCCCTTGACTTGGGGGCGGAGGGCTACGGGGTGGCCTCGAGGGACGGCGCCTCGCCGATATCCGGTATCGGGTCGGCTAGTAGAAGGCGTTCGCGGAGCTGGTGGCGATTGCTCCGGACACTCCGATACTTCGAAATGAGCTTTCGAAGGGGCGGCGGTGGGGGCGTGAGCTGCTCGAGCGCCATATTGTAATCTCGTCGGAGCTGACCGAAGCGCATGACTTTCGCGAGCACCAGGAGGTGACGGGCTAGAAGATAGTCGCGGGTATCGAGCTCCTCGCGCTGATAGATATCGTGGCGCGCGATCAATGCGAGCAGCGCGGGGAAGTACGTATCCCGCCTCGATGAGATGCCGTCGCTCTGCCAGCGCTTGTGCCAAAGGGGTTCAGCGATTGTCGCTGCCATGGTTCGCTGCGCGATGCGCATGGCGAGATCGCTGTCCTGCATGCGCATGAGGGTCGGGTCGAATCCGCCGGCGGCGAGCAGAATATCCCGGCGGATCGTCAGTCCCGACGTGGTCGGCTGGATGACGCGCCGGGCGACGAGCCGCATCATCTCATGGCCTGCATAAAAGCGCTGCGGCATTGAGAAAACGGTCGTCTTTGCGGCCTTTTCGGTTGTGAAGGCCGACAGCACCATGCCGATGTGAGCATTGTGCTCGAGAATCTTCAGGGGCCAACGAAGCCGCCCCGGCAGGTAGGTGTCGTCAGAGTCGAGGAAAGCGACATAGGGTGCGCGTGCTGCGACGATACCGGCATTGCGTGCGGCGTTTGCACCTGAGTTCGTCGGAAGCACGATGACCGATACGCGTGGATCACGCAGAGCTTTTAGCTCGCTGTGAGTCGCGTCGGTTGAACCGTCGTCAACGACGATTAGCTCGAAGAGGGTTTCGTCCAGCGCAAGGACACTGTCGATCGCCTGCCGAAGGAGCCTCGCTCTATTGAACGTGGGCAGCACGATACTGATCGCTGGTGTGGCAGAAGCCGCAGCCTCGCCTTCCGTGACCCTTCGCTCTAGCGGATATTCATATTGTCCCATGACACCGGCCTGCAGCTGCTTCAGCTAAGCAGACTGCGCTGGAGCGAAGCTTGAGGTATGCGTCGCTTGCAGGACTAATTTCCTAATATCAGCATAGGGAGGGTGGGTGGCGATGCACAGCGCGGAATAAGGCCTAAGCTCGATTTTCCACAGTTCTGTTACTTCGATATTACGCGTTTTAAATCAACAGCTTGATCAACGTCCACACGAAGCCGTAACGCGGGTGTGTCTAAAGAGCAGATGCCAATGCTCGTTGCCGACGTAACAGAATAATCACTACGACGAGCCTTCGCGCGCCACACCATCAGCTTCGTTCTGGATCGGCTGTTTTAGCCTGTCGGCGCGTGAGCCCGGCGTCGCGCCTCAAAGTCCAAATTGTTGGTGATTTTGAATGGTGCCCAGGGGCGGACTAAGCGATCCGCAGACACAACCCATTGAAAATGTATGGCATCCACCGGCCGTGACAGACGCGATGTGTACCAGTTAGTGGTGCCAGTATCAAGGGCCGAGACGTAAGGTCCGCTCACTTGGCAGCGGTGAACGGGTGCCTTGGTTGCCAACTGGCAACAACAAGGTGCAGCGTCGAACTCTCCCACAGTCGAACTCTCCCACCAATGTGTCGATCATGTCTGGCTGGATGCCGTGAGCGGGACTTGAGCGCTTAAGCGCGTTCCTCGACGCGTCCGATGCAGCATCACCGTACCTCCAACCTCGGCGAGGCGTTCGCGCATAGATGCCAACCCAACGCCCTCCGAGCCTTCCCGCCACTGCCCTCGATCCGATATCGCAAGCTCTAATGTCTTATCCTTTGAACTCAACTCCACGCGGGCAGCGTTGCTGCCTGAGTGTCGATAAATATTCGTGAGCGCCTCCCGTAGGGCACTCAACAGAGCCCGCTCCGTACGCTCGCCGCACCCGCCGGAGTAGTCGGACGCAAAGCGCACCTGTAGTCCCGCTCGCTCGCCGAAACCGACAGTTAAGGCTCTGGCGGCATCGGCGATGGAGGCCGAACTGGTCGGGGTATGAAGTAAATAGGACAGGGTTCGGAGGTCGCGCATCGCCCGTCCGAGGCTCTGTTTCAGCTCTTCCATCGCCTCGTGAGCGTCCGCGTCGTCGACTAAGCGGCCCTTGAGCCTTTGAGCCGTCAGCGAAGCCGCCAATAGATCCTGACAGGTGGTATCATGCAACTCCTTGGCAAGACGACGCCGTTCGTCCTCTCGTGCCCTTTCAAGCTCGCCCGCAAGTTCCTTCAATGTATCCTCGGCTTGCTTCAATTCAGTTACATCTTCATGGGCTACAAGTACGCGTCTCCACGCGCCCCTGCCATATCGGCGCACTTGCATCTCATAATATCGGGCTCCATCGGGAGCATCGCACCAGTATGAGTGGCGAAAACCGCGATCCTTCCCAATCAATACATCAGTGAGCTGTTTGCGTAAGTGTGTCATGTCGTGCGTCTGAGGCAGTGCGGCAACGTAGTCAGTTCCGATGCCGTCCTTCGTTAAGTCGAGCCCGTTCTGCCGACCAAACTTGGCCCATTGGCGGTTTACGGCAACGATAATGCCTCGGGTATCGAGCACCGCTATGTGTGCAGACAAGGAGTCGAGTGCGGCTTGCAAGAGGAGCCAGCCTGATTTGCTGGATTTAGGGATACCAGTCCACTCCAGTCGTGTGTCATTGCCCCTTTGGCCGCGATCAAAGCCGGCCCCTGAAGAGTTACTTTCCATTGAGCGCTCCATTCGAATGCACGAAACGAAACTGAAGAGCAGGCCCTGCCTTTAGAGCAGACCCGAGTGCCACGGGCAAGTCACGGCGCAGCCATCGCGACAGCCGTTCGCACGAATGCTTCGACCGGGCAGTTCAGCTCTATGATTCCGGGTGTTCCCCGATACCTGATCACCTGGTCCGCATTTACCAAGCATTTTGCAACGTGCGTTTTCAGGCTCACTGAAACAGGCACACTGTAGCCAATCATGCAGGAGAGAATAGAAACCATGGCCAAGCAGCAGTTCAAAGGTAAAATTAAGTTGGATGTCCGTGACTCCAAGCCGGATTGGGGCCCGTTCACGCCGCCGTCAGCGCCAGATGGCGCACCCAACGTGCTCATTGTGCTCTATGACGATACTGGCTTGGCCTCCTGGTCGCCATTCGGTGGCGCCATCAATATGCCTACCCTCCAAGGTCTGGCCGACCGTGGTCTGATGTACTCGCAGTGGCACACAACAGCACTGTGCTCGCCGACTCGCTCGACATTCATGACCGGACGCAATCACCATCTCAACGGCTTCTCGTGCATCACCGAATGCGCTCAAGGCTATCCTGGATGGAGTGGCCGGCTACCGGGAGAGTGCGCTACGGTCGCACAAGTCCTTCAAGACTCGGGCTGGAGCACCTTCTGGCTCGGCAAGAACCATAACGTGCCGGAGCAAGATGTTTCCTCTGGGGCGAGTCGCTCCGAATGGCCGCTGCAGAAGGGCTTCGATCGCTTCTACGGTTTCCTCGGCGGAGAAACCAACCAGTGGTACCCAGACCTCGTCGAAGACAACAAGTTCATCGATCAGCCCTACAGCCCTGAGGAAGGCTATCACCTCTCCAAGGATCTCGTGGATCAGGCCCTGCAAATGATCCGCGACCAGAAGGCGAGCAACCCATCAAAACCGTGGTTCATGTGGCTCTGCCCCGGCGCCAATCATGCTCCGCATCACGCGCCCAAAGAGTACATTGATAAGTACAAGGGAAAATTCGACGACGGCTACGAGGCATATCGCGAATGGGTGCTGCCGCGCATGATTAAGAAGGGCTTGTTGCCCAAGGGTACCAAGCTCACGCCAATCAATCCGGTTTCGGAGGAAGCTGCCAATCCAGCCGATGTGGTACGCCCCTGGGACACGCTCAATGCCGACGAGAAGAAGCTGTTCTCGCGTATGGCTGAGGTCTTCGCCGGCTTCTCCGAGTACACGGATGTGCAGATCGGCCGCCTTATCGAGTATCTCGAAAAGAGTGGCCAGCTCGACAACACGATCGTGTTCTACTGTTCCGACAACGGCACCTCGGGCGAAGGTAGCCCGAGCGGCTCCGTGAATGAGAACAAGTTCTTCAACAACTATCCCGACGAACTGTCCGAGAACCTCAAGTATCTCCAGGTGCTCGGTGGCGTGGAGACCTACAATCACTTCCCAACTGGATGGGCGGTCGGCTTTTCGACACCCTTCCCGATGTTCAAGCGCTACGCCGAATACTCAGGCGGCACCTGCTGCCCGCTGGTGGTGTCGTGGCCGAAGGGCATTAAGGCGAAAGGCGAAGTGCGCAATCAGTATCATCATTCGACGGATATCGTGCCGACAATTCTCGATATTTGCGGGCTTGAGATGCCAAAGGTGTACCGCGGCGTCGATCAGCATCCGCTCTCGGGCGTATCAATGCGCTATTCGTTCAGCGCAAAGCCCGACGCGCCGACGGAAAAGAAAAGGCAATACTATGCCATGCTCGGCACACGCGGCATCTGGGAGGACGGTTGGAAGGCGGCCGCCATCCATGCACCTTTGTCGAGCAAGGGACACTTCGACAAGGACGAGTGGGAACTCTTCCATGTGGACGAAGACCGCTCGGAGTCGACCAACCTTGCGAGCAAGCATCCGGACAAGCTCGATGCTCTGGTCAAGGCGTGGTTTGAGGAGGCAGAGAAGAACAACGTGCTGCCGCTCGACGACCGTAGTGCTGGCGAAATTATCGGCATGGAGCGTCCAAGCCAAGAGAAGCCTCGCAAGCGTTACATCTACTATCCGGGAACCTCGCCTGTTCCCGAAGGGGTGGCAGTCAACGTGCGCGGACGGTCCTACAAGATCCTTGCCGATGTGGAGATCGCAGATCGCGACTGCTCAGGCGTGATCTTCGCTCACGGCTCGCGTTTCGGCGGCCATACGCTGTTCATAAAGGACAAGAAGCTCCATTACGTCTACAACTTCCTGGGCATCAAGCCGGAGCAGAAGTTCGTCTCCAAGGCACTCAAGCTCGGGAAGTACACGCTCGGCGTGGAATTCATCCGCGACAAGGCGGGCGAGTACGGTGAGTCGATCGGCAAGACGACGCTGTACGTGAACGAGGACATCGTCGATCAAGGTGAAATGCGTACGCAATTCGGAAAGTTCACGTTGTCAGGCGATGGTCTCTGCATCGGTCGCGACAGCGGCGACGCGGTGAGCGAAGAGTACGAGACGCCAGGCGAGTTCAAGGGCGGAACGATTCTCGGTGTCGCCGTCACTGTGGAGGATGCGCAGTACCTCGACCTTGAGAAGCTGGCCGCAGCAGCGCTTGCGGTGGATTAGTGCCGAAGCGTGTTCGCCCTGGTTATTGAACGCGCGTGGCTCACACCTCGCGCGTTCGAAGCGAGCCAACATCGCCTTCCGTAAGCGGTTCGCCTCAGCAGATAAGGCCTTGTACAGGTCCCAGTACATCGGCACAGCTTGTAATGGCCGGTAGCGCCAAGGAGCCGACCATGTCCAATCCTGTCAGGGGTGTACCGGATTTCCTTCCACCAAATCCGCAGAAGACCCGAGTGACCTACTCCGCAGGCCGATCGATGATGCGACGTTGCTATGTCTCACTCCACGGCGCTCGAAGTTCGATTGCGAAAGCGGTCATCTTCGGGCGCTACTCAATTCAGTTGGGCCGATCATCAACCGCGCGAGAACTGGGCGCCAAGTGCCGCCGAGACGGGCGCGCTCTGTGCCACTCCCTGAGTTACGTGATTAATTAGGCTTCCGCAGGTTGGCCGAGTGTCCCGCTATCGCCCGCGGACTTCATCTTCGCATCAACTCAAAATGCAATGTCGTGGGCATTGCCGTCGGATGATTGGCACCGCGCCTCGTTCAGGCATCGGCTGGCAGAGGCGACCGCTGTCAACCGAGGAGAGGCCCACTGCATGGCGGCACCCTCAGCCCTCGTCCGTGCCAGCAACTTTTTCGAGCTTGCTATCGCGGCAGCGATCGGCCTGTTTGGCGTCAACTCCGGCGCCTCTGGCCACGGTGGTCGGTGTTCTAATTGAAGTGACTGTGATGCTGAGCATCGTGAAGATCATGAACGCGACGAAGCCTTGGTACGAGGCTGGCAGCGCGGTGAAGGCCAATGGCACTGCGAAGCTGAGCACAACTGCGCATCGAAGCGGTCGTGACCAGCGGCAGGGTTGCGGGCATTTTGCTGCGATCGTGCGAGCCCCCGTTCGATTGACCGACGTAGGCGATTTACCCCCATGGGCCCCGTGGTTCGAGTGGCTCGCCTTCGCGCAGAGCCCTGCAGGGGCGCCAAGCAGGTTGAGCACCATTACTTCTGGCCTCATCGCTATCAGTATCGACTCGGAGGCCCAATCACGGCACAGGTGCCCCGCCCACATTGATCGTTCTGCCAGACTCCCTGCGCACAGGGAATTCAGGCAAGGCAAAGTTGACGATCATCCTCGCGGGACTGGGGCTCCGCTTTGAAATCCGCATCATCTTCAAGTGACAAGAGCGCTTTGCCGTCCTGGGCAGGGCGTTCGCGTTAGACCCAGGCAGCGCCCTCCAAATCGCTCCGCTTCGTCGCCTATCCCGCCATTTGGGCGGAGGTCCCGCATGGGTAAACCCAAGCGAGTCGCTGCCTTGAGACACTCAGAGCGTCTCATTAGGGTCATTTATTGCATTTCGAGACGGTAGCTGTTATAGGTCTAAACCTATACGAGACACCAGGAGGCGCCCATGTCCACCTATGGCTACGCTCGCGTCAGCTCCATCGATCAGGATCTAACCGTTCAGCAGGCCGCCCTGGCTGCGGCCGGATGTACCATCGTACGTGCTGAAAAGGTGTCCGGGACGACCCGCAAGGGACGGACGGAGCTGGAGACACTGTTGGAGTTCCTCAGGCCCGGCGACACCCTGGTCGTCACTCGCATTGACCGCCTCGCCCGTAGCCTGAGGGACCTCCAGAACCTCGTCCACGAGCTTCAGGAGCGCGGTGTCCATCTGAAGGCCACGGAGCAGCCAGTGGACACGAGCACCCCAGCGGGGAAGGCGTTTCTGGGAATGCTGGGGGTCTTTGCGGAGTTCGAGACGAACCTTCGGCGAGAGCGTCAGATGGAAGGCATCAACGCCGCCAAGCAGCGCGGCGTCTACAAAGGCCGCAAGCCCACCATTGATGCGGACGCCGTGCGTAGGCTTCGCGGCGAGGGCGTGGGTGCAACGGAGATCGCTAAGCGCCTCGGTGTCGGCCGTGCCAGCGTCTACAGGGCGTTGGAGGAGTGACCAATTGGCGAGCGGTGTTCAAGCCGCCCGCAATGGTTGCATTACCTCTGCACCTCAGCTCAGATCGGCGGCGCCGCTAACTCGCGGAAACCAATGGAGACGTAAGTCGCACATCGACTTGGCGGAAACATGGACGCTGGGGGCCGCCGATACCGCGAGGCATCTCGCTATAGGTAGGGGCAGTGTGCAGAGATCGACAATGAGAGCGCCCAAGTGGCGATCAGCCTGCGTCGGCAACTGGCCGGTGGTCTTCGGTTAGATATCGCGTTGGGTACTGGGGAGGGGAGCATCAATGGCAGTGAGAAATCGCGTCGTAGGCATGAAACGACTAAGGCCGTGCACGTGGAAGGGCAGTGGGCACCGAGGAGGCCCCTCTACTTATGTAGGCTGGCTGTACCAAGAGATGGGGCGCCTCGGTCTACAAGCGAGCGATCTTGGCGGCGAGGAGAGTCGTGTATTGGCCGATCTCGGCCGCTTCCTCGATGACCAGCCGAGCGAGGCTTATGCGAAGCTCATGCACTGGCAGGGACTGGCGATCGACCGTCTGGCCGAACGTCAGAAGCCTGGGAGCGATGAGAGGGTGCGTCCGCGTATCGATGTAACGGCCGAGGTCAATCAGAAGCAGAACCTGACGGTCCGTTGGTTTCCGTCGGGCTGGGGTACACGCTTTGAACAGCCCACCGACTTTCGGAGCTTTCAGGACACCGCATGGGGTGCGTGGGGAAATCGTCCTCCTAACGAGTTGCTTTGGCTCAAGGGAGTAGGAGAACTGCGGCCTCAGCCGGAAATGCACGTGATGGCGCACGGAGGTGTCAACCTCGACGTTGTTCACTCAATACTCATCTGCGCAGTTCGCGCGGCCTTTGAGCGGCTGATTGTCAACTTGGAGCGATCCTGCCAAGTGACGGTTCATCAGAGCTTCGTGTTCGATGAGGCCGAAGAGGCAGATGATATCGGGCGATCCGCGCGTCGTGTGGTCGGCTGGCACCTCGCGAACACTACAAGCAGTCAGATCCGTCCGCTCCAAGGCGCTTGATGTCAGACGCTGCGTCATCAGCGCGACGGACCGCCCCTGCAAGCAATGATAACGACGCCTGTCCCTCCGGGGACGGGCACAAATTTTCTCGAGGAAGAAGCTTGAGACGTACCTGCCGAGTGCCGAGTTGCACCCGATCCGCTGCATCGTCGTTTTCAGCATTCTGCGCCCCGCATAGGGCCGCCCTTCGGCGGCACGGCGCACCCGACCAGAAGGCTGTGACCAAGGCCAAGCTGGCTCCATACTTGAAGATCGTCCAGGCTCGCATCGGCCGCAACGCAGACAACGTAGCGTGGGTCACACTGGACGACCGCTGGCGGGCTCTCGTGGACCATGCGCACAGCATCTTGGCGAGCTTCGATAGCGGCAAACCGGGCATTCGCTACGAGAGGATCGCGGCTCAGGAGATCGTCAAGCTTGCTGGACAGGTAGAGCCTCGTGCCGTGGTCGAGGTGACTGCCGCAATGGTCGTGATGCAGGAGTTCGAGCCGAGGGTCTTTCGCACCGACGATGCCTTCTGGCAGCAGTTGGCCCGGCGTGTCCGCAGCCTCACCGACCTCCATTTCGGCGAGAGCTGGGACAACCAGCGGCAGCGAGTTCGGAGACACTATCGCGACGTGTCACCGAGAGCGGCGGTTACGATGGGACGCTGGCTCGCTGAGACGCTCGGCATCGGCGGGACGCACATTGCTCGTGTGGAGCTTGCGGAGTGTTCGCAGAAGGCCAGCGAGCGCGAGGGGCTGCACGACGCCCTGAAGAAGCTGGTGTAGCCAGCATGGCGAGTGAACGAGCGGGCTCCGTGCCCGGCAGTGAGGGCGGCGACGGGCTACCAGCACGCCCGGGACGGCAGCGCCCGCCACTGCAACGACATCAGTGGTTCGATGCATGGAAGACCGCTTCGGGAGGTGGCCTCAAGACGATCGTCGATAACACGTTGGCTTTCCTGACCCACCACGAGGAACATACGAAGTCGAGGAACCGAGCAAGGCGGAATGCTGACGAGGAGCACCATCGACGGCGCGTTGAAGCCGTCGTGTGCAACCTCGCCCACGCTGTGCTCATTGAGCTGCTGCCGGTTTCACGGACACCCAGATTAGGTGTCATGATGAAGCTGGAGGTGGCTTATGGGACGACGACAGTTCACACGGGAGTTCAAGGTCGAGGCGGTTCGGCTGGTGCGCGA
>JAESGW010000838.1_pt1 | contig 12652 bp, 7 predicted proteins | sample 9269791 | NCBI WGS metagenome assembly JAESGW01 (sample SAMN16773120, study PRJNA677053) | algae metagenome | isolation source: Aphanocapsa lilacina HA4352-LM1 and co-occurring heterotrophs from near cave... | place: USA: Maniniholo cave, near Haena, Kauai, HI | collected 2009-07-28 | reverse complement strand
TTGTTCTTGAATTACTTTATCCCAAGTATTTTTCTCTTCAAAATCTCTTAGAACCAGCATATCCGCTTTTACATCATTGTATTTTTCTTCTAGTTTATCCAACAGTAATTTTACTGCTTTTTCAGCCAGTTCTTCTTCTTGATTGATATAACAATGTTTTCCTTCGGTGAAAATACATCCTAAGCTTATTACTTTGGAAGTTAGATGTAATGGATTAGTTTTTCTGATTTCTTCGAGCTGTTTGGAGACGGATTCTGTGGCCAACATATCATCTTTCCATATGCCATACGTACCAAATGTCATTAGCAGTATTTTGCCCTTTTTATCTTTAATTGTGTAGTAGAAAAATTCCCAATTATTAAACTGGTCTGTACTATTCTTGAAAGCCTTTTCCAGATACACCAAACCATCCCAATCGAAAATATTGTTCTTACTCATCAGGTTATTCCAGACCGATTTGTTCATATCCTCAATCGTAGTTTTTTCTTCGATTATGATATCATCCTCTATGCTATTCTTGATTGATACCGTATTACGGATGCTTAGTCCAAAAGCCTTTCTTACTTTTTCATCACTATTGTTTGTTTCTTCTAAAGCTTTGGGATAATGGTATTTCATTGCCTCTGCCAGTTCGTGAATGTCTTGCTTTTGATTGTGACTTGACAGTGTGATTCTAATTCCTGTATTCTTGATAGGTACAGCAGGGTAAATCCCTAGATTGAGAAAAAATCCTTCCTTGAATAAACGATGGACAAAGTTGTATGCAGAAACTGGTGTTCCCATACCCAAGAAGAATACTGGAGAATCGTTTTTAGATATAATAGGAAGATTGCTTTGTGACAATAATTGATTAAAATAGTCAATCTTTTCAGCCAATTTTTTTTGTCGGATTGTAATTTCTGGAGACAAGTGAATCTTTGCCGATGCAATAGCGGCTCCGACAGAAGCAGGTTCTAATTGAGCGGAAAAGGTTAACGGACCACCAAAATTTTTAATTTTATTTCGAAGTTTTTCATTTTTGCAAAATAATGTTGCCCCACTAGCTCCAAAGGTTTTGCTTAATGTTCCAACGACCACAATATTTTCCGGTAATTCTTTGATGCTATCGAAAACGAATCCTGTCCCGTTTTTGCCTATCCAACTCATGCCGTGCACATCATCAAAATAGAGGTGCAATTGACTGTATTTTTTGGTTAGTTCCATTAGTTCAGCCATAGGAGCATAATCTCCAAACATAGAATATACGCCATCCGCCATGTACCAAATCTTATCGCATTTAGAAGAAAGCTGTTTTATTTTTTCTTCCAACATGTTTAAATTGTTGTGTCTAATCATCTCCACCGGAATACCTCTTAGTTTTAATAATTGACAGGCATTCTGTACACTCCAATGCACTTGATGATCCATAATCACACCATCTTCATCTCTCAATAATGTTGGAATAATTGCCAAATGCCCCAATGTGCTGTTTTTCGTAATGATAGGTGGAATGCCATACATATCATCGATTTTTGCTTCCAATTCGCTGTAAAGCGGATGCGAAATGTATGATTTAGAGAGTGGAAATTGTGTGCCGTAATCCCTTATTGCCTGAATGGCTGCTTCTTTGATTCTATCCTCTTGTTCTAACCCTAAGTAGCCCGTTGTTCCAAAGTGATACATTTCTTTTCCTTTGATTTGAATCGTTCTACCTGTGAGTTTTTTGTCTTCTGCATAGAGATGCAAAACGCCTACTTCTTTTGCTCCTGATAAAACTTCATCGACCGTATCGATAAAATTGTTGTGTTTGATTTTTGCCATTTTTTGTTGGATTTGGTTAGTTGGTTTTTTTACTAAATAGCTGTAATTCAAATTCAGTTTTTAAATTTCATTATAAAATTTGATATGATTTGTATTACATTATTCATTACTCCGTATATGACAAACAAAATTCCCAAATTGACAAGCTTTCCTTTATTTTTCACCAAATTATCCCAAATTGACAATTTGAATACTAAAAATTGTTTTTAATTTTGTTAAATTCTAACCAACACTTCATAAAACCATGATTGCAGCTCATGACTTTTATGAGAATGAGTACGCCCTATTTTGGGTTGAAAATGGCATTCTCTTTTTTGAATATAAACCTGACATCATTCTGGATTTGAATGTTGCCAAGCGTGTTGTGGCTGACCGCATCCAATTTCAAAATGAAAAATCGTATCCTGTAGTTTGTGATATAAGAGGCATCATTGATACAGACAAATCCGGTAGGGACTACCTAGCCCAGTCGGGCTCATTATTAACGAAAGCCGTAGGCTTGATTGTCCATCAAAAGGTTTCTATTACTATTAGTACTTTTTATTTGCAAATCAGTAAACCTACTGTACCTACTCAACTTTTTACCAACAAAGAAGATGCTATTGCTTTTTTAAAACAGCATTTATAATTGTTTTTATAAAATATAACTATGGATAAAAAACACAATCAAGAACGGATTGTTGCTCTGCATCAAATGTTATTTGAAATGGCAAGAGGGAATTTCAGTAATCGCATTCCTTTGAGTTCGTATGATGATGAGTTAGAAACCTTGGTTGTTTTAGTTAATATGGTTGCTGAAGAAATGAGAGAATCCATTTTTCATGCTGGTTATGTAAATCCGCACAGTAGCTATCGATTTATTACACAAGCTAACTTGGTATTGGACAAATTATTACATGTAAAGAGTTTTAATCCATCATTGCTTACTATGCTAGGTTATGAAAGTTTTGAATTGGCAGACCAACCCTTAGAGACATTTCTAACAACCGATTCATTACAGAAATTGAATTTTGTCAGAGAAGCTTTTCACGATAACATTTCTGATCAAACGATGATTCCTATGCAGTTTTTGACAAAAGATCAATTGATTTTCAATGCAGATTGTTCTATCACCAAATTGTTTAACCGAGATGAACTTATTTTGAGTTTTGTAGTTTCCGTTTCACAAAATGCCAACGTTTTATTAGAGCTAAAAAATGCAGATGAATCTGAAAAGCATCCCAATTCCAGAAAGTCTGATGCTCTACTTATACAAAGAGTATATGATTACATACTTGCTCACTTGGAAGAACCATTGCCCTCTTTAAGAGAGTTGTCAAAGCTTTTTGGTACTAATGAGTATAAACTGAAAGATGGTTTTAGGCATTTCTTTAAAACCAGTATCTATAAATTTTATACTGTTGAGCGATTGAAAAGGGCAAACCTAATGATTCAACAAACCACCATACCGTTAAAAAATATTGCCACAATGAATGGTTTTACCGACTATCCCAACTTTTCGAAATCATTTAAAAAGCAATTTGGAATTTCGCCTAATGAAATTGCTCGTACTACTTTAAATGGTATTTATGATTCAACTGATTAATTATCAATAAGTTTATCCTTTTTTGATAAGTAAACCTCCGGATATAACAAGTGTTTTAAAAAATAAATTTTGAATTTTACTCCATAGAATTTAAACTATTGAGTAATGCGAGTTTCCTTTAAAATACAAGATGTCCTTTTATATATTATTTGTTACTTGTATATCCTACTTTTTGTATATGCTGCAGTAAGTAAATTTGTTGACTTTAAAAATTTCAGCGTACAGTTAGGGCAATCTCCTATGTTGGGTGCTTATGCAGAATTTATTATTTGGATTATTCCCATTACTGAAATTCTGATAGCGATTGGGTTGTCGTTTAAACGCTTTCGTAGAGTTGGACTTATGACCGCTTGTACCTTGATGGTTATGTTTACAGCCTACATTTATATCATCTTACATTATAGTTCTTTTGTGCCTTGCTCTTGTGGAGGTGTATTGGAAAAAATGAGTTGGAATGAACACCTAATTTTCAATATTGTTTTTATTATTTTAGCTGTGTTAGGTGTTTTTATTACAAGTCAAACCATACAATCTGCACTAAAAACTAGCTTTCAAATTTTATTATTTTCCTTTTTTGGAGTAGTATCGGTTATTGGTTTATTCCTATTGTCTGAGGATAAAATACATTTCAACAACGGATTTACAAGACGTATTCCACATAGTCCTGTTAGAATGCTTCAAGGGATTTCCTTAGAACATAATTCTTTTTACATAGCTGGATATGAACGTGGTAAAATTTACTTAGGTAATACTTCGGCACCAAAATACATTTTAGAAGTAGATACCAATTTGACTTATAAAAATGCTTATCGTCTTGAACAAAATAATTATGATTTCAAATTTTCTACGGCACGAGTACGCGTAAAAGACGGTCACTATTATTTTGCCGATGGAACCATACCCGTTATTTACCGTGGTTCAACTAAGGATTGGAAAGGTAATCCGATTTATAATGGTGCAACCAAATTTACAACTTACGAAGTTATTGATACCTCAAGCTTTACTATCAGAGCTTTACATCCTAAAACAGGAGAAAATTTCTTAGCCTTAATTGATATACATAACGAAAAAATATCTCAACCCTACAATGATATTCTTGAAAAGCAAATTGATGGCGTGTTTGATACTGATGGTTTGCTAAGTTATAACACCTCTTTAAAAACTACTCTTTACACTTATTATTACAGAAACCAATATCTTTTGACAAAACCGATATTGGATAGTATTGTAAGAGGTAGAACAATAGACACACTAAAACAAGTAGATTTAAAATTTGCTTATCTGTATGAAGGTCGAGAAAAGAAATTTGCCACACAACCTGAAAAAATTAATACTTATGCTGCAACAGCTGGAAACTACTTATACATCAAATCAAAGCGATTGGGGAAATATGATCGTCCAGAAATACTTAAGCAAGCCTCTATAATCGATGTATACCAATTGGATAACAATAGTTATCAATTTAGTTTTTACCTCTATCATCATAATGGAGAAGAAATCAAGAGTTTTAAAGTGTATGATGATGTAATTGTTGGTTTGTCTAAACAATATCTTGTGGTGGGTCGTTTTAGAAAAGAACGCTTTAACCCACTACAGTAACAATAATACTGATATCGGCCGGTATCGCAGGGGAAGATCGAAAACCTGTACAAAAGAGTAGATCATCATTTAATTTTTTTATTATGAAAACTATTAATTTAAAATCAATTTTGCCATTGCTACTAATGATTGTAGCAATAACAAGTGCCTTTGCATTTCAAAATAATGGAAAAGTTGCAACAACCTCTTCCGTTGGATGGATTGACCACGAAACACCTTGCTCTGTTTCATTTCAATGTGATAATGCAGATGGGCCAGTATGTACAGAATTTTACATGGGAAATTTGTATGAGGTAAAAGCGAAAGCTAGTCCAACAGACCTTACTTGCCCTATAAGACTTACCCGTTCTGAGTAGCTTTTTTAAATTGATAAGGTGTCAAAAAAATGACACCTTATTTTTTTAATTCATCCATTCGGGTTTGGGCTTATTCTTTAAGTAGTAATCAAACCACTGCATTGTCTTTTCAGTTAAATCTAATTGATTTTCCTTATTTAAAATAAAATGAGGCTCCTTTGGATATATTAAAAACGTACTTTTTTTACCCAAACGCCATAAAGCCATTTGCAATTTTGAACTATTCTCACCTCGAACACGTGTGTCATTTTGCCCTATCCATAATAATAAAGGTGTGTTTATTTTTTGAACATGAAATAGAGATGAATTTTCAGAAAAAGTTTTTGAATAAAAAGGCTCCATAATTCTGAATTGTTGTGTTTCAAAACGCCACATGCTGGATTTATCGTTATCATCCGTCCAAAGGTATGTACCTAATAAATCATGAACACCTCCTCCAGATATAGCCGTTTTATAACGATCTGTTTGGCTTATGATATAGCTTACAACATAACCGCCAAATGAAAAGCCAAAGAGACCAATGTTTTCACTATCAATTGATGCCTTTTCAATAGCTTTATCTACTGCAGCATTAACGCATTTTAGTGCAGATTCTCCTGGTTTATTGATTGTATAATGTATGTCGGGGTATAAAACAAAATAACCCGATTGGGTGAGATGACTCACATTTATTCCAATTGCACTAGCAATACTAGGTGGTTCATAAAGCCTTAATTCATTGGAAAGGATATAGTATGGTTTCACAATTAGAGGATATTTTTTGTCGGGTTGATAATTTGCAGGATAAAACAAAGCTCCTTTCAATGAAGTTCCATTGGCGGTGTAATGAATCAGTTCTGACTTACCCCAATAATATTCTTTTTGGTGTTCGTTAGAGCGTTGAATTACGCTACCTTTTGATTGATTGTCTTTTTGAATAATAAGTTCCGGTGATTTATCAAAATCACTTAAGACATATAGATAGGTGTCTCCTGCTTTTTGAATATCTCGAATTTTGTCATCTGTATAAACAATAGGCTTTAATGTTTTATTAAGCTCGAAAAAATGCATTCCTTCTTCTAAGGTTTGCGTATTTACTTCACTTAAAAAAATTCCTTTTTCAAAATTTAAAGCAGCTTTTGTATATGGAATGAATTGTTCTCTGTAATGATAATTAGGTGTCTTATCATATACTCGAAACTTACTTTTTTTTACACTTCCGTCTGTTAATCGTTTTTTGATTTTTCCATCTGGTGTGAAGAGCCAAACATCGTAAAAATCACTTAACAAAACATATTGATCACTTGTTGTCCAATACGGCCTTTCATTAGGATATTTGTCTCCCGGATAGTCATGTTCCCAATTTTCAAATCTTGCCCGTTCAGAACAAGTTAAGCAGCTGGTTTTATCTTTAACAATATCATAAATCCACCAATTATTTTCTTTAAACCATGTTATGTATTTGCCATATGGTGAAATGTTAACATGATTTTTTTGATGATGGACTTTTTGAGCTATAATTTTTTTTAAACCTGTTTTTAAATCTTTACAATATAAATCAATATACAAACCACCATGTTTAAAAAAGGGTAGGTACTTTTGATCGTCTATCTCTAGAGCATGTTTACCAGATGCTACCGGAATTACACTTTGTTGTAGTTCGTCATTTACTGCTATGAATTCATTTGATTTAAGATGCCAACACATCAAATATTGATGTGGTAGATCATCATTGGATGGAGGAGGTAAAACCTTGGCAGCCGATGACCAAATTATAACTCTTTCAGATTGAGTATTCAATTCAGCTTCTTTTCTCACATCAAAAAATAATTGTTCATCGTCTAAGGAAAAAAATAATTTAGAAACAGGCACTTGTAAAGTTACAGGCAATGATGCTGTGCTTTTCTGTTCAATATCTTTTAGCAACCTTTTGTCATTAAACTTTAAATAATGTAGTTCATGATGGATAGTATTATTTTCTTCTTGGGGAGATGCTTCAAAAAAAGCTAGACCATTTCCCTTTGAGTTCCATGTGAGACCTGAAATATTTCCTTTAAACTGAGCCAGTTCATTTGCTATTTTGGTTTTTGTAAAAGATAATATTTGAATTATTCGTTTACTTTCATTCCCCTTGATTAAAGCCAGCTGTGTACTGTCTGGTGAAAGTGCATGTGACTCTACTGACTGAATTACTTGTATGGCTTTTGTATCTAAATTTAGTACTATAAGTTCTTTGTCTTTCTTTCTCTCACCAATCAAATATTTTCCACTTTGAGCAAAAGAGTAATTATCTATGCCATGAATTGTATCAGTTTGCCCAGTATGTAATGATTGATAGCATAATTTTTGCTCCTTGATAAAAACATACCAATCTGCTTGTGGTGAAAAGTTGCCATTTGTAGCACCCATAAATACTTGCTTTGACGGACTGTTAATTTTTCGCAGTACCATAGTGTCATTTCCTTTTGGGTTTTTTATGCTATACTTTATCCAATTTGCGTCAGGAGATAATGTATAATTAAAAATATGATACCATCTGTCATACTCAGCTGGAGTTAATACTTTCTTCTCTTGACCTAAAGCTTCAATACTTATTAACAAAACAATGCATAGAAAAAACCAATTGAAAAAAATTATATTATTTATTTTAATATCCTTCATTTTGAGGCAATAGGTTTGGATTTAACAACAATTCATTTTCAGGTAATGGTAATAATCTGTCTGTGAAATTCCAATTAGGTTTTACACCGGACAAAACTGAATTGAGCAAACCCGTTCGTTTTAAATCGAAAAAACGATGTCCTAGTTCTGTGAAAAATTCTAATTTACGTTCGTCTAAGATGGCAGAAAGTAATTCATCCTTTGTTAGAGCATTTGTATCTTCCAATCCTGCTCTATTTCGAATGCTATTTAAGTCTGTTGCACTCAGGTCTAATAAATTTAATTCTGCATTTGCTTCTGCACGAATCAAGTACATTTCTTCCAGACGAAACAGTATTGAATACTCCATGGAAGTACTAGTGTCATTGTTTAATTTATATTTAAAGGCATGATGAAAAGTATTCGTTCCATTTGTTACTGCTTTTACCCAATTTGTCTTCCTCAAATCTGATGGTTCAAAAGTTGACACTAATGTCTCGTTTAATGCTCGTGAAGGTGGCGGTACTGATGTAAAGATAAAGCTCTTAGCATCCAAAGTGTTTTTTCCCTCTGGTGCAGCCATTAATTGCCAAATTGTTCCCGAGCTAGTGCGTAAGAAAACAGCATTTAAATCTGTCATCAAAATATAAAAAGCGGTATTATTGATTACTGCACTAGCCTTTACTTTGGCCTTTTCCCATTGCTCACTATACAAGTATAAACGAGCTTGCAAAGCCAAAACAGCCCCTTTATTTGGACGAACACGGTGCTGACCGATATAATTGTCTGTCAATAAACTTTCTGCTGTAAGTAAATCTGCTTCCAATAAGGCAATTATTGTTGCGTTTGTTTGCTTTTCTATTGTTGTGTTTACCCTATAATCTGTGTTGATTATATACGGTATTTCACCAAAAAGCTGGTTTAAATAGAAATGCAAATAAGCCCTAACAAATAATGCTTCACCTTTTAAACGGTCTCTATCTGCTTGTTCTAATGATTCTGAATTTTCTACTCCTTCAATAACCGTATTGGCAGCATAAATTAGGTTGTAAGTATTTCTCCAAAGGGATAAAACAGTTGGATTAGTGGCCAATACATCGTTTTGATAAAAAGCCAGTTCCGGTAAATTAGTTGCATAACAGGTAAGTTCGTCAGTATAATTTCCTAACAATACACTAAGACCATTAGCATCACCTGATACCAAAACACCATTGTGCATTTTTGTATAAATACTCACTAAAACAGCCTCTGCTGTTCTTACATCTTCAAAAACCAATTCACCTGACAATTGTGAATCAGGTACTTCTACGGTTACAAATTCCTCACATGAACTGAAGCCTATGATAGCACATAGTAGTAAAGTGTATATTTTATTTAATTTCATACTATTATTTTTTAAAATGTTAATTGTGTTCCAAGCGTTATAAGACGAAGTGGTGGTAGATTTTGACCCGAATAGTTTTCAGGATCAAGACCATTGTACTTGGTAAATGTTAAAATATTTTGTCCTTGCAGATAAAGTTTACAACCCCAACCGGAAGTAGTTGGCAGATTATAACTTAACGAAATGTTTTTTAAACGCAAAAATGAAGCATCGCTATAAGCAGCATCACTATTTCTGTAGAATGTGTAAGCTGCATTGGCTTGTGGATTAAATCCAGCACTAAAAGGTTGTGTTTCTTGTAACACATCTACTGATTGATTGACCGAAAGTCCTGGCATTGATTTAAAATTATTGAAGTTTGGTGCAATTTGTTTTACAAATTGGAAAAGAAAATCGAACTGCCAGTTTTTATAACTCAGCGTATTTTGTAATCCTCCAAAATATTCAGGAGTAATATCCACAAGCATTTTGCGGTCATCGGCAGAGCGGATAAGTCCATCTCCATTATAATCTTCAAATTCATATAGTCCCGTTTCTGGATTCATACCAGTATAATGATACACCATCCTTATGTTTAATGGTTCGCCTACTACATATTGATTGGCAAAAGTTGAACCTGCTAAGTTGGGGAATGACACTAACTTGTTTTTTGGAAAAGTAATATTGAACGAAGTGCTCCAAGAAAAGTTTTCCTTATTGATGTTTTTTGAATGCCATTCCAATTCAATGCCTTTATTTTCTACTTCTGCTGGAAAATTTGATTGAATTGATGTAAATCCTGTAGTGCCTGGCAAGGGTATGCCTACTAATTGATTACTGGACTTATTTTTAAAATAAGCTGCTGTAATAAAAATGTTATCGTTTAAAAAACCTAAGTCAATTGCGGCTTCCAACTTTCTGTTTGTTTCCCAACTAAAATTAGGATTAAACAAGCGTATGGGTTGTAATCCAATAATGCCTTGATAGGGTATGCCCGTTGAACTAAATGTATCTAAATACTGATAATCTCCTATTTGATCATTTCCGGTTGTACCATAACTGCCTCGAATCTTTCCAAAGCTTAACCAAGGCATTTGTGTTTCTATCCAATTTTCTTTTCCAAATATCCAAGCTGCACCAACAGCCCCAAAATTGGCAAATTTATTACCTGACCCAAATCGACTTGAACCATCCCGACGACCTGTTAGGTTTATTATATATCTATCGAGTAAAGAATAATTGAACCTGCCAAAAACAGCATTGTATCTGTAAATATTAGTGTCATTATTGTAAATAGAAAGAGTTGTAGCTGCTGCAATGTTGTATATTAAACTGTTGCTACTAAATCCTGTTGCTTGTATGCCCTGAGTTCCAAACGTTCTTTCTTGAAAAGTTGCTCCAGCCAATATACTTAAAGCACTTTTTGAAAAAACACTTTGCCATTGCAGTTGAGGTTCTAAACTCCAAGACTGTTGAAAACCTGTGTTTTGTAATAAACTTGATATAGAACTGTTGAGCCCAAAAGCAGGATTATAAATTGTAGAAGGAACCGTTTTTGTTTCTTTTAAACGTGTGTCTGAAAACCCTGCCATTGTTTTAAATTCTAAACTTGGAAATAGTTTGTAGGATAATGAACCTCCTGCATTTAGAAAATTAGTCTTAGCTAGAAATTCCTCTTTGATTTTTCGCAAAGGATTGTTAAAGGTTGAATTTTCCCAATTGAGATTACCTTCACTATCATATAGAGCTGGTGCATTAGGAGCTAGATTTATAGCTTCAATTGTTAAATCATTTCCCGGTAAATCATTATTGTCAATGACATATTGAAGGGAAAGGTCGATTTTTAATTTTTGATTTGCGGAGCGATGATTTCCTGAGAACTGAAAGGCTGTTTTTTTGTATTCAAAATCACCGTGAAAAACAGAGTTTTCATTGTAATTGGTCATTTTTAGCAATAGTTTCGTTAGGTCAGTACCACCTTGCAAGCCTACATCGATTTGCCTGTGTTGTGATGTGTTGCCTATTAATTCTTTTTGCCAATCGGTGTAGCGGTTTTGATCCCAATTGCCATTAATATCATGAGCATTGGTTGGGTATGTTGTGATTCCATCATTTTCAAAAGCTTGTCGTCGCATATTTAAATATTGCTCGGTGTTCATCAAATTTAATTTTTTGGTTATTTGACCCACACCCGAAAAAATGTTTGCAGTTACCAAGGTTTTGTTCCCTTTTGCCTTTTTGGTTGTGATTAGCACTACTCCATTGGCTCCTCTTGAACCATAGATTGCGGTTGCATCGGCATCTTTTAATACTTCAATGCTTTCTATATCGGCTGGGTTGAGCGTGCTTAATGCATTTACACCTGCTCCTGGTAAAATGAAGCCAGATACCAAAGAGCTGTTTCCTAAACTTTCTGTTCCTAGGGGCATGCCGTCTATGATGTATAAAGGACTATTCCCATCGGTACGTAAACTGTTTCTACCTCTGATTTGTATGTTAAAACCACTGCCGGGCACACCACTGGTTTGCGTGATATTGACCCCCGCCATACGACCTTGCATGGTAGCTAGTACATTGGTGACGGGTTGGGTTTCGATATCCTTTGCTGTGATGCGAGAAATACTTCCTGTACGTTCTTTGTCTTTGACGGAGTAATACCCTGCATTAAGGACTATTTCTTTGAGTTGCGTTGTGTCTTCTTCTAATTGAATGTTTATTACTGTTTGGTTGGCAACAGTTATTTCTACGGTTTTGTAGCCCAGATATGAAAACACTAAAACATCAGAAGGGTTTACATTGATAGAAAACTGACCGTTTTCATCTGTGAGTGTTCCAGATGCTTTTCCTTTTATAAGTACGGTTACCCCTGGTAAGATGCCTTGTGCATCTTTGACTATTCCAGTTATGGGTTGTTGCGGTTGTTGTTGCAATGCGTGTGAGGTGACACAGTTTAATAAAAATGCTATTGAGCATAGATATTTAAATAATTTACCTCTTTGGTTAAATGAAATTTTATTCATATTATTGGTTAGTTAAATGAAACAATAGTTTTGTTTGCTTTGGTCCTCTATCTAGTTTGCCGACGGGTTAGGGGACCTTTTTTTGAGTTGCTAAGACTCTTTTTTTTTGTCACTTATGCATTGATTTTTGACGCTTCGCTTTTTGGTTTGCTCGCAAAGTCGCAGAGACGCAAAGATTTTTGTGGCTGAGCTTTTTCTTGTTTTTATACCATAGGCTACTGGTTTTAAAGGTTAAGGAAAGTATGCCGCCCGTGCTTGTTGCAGCCAAGGTTGAGCGGCATCTTTCCCACTAACTAAAAAATTAATGATG
>JAESGW010000837.1_pt1 | contig 12721 bp, 17 predicted proteins | sample 9269791 | NCBI WGS metagenome assembly JAESGW01 (sample SAMN16773120, study PRJNA677053) | algae metagenome | isolation source: Aphanocapsa lilacina HA4352-LM1 and co-occurring heterotrophs from near cave... | place: USA: Maniniholo cave, near Haena, Kauai, HI | collected 2009-07-28 | reverse complement strand
CTTGCAGCGAGCGGGCTGAGGCAGCAAGGCTTTTTCGGACATGGACAAAGGGGTTGAGATGGCACGATGCAGTACCAGGGTACCCCAGCACATTTCTCAACGCCTTTTAGATGCGCTTACCCTGGGAGTGATAGCGGGTATCCGTACACGTCGGTGTTCAAAAATTTCATTGTGACTACTCCTAAGTACTTTTACTCAGAATATTTTACCGAAGTCCAATCCTAGTGCGCCGAACTGCTTCGAAAGCCTTTTCTCACTACCGTCGCCCAGCATCTGGCCGGCGAATCGGTTGAGGTGGACCCAATCTTTTGGACAGCCTGAGGGCTCCGCTAAGTTATGCCCTGCTGGTCGGCTGTTTTATGTTTCCCTCTAGTTGGCTTTTCAACCGTCTTTACATTACCTCCAACTTATTTGAGTGTCAATCCCCTACTATGCTTGCAAGCACGCTGTCAAACTTCCGGCTTGTCTGTTCGCCCTTGATGGCAGCGAGGGCGACTTTTGCCTTGAACTCAGGCGTATACTTTTTGCGATTTTGTGTCATGTTCTGCTCCCCCTGGTGTCAGTGTAGTGGAGCAGGCACATAACTTAGCTCGGTGTCCAGTTTTACGGGTCCAGCTCAGTTAGGCCGTTCTCTGTCCAGGGAGGCTCCACGGGGAGCGTCAGGTGCATGAAGATGGAGCCGCAATCCCAGGGAGCCAGAACATGCTCAGTGCAGCGGTGGATACTTCTGCCCGCCGGTTGGCCGTCAGCCTGATCGATGCCTACCGCCGGAGCTTATCGCCGCACAAAGGCTTTGCCTGCCCCCACCGACTTTTGTACGGCGAATCGTGCTCTGGACGCATCCGGCGCGCTTTTAGCGAGCAAAACCTGCCTGCAGCGGTGCAAAGCGCTGCAGCACAGTTTGCCGACTGCTCCAGGGTAAGTGCGTTTCTGCGGGAACGCAACAGCCGGGGTAACGTCCGCTGCATCGTTATTCCTTGCTGTTTGCCAATCTGAGGTGAAGGGCTCAGGCGGTCATTCGCCCGGTCCATACCCAGAGGCGCTCCCCGAGCAAGATGGCGATCGAAGCGAACAGCGGCACCATCAGCAGCAGCATCGGAAAGGTCGAGGGCGTATAGCTCGTCCAACGAAAGATGGACCACTCGCTCAAAAACACCGTCTGGGAAGTATGGGTGTAGATCCAGCACACCCCGGCCAGGTAAGCAAATTGGGCAAGCACGACCGCCAGAATAGCCAGGCGCACCACCGCAATTCCCAAGCGCAGAGCGCGTTCGAACCGTTCGCGGTTGACGGCGACCCGGGCCTGGTAGGCGGCGATCGGTACCGGAACCGACGCGTTATCTTCCGGTGGACAGGCCACCCACACCCCACCCTCGCGGTGCAGGCCGTTCCAGCCGTGCTCCTCGCACCATGCCCGGATATTGCGCCTTTGCCATTCTTCGAGCGACTCTCGACCCATCGGCACCGCCCTGGGGGTACCCGCATTGTGCACTATCAGAATGCTCCAGCTCGGTTCAAACGGCAACATTTTTAGCTCTACGCAACCGTCACAAATCGTGATGCGCTCCTGGTGCAGGCTGCCGTCGACGAAATATACAGAAAAACCCGCTGTTGAAGCGGGTTTTAAATGATCGGGACGGCGGGATTTGAACCCACGACCCCTACTACCCCAAAGTAGTGCGCTACCAAGCTGCGCTACGTCCCGTGCTTTTCGCTTTCCTAGACTAACGTGCGGCGTGGTGAAGGGCAAGCTTCCAGCAGGAGTGCCGTGTTCTGGCCGCCGAAGCCAAGACTGTGCAGCAGCAGAGAACTCACGGGTGCGTGTACCGCCTCGCGTACAAAGGCCAGCGGGGCGATCGGGTCAGCGAGTCCGGCGATCGGGGGTAGCTGCCCAGTTCGCAAAGCCAGGCAGGCCAGGGCCGCTTCGATGGCGCTGCTTGCTCCCAGGCTGTGGCCGAGGCTCCCCTTGCAGGCGATCACCGGCGTACCGGGGGCGTAAAGCCGGGCGATCACGGCGGCTTCGACAGTGTCGCCCGCCGCCGTGCCGGTGCCGTGGGCGTGGACAGCCCCCACGCTCAGCCCCGGAGCTTGCTCCCTGCAGCGCTCGATGGCGCGTGCGAGCCCTTCGCCTTCGGGATGCGGGGCGGTGGGGTGGAAGGCGTCGCAGGTGGCGGCGAAACCCCGGATGCGGGTGTAGGGCCGTCCGTGGGCGACTTCTTCGGCTTCGAGGACGAGTAGTGCCGCTCCCTCGGCGAGCACAAAGCCGCTGTGACGCCGGTCGAAGGGCAGACAGGCGTCGCGGGCCAGAGCACCTGCCCGGCGAAAACCCGCCAGGTTGAGCGGGGTGATGGCGGCGTCGGCGGCGCCCACGAGCACCCGATCGCACAGGCCCCGGCGGATCCAGCGGTAGCCTGTACCGATCGCCCAGGCCCCCGAGGCGCAAGCACACGAGAGCGCCGCGAGGGGGCCTCGCGCGCCTATCAGGGCCGCCACGGCCCGCGCCGGGGCATCGAGGCCAATCAAGGGGCCGGTGCGACCGTTTTCCCAATCCGCCTGCAGGCCGCGACTGGAGCCGATGGCGACCCCAAAGTCGAACGTCTCACGGCTGCCCGCATCGGCGAGCGCTTCGCGGGCAGCCTGCCGTACCAAGATCAAAACCCGACCCGTCTCGGCCTGCACGGTCCCGGCGCGGCCGACCGGCTCGCCAAGGTCGTAGCCGCGCTCACCCGCCAGCAGCCGCTTCCAGGTGGTGTGCGCCTCGCCTCCCAGACAAGAAGCGATCCCCAGGCCGGTGATCACCACGGACCGCTCCAGGGCAGGCGTGCCAGAATACGTCAATAATCGTTCGGAGTGGACGGATCGATGCAAAGCAAGTGGTGGCGGACTTTGTTTGCCCTTATCCTGGCATGCCAGGCGACGCCGGTTCTGGCCCAGGGCGGCTTCGTGCTGTTCGGCGGCGAACGGGACGCCAATAACAACCTCAGCTATTCGATGATCAACAACCGCTCGAAGGTGCGCTTCAACATGCTGGACTTGATGTTCAGGCCCCAGAACGTGGCGATTGCCGAGTTGCAGTTGACCTATCCCCACCCCTACGACAACAGCTTCGATCTGAACAATATCCAGGTGCTCAACGACCTCACCAAACAGGCCTTCGAAGTCGAAAAAATCGAGCAGGACCAGCTCGACAGCCAGGCGCGGGTGATGACGATCATCCTCAAGCAGCCCATCCCCGCAGAAACACCGCTGCGCATCCGAATGCAAAACTTTACCAATCCCCGCGCGGGAGGCACCTACAAGATCCTGGCGCGCTACTTGGGCACCGAGCCCAACCCTCTTTACCGCTTCGCCGGCAGCTGGTTTATCTCGTTCAATTAGGCGGCGGCGGCGAACTGTTGCCTTCGCTGGGCGGGTTGCGGGGCGGGCGCTGGGGTCGCAGCTTGGTTTTGCCAATATTGTTGCGGTCGAACTCGACCACCCGCAGTTTGTCCTGGGGGGTGGACAGGTATCCCGAAGGCGCGTTCCAGGTGTCGCTCAGCATCCAGGAGACCGGGCGGCTCGACCGGGGCGGGCGCTCAATAAACGGGTCGCCCTTGGAGGTCAGCTCCTGAATGTCTTCGCCGGTGGCCACTGAGTAAGCGAGCGCTTCTTCGAGAGTGCGAAATTTTAGATCGCCGCACTTAAAGTAGGTATACACGGGAGTATAAAGTCGTTTGCACCGCTCTCATCTTAGCTTCCCTCCTCCGAGCTGAAGCGGATGTTTCGCTGCGGAGCGTGGGGGATATTCTGGAGGAGCACTCTGGAAACAACCTATGCCCAGCAAAGATGAGTTCTTGGACCCCCATGCGTCTTTTCGGGGTGAAGCGACCCTGGGGAACATCATCTTCAACTCCAATTTGCAGGAGTTCGCCAACCGCGTCTCACTTATCTGTGCTCTCGAAACGGGCGGCAAAATCAGCGCCGACGAAGCCTACGACGAAATTCGCTCCCTCTGGAAAAAGCTCAAGTCTTCTAAAGAAAGCCTGCTCGACAACCCACCCCTACCGTTGGAAGAGTGAAGAAGGCGACTACCAGGAACTGCCGCCCCCTCCGCTAATTTCCACCGTCAGCCGCCACCAGACAAAGCCGGCCAGAGCCAAAATAAATGGGACTGTAAAGCCATAGGCACCGGTAGCCGGGATGCCGAATATCTGCAGGCCGCTTGCCATCATGGCGATGAACCCGGCGCACATCGCCAGATAGGGCACCAGCAAGTCCGGAAAGTTCAGCTTCTCCTCCCTCAGCCAGGCCTGTTTGATCATCTCCTGCAGGGCCGCTCCTGCCGTGAGCACGGCGAGAAACCCTCCCAGGATCAAAAAATACGAAGGTACCAGCATCACAGTGCTCCAGACGGGTGACTCGTTTACGCTAGCGCGAGCGCTGGGCCGAGTTCAACCGCTCGATAAGCCCCTTGACCTGGACAAGCGCTTCGGCTAGGGGCACTTTTTGCGCCTCGCCGCCGCCGCGCACTTTGATTTCCACCAGACCGGCTTCGAGGTCGCGACCGAGGGTCACCCGGAGGGGAATACCGATGAGATCGGCATCTTTGAATTTGACGCCGGCCCGCTCCGGCCGGTCGTCGAACAGCGTGTCGATCCCCGCCGCGGTGAGGGTCCCATAGAGTTCTTCGGCGGCCTGGCGTTGCGCTTCGACGGCGACGTTGGCCGGCACCAGCACGAGCTGGTAGGGAGCGATGGCGATGGGCCAGAGGATCCCGTCGTTGTCGTGGGACTGCTCGACCACCGCCGCGGGCAGCCGCGAGATCCCGACCCCGTAGCAACCCATCAGAGCCGGCTGCAGTTCGCCCGTCTCGTCGGCAAAGAGTACCTGCATCGGCCGCGAGTACTTGGCGCCGAGCTTAAAAATATGGCCCAACTCGACGCCCCGGGCACTCTGTAGGGTCGCCTCCGGCGCCAGATGGCAGCGATCTCCGGCCTGGGCGGTGTCGAGATCCGTCACCTCGGGTAGAACCAATCCGTTCTCGCCCCAGTTGGCCCAGACGCACTGCACGTCGTCCTGGTTGCAGCCGGTGGAAAAATCGGTCAGCCCGTCCACCGAGTGGTCGGCCAGGCGAATCACCCCGGCAATCGGCGCGTCGGGGCCGACAAATCCCGGTTTCACTCCCACCCAGGCGGCCAGTTCCGCTTCGGTGGCAAGGCGCACGTCCAGGCAGTCGAGGCGATTTTTGAGCTTGGTTTCGTTGACTTGCCGGTCGCCGCGGATCAAGACGAGCACCGGACGGGGATCGGCCTCGGCGTAGAGGGCGACGTAGACGATATTTTTGACGATCCGGCTGATGGGCACCCCGAGCATCGCCGCCTGCTGCTCGACGGTGCGGATGCCGGGGGTGGGTTTGACGGCGTAGCTGCCGGGGCCGATCGCTTCCGGGTCGCTCACCAGGGAGACGGCCTTCTCGACGTTGGCCGCGTAGCCCGCCGCGTCGCAGTAGAGAATCGTATCTTCGCCGATGTCGCACAGCGCCATAAATTCGTGCGACCCGGAACCGCCGATGGCCCCGGAGTCGGCTTCCACTGCCCGAAAATTGAGCCCGCAGCGGCGAAACATATTCGTATAGGCGCGATACATCGCCTGGTAGGTTTCCCCGAGGCTCTCGGGCGTGGCGTGGAAGGAATAGCCGTCCTTCATAATAAATTCGCGCCCGCGCATCAGCCCGAAGCGGGGCCGCTTTTCGTTGCGGAACTTCGTTTGCACCTGGTAGAGGTGAAAGGGCAACTGCTTGTAGGAATGGAGACCGGCGCGCACGAAGTCGCAGACGGCTTCTTCGTGGGTGGGACCCAGGCCGTATTCGCGGGCCTGCTCACCCTGGCCGTCCTTGAGCATGAACATTGTGCCGTCCTGGGTATAGACGGCCCACCGCCCGGATTCTCTCCAGATTTCCGCAGGCTGCAACTGACAGAACAGCGCCTCCTGGGCACCGGTGGCATCCATCTCCTCGCGCACGATGCGGCCGACTTTCTGGAGCACGCGCTGCATGAGCGGCCCGTAGGCGTACAGGCCCGCCGTACCCGCGAGCGGCCGGATAAAACCTGCGCGCAACAGCAGCTTGTGGCTGATGGCGACGGCCTCGGCGGGCGCCTCGCGCAGGGTGTAAAAAAAGCTCGAACTGAGACGGGTCATGGCGGGTTGGCTGAGCGGTTTTTCTATCTTAGGACGCAGCTATCTTGTAATACATTGTAGTCTAATGTTACATACTGATGACGTTTCGATGATGAGAGCAAGTATCCGATTGGCAAACGCCACGGACGCTGAGCAGGTTCTAGGCATTTATGCTCCCTTCGTGCGGGCGAGCCCCGCCACCTTCGAGGTGGAGCCGCCGTCGGTGGATGAGATTGGGCGGCGCATCCTCAGTACCACCGCGCGCTATCCGTGGCTGGTATGCGCGAGCGACAACCGGGTGCTCGGCTACGCCTACGCAAGCGAGCACCGCACCCGCGCCGCCTACGGCTGGTCGGTGGATTGCTCGGTCTATAGCGACCCGCGCCACTGCCGGCGGGGGATCGCCCGGGGCCTCTATACGTCGCTGTTCGCCCTGTTGAAATTGCAGGGATTCTTCAACGTCTTCGCAGGCATTACACTGCCCAACGCCGCGAGCGTCGGCCTGCACGAGGCGATGGGATTTGAGCCGGTGGGCATCTACCGCGCCGTCGGCCACAAACTGGGTGTCTGGCACGATGTGGGCTGGTGGCAGTTGCCGTTGCAGCCGCCGGTTGACCGGCCGCTTGCACCGACGGCATTGGCGCGGCTGGCTCGGGAAGAGCGCTGGTGTAGGGCAGTGCAGGCTGGAAACGAATTATTGCATTTATAAAGGCTTTTATCGATAACTGCGCCGGGTAGCCGAGCCCGGGTAGTACTGGGTCTACCCTGGGAGTGAGGACTGAGGCGACGAACTTTGAAACACTGTGCTGGGTGTGGAACCGTCTTGATTATTGTGTTCCACCCGACATGTCTACACGAACCGCTATCAATGTAAAAAAGGAGCCTAGCATGGCTGATACGCCGTCGATTGGCGAGAATCTGGACCTGACCATCGCCGCTTTGCAAAAAGGTCTGACTGCGATTCCCCCGGAGCAGGCCGTAGCCGTCATCGACACCTGGCAGCAGCAACTCCAAGGAACCGACCTGGCCGAAGATCTGGGGCAACTGAAAACAGCCCTGACCAGCGGCGATGTCACAGGTGAGTCGCTTAAAGCGATCCTCACCGACCTCGGCGAAGACACCGGTGAAGTGGCCGCCGATGCCGACGGCGCGGTGGCGACTAAACTGCAGCAACTGTCGAAACTGCTCACCCAGGCGGGCGGCTCGCTGTAGACCCTGGCTTGAACCATGTGCGGCGGGTGCTGTAGATCGCTCTGCGGCACCCGCTTCGATTTGCGGGCTAGTTGGAAATTTCCGGCATCCCAAAATCGACCGGCTGCAGCGCTTCGTCCAGCTGCACCTGCGGCAGGGCGGGTTCGGTGCGGGCGATGACCCGCCCGCGGCGGATCACAAAGAGCCGCGCCGGCCTGAGGCGGATTGCTTCGATAGGGTCGCGCGCCTGCAGAATAATCAGGTCCGCCCAGCAGCCGGCAGCAAGCCCATAACCTCCCAGTTCCAGCACCCGGGCGGCGTCGACGGTGACGGCATTGTAGAGGGCGCGCATCTGGGCTGTACCGGTCATCTGGGCGACGTGCACCGCCATGTGAACCACTTCGAGCATGTCGTGGCTACCCAGCGGGTACCACGGATCCAGCACGCAGTCGTGGCCCAGGGCGACGGTAAGCCCCGCCGCCATCTGCTCGCGGATGCGGGTCAGTCCCCGCCGCTTCGGGTAGGTGTCGTGACGACCCTGCAGGGTGATGTTGATGAGCGGATTGGCCACCACGTTCAAGCGCGCCTCGGCCATCAGGTCGATGAGCTTGCCGGCGTAGTAGTTGTCCATTGAGTGCAGAGAGGTGAGGTGCGAACCTGTCACCCTACCCTGCAGCCCCAGCCGTTCCGTTTCGCAGGCGAGGTTTTCGACAAAACGCGAGTGGGGATCGTCGCTCTCGTCGCAGTGCATATCGACGGGCAATCCGCGCTCGGCGGCCAGTTCGCACAGCTTGCGCACCGAGAGCGCACCCTCGGCGGCGGTGCGCTCAAAGTGGGGAATGCCCCCGACTACCTCCACCCCTAGATCTAGGGCGCGTTCGAGCAGCCTGGGCGCTCCGCGGTGGCGCAAGTAGCCCTGCTGGGGAAAGGCGACCAGTTGCAGATCCAAGTAGGGCTTGATCTGGGCGCGCACCTCGAGCAGTGCCTGCACCGCCGTAAGAGTCGGATCGCACACATCGACGTGGCTGCGAACGGCCAGGTTGCCCCGGGCGATGGCCCACCGGCAGAACCCGAGGGCCCTCCCTTTGATTTCTTCGAAGGTTAGCTGCGGGCGCAACTCGCCCCACAAGGCGATCCCCTCCAGCAGTGTGCCGCTTGCGTTGACTCGCGGTCGGCCAAAGGTAAGCGTCGAATCGATGTGAAAGTGGCTGTCGATAAAGGGTGGGCTCACCAGTCGCCCATGGGCGTCAATCTGCTCGCGGGCTTCCGCCTCGAGGCGAGGGGCAATCGTCGCAATCCGACCATCCGCAACAGCAATATCCACCGGGCCGCTCCCGTCCGGCAGATTTCCCCCGCGAATGATCAGATCCAGCATTGGCAAGCTCGCTCCACTGACCGAGCGTTATACCCTCTCGGTGCACCACTGGGCCAGGGTGGGCCGCAGCTCGTTACCGGCGGGGGTAGCGGCGCCTTCTGGCAATCGCCTTGCGCCGCCGTTTCTCGATGGGCGTCTCGAAATGCCGATGGCGCTTTGCTTCGGCCAGAATGCCGGCTTTGGCCACAGTTCGCTTGAAGCGCCGCAGGGCCGATTCGATACTCTCATCCTGGCCGACTCTCACTTGCGCCATCGCAGTACTCTCCCCCACGTGATGGATGAACCCGGCAAGCGGGCCGGGTGCAGCGCAGCCGATGAACCCGGCGAACTAGTAATCAATAGCGAGGCCGCTGACCGCCGCCACCGCCACCGCCGCCACGATAGCCGCCACCGCCGCCACCGCTGCCACGGTAGCCGCCACCGCCGCCACTGCGCTCGGGGCGCGGTTCGGCCTTGTTGACGCGGATCTGACGGTTGTCCCAGGTGGCGCCGTCGAGCGATTCGATCACTTTTGCTTCTTCTTCGTCGGCCATTTCGACGAAGGCGAAGCCGCGGGGTCTACCAGTCTCACGGTCGGTAGGAATCTTCACCGACTTGACGGTGCCGTATTCGCTAAATGCCTCGGTGATATCCTGCTCAGTGACCGAGAAGGGCAGGTTGCCCACAAAAACTGTCATTGCATGTCTCCTGGAAAATTTACCAATCGCCAAGGAGAACGATGCACCCTGATCGACGGTTGAACCTCCCCACTGTAGCCGGTGTCTGCCGGGGTCGGAAACCTTTCTTGGCTGTCTTAACAATTGAATCGTGGCGCTGTGATCCGTCAGCTTTCGCAGCAGTCGGAAATGAGTCCTTCGCGAACCAGTTTTTCGCAGACCAGTTCGGCCACTTCGCGCGGCCCCTGGTAGGTGGCGGCCACCCCCTCGCGGTGGGCCTGCCAGGCAACCGACCAGGCCATATCCTGCGACATGCCCGGCACATGCTTGCAAAGACTTTCGACGACGTGTTCGAACTTGTTGACCGGGTCATTGAACAGCCGCACCACCCAGTCGCGCCAGCGCAGGGGCGTCTTCTCCGGTGTCTTGACCGGGTCGAGGGGCGTCTTGGTGGGCAAAGGCGGTGCCGAGATGGCCGTGGGTGCGAGAACCATGCGCTCCATAGTTGCGTGCGGGTAATCGTCCTGAGTGCCAGTGTATCCAAAGCTTACGGCGATGGCCCCCCCACTGCAGGCGTTTGTGGACTGCCGGAAGACGGAATCGGTCGCTGCCGACAGGTATTCGGCTGGACAATCTACGCCTTATAGTTTAACATTAAATTATTCAAGCCAAAAACATTGGTCCTGAGCAAGACCCATGGGTTCCAGCCGGGACATCGATCAAAACCACGTGCAGGAGGGACTTTTATGCAAACTATCGCGACTGTCGGCCGTCCGCGCACGGTCAGCTGGGTGCTTACCGCCCGCCCAACCAGCGACGGCGACGACGTCAATCTTTACCGCACGATTGGCGATCCGTCGCTGCGCGAACTCGATCCTTTCTTGCTCTTGGACGAATTTCGCTCTGAGGAAGTAGCCGAGTCGCTGCCGGGCTTTCCGGATCATCCGCACCGCGGCTTTGAGACGGTGACTTATCTGCTTGCCGGGCGGGTGCGCCACGCCGACAACAAAGGCCACCAGGGCGTGCTTGAAGCCGGGGGGGTGCAGTGGATGACCGCCGGACGGGGCATTGTTCACTCCGAGATGCTCGAGCAGCAAGACGGCCGCATTCGGGGCTTTCAGCTCTGGCTCAACCTGCCTGCCAAAGACAAAATGGTCCCACCGCGCTACCAGGAATTTGCCCCCGCGGCGGTTCCTGAAGTGACGGGGCCGAACGGCGGGCGCATCCGGGTCATTGCAGGCCGGGTGGGGGCAGTCGAAGGTCCGGTGCGCGGCATCGCCACCGACCCGCTCTATCTGGATATCGCCCTACCGGCCCATAGCCGCTTTGTACAGATGATTCCGGTCGGTCATACCGCCTTCGCCTACATTTTTGAAGGCCAGGCGGAGATTGGGGCAACTGGGGAGGCTTCAGGCGAGCTGCGCAGCGAGCGGCAGCTTGCGGTGCTGGGCGATGGCGATTCGGTCACCCTGGCGACCGGCGAGACACCTGCGCGGCTGTTGCTCGTGGCGGCGCGGCCCCTGGATGAACCCGTGGTGCGCTATGGTCCATTTGTGATGAACACCCAGCTTGAAATTTGGGAAGCTGTCCAGGACTACCACACCGGCAAGTTCTGATGTTTGCTCGGCGTCGGCCGATGCCGGAGTGCAACAACTCCGGCATCGGCTGATGCGTATCGCACTGGAACGCGGATGCGAGTGATAGATTGGCGCCTGCAATGGAGCTGCGGAATCCACGGTCATGCTCAGTTCGACCATTGAGCTGTTGCGCACGGCGCGCCGAAGCGCCTACGCCATCGGTGCCTTCAACATCTACAACCTCGAAGGGGTTTCGGCGGTGATCCGGGCGGCCGAGGAAACTGCAAGTCCCGCCATGCTCCAGTTGCACCCGAGCGCGCTGCGCTTCGGCGGTCCGCCCCTGGTTGCTCTCTGCCTGGAGGCGGCCCGGGAATCCATAGTGCCCATCGCCGTTCACCTCGATCACAGCTCCTCCGTCCAGGACATTCGCTACGCCCTGGAGGTGCGTCTGCCCTCGGTGATGGCCGATGGCTCCCACCTGCCCTATGAGCAAAATCTCGAATTCACCCGCCAGATGACCCGATTGGCCCACAGCTTCGGAGCGGCGGTAGAAGCGGAGATTGGCCGCATTAGTGGCAGCGAGGACGGTCTGAGCGTTTCGGAACTAGAAGCGAAGATGACCGACCCGCTGCAGGCGCGCGAATTCGTCGAAGCGACCGAGGTCGACGCCCTGGCAGTCACGATCGGCAACGTCCACGGCAAGTACCGGGGAGAACCCAAACTCGACTTCGACCGCCTCGCCAGAATCCGTGAACTGATCGAAATTCCGCTGGTGCTGCACGGCACCTCTGGACTACCTCCCAAACTCATCGGCGAATCGATCCGGCTGGGGGTTTGCAAGTTCAACGTCAACACCGAGGTGCGCGGAGCGTACCTGCGCAATCTCAAAGAGAGCTTCACCCGCGAACCCGCCATCGATCTGTTGGATTTGATGGAAGGCGGCATCGCCGCGATGCAGTCGGTGGTGCGCAACATGCTGGAGCTGTTCGGTTCGGTCGGCAAAGCGCATCTGCACCAATCGCCCTACACAGCCTCGCTGATGCGCGAGTTTTAAAGCGCCCAGCCGCATGGCTTCATCGGGTAACTCCATTGGATAATCATCTCTGCTCCGCCTGAGTTGCTGAAATGCCCGTTATCGCCAGAAGCAGTGGTCTTCCTGCGGAGTTTGCCGTCTTCGCAGTCGAACTCGAACAACAATCGGCCCTGGTAAAGTCCCTCATCGCGCACATCGAGTCCACAGCCCAGCCGTTACCGGGATTCGTGTCCGGGACCGTCCACCGCAGCCGTGACGGCTTGCGGGTGACGGGATACACCCAGTGGGCCACCCCAGATGCCTACGTAGCGACTGCGCCTTTGGCTGATTTTGCCCCACCCGACGCCCACCTGTACGAAATCTTCGCCGAGGAACCGGCGGGCAGCCAAATGCAGATCTTTACAGGCATGGAAGGACTCATCAATTTCGGCATCTTCAAGATGAAAGCTCCCGAAAACCAACCCCGGTTTGTGGAATCGTTCATTCAAGCCCTGGGAATGGTGTCCGGGCAGACCGGATTGATTTCAACCCACGCCCACCGCAGCCTGGACGGGTGGCGCTGCATCAATTATGGCCACTGGCGCTCACTGGAGGAATACGCCGCCCTGCAGGGTAAGCGCATCTAAAAGGCGTTGAGAAATGTGCTGGGGTACCCTGGTACTGCATCGTGCCATCTCAACCCCTTTGTCCATGTCCGAAAAAGCCTTGCTGCCTCAGCCCGCTCGCTGCAAGT
>JAESGW010000836.1_pt1 | contig 12745 bp, 8 predicted proteins | sample 9269791 | NCBI WGS metagenome assembly JAESGW01 (sample SAMN16773120, study PRJNA677053) | algae metagenome | isolation source: Aphanocapsa lilacina HA4352-LM1 and co-occurring heterotrophs from near cave... | place: USA: Maniniholo cave, near Haena, Kauai, HI | collected 2009-07-28 | reverse complement strand
ATGCAGTCCGAGCTGCTGCGCCTGCAGCAGCAGCAGCGCCGCACCATCGTCTTCATCTCGCACGACCTCGACGAGGCGATGCGCATCGGCGACCGCATCGCGATCATGAAGGACGGCCAGGTGATCCAGGTCGGCACGCCCGACGAGATCCTGCGCTGCCCGGCCAACGACTACGTGCGCAGCTTCGTGCGCGGCGTGGACGCGGCGGCCGTGTTCAAGGCCGCCGACATCGCGCGCAAGCCCCTCACCGTGGTCTGCGAGCACCCCGAGCGCGGCGCCCGCGCGGCGCTCAAGCTGCTCGAGGACCAGGACCGCGATTTCGCCTACGTGACCAGCCCCGACCGGCGCTACCTCGGCACGGTCTCGGCCGACACGCTGCGCGCCGCGCTCGACGGCCATTCGGGACCGCTGGGCCTGCGCCATGCCTTCCTCGCCGACCTCGGCACGATCGAGGCCGACGCGCCCGTGGCCGGATTGATCGGCCAGGTGGGCCAGGCGCCCTGCGCGGTGCCGGTGGTGGCGGCCGACGGCCGCTTCTGCGGCGCGATCAGCAAGACCACGCTGCTGAAGTTCCTCGATCGCGACACGCCGCCGATCGATCCCGCGCTGCCGCCCGCCCCCGCCGCGAGCGCCGCCCCGGCCCATGTCCTGGCCTGAACCCGATTTCGAAGGAACCGCCGAGATGAACGACACCACCCTGCCCTCCGAACTCGCCACCGCCAACGATGCCGCCGCCGCGCTGGCGCAGCAGCCCGCGCCGGCGCCCGTCGCGCTCGATCCCTGGGAAGCCCTGTCGGCCGCGCCCGATCCCGCAGCCACCAGCGCCTGGCTCGACGCGCCCGTGCCGCCCGACGCCGCGCACCAGCTCGCCGGCCAGGCCGACGCCGCCGGCTTCCAGCTGCACCGCCTCTGGGACGGCTCGCTGCCGGTCGAGTCCTGGATCAACCAGGGCCTGGGCTGGGTGGTCGAGCACTTCCGCCCCTTCTTCCAGACCGTGCGGCTGCCGATCGACAGCACCCTGAACTCGGTGCAGAGCCTGCTGACCGGGTTGCCGACGCTCGCGATGATCGCGCTGATCGGTCTGCTGGCCTGGCAGTTCGCGGGCCGCGCGCTGGCCATCGGCAGTACCGTCGCGCTGCTGCTGGTCGCGATGCTGGGCATCTGGCCCGAGGCCATGGTCACGCTGTCGCTGGTGCTGACCTCGCTGGTCTTCTGCATGGTCATCGGCCTGCCGCTGGGCGTGCTGCTGGCCAGCAGCGACCGGGCCCAGCGCGTGATGCGCCCGGTGCTCGACGCGATGCAGACCACGCCGGCCTTCGTCTACCTGGTGCCGGTGGTGATGCTGTTCGGCATCGGCAACGTGCCGGGCGTGATCGTGACCATCGTGTTCGCGCTGGCGCCGCTGGTGCGCCTGACCAACCTGGGCCTGCGCCAGGTGCGTCCCGACCTGATCGAGGCCGCGCGCGCCTACGGCGCCTCGCCCTGGCAGATGCTGGTGAAGGTGAAGCTGCCGCTGGCCATGCCCTCGATCATGGCCGGCATCAACCAGGCGCTGATGCTGTCGCTGTCGATGGTGGTGATCGCCTCGATGATCGCCGTGGGCGGTCTGGGCCAGATGGTGCTGCGCGGCATCGGCCGGCTCGACATGGGCCTGGCCACGGTGGGTGGCCTGGGCATCGTGCTGCTCGCGATCTCGCTCGACCGGCTGACGCAGGCCATGGGCCGGCCGCGCCGCGGCGGCCAGCGCTGGTGGCATGGCGGCCCCGTGGGCCTGGCGCTGCGCACGCTGCAGCGCGCGGTGGCGCCGTCCGCATCGCGCGGCACGGAAGAAGCCGTGCCTGCCCTCTCGACCCAGGCCCGCTGAAGCACAGGAGGAACACGACGCATGAAGACATCGATGAATCCCTTCGCGCGCAGCCTCGGCCTGCTGGCCCTGGCCTTCGCGGCCGCGACGACCTTCACCCTGCCGGCGCTCGCCGCCACCGACCTGCCCGGCCAGGGCATCGTCGTCAAGCCGCTCAAGAGCTCGCTGGCCGAAGAGGCCTTCCAGACCCTGCTCGTGATGCGCGCGCTCGAGAAGCTCGGCTACACGGTCGAGCCGATGAAGGACCTGGAGCCCGCGACCGAGCACCTGGCGATCGCCAACGGCGACGCCACCTTCATGGCCAACCACTGGAGCCTGCTGCACGCCGACTTCTACAAGAACAGCGGCGGCGACGCGAAGCTGTGGCGCCAGGGCGTGTACGCCGACGGTGCGGTGCAGGGCTACCTGATCGACCGCAAGACCGCCGAGCAGTACCACATCACCAACATCGCGCAGCTCAAGGAGCCGGCGATCGCGAAGCTGTTCGACACCGACGGCGACGGCAAGGCCGACCTCACGGGCTGCAACCCCGGCTGGGGCTGCGAGCTCGCGATCGAGAACCATCTGGGCGCCTACGGCCTGCGCGACACCGTCACGCACCGCCAGGGCAGCTATGCCGCGCTGATGGCCGACACCATCGCGCGCTTCAAGCAGGACAAGCCGATCCTCTACTACACCTGGACGCCCTACTGGGTCAGCGCCGTGCTGCGACCCGGCGCCGACGTGGTGTGGCTGCAGGTGCCGTTCTCGGCGTCGCAGAGTGGCGAGAACGTGGACACGCGCCAGCCCAACGGCAAGAACTACGGCTTCCTTGCCAACCAGGAACGCATCGTTGCTAACCGCGAGTTCGCCGAGAAGAACCCGGCCGCAGCGAAGCTGTTCGAGGTCATGAACGTGCCGATCGGCGACATCAACGCGCAGAACCTGCGCATGAGCGAAGGCGCCAACAGCCAGCAGGACGTGGAGCGGCATGCCGACGGCTGGATCCGCGCGCACCAGAAATTGTTCGACGGCTGGGTCGAGCAGGCGCTGGCGGCGGCGCGATAGCCGTCCGGCGCGGCCCCGAGCCGCGGCTGAGATAATCGGGGGGCGTTTCCACACCCTAAAAAAAGCCCCCCACCATGACGACCACGATCCAGCAGGCCGACCTGATCGAATCGATCAGCGCCGCGCTGCAGTACATCAGCTACTACCACCCCGCCGACTACATCGCCCACCTGGCCAAGGCCTACGAGCGCGAGCAGAGTCCCGCCGCCAAGGACGCGATGGCGCAGATCCTCACCAACAGCAAGATGAGCGCGACCGGCCAGCGCCCGATCTGCCAGGACACCGGCATCGTCAACGTGTTCCTCAAGGTGGGCATGGACGTGCGCTGGGGCGGCTTCACCGGCAGCCTCGACGACGCCATCAACGAAGGCGTGCGCCGTGGCTACAACCACCCCGACAACACGCTGCGCGCCTCGGTCGTGGCCGATCCGCAGTTCGATCGCAAGAACACCAAGGACAACACGCCCGCGGTGATCTTCACCGAGATCGTGCCCGGCGACAAAGTCGAGGTGACGGTGGCCGCCAAGGGCGGCGGCAGCGAGAACAAGAGCAAGCTGGTGATGCTGAACCCCGGCGACAGCGTGGTCGACTGGGTGCTGAAGACCGTGCCCACCATGGGCGCCGGCTGGTGCCCGCCGGGCATGCTGGGCATCGGCATCGGCGGCACCGCCGAGAAGGCCGCGCTGCTGGCCAAGGAAAGCCTGATGGACGACCTCGACATGCACGAGTTGCAGGCCAAGGCTGCGCGCAAGGAGGAATTGACCAAGGTCGAGGCCCTGCGCCTCGAGCTGTTCGAGAAGGTCAACGCCCTGGGCATCGGCGCGCAGGGCCTGGGCGGCCTCGCGACCGTGCTCGACGTCAAGATCAAGATGTACCCGACCCATGCGGCCAGCAAGCCGGTGGCGATGATCCCGAACTGCGCCGCCACGCGCCATGCGCACTTCGTGATGGACGGCAGCGGCCCGGTCTACCTCGAGGCGCCCTCGCTCGACCTGTGGCCCAAGATCGACTGGGCACCCGACGAGAAGAAGAGCAAGCGCGTCGACCTCGACAAGCTCACGCCGGCCGAAGTCGCGAGCTGGAAGCCCGGCGACACCCTGCTGCTCAACGGCAAGATGCTCACCGGCCGCGACGCCGCGCACAAGCGCATCCAGGACATGCTGGCCAAGGGCGAGAAGCTGCCGGTGGACTTCACCAACCGCGTCATCTACTACGTGGGCCCGGTCGATCCGGTGAAGGGCGAGGCCGTGGGCCCGGCCGGCCCGACCACCGCCACGCGCATGGACGGCTTCACCGAGATGATGCTGGCCCAGACCGGCCTGATCGCGATGATCGGCAAGGCCGAGCGCGGCCCGGTCGCGATCGAGGCGATCAAGAAGCACAAGAGCGCCTACCTGATGGCCGTGGGCGGCGCCGCCTACCTCGTGAGCAAGGCGATCAAGACCGCCAAGGTGGTGGGCTTCGAGGACCTGGGCATGGAAGCCATCTACGAATTCGACGTGGTCGACATGCCGGTGACGGTGGCGGTCGACGCCGGCGGCACCAGCGCGCACATCACCGGCCCGGCCGAGTGGCAGAAGCGCATCGCCAGCGGCGAGTTCAAGACCATCACGCTGGAACCCGCTTGAGCCTCGCCGCGCGTCCGCAGCCGCCCGCTTCCGCTTCGCCCGTCGGCGTGTTCGACAGCGGCGTGGGCGGGCTGAGCGTGCTGGGCGCGCTGCGCGCCGAGCTGCCGCGCGAGCGCTTCGTCTACTTCGCCGACACCGCGCATGCCCCCTACGGCGAGCGCGGCGACGCCTACGTGACCGAGCATTCGCGGCGCGTGGTCGATACCCTGGTGCGCGAGCACGGCATCAAGGCGCTGGTGGTGGCCTGCAACACCGCCACCACGGCCGCGATCCACGTGATGCGTGCCGAGAACCCCGAGCTGCCGATCGTCGGCCTGGAGCCCGCGATCAAGCCCGCGGTGGCGGGCAGCGCCACCGGCCATGTCTCGGTGCTGGCGACGCGCGGCACGCTGGCGAGCGCCAAGTACGCGGCGCTGCGCCATACCTTCCCCCATCCCGAGCGCATCCGCTCGGTGCCCTGCGACGGCCTCGTGGCGGCGATCGAGCGGCTCGACGAGCTCGCCATCGACCAGCTCTGCGCCCACTACATGGCGCTGGCCGGCCCCTTCGGCGGCGACGCCGACGAGACCGACACCGTGGTGCTCGGCTGTACCCACTATCCGCTGCTGCAGGACCGGCTGCGGCGGCATGCGCCCTCGGCCGTCCGCTTCCTCGATTCGGGCGTGCCGGTGGCGCTGCAGACGCGGCGGCTGCTCGCCGCCGCGGGCCTGCTGCAAGAGCACGCGAGGCCCCTGGAGGACGCCTGGGTGGCGCTGCGCAGCAGCGGCGATGCCGCGGTGCTCCAGAGCGCTGCCGCGCGCTGGCTGGGCCTGCGTCCTTCCGACCTGCTGCCCGATCGGCCGCAGGCGAGCACGGCCTGAACGGCCGCCCCATTCCATGCGCCCGCTGCGCCATCTCGCCCTCCTGCTCGCCGGCCTGCTCGCGGCCGGCGCGGGCCATGCGGCCTGCGAGAGCGGCCTGGCCGAGCGCATGCACGCCAAGCTGCATCCGCAGCGCCCGCTCGACGAGCGGCTGGCCGCCTGCAAGCCCTGGCCGGCCTATCCGGGCCGCAGCATCGTCGTGCTGCCGATGCCGCGCGAGACCAGCGACAACGGCGCCAAGGTCTACGACCTCGAGGTGCTGCTGATCCAGCGGCCCGACAACGGCAACACCGAGCGCGACACCGTCATCGGCCGGATCTTCCAGGCCGAGGCGCTCGACGAGGACCGCCGCAACCTGATCCAGGACGTGCGCATCGACACCTCGCGCTACGTGCTCGCGAGCGACACCCGCGCCTTCGGCCTGCGCGTGCGCTACCGCGACATCGGCACGGCCAGCGCTGCGAGCGAGACGCTGCGCCTGTACGTGCAGCAAGGGGCGAAGCTGCGCCAGGTGCTGCCCGAGATCGAGCTCGACCGCGAGAGCGGCGAATGGGATGCCTCCGCCTGCGCCGGGCATTTCGAGAAGCTGCGCACCATGCTGTCGGTGGGCAAGGCAGTGAGCAACGGCTATGCCGACCTGATGCTGTCGCGCACCGTGGTGCAAAGCCGCGCGCAGCCGTCGGAGGACCAGGGCTGCGTCGAGAAGGCGCTGCCCGCGCGTTTCAGCGCGGTGACGCTGCGCTACGACGGCGAACGCTACAAGGTACCGAAGTCGCTGCGGCAGTCTTCGTTCTGACATCGGGTCTTTACCGTGAAGCACCTCGGTGTTTCACTGAAATGTCATCCCAAAGTACCAGCATGCGCGGTTTGTTCAGAACAACCAACGCGCACCATGACAACGCCCACTCCGCTTCGCTCGACCCGCATTCCCTTCAAGCCCATGCTGCTCGCCAGCGCCCTCTCGCTGATGCTGGCCGCCTGCGGTGGCGGCGGTAGCGACGGCGGTTTCATCGGCTTCCTGCCGCCCCCGCCGCCCGCCACGGCGCCGCCGCCTGCGCCCCCGCCGGCGCCGCAGCTCGTGTCGAGCGCCACCTTCACGCCCAACGCCGGCACCACCGAAGGTTCCTCGGACGCCTCCACCGCCTTCGCGCTGCCCGACGGCTTCATGCTGGTAGCCGACGACGAGGCCAACGTGCTGCGCGTGTACCCGCGTGCCGGCGGCGCCGCGGTCAAGGAATGGAGCTACGAGACCGATGGGCCGAAGCTCGGCAAGGAACTCGACCTCGAGGCCGGTACGCGCATCGGCGACACGCTCTATCTCACGGGCTCCAACAGCAACAAGAAGGACGGCGGCGATGCGCCGGACCGCTCGCACCTGTTCGCCGTCAAGGTCTCGGGCACGGGCGCCGCCACCACCTTCACCTATGTCGGCCAGTTCTCGGCCCTCGAAGCCCAGCTCGTCGCCTGGGACGTCTCCAACGGCCACGGCCTCGGCGCCAACCACTTCGGCTTCGCCGTTTCGGCGGGCGCCGGCGTCGTGCCCGAGCGGGTCGACGGCTTCTCGGTCGAAGGCATGACCAGCGCACCGAACGACAGCGCGCTGTGGCTGGGCTTCCGGGCGCCGCAGACCGGCGGCTCGACGCGCGCCAAGGCGCTGATCGTGCCGGTGCAGAACTACGCCGCGCTGGTCGGAGGGACGGCCACGCAAGCCACCTTCGGTGCACCGATCGAACTCGAACTGGGCGGCCGCGGCATCCGCTCGATCGACAAGGGCACCGACGGCAACTACCTGATCGTGGCCGGCCCCGCGGGCGCCGCCAGCCCCGACGTGGACCGCAACTTCGCGCTGTTCGCTTGGAACGGCAATCCGTCGAGCGCGCCAGTCGAGCTCTCGAACGACCTCGATGCGCTGCGCAAGGCCACGGGCGGCAGCTTCGAATCGACGGTCGAGGTGCCGGGTCCGGTGAAGGCGGGCACGCAGGTCCAGCTGCTGCTGGACAACGGCGACACCGTGTGGCCCGGCCAGACCAAAGCCTCGAAGGACCTCGACCCGGCCGACCAGAAGTTCGACGGCTTCGTCGTGCGCCTCGGCGAACCCTGGGTCGACACCACCGGACCTCAGCTCAAGGTCGCCGCACCGGCCGCCGGCCGTGTGGGCGTGAACCTCGACACCTCGATCTCGCTCTCGTTCAATGAAGCCATCCGCCTCGGCGCCGGCAACATCGTGCTGCACAAGGCCGACGGCAGCGTGGTCGAGACCTTCAACGCCAAGAGTGCCGCCGCGCGCGTGCAGCTGGCATTCAACGTGCTGACGCTGGTGCCGAGCGCCAAGCTCGCCGGCGACAGCGGCTACTACCTGACGGTGGATGCCAACGCGATCACCGATCCGGTCGGCAATGCCTACGCGGGCATCAGCAGCGCGACCGAACTGAGCTTCGTCACGGCCGGCGCGCCGACGCAGCTGGTGGCCGGCGACCTGCTGTTCATGGCGGGCAATGCCGAAGCGCCGGACGCCTACGCCTTCGTGCTGCTCAAGGCCGTGAACGGCGGCACCCAGGTGACCTTCACCGACCGCGACCGCAAGGCCGGCGCGCTCGAATTCACCGACATCACGAACGAGACGGCCTTCGTCTGGACCGCCGACCGCAACCTGCCCGCGGGCACGATCGTGACCATCCAGACCGACGTGACGGGCAACCCGATCGCTGACAAGGGCACCACGCTCGGCTCGCCCGGCGGCATCGGCAAGTCCGAGACGGTCTATGCCTTCCAGGGCGGCACCATCGATGGATTGGGCGTGGGCACCGCGGGCAAGATCACCGCGGTCGGCAACTACCTCGCGAGCCTGACGCTCGGCGGCGCGGCGGGCACCATCCCCGACGCGCTCACGACGGCGGGCACCGCCTTCTCGTTCACGGTCAGCCCGGCGAACCAGACCAACGCGATCTACACCGGATCGCTCGACCGCTCGGACCTGCTCGCCTTCGCAGCGCGCGTGAAGAACCCGGCGAACTGGACCATCCGCTACGCGCCGGCCGTGGGTTGGCCGATCACCAACAACAGCCTGTTCAACGGCTCCTGAGACCTACCCCTGCCCTCGCAGCGCGGCCTCGCGGCCGCGCCGCACGTCGATCGGCCACAGCAGCAGCAGGCCGGCGACGAAGAGCACCGCGGTCGACAGGATCGCGATACGCTGGTTGCCGGCCGTGAGCCAGGTGACCGCGCCGTAGGCCAGCGGGCCCACGATGCTCGCAAGCCGCGTGGCGAAGGACCAGAGGCCGAAGAACTCGGCCATCTGGGCCGGCGGCGCGAAGTAGCCGGTCATCGCCCGGCCGGCCGACTGGCTCGAGCCCATCGCGAGGCCCGCGATGGCCGCGGCCCACCAGAAGCCGCCCTTGGTCGTGACCACCGCGGCGATCACGCAGACCGCGACCCAGGCCACCAGCGTGACGGCCAGCGAGGTCTTGTGGCCGATGCGGTCCTGCACGTAGCCGAAACCGAAGGCACCGAGCGCGGCCGCGATGTTGAGCACGAAGATCAGCACCATGGTCTCGCTCGCGACGAAACCGATCACCTGCTCGGCATAGATCGCGGCCAGCGTGATCGCCACCGCCACGCCGCCCTGGTAGCAGACGGTGCAGGCCAGCAGGGTCATGAAGTCGCGGTAGGCGCGCGCCTGGCGGAAGGTGGAGCGCAGCTGTTGCCAGGCGCTGGGCGCCCTGGCGTCGCCGAGGGCCTGCGCACTGGGCCTGGCGCGCTCGGGCAGCAGCACGAAGGTGGCGCAGGCGGCCGTGCCGTAGATCGCGGCGGTGATCAGCATCGTCACCGGCACGAAGTGCGAGGCCGGCAGGCCCCGCGCCTGCGACCACAGCACGTAGGCCAGGCACAAGCCCAGCGCCAGCATGCCGCCGACATAGCCGAAGGCCCAGCCCCAGCCGCTGACCTTGCCCATGCCTTCGGGCGTCGCGAGCTCGGGCAGGAAGGCGCCGGTCAGCGACTCGCCGTAGGAGTAGAAGGTGTTCGACACCACGATCAGCAGCATCGCGACGGCCACGCCCGTGGCGCCCGAGAAGCGCGGCGAGAGCGCCAGCGCCGCGGTGCCGATGACGCAGCCCACGGTCGTGATGACCAGCAGCCGCTTCTTGGCCGCGCGCAGGTCGGCCCAGGCACCGATGGCCGGCATCGTGAACATCACGATCGCGTAGGAGATGCTGAGCGCCACCGTCCAGGCGAACGGGCCCCAGGGCGCGCCCTTGGCGATGCCGCCCACGAAATAGGCGGCGAACACGGCCGTGATGACCACGGTCGTGTAGCCCGAGTTGGCGAAGTCGTACATGGCCCAGCCGAACACCTCGCGCTTGCGCACGCCGGCGTTGAGGGCGGAGGAAGGAAAGAGCGCTGCCATGCGGCGGATGGTGGTGGCGCCGCGTGGCAGGCGTGTGGCGCTCAGTGCAGGTGGCGCGGGCGGCGTCCGCCGCCATGGCCGCTGCCGCCGCCACCACCGGTGCCGCCGGTGCCGCGCGGGCGCTTGCCGATCTCGAGCGAGTTCACCAGCGCATCGAAGCGGTCGCTGAACAGGCGGTCGATCTCGGCCACCACGCCGCCGAGCTCGGCGCCGTCGAAGTGGCGCTCCATCAGGTTCACCACGTCCTCGACCAGCAGGTCGCGCTGCACCTGCATGATCGCGGCCGGATTCGGGCCCACGAACAGCATCACGAAGTCGTCGCGCGACTCCTCGTCGGGGTCGCCCTCTTCCTCGTCGAAATCGGTGTCGTAGAAGGTGACTTCGATGGCCGCGCCGCGTTCGGACAGTTCGTTGAGCGCCATGCACATCTCGTCGAGCGCCTGGCGGAAGTCCTCGTCGCCGGCCACGGTCCAGCACATCTGGAGCATGTGGTCCTTGGGCTCGAAACGGATGCCGGGTTCTTCCTCGTAGGAGCTGGCGGCACCGTCGGCGAGCGACTTGGCGCCCGCGTATTTCCACAGCGGCTTCAGCGCTTCCTGGATCTGGTCGAAACCGACGTCCGAACGCAGGGCCACGTCGCCATGCACATGAATTTCGAATGGAGCGTTGTAGCGAGGCATTGAATGCTCCCTTGTTAGATGTGGTGCCCGGAACGGGGGTCGAACCCGTATGCCCCGATTAAGGAAGCGGCGGATTTTAAGTCCGATGTGTCTACCAATTTCACCATCCGGGCCCCGGGTTGAATGACGACGATACCCCAAATGAAAACAGCCCCGTCAACGTCGGTTGGCGGGGCCTGGGATCTTCGAAGCTGTTCAACGGGAGAAGTGTGGAGGCGCGATCCGGAGTCGAACCGGACTAGACGGATTTGCAATCCGTTGCATAACCGCTTTGCTATCGCGCCACGCAGAAAAACGAAATCGAACTAGCGAAAAAAAGGGAAGCTGTTGCTTCCCTTTTTCAAAACTGGAGCGGGAAAAGAGTCTCGAACTCTCGACCTCAACCTTGGCAAGGTTGCGCTCTACCAACTGAGCTATTCCCGCGTTTCGAGCCTTGAATTATAGACCAGATTTTCGGGGTTTCGCAAGGCGAGCCCCCGAATTTCATGATCGTGTCGTTCAGTGCTTGACCGAGCCTTCCGATGCCTGCGACTCGCGCTGCTTCGCGATCTCGGCCACGGCCGCCGCCGAGGCCGCGACCTCTTCGTCGGACAGCGGCGTGGGCTGCTTCTCGAGCGCGATCTCGAGCACCTTGTCGATCCACTTGACCGGCACGATCTCGAGCCCGTTCTTCACGTTCTCGGGAATGTCCTGCAGGTCCTTGGCGTTCTCCTCGGGGATCAGCACCGTCTTGATGCCGCCGCGCAGGGCCGCCAGCAGCTTTTCCTTCAGGCCGCCGATCGCCGTGACCTCGCCGCGCAGCGTGATCTCGCCGGTCATCGCCACGTCGGCGCGCACCGGGATGCCCGTGAGCGCCGACACGAAGGCCGTGGTCATCGCCGCGCCCGCGCTCGGGCCGTCCTTGGGCGTGGCGCCGTCGGGCACGTGGATATGGATGTCGCGCTTCTCGAACACCTCGTCCTTGATGCCCAGGCGGCGCGAGCGGCTGCGCACCACGGTGCGCGCGGCCTCAACCGATTCCTTCATCACGTCGCCCAGCGAACCGGTGCGGCTGATCACGCCCTTGCCGGGCATGGTCACGGCCTCGATCGTCAGCAGGTCGCCGCCGACCTCGGTCCATGCGAGGCCGACCACCTGGCCGACCTGGTTCTGCTTCTCGGCCAGGCCGAAGGTGAACTTGCGCACGCCGAGGAAGTCGTTGAGGTTCTCGCCCGTGACCACGACCTGGGGCGTCATCTGCTTGAGCAGCAGGCCCTTGACCACCTTGCGGCAGATCTTCGAGAGCTCGCGCTCGAGCGAACGCACGCCGGCTTCGCGCGTGTAGTAGCGCACGATGTCGCGCACGGCCTCCTCGGTGACGAGCAGTTCCTCTTCCTTCACGCCGTTGTTCTTCAGCTGCTTGGGCAGCAGGTACTTGATCGCGATGTTGGTCTTCTCGTCCTCGGTGTAGCCCGAGAGGCGGATGACTTCCATGCGGTCCAGCAGCGCCGGCGGGATGTTCATCGAGTTCGAGGTGGCGACGAACATGACGTCGCTCAGGTCGAAGTCGACTTCCACGTAGTGGTCGCCGAAGGTGTGGTTCTGCTCGGGGTCGAGCACCTCGAGCAGCGCGCTCGACGGGTCGCCGCGGAAGTCGGTGCCCAGCTTGTCGATCTCGTCGAGCAGGAACAGCGGATTGCGCGTACCGATCTTGCTGAGCCCCTGCAGCACCTTGCCCGGCAGCGCGCCGATGTAGGTGCGGCGATGGCCGCGGATCTCGGCCTCGTCGCGCATGCCGCCGAGCGCCATGCGGGTGTACTTGCGGCCGGTCGCCTTGGCGATCGACTGCCCGAGCGAGGTCTTGCCCACGCCCGGCGGGCCCACGAGGCACAGGAGCGGCGCCTTGACCTTGTCGACACGCTGCTGCACCGCGAGGTATTCGAGGATGCGGTCCTTGACCTTCTCGAGGCCGTAGTGGTCGGCGTTGAGCACCGCCTCGGCGTTCGCGAGGTCGTGCTTGATCTTGGTCCGCTTGGCCCAGGGCAGGCCCACCAGCACGTCGATGTAGTTGCGCACCACGGTGGCTTCGGCCGACATCGGCGACATCAGCTTGAGCTTCTTGAGCTCGCCCTCAGCCTTCTTGAGCGCGTCCTTGGGCATCTTGGCGAGCTTGATCTTCTTCTCGATCTCCTCGATGTCCGCGCCCTCCTCGCCTTCGCCGAGCTCCTTCTGGATCGCCTTGACCTGCTCGTTGAGGTAGAAGTCGCGCTGGTTCTTCTCCA
>JAESGW010000835.1_pt1 | contig 12785 bp, 12 predicted proteins | sample 9269791 | NCBI WGS metagenome assembly JAESGW01 (sample SAMN16773120, study PRJNA677053) | algae metagenome | isolation source: Aphanocapsa lilacina HA4352-LM1 and co-occurring heterotrophs from near cave... | place: USA: Maniniholo cave, near Haena, Kauai, HI | collected 2009-07-28 | reverse complement strand
TGAGCAGGTGCAAAGGGCAATGGACATGATCAATGACCGCCCGCGAAAAGTGCTTGGTTATCGGACACCACGGGAGGTATTCTTAGCTCAGTCAGGTGCTGTTGCACTTCAAACTTGAATGGGCCGAGTTTTATCTCATCGGGGGTCGTGAATAGTTCTAGCTGGTTGTTCTGGGGGTCATAGATCTGAATCTTCTCGCCCGCTTTCCACTGGATGCCGCTCTTGGAAAGCTCGGTGTTGATTTGAATGGGTGGCTCGTGATCGACTAGATAACCGTCGATTACCGCTTCGCGGTAGCTGTAGGCGTAAATGGGTGCGCCGAAAATTTGGGTGGTGTGCAGAGCCGGGGTGGCAGTAAGGCCGATTTTAAAAGCGTCGAAGTACTCCAGCACCCGCCGGTACTTCGAGACGTAATCTTCGAAGCTGCGAAATTCAAGTTCAGTATCGGATAGTTCGCGATCCAGCAGATAGCCGCGGTGACATTCGTCAACGACGATGCAATCGTAGTGATCGATGGCCGGCGGTGCCGTGTCATCGCCGGTGTAGAGCGTGCGCAGCACCATACCCTGGACCGTGGCTATATGCACGGCGGTGTCGGTATCCGGTTGCGGCTTGTCGAGTTCTTTGATTCCGAAGACCTCGGCAAAAGTCTGCAGGCTCTCCATGCGGGTGTCTTTGAAGGCATTGGCGGCCTGCTCGCCGAGGGCGGAGCGATCGACCAGGAAGAGTACGCGCCGGAAGCGCCGGGCTTTGAGCAACCGATAGACGAGCGCCACGCAGGTCTTGGTTTTGCCGGTACCGGTGGCCATGGCAAGCAACATCTCGCGTTGGCCCTTGGCGATGGCCGCTTCGACCGCACGAATCGCAGCGATTTGATACGGACGCAGCGAAAAACCGTAGTCAAACGGTTCTTGGGCCAGTTGGGCGTCGGCTTGCTGCACGTCGCGCTGCAGCAGGGCGCTCAGCCCCTCCGGCGTGTACCAACCGTCCAGCGCGTGGGCCAGGTTGTCGGGCTGGCGCACATCGCAAAACCAGACACCGCTTTTGGTCGCCAGTTGGCGCAGGTAGGGCCGTCCGTTGGCTGAAAAGACAAAGGGCAGCCGGTACTCGTGGGTGCTGCCCCAGTTGTGCGGGTGCATCACCGTTTCGCTGCTTGGCTCGAAGCCGCGGCTGTAGCGCTTGGCCTGCTGAAGGGCGGCGGAGACATCGGTGTTTTTGCGCTTGGCCTCGATGGCTGTTATCGGGGTAAGACCGGCAAAAAGAACATAGTCGGCTGGACCGTTGGCGGTGGGCCACTCGGCGATCGCCCGGTTCTTGCCCTTTTGAGGGCGGGCGCCGCAGGCGTGGTGCAAGGTTGCGGAGTCGGCTTCCCAACCGGCACCGCGCAGTTGTTGATCGATCAGTTTGCGGGTCTCGGCTTCGTCGAGGCGCACGGCGGCAGCGGCGGTGTTGGCCTCCGCGACAAACTTTTTCACGACCGACTTGGGCTGGTTTTGCGCCTGCGCCTGCTGGGAAGCCAGTTGTTGAGCGAGCAAGGCCTTGGCGGCTTCGGTTTCCGCAGCCAACTGCTCCCAAAACGCCTGCTCGTCTTTGGCCTCCCGCAGCTTGGCCTCGGTGGACTCCAGTTGCTGTGCGGTCTCGTGGTGCACTGCCTGATACTTCGCGAGTTCCTGCGCAAGGCGTTCAAGCTCGGCGTGAAGCTCGTCGGATTCGCTTGGCGGTGCCTTCGGCGGAATGAAGGCACCCGACTTGAAAGCAGGATTTTTGAAGGTGCGGTGGAACCAGACACCGAGTTGCCAGGAGAGCTTCAGCGCGGTGAGGGCCGAGCGGTGATCGCCTGTCAGGGCGTGGTTTGCGGCATTGCCCGCCTGCCTGACCTCGGTAAAAAGCTGAGCGATATCACGCGAGATGATCCCCTGGTCCTGGAGCCGACGGATGAGCTTGTACTGGGCTTCTTCCGAAGAAACATACAACCCGATCCGGGTTGCAACCTGCTGTGCTAGCAGTTCGGTCAACTGGCGCAACTTGAGCAAAGAAGTATTCGGATCATCCGGAAAATACCGCTCCGCAAGCAGACCCAGGCGAAGCAGCTGTTCGTTGTGCTCTTCAAGGTGGGCAAAGTTGCTGAGGATGGGAGTCACCGATCCCCTCCGGTACACAGAAATTGGGGATATCCGAAAAATATCGCATTATTCGGCGATATGGGGCAAAAGCGAACTTATACCCCAAGGGGAACTAGAGCCCGTCGAAGCGGTCAATCGCCGTCCTGGGCGTAAGATTCCATGGGCAGACAGGAGCACACCAAGTTGCGGTCTCCGTAGACGTTGTCGATGCGGCCGACCACCGGCCAAAACTTGTGCTCGTGCAGCCAGGGGGCCGGATAGGCGGCCTGGGCGCGGCTGTAGGGGTGATCCCAGCGGTCGGACAAGAGCGCCGCCGCCGTGTGGGGGGCGTTTTTGAGCGGATTGTCGGTGCGGTCGACTTCGCCGCGCTCGATGGCCGCGATTTCGTGGCGGATGGCGATGAGCGCCTCGCAGAAGCGGTCGAGCTCTTCGAGCGATTCGCTCTCGGTAGGCTCAATCATGATCGTGCCTGCCACCGGCCAGGAGACCGTGGGCGCGTGAAAGCCGTAGTCCATCAGCCGCTTGGCGACGTCGTCCACTTCGATGCTAGCGGTGGCCTTGAGCTTGCGCAGATCGAGGATGCACTCGTGGGCCACCAGGCCGCCCGCCCCTTTGTAGAGCACCGGGTAGTGGGGCGCCAGGCGGTGGGCGATGTAGTTGGCATTCAAGATCGCCACTTTGGTCGCCTCGGTGAGCCCGGCTCCCCCCATCAGGGCAATGTAGACCCAGGAGATGGTCAGGATGCTGGCGCTGCCCCAGGGGGCGGCGGCTACCGCGCCGATGCCCGACGGGCCTCCCACCTGGCCCACGACCGGGTGGCGCGGCAAAAAGGCAGCCAGGTGCCCGGCCACCCCGATGGGACCCATGCCCGGACCGCCGCCGCCGTGGGGGATACAAAAGGTCTTGTGCAAGTTGAGGTGGCAGACATCGGCGCCAAAATCGCCCGGGCGGCACAGCCCCACCTGGGCGTTGAGGTTGGCGCCGTCCATGTAGACCTGGCCGCCGCGGGTGTGGACGATTGCGCAGATGCGCTCGATCGCCGCTTCGAAGACGCCGTGGGTCGAAGGGTAGGTGACCATCAAGGCGGCAAGCCGGGTAGCGTGGGTGATCGCTTTGGCCTCCAGGTCGGCCACGTCGATATTGCCCTGCTCGTCGCAAGCCACCGGCACCACCTTCAGTCCCGCCATCACCGCCGAGGCCGGGTTGGTGCCGTGGGCCGACTGGGGAATCAGACACACATCGCGGTGCCCTTCGCCGCGGCTTTGGTGATAGGCCCGAATGACCAAAAGGCCGCTATATTCGCCCTGGGAACCGGCATTGGGCTGCAGCGAAACCGCCGCAAAACCGGTAATTTCGGCCAGGGCCGCCTCTAGCTGCTCAAAGAGAATCTGGTAGCCGCGCGCCTGGGCGAGAGGCACAAACGGATGGAGCTTTGCAAATTCGGGCCAGCTCACCGGGACCATCTCGGCGGTGGCGTTGAGCTTCATCGTGCACGAACCGAGCGGGATCATCGACGTGGTGAGCGACAGATCCCGGCTTTCGAGCCGACGCATGTAGCGCAGCAACTCCGTCTCGGAGTGGTAGCGGTTAAAGACCGGATGGGTGAGGTAGGCGCTCTGGCGTCCAAAACCTTCCGGCACCGGCGCCTGGCCGATCCCGGCAGCTAGGGCGGCCACCGTAAAAGCCGGTTCGCCCTCCGGGGCAAAGATCGCAATCAGATCTTCGAGATCCCGGCTTGAAGTCGCTTCATCGAGGCTCACACCAATAGTTTGGTCATCCAGCACCCGCACGTTGATCCGGCGCGCCTCGGCCCGCTCGACAACGCTCCGGACGTCGAGGCCGTCTAGCTCCACGCGCAGGGTGTCGAAGTACGGTTCGCCCACCCGGTAGCCCAGGCGCACCAGTCCGGCGGCGAGGGTGCGCGCCAGGCGGTGGATGCGCTCAGCGATGCGCCGCAGGCCTACCGGACCGTGGTAGACCGCGTACATCCCGGCCATCACCGCCAGCAGCACCTGGGCGGTGCAGATGTTGCTGGTCGCTTTGTCGCGGCGGATGTGCTGCTCGCGCGTCTGCAGCGCCAGGCGCAGCGCCCGCCCACCGTGGGCGTCGGTGGAGACCCCGACGATGCGGCCGGGGATATGGCGCTTGTAGGCATCGCGGGTGGCGAAGTAGGCGGCGTGGGGACCGCCGTAGCCCATCGGCACTCCGAATCGCTGGGTATTGCCCACAGCGATGTCGGCGCCGAATTCACCCGGGGGCACCAGCAGTGCCAGGCTCAGCAAGTCCGCCGCCACGGTCACCAGTGCCCCCGCCCGGTGGGCCGCTTCGACAAAATCGCGGTAGTCGAACAGCGCCCCGTCGGTGGCCGGGTACTGCACCAGGGCGCCGAAGCAAGGCTGCGCCTCGAAATCAAACCCACGGTGATCGCCTACAACCACGTCGATACCCAGGGGCAGAGCGCGGGTCTGCACGACCGCGAGCGTCTGGGGATGGCAACGCTCGGAGACAAAAAAGCGCTTGGCCCCGCCCTTGGCTTTGATCCCGAAGCTCATCGCCATCGCCTCGGCGGCGGCGGTACCTTCGTCGAGCAGCGAGGCGTTGGCGATCTCAAGACCGGTAAGGTCGATGACCATCGTCTGAAAATTGAGGAGCGCTTCGAGGCGGCCCTGGGCGATCTCGGCCTGGTAGGGCGTGTACTGGGTGTACCAGCCGGGGTTCTCAAGAATATTGCGCTGGATGACCGGCGGGGTAATGCACTCGGCGTAGCCCATACCGATGAACGAGCGGAACACCTGGTTTTGAGCGGCAATCGCCCCCAGGCGCGCCAGCGCCTCGTGTTCACTGAGGCCCGCCGGCAGCCGCAAAGGCCGTTCCATGCGAATCTGGGCGGGGACGGCGCGATCGATGAGCGCATCGATCGACTCGAAGCCCAACGCGGCCAGCATGTGCTCCACCTCCCGCCCCTCCGGCCCGATGTGGCGCTGCGCGAAGCGGTCTGTGTAGTCGAGATATCCTTTGCCATTGGCTGGGGCAGCGGCGGGGACGGTCGTGTTCGGCGCCGGCTCGGGAGCGTCCTCCCAGAAGGCGTGCAAATCCACTCTGCGGTCGATGGTCGGTTCGCTCATCGGAAAACGCCCAAAATAGATGGCCGCCGGTCGGTACAGCCAGAATCCCTGCATCTAAAAGCTTAACTTTTGCGGGCCTCCTCCGGTAACGCACTCACAATCCGCCCGGGGAAGGGTGTGCTGTCGCTCGGCAGCCTCCAGAGTGGAAGAATACCCGTGCCGGTCCTGATGGAAGCCGCGGGAATTATATGGTCTTAAGAGGAAATCCCATGAACGTCACTGGTAGCGGAATCAACCCGGCCCCCAACAACGAAAGGGTGTCGGCCGGCAGCGTACTTGTCGGTGCCTTTTCCGAGGAAACGGCGGCCCGCCAGGCTATCGACTCCCTGTCGCAAGCAGGGTACGCCGACGAGCAGATCCTGGTTGCGGCCCTGGAGCGCCACGAACAGGACGATCTAGTCAAGCAAACCGCAGCTGAGCCCCTCAACAAAGAAAGCGTCGCCACCGGCGGCTTCGGCGGCGCCCTGGTGGAAGGCTTTGCCCGGCTGCTGCCCAAGGGCCGCGGTGTCGCCAATATCGTGTACTCGACGCTGGTGCGTCTGGGCTTTACTGAGGAGCAGGCCCGCTACTACGAACGGGTCTACGAAGCCGGTCGCGTTCTGGTCGTAGTCGAAGCGGTGCGCGACGCAAACACCGTGCTTGCCATCCTGGAGCGCTACGGAGCCGACATCGGTCCTGGCTCCACCACTGGCCGAATCGTCGAGCAGCGGGATACGACCGTCTCCACCTCCGGCTCTACTCCACCCTCCACCGGCCCGGTCGGTCGCCACCCCGACGAGCCCCAGAACCTCTAGTTCTTGCTGCGCTCCCTTACTCGGTAGGCCGGCGATTGCCGCAGTAGCCCCGCCGGGACAGCGTCGTGGTGCCCAATGCATCTATCGCCGGGTGTGCTCGGCATAAAAAGTTGCATCTGCCATGCCTCGCGCGCAACACCCGGCGTTCGCGCCGGGTGCCGCCGGAGGTGATCCGCGCCATGGCAAGGGAGATCGAACGCTTTCCACCTGTCCTTGCCGAAGGCTTCGTCGCGGTGCACCGAGTTGAGGGATCCAGTTCCTGGCCACTCAGGGCAGCGCCCTTTCAAGTTTAAAGTGCAACAGGGCCTGACTGACCCAACCATACTTCCCGCGGCGTCCGATAGCCAGGTGACTTCCTCGGCCGGTCGTTCAGTAGAACCACTACCCTTTGCAGCGCCTCCGGCTTCACCGTCCAGAAGTTTGTACGCTTTGGGAAAAACTGCCGTAGCAATCCATTTGTATGCTCATTCAAGCCTCGCTCCCACGAGTGATACGGCTTGGCAAAGTAGCACGCTGCTCCCACCGCTTCGCTCAGCTTACGGTTTCGCCGTTGAGCCTCACTCAAGGCTTGGGCTGTATCCGGTAAGTAGATGAAAAAATGGACGATGCCGATTCGAGCTTGGCGTCCTGCATTAAACCGGTTGATGGTTGAGTTCGAGGGAAGGCTAAAAGTATGACGGAGTCACAGGCCCTCGTGCCAAGCCAACCGCCAAGGATCAAAATTCGCCGAACGCCTCGCCCTCGATGCCCTTCCACCACTGACCGAGCGCCATCAATTGCCGGTGCAGCTCAGCAAATTCGCACGCATATTCCTCAGGCGAGAGCGTACCGCGCCGCTCGCGCAGCATCGCGATGCGCAACTGCACCAAAAGCCAGGGCTTGGAGAGGCTGTCGGTGGCCTCGATGTAGCGGGCGATATCTTCGCTGTTCATGCAACAATTCTACACAATAGAGCGCTCAAAGCCCCTCCCCTTCAAGTCGATCGCTGGCCCCCGGCGGGTTGGAGCGAGGCGCAAATTCGCTCATGTGGCGGGTTTGCTGAAAGTGATCGAGCGCCCAGCGCACCGAGGGAAAGGCCAGTTCGCCCCAGGGAATCGCCTCCCAGGTAAACAAACGCACCTCCAGACTCTCCGGGCCGGGGCCGATATCGAGGGAGAGCAGCCGGGCGCGGTAAATCAGCTGCACCTGGCTGATGCGCGGCACATTGTAGATGCTCAGAAGCACCTCGATGGCGATGCGGGCGCGCGCCTCCTCCCAGGCTTCGCGCACCGCCCCAGCCTCGGTGGTCTCCCCCAGTTCGAGATACCCCGCGGGCAGCGTCCAGTAGTTCCGCCGCGGCTGAATATCCCGCCGGCACAGCAAAACCCGGTCTTCCCACAGGCAGACCGCACCGGTGACGATGCGTGGATTGTCGTAGTAAATAAAGCCGCAGTCGGGACAGACCAGCCGCTCCCGATTGTCGCCCTCGGGAATCTTGAAGACGGATGGACCCCGCGGTTCGGCATCGGCTGGCATGGCAGTATTCTAGCCGAGCACCCAACCGGGCTACACAGTGCCCATCTGTGCGGCGATGGCGTCGGTTTTGGCCGCCATCACAAAGTCGTTGTGGTGCAATCCGGCGATGGCATGCGTCCACCAACTCACCTTGACGGTCCCGTATTCGGTAAGCAAAGCCGGGTGGTGACCTTCCGCCTCCGCTTCCTCGCCCACGCGGACGGTAAAGGCGATGGCCTCGCGAAAGTCGCGCAGCCGAAACTGGCGCTCAAGGCGCAGGATACCTTCGACTTCGATAATTTGCCACGCCGGGATCTGCGGGTGCAACTCCGCAATCTCGGCTGCACTCACCCGGGGAGCGCCGGGGCGGCAGGCGGTGCAGCGCTGTTCGGTCAGGTTCATTGAGATAGAGGGAATAATTCGTCACTTTTGCTTATACGATAAGACGAATTCGTTGTCATCCCTCTGCAGGTGGAACCCGGTCCTATGGAAGTCAAGTTGCTGCGCATCGACCGCACCGTCGTTTTTTACCGCTATCTGGGGCGCGGACGGGTGTTCAAGAGCCTCTGCCACATCTGGGAGGTGTGGTGCGAGCAAGAAGATGGACAACTCGCCACACTGTCGAGCTGTTTTCCGGTGCGCTACGGCTTTTATCGCTCCGAGCGCGAGGCGCGGCGCGATGCGACTGCCTTTGCCTGCAGCCGGGTGCTGCCGCCGGAGTCTCAGGCATAACCTATGCGCTCCATGAAGCGGTAGAAGCGGTTCCAGGCGGCGTCGGAACCCATTTCGTGGCTGATCTCAAGGCCGATGAATTTGCCGTTGAGGTGCTTGGAGCGGATGTCGCGCACGGTGATTTCGCCCTCTTCGTCGCGCATGCGGAAGCTCATCACCTGGTTGAGGTCGGCCTTCGGCTGGGCAATGTAGATGAGCGCAGTCTTTCGGGAAGTATCGTACTTGGACGCCATCACCCGGATATCTGTAATCTCTTCATTGATTCCCTCAAGAAACTGCGCTACCGCCATCGCTTCACTCTCCGAAGTTAAAACTTCAACCATTTTACAAGCGCCCAAGAAGTGCGAAGCATCCGTTACCCGGGCGGCCAGGCGAGCATCCGGCCGCCTAGCAGGTGGACATGCAGGTGATAGACCGTCTGACCGCCTTGGACGCCGTTGTTGACGACCAGGCGGTAGCCGCTGTCGAGACCTTCCTGGCGGGCCACCTGCACAGCGACATAGAGCAGATGACCCAGGAGCGCTTCGTCCTCGGGGGCGACCTGCTCGATCTGGGCGATGGCGCGCTTGGGGATCACCAGGATGTGGACCGGCGCCTGGGGGTTGATGTCGCGAAACGCCAGAGCGCGATCGTCCTCGAAGACAACCGCAGCCGGGATTTCCCGCCGGAGGATCTTGCCAAATACCGTGTCGGTGTTCATGGTTGCAGTGGTTGGAGTCAGACTTATATCCTGAAGGAGACTCTACCGTGTACACACCAGGAAAAGCCACTGCATGAGCATCGTCAGTCTGCGTACAGCTTCCTCTTATGCTCCCGGGGTACTGGGACCGCGGCTTGCGCAGCTACTAGAGCCGCTCGGGGGGATGGCCGCCTACGTCCGCCCCGGCGACCGGGTGCTGCTCAAGCCCAATTTGCTCACCGGCGCCAGGCCCGCCAAAGCCTGCACCACCGACCCCGAGATCGTCCGCCAGGTGGCGCTGTTGGTGCGCGAGTGCGGCGGGAAGCCCTTCTTGGGCGACAGTCCCGCCTTTGGCACCGGCCACGGCGTGGCGGTGGCCAACGGCCTGCTGCCCATCTGCGAAGAGCTGGCCATTCCGATTGTCGAATTTTCGTCGAGCCGATACCGCTCGGCGGGCGAGACTTTTGAGCACCTGCGCCTGGGCAAGGAGGCGATGGAGGCGGACGTGCTCATCAACCTGCCCAAGGTCAAATCCCACATGCAGCTGAGTGTCACCCTCGGGGTCAAAAACCTCTTCGGCTGCGTGCCCGGCAAGATGAAGGCCTGGTGGCACATGGAGGCGGGCAAAGACAGCTTGCGCTTCGGCAAGATGCTCGTGGAGACGGCCCTCACCCTCCAGCCGGATCTGACGATTATCGACGGCATCGTCGGCCACGAAGGCAACGGCCCCTCGGGGGGCGAACCGCGCGCATTGGGTCTACTCGGCGCCTCGGCCGACGTCTTTGCCATCGACCGGGTGTTTTGCGCATTGTTGGGGGTGGACCCCGAGCAGGTGCCGGTGCTGTGTGCGGCGCGCGCACTGGGAGTGATCCCGGAGGGTCTGACGGGGATCCGCCTGGACGGCCCGCCTTTGGAGCAACTGCGCTGCCCCGACTGGCGGCTGCCTGAGACGATGATGCCCATCGACTTCGGCTTGCCCAGGGTGATGCGCTCGACGATGAAACATCTTTGGATCCGCTTTTTGAAAGAACCCTTGATCGGCGGCTTCACCCGGGCCGAGCGGAGAGCACCCCTTTGAAGACATTTGCCGAGGCAAGGTCGCGCTTTTCGCTGCCGGGGCTCACGATCATGGACCGCTACCTGGCAAGCGAACTGGTGTTGCCGTTTTTATTCGGCGTGGCGGCCTTCGCCTCGATCGGCATGGCGATCGGATCGCTTTTTGAACTGGTCCGGCTCATCTCCGAAAACGGCCTGCCGCTCACCACCGCGCTGCAGGTCTTCTTGCTGCGCATGCCGCAGATCATCACCTACACCTTCCCGATGTCGGTGCTCTTTGCGACGCTCTTGGCCTATGGGCGTTTGTCGGGAGATCTGGAGATCACGGCGCTGCAGGCGAGCGGCGTCAGCGTTCTGCGCATCGTGGTACCCACCCTCCTGCTCAGCGTCATAGTCAGTGTCATTACTTTTTTCTTTAACGAAGTGGTGGTTCCCACCGCCAACCAGGAGGCGAGCACCACCCTGGCCCGGGCGATCGGCGGGGGCGACCGGCCGCGATTTATCAAGGACAACATTCTTTATCCCGAGTACAACTGGGTGCCGGGCAAGGCCGGCAAGCGCGAATACGCCCTCATTCGGCTGTTTTATGCCCGCCGCTACAGCGACGGGATCATGTACGGGCTGACCATTCTCGACTACAGCCAGGAAAACCTCAACCAGGTGATCACCGCCGATTCGGCCTACTTCGATCCAAAGACCGACGCATGGCGTTTTCGCAACGGCACCAGCTACCTGATCGGCAACGACGGCACCTACCGCAATATTCTTCAGTTTCAAGAGCAGCAGGTCAAAATTAGCGAAGACCCGCTCAAGTTTGCCCAGGAAGTGCGCCGGCCAGAGGAGATGACCACCGTCGAACTGCGCCGCTATATCGAGCTGGCCCAGAACGCCCGCCAGGAAATTCGCGGGTTGCTCGTCAGTCTCTACCAGAAGTACGCCATTCCGAGCGTCTGTTTTGCCTTCGCCCTGGTGGGTGCGCCCCTGGGCCTGCGCCGCCAGCGCACCAGCAACGCCCTGGGATTGGGCCTCAGCATCCTGATCATCTTCAGCTACTACATTTTTCTATTCATCGCCCAGGCTCTGGGCCAGACGGGTGTGCTGCCGCCCTGGCTGGGGGCCTGGCTGCCGGCGCTGATTACGATGGCCGTGGGCGCCTACCTGCTCTGGCGGGCCAACCAGTAACCGGTGGTGCCGAAGACTGGCGCTGGGGCCGCGAGACAGGATAATCGTAAAGAAGCATTACAAGGACGAGCGTGAAGGTACTGTTTGCGGCGGCAGAGTGTGCCCCCTTAGCCAAGGTGGGCGGCATGGCGGACGTGGTGGGCTCGTTGCCCCTGGCCCTGGCCGAAGCGGGGATCGATGTGCGGATCATCCTGCCCTACTACGGATTTTTGGGGGATCTGCCCAAGTCCGAGCAGCCGGTCTGGACCGGCGGCGCCATGTTCCAGCAGGTCGAAATTTACGAAGCGCGCCTGCCCGACAGCGACATCCCCCTCTATCTGGTTGGTCACCCGGCCTTTGCCAATGAGCGCATCTACGGCTTTGAGGACGAAGCCTGGCGCTTCACGCTCTTCTCGCGCACGGTGGCCGAATTTCTCTGGCGGGGCGGCTGGGATCCGCAGGTGCTCCATTGCCACGACTGGCACACGGGCCTGTTGCCCCTCTGGATGCGGGCGATGCCGGTGATGACGGTCTTCACCATCCACAACCTCGCTTACCAGGGACCGCCCCTGCCGTACTTTCGCGCCTTCGTGGACGTGCCCTACGACACGGGCGCCTGGAACCCGATGGTGGCAGGCATCATCCACAGCGACGCGATCACGGCGGTCTCGCCCACCTACGCGCGCGAAATTTGCACCCCCGAGTACGGCGAGCGCCTGGACGGCCTGCTGCGGGGCCAGGGAAACCGCCTGGTCGGTATCCTCAACGGCATCAACACCAAGGCCCTCGACCCGGCCACCGACAAGCACCTGACGGTCAACTACGACACGACCAGTCTTGATCGGCGCGTCGAGAACAAACTGGCCCTCCAGCGCGAGTTCGGCTTCGAGGTCAGTGCCGATCGCTTCCTGGTGGGCATCGTCTCGCGTTTGGTGGACCAGAAGGGCTTCGATTTGCTCGCGCCGCTCTGGGACACCTGGATGCACACCAGCGGCGCCCAACTGGTCGTGCTCGGCAGCGGCGACCCGTTTTACGAATTTCTGTTTCGCTCGGCGGCGGAGCGCTACCCGGACCGCATCAAGGCGGTGCTGAGCTACAACGTGCCTATCGCCCAGCGCATCTACGGCGGCGCGGATCTGTTTTTGATGCCCTCGCGCTTTGAGCCCTGCGGCATCGGCCAGATGATTGCGTTGCGCTACGGGGCAGTGCCCCTGGTGCGCCAGACCGGCGGCCTCGCCGATACGGTGCTCTTCCACAATCCGATCGCCGAAGCGGGCAACGGCTTTTTGTTCGACCGCTACGACCCGGCCGCTCTGCTGGCCATGCTCTACCGCGCCGAGGAAGCCTTTCGCTATCAAGACTACTGGCGGCGACTGCAATTGCGCGGCATGGAAGCGGACCTCAGCTGGCGCGCCTCCGCCCGGCAATACACCGATCTCTACAAGTCGCTGATTGCCCGCCTGGGCTGAAGAAGGTGTCAAGTACCGGGGTGCGCTTAGAGACCGTCTGTTAAGACAATCTAAAGCGGCAGCTTGATAGACCAAGCAGGGTGGAGCCTGAGAAAATCTCACCTGCCGCTACCTGCCATGGAACGCAAGCCCTACAAGAGTGACCTCACAGA
>JAESGW010000833.1_pt1 | contig 12893 bp, 10 predicted proteins | sample 9269791 | NCBI WGS metagenome assembly JAESGW01 (sample SAMN16773120, study PRJNA677053) | algae metagenome | isolation source: Aphanocapsa lilacina HA4352-LM1 and co-occurring heterotrophs from near cave... | place: USA: Maniniholo cave, near Haena, Kauai, HI | collected 2009-07-28 | reverse complement strand
GGGCCGCGTCCTCGCGCAGCGCGAGGGGGAAGGTCAGGACTGGGGCGCCGACCTCGGGGGTGAGGTCGCGCAGGTGCGGCGCGTCCTCGGCGCGGGCCAGCTCCTGCTCGGTGGTCACGACGAGCCTCGGCGAGAGCGACCTGAACATGGCGGGCGACACCCGTGCGTCGGCGCCCCGCGCGCGCCGGGCGCCGTACGTCTGCGCGAACGGCACCACCAGCTGCCGCGCCTGCGCGGGCGTGCGGCCGCTCACCCGGGCCTCGGCCAGCGGCGCCACCAGCGCGAGGGCACCCACGGTCGACACCTCCGGGTCCGGGACCGACACGAGGCCCGAGGCCTCCGCGTCGCCCCACGTGGGGAACCGGCGACCCCGGGCACCTCCGACCAGCAGCACCGGGGTCCGTGCGAGGCTCGGCGACAGCAGCCGCACGCGGGCCTCGTCGCCGAGTCGGGCGCGCCCCAGCCAGATGCGGGACTCCGGGATCCAGACGTCCGGCAGGCTGCCTCCCGTGGACACCCCGAGGGCCACCTCCGCGCCTGATCGCACGGAGGCCTCGACGGACGTGCAGGGGGGCGCCACGTCGTCGACGGCATCGACCACCACGTCGTACATCTCCGGGGCCACCGTGAGGTCCACCGAGCCGTAGCGGGCGCATCCGTCGCCGGCGGGCTCCGACCCGCCCGGGGACCACCAGAGCACGTAGGCCACTCCCCCGCCCACGAGCAGTCCCGTGAGCAGCACGACCACGATGCCGATCACCAGCAGGACCCGCGGCGAGAACTCCCGCTCGTACTCGTCCGTCGCGCTCATGGTGACAGCGGATCGTCCATGGCTACCTCCCCACAGGGCTACCGGGAGGCTAGGACGATCGGGGGAGCCCGCGGCCGGATCGCGCCGCGGACCCCCAGAGTTGGGGACTCAGGCGATGCGGTCGATGACCAGGGACTGCTGCGTGTACGAGGCGCCGTCCCCGCCCGCCTCGTCGGACACGGTGTAGCCGCCCTCGAGCGAGGCCAGCGCCCGGTCGAAGCGCTCCGGCTCGTCGGTCAGCAGGGTGAAGAGCGGCTCGCCCTCGGTCACCGCGTCGCCCGGGCGTGCGTGCCAGACCACGCCGGCCCCGGCCTGCACCGGGTCCTCCTTGCGGGCCCGCCCGGCGCCGAGCCGCCACGCGGCCATGCCGACCGCCATCGCGTCGAGGCGGGTGAGGGTGCCGGTCGCCGGCGCGGTGACGACGTGCGACTCCTTCGCCTGCGGCAGCGCCGCGTCGGGGTCGCCGCCCTGGGCGCGGATCATCGCCTTCCAGGCGTCCATCGCCGAGCCGTCGGCGAGCTTGTCGGCCGGGTCGACGTCGTCGCGGCCGGCGCCGGCGAGCATCTCGCGGGCCAGGGCCAGGGTCAGCTCGACCACGTCGGCGGGGCCGCCGCCGGCGAGCACCTCGACCGACTCCTGCACCTCGACGGCGTTGCCGGCGGTCAGTCCCAGCGGGGTGGACATGTCGGTGAGCAGCGCGACGGTGTGGACGCCCGCGTCGGTGCCGAGCGCGACCATCGTCTCGGCGAGCTCGCGAGCGGTCGCGAGGTCCTTCATGAAGGCGCCGCTGCCGACCTTGACGTCGAGCACCAGCGCCCCGGTGCCCTCGGCGATCTTCTTGCTCATGATGGAGCTCGCGATCAGCGGGATCGCCTCGACCGTGCCGGTGACGTCGCGCAGGGCGTACAGCTTCTTGTCGGCCGGGGCCAGGCCGTCGCCGGCCGCGCAGATGACGGCTCCGACGTCCTCGAGGATCGCGAACATCTCCTCGTTGCTCAGCGCCGCGCGCCAGCCGGGGATCGACTCGAGCTTGTCGAGCGTGCCGCCGGTGTGGCCGAGGCCGCGACCGGACAGCTGCGGCACGGCGACGCCGCAGGCCGCGACGAGCGGGGCGAGCGGGAGCGTGATCTTGTCGCCGACACCTCCGGTGGAGTGCTTGTCGGCCGTGGGGCGCGAGAGCGTGGAGAAGTCCATCCGCTCCCCCGACGCGATCATCGCGGCGGTCCACCGCGAGATCTCGGTGCGGTTCATGCCGTTGAGCAGGATCGCCATCGCGAGGGCCGACATCTGCTCGTCGGCGACCTCGCCGCGGGTGTAGGCGTCGATCATCCAGTCGATCTGGCTGTCGCTGAGCTCGTGCTTGTCGCGCTTGGCGAGGATCACCTCGACCGCGTCGTGTGCGGGCACTACGGGGTTCCTTCTCTCGTTGCGGCCCTCGTGGCCAGGTCGTTCAGGTCGTCGGGTCCGAAGGCGTCGGGCAGCACCTCGGACATGGGCTTGACCCCCGAGACGGTCCAGACCAGCAGGTCGCGGCCACCGTGCTCGAAGAGCAGCTGGCGGCACCGACCGCACGGCATGATGATCTCGCCCGCCCCATTGACGCACACGAAGTGGGTCAGCCGCCCACCGCCACTGGCGTACAGCTGCGAGACCAGGCCGCACTCGGCGCACAGCACCACCCCGTAAGCCGCGTTCTCGACGTTGCAGCCGACCACGGTGCGGCCGTCGTCCACGCGTGCGGCGGCGCCGACGGCGTAGTTGGAGTACGGCGCGTAGGCGCGCGCCATCACCTCGACCGCGGCTGCCCTGAGCTCGTCCCACTCCTGCTGGTTCACGCGGCCACTATGGCGCATACGAGGAAGCGACAGTCTTTGGCAGGTTCCGCCGAAAGTTCTCCCGCGACTTTTATGTCTCAAACGCATTTCGGAAGTTCCGAACCGCGTGACGGGGTGCCCGCCGACAGGCATCATGCTGCCCGAAAGAGACCCCACCCCGGGGGCACGAACTTGGAGGCATTTGTGAAGAAGTCGAGGAAGGTCGTCTCGAGCGGCCTCGTGGCCCTGCTCGCGGCCGCGACCCTGGCGGCGTGCGGTGACGCACCCGAGGAGGAGACCACCGGGAGTGAGGGCAGCAGCGAGGCGGCCAGCGACTTCCAGCCCTGCATCGTGTCCGACGCGGGCGGTTTCGACGACAAGTCGTTCAACCAGCTCGGCTACGAGGGCGCCAAGCAGGCCGCCGACGAGCTGGGCGTGGAGCTGACCGACGTCGAGTCCAACAGCGAGAACGACTACGGCCCCAACCTGGAGAGCCTCGTCGGCGAGGGCTGCGACGTCATCGTGACCGTCGGCTTCGCCCTGGCCGCCGCGACGAAGGAGTCGGCCGAGGCCAACCCCGACATCGAGTACGTCCTGATCGACGACTCCGCCGACGGCGGTGACGACGGCACCGAGTTCGACGGCCAGGCCGACCAGCCCAACATCAAGCCGCTGCTCTACAACACCGCCGAGGCGGCGTTCCTCGCCGGCTACGCGGCCGCCGACTACACCACGACCGGCAAGGTCGGCACCTACGGCGGCATGCCCTTCCCGACCGTCACCATCTTCATGGACGGCTTCAAGCAGGGCGCCGAGTACTACGCCGAGGAGAACGGCAAGGACGTCGAGGTCGTCGGCTGGGACGGCGAGAACGGCTCGTTCACCGGTGGCTTCGAGGCCAACGAGGCCGCGACCAGCACCGCCAAGCAGATCCTCGACCAGGACGTCGACGTGATCCTGCCCGTCGGTGGCCCGATCTACCAGGGCGCCATCACCGCGATCCAGGACTCCGGCAAGGACATCGCCATGGTGGGCGTCGACGCCGACCTGTTCGAGACCGACCCGACCACGCAGGACTACGTCATGACCTCGATCCTCAAGGGCATGAAGGTCTCGACCTACGAGGCCGTCATGGCCGCGGGCAACGACGAGTTCGACTTCGAGCCCTACATCGGCACCCTCGAGAACGACGGAGTCGGCATCGCGCCGTTCCACAACTTCGAGGACAAGGTCAACCCCGACCTCGCCGCGCAGCTCGACGAGGTCAAGGCCGGCATCATCGACGGCTCGATCGAGGTCCAGTCCTACCTGGGCTGACCACCTCAGCTCCACCGCTCCACCGCTCCACCACGGAGGGAGGCCGACGGACTCGTCGGCCTCCCTCTCGTTTGCCCCGCGCCGGCCGCGGCCAGGGCGCTGCCCGGCCCCGCTGCCCAGTTGCCAGACCTGCGGCCCGACCTTTGGCACATCTCGGCGCAGTGGCGCCGGGCCCCCCACGGTTACCCTTCTCCGCGCGCTCCTCGCGCACATTCCGACCCCTAGGATGCGATGCCATGAGACTCGTCCTGCGAGGCATCACCAAACGCTTCGGCAGCGTGGTGGCCAACGACTCGATCTCCCTCACCGTCGAGCCCGGTGAGATCCACTGCCTCCTCGGCGAGAACGGTGCCGGCAAGTCGACGCTGATGAACGTGCTCTACGGCCTCTACAAGGCCGACGAGGGCGAGATCGAGCTCGACGGCGAGGTCCAGCACTTCACCGGCCCCGGTGACGCGATGGCCGCCGGCATCGGCATGGTCCACCAGCACTTCATGCTGATCCCCGTCTTCACCGTCGCCGAGAACGTCATGCTCGGCAACGAGAGCACCGGCTTCGCCGGCACGCTCGACGTCGACGCCGCCCGCGAGCGCGTCACCGAGATCTCCGAGCGCTTCGGCTTCCACGTGAACCCGGACGCCCTCGTCGAGGACCTCCCCGTCGGCGTCCAGCAGCGGGTCGAGATCATCAAGGCCCTCTCCCGCGACGCCGAGCTGCTCGTCTTCGACGAGCCGACGGCGGTGCTCACCCCGCAGGAGACCGACGAGCTGATGGAGATCATGCGCCAGCTCAAGGAGGCCGGGAAGGCCATCGTCTTCATCACCCACAAGCTCCGCGAGGTCCGCGAGGTCGCCGACCGGATCACCGTCATCCGGCTCGGCAAGGTCGTCGGCGAGGCAGATCCCGCCGCCAGCAACGCCGAGCTCGCCTCGATGATGGTCGGCCGCCCTGTCGAGCTCGTCGTCCACAAGGACGCGCCCAAGATCGGTGCCGACGCCCTCGTGGTCAAGGACCTGCGCGTCACCGACCTCGCCGGGCACGCCCAGGTCGACGGCCTCAGCTTCACCATCCGCGCCGGCGAGGTCCTCTGCGTCGCCGGTGTGCAGGGCAACGGCCAGACCGAGCTGACCGAGGCCATCCTCGGCCTCCAGGACGACGTCAGCGGCTCCATCACCCTCGACGGCCTCGAGCTCGTCGGCCGCACCACGCGCCAGGTCCTCGACGCCGGTGTCGGGTTCATCCCCGAGGACCGCCAGGTCGACGGCCTGGTGCCCGGCTTCACGATCGCCGAGAACCTCATGCTCAACCGCAGCTTCAAGTCGCCGTTCGTCAAGAACGGCAACCTGCGCCTCGGCGCGCTGCGCGAGTTCGCGCAGCAGAAGCTCAAGGAGTACGACGTCCGCGCCCGCGACATCGACTCGCTGGCCGCCAACCTGTCCGGCGGCAACCAGCAGAAGGTCGTCGTCGCACGCGAGCTCTCCCGCGACCTGCGGCTGCTGGTCGCGGCCCAGCCCACCCGCGGCGTCGACGTCGGCTCGATCGAGTTCATCCACAAGCAGGTCGTCGCCACCCGCGACAGCGGCATCCCGGTCCTGGTGGTCTCCACCGAGCTCGACGAGGTGGTCGCGCTCGCCGACCGCATCATGGTGCTCTACCGCGGCCGCGTGGTCGGCATCGTCCCGGCCGACACCCCCCGCGAGACCCTCGGACTGATGATGACCGGCGAACGCCCCAAGGACCTGAAGGACGTGGTGGCGTGAGCGACACCGACAAGCCCCAGCCCGAGAAGCCCGAGGCGGGGCCCCAGCCCGAGGGATCCGCCGCGGAGACCCAGCCCGAGGTCGACCCGCACGACGCGCGCGGTGAGCGCTCGCGCTCGCTGCTGCGCGAGATCGCCTCCGGCGACGCGCTCGCCGGTGTCCTGGCCGTGTTCCTCGCCATCTTCGTCGGCTCGGTGATGATCGCCGCGATCGACGAGGGCGTGCGCGACACCGCGGGCTACCTCACCGCCCGGCCCTCTGACTTCTTCTCCGCGGTGTGGGAGGCCATCTCCGGCGCCTACAGCGCGATGTTCCGCGGGGCGATCTTCAACTACAACCTCACCGAGCCCGCGCAGCAGTGGCGCCCCCTCACCGAGACGCTGAAGTTCGCCGGCCCGCTGATCCTCGGAGGTCTCGGCGTCGGCCTGGCGTTCCGCGCGTCGCTGTTCAACATCGGTGGCCGCGGCCAGATGCTCGTCGCGGGCGGCGCGGCCGGCTGGGTCGGCTTCCAGGTCGACCTGCCCTTCATCGTGCACCTGCCGCTCGCCATCCTCGTCGGCATGGCCGCGGGCGCGCTCTGGGGCGGCATCGCCGGCCTGCTGAAGGCCCGCACCGGCGCGCACGAGGTGATCGTCACGATCATGCTCAACTACGTCGGCTACTACCTGCTCTTCTACGCCCTCACCAAGGAGTGGCTGCTCAAGACGCCCGGCTCGGTGAACCCGAAGTCGCCGCCGATGGACGACAGCGCGGTCCTGCCCAAGGTGCTGGGCGACCAGTTCAACCTGCACTTCGGCTTCGTCCTCGCGCTCGTCGCGGTCGGTGTCGCGTGGTGGCTGCTCAACCGCTCGACCCTCGGCTACCGCATCCGTGCGGTCGGCGAGAACCCCCACGCGGCCCGCGCCTCCGGCATCAACGTCGGGCGCACGTACACGGTCGTGATGATGATCGCCGGCTCGCTGCTCGGCCTGGCCGGCGTCAACCAGGTGCTCGGCACCGTGCCGAGCGGCGTCTCGCTCGACCTCGACGCGTCCATCGGCTTCGACGCCATCACCGTGGCGCTGCTCGGCCGTTCGCGTCCGCTCGGGATCCTGGCCGCCGGCCTGCTCTTCGGCGCCTTCAAGGCCGGCGGCTTCACCATGCAGACGTCCGAGAACATCTCGGTCGACCTCGTGCTGGTGGTCCAGTCGCTGATCGTCCTCTTCCTCGCCGCTCCTCCCCTGGTGCGCGCGATCTTCCGGCTCCCCGCCCAGGAGGCCAAGTGAGCACCGTGACCGACCAGCCGACCCCCGACAGCGGCGGTCTCGCACCCGACACCGTCGTCACGCCCACCCGCGGCTCCGGTGCGCGCAAGCTGCCGGTCGTGCTCGGCGTGCTGACGGTGCTGCTCGCCGGCATCCTGATCCGCTCGAGCCACTCCGGGGACACCACGTTCCAGCTCGCCGCGGAGAGCGACTTCGTCACCCTGCCCGACATCGTGGTGCCCTCGGGCCCGACGGCCTGGGTGATGGTGGTCCTGTGCCTCGCCCTGACCGCCGAGGCCGTACGCCGCATGCTCGCGCACCTGCGCCAGCCGGCGTGGATCCCGATCGCCTTCGCGATCGCCTGGATGACCGGCTTCCTGAGCTGGGCCGCGGCCGACGGTCGCATCCGGCTCGTGAGCCTGCTCGGCGGCGCGGTCGCGCTCGCCATCCCGCTCGTCTTCGGCGCGCTGGGCGGCGTGCTCGGCGAGCGCGCAGGCGTCGTCAACATCGCCATCGAGGGCCAGCTGCTGCTCGGTGCCTTCGCCGCGGCCGTGACCGCGTCGATGACCGGGTCCCCCTGGGCGGGCCTCGTCGCCGCTGCCGTGGCCGGTGCGCTCGTCGCCCTGATCCTGGGGCTGTTCGCGATCACCTACTTCGTCGACCAGGTCATCGTCGGCGTCGTGCTCAACGTGCTCGTGGTCGGCCTGACCAACTTCATGTTCCGTCAGGTGCTCACGCCCAACGCCGAGTCGCTCAACACCCCCGACCGGCTGCGCGCGTTCCCGATCCCGATCCTGGGCGACATCCCGCTGATCGGCCCGATCCTGTTCCGCCAGACCCCGCTCGTCTACGTGCTGTACGCCGTGGTCGCGCTGGTCGCGTACGCGCTGTACCGCACCCGCTGGGGCCTGCGGGTCCGTGCGGTCGGCGAGCACCCCAAGGCAGCCGACACGGTGGGCATCAAGGTCAACCGCACCCGCTACCGCACCATCCTGCTCGCGGGTGCGATCGCCGGCCTCGGCGGCGCCTACTTCAGCCTCGTCTCGGTCGCGGGCTTCAACCGTGAGATGACCGGCGGCGCGGGCTACATCGCGCTGGCGGCCGTCATCTTCGGCAAGTGGGACCCCATCCGCGCCACCCTCGCCGCACTGCTGTTCGGGTTCGCGACGAACCTGCAGGGCGTGCTGTCGGCGATCGGCTCCCCGGTGCCGAGCCAGTTCATGCTGATGCTCCCCTACCTCGTCACCATCTTCGCGGTGGCGGGCCTGGTGGGCCGCTCCCGTCCGCCCGCGGCGGACGGCGTGCCCTACAAGCAGCAGTAGGCACGACCCACGCACCATCCCAGGAGGGCCCGGCACCGTGTGCCGGGCCCTCCTGCGCGCGTAGGATCCGTACGTGAACGACGTGTCCGTGATCGCCTACTTCGCCGGCGACCCGACGAGGACCTACCAGCTCGCGCAGTGGCTGGAGGTCCTCGAGATCCTCGACCGGGTCCACCCGGTCGGCCTGGTCCTGCGCGACCCCGACTCCGCCGAGGTGGTCGGGGCGCGCACCGGGCTCCCCGTCCTCACGGCGCCGTCGTTCCCCGAGCTGACCGAGCTCTACGCCGGGCTCGACGCCAAGGTCGTGCTCTACTGCAACAACTCCGTGCTCAACTTCGAGTCGCTCCTCGACGCCCGCATGCTGCACGTGCACGTCAACCACGGCGAGAGCGACAAGCAGTCGATGGCGAGCAACAACGCCAAGGCCTACGACCGGGTCTTCGTGGCCGGCGACGCCGCCGTGCAGCGCTACGTGACCGGGCTGCTCGACTTCGACGCCTCGCGCCTCGTCCGGATCGGCCGCCCGCAGCTCGACCTCCCCCGTACGCCCCTGCTCGAGCCGAGCACGAGGCGCACGGTCATGTACGCCCCCACGTGGGAGGGCGACGCCGACTACAACGACTACACCTCGATCGAGGTGCTCGGTGAGCAGATCGTCCGGGCGATCCTCGACGTGCCCGACGTCCGGCTCGTCTACAAGCCGCACCCCAAGGTCACCACGAGCCTGACGCCGGGGATCGCGGAGGCGCACCTGCGGGTCATGCAGCTCGTCGACGAGGCCGACCGGCAAGATCCCGACGCCGGGCACACCCAGGTACTCAGCGGCGACATCCTCGCGGTCATGCCCGGGTGCGACGCCATGGTCACCGACGTCTCCTCGGTCGGCCTGGACTGGCTCTACCTCCACACCGACAAGCCGATCCTGCTCACGGACCCGCACGGGGACGTCGAGGCGCTGCACCACCAGGCGCCGATCAGCCGGTGCGCCGACGTCGTCGCCCCCGCCGACGTCGACGGCCTCGCCTCCCTCCTGACCGACCGCCTCGCGCACGACGAGCACCACCTCGCCCGCGTCGCGATGCGGCACCACTACTTCGACGACCTCCACGTCGGCGACAGCACCGGACGCTTCCTCGCCGAGGTGAGCAAGCTGGTGGCGCTGCGGGACGAGCTGGTCGCGCGCGGGAGCGACGCGGCGATCACCGCCTGAGCACCTCCTCCCCCACACCCGTCCGGGAGCTCGCCTCCCAACGGGTGGTCCGTGGAGGCGCGAGGTCGGCCACGGTGGGGAGCTCCCAACCCACGGAGGAGCAGACATGTCTGACGACGCCAAGGCGGCCAAGGAGCTGGTCGAGACGCTGAAGGACGGCGAGCGGGGCTTCGCCGACGCCGCCGAGAAGCTGCGCGACGGCGAGCACGCGGAATGGGCCACGACCCTGCAGCGCTTCTCCGAGCAGCGCGCCGGGTTCCGGCGCGAGATCGTCGAGCTGGGTCACGCGTACGGCGACGACGTCGACGAGAGCGGCACTGTCGCCGCGGCCGTGCACCGCGGCTGGATCGCGCTGAAGGACGCTCTCACCGGCGACGACGCCGGAGCCGTGCTCAAGGCGGCCGTCACCGGCGAGGACCACGCGGTCTCGGAGTACGAGGACGCCGTCGGGATGGACCTGAGCGCCGGGTTCCGCGAGGTCGTCGTACGCCAGCAGGCCGCCGTCGTCGCCGCCCGCGACGAGATCAAGGCCCTGCAGGACGCCAGCTAGGAGCCTCGCCCGGCGCCGCGTCGCATCGCGGCGCCGGGCCCGGCCCCGCGTCGCCGGCGGGATCCTCCCGTCACGGCAGCGCGTCGTCCTGATCACATTCCACCGGACGCCGCCGACGACGGCGGGCCGTCCGTGAGCGTGGGAGACGCTCGGAACCGATGATTTTCGAACACGTGCACACCTTCTGGTGATGCAGGCGCGGCCCCCTGCACGGGGTACGGTGCCGGTGCACGACACACGGAGATCTCGGAGGTCCCTGATGGCACCCGGCGAGACCGGTCGCTCCCTGTCGAAGTCCGCGACCCTCGGTGAGGGCGCGCTGGCGCAGGGCACGGAGCGCTACGCCTCCCTCTTCACCCACCACCCGCACGCGGCCTACAGCGTCGACGACCGCGGCTACTTCACCGACGCCAACGACCAGGCGCTGGCGATGACGGGGCTGACCCTCGAGGAGATGCGGACGGCGCACTTCGCCGAGGTCATCCACCCCGACGACCTGCACGTCATCCAGGCGGGCTTCGAGGGCGCCATGGCGGGTGAGCCCCAGCTGATGGACGCCCGGGTCGTGAGCACCGAGGGCGCGATCACCGACATCCGCTGCACCGCGATCCCGGTGATCGTCGGCGGAGAGGTCGTCGGCGTCCACGGGGTCTCCGAGGACGTCACCGAGGCCAACCGCGTGCTCCGCGAGCTCGAGGCGGCCAACGCCGCCAAGACCCTGTTCCTCGCCACTGTCAGCCACGAGGTCCGCACTCCCCTGGCCGCGATCGTCGGCGCGTCCGAGCTCCTGCTGGACTGCGACCTCGCCCCCGACCCCGAGCACTTCGCTCGGATCGTGCACCGCTCCGGCGAGCGGCTCATGCACGTCGTGCAGGACATCCTCGAGTTCTCCGGGCTCGAGGCGCACCAGACCGTGCTGCGCGAGGCCCCGGTCGACGTGCGCGCGGTCGTCGAGAACGTCGCGTCCTGGGCGGCGTGCCAGGCCCACGGCCGTGGCCTCGCGATCACCTTCACCGTCGAGGAAGACGTCCCCGCGACGGTCGTGGGCGACGCCCGGCGGATCGGCCAGGTCGTCACCAACCTCGTGCAGAACGCCATCACGTTCACCGAGCAAGGGAGCGTCGACGTACGCGTCCGCAGCCGCCCGGACGGCGCGACCACGTGGATGGACGTCGAGGTGCGCGACACCGGCATCGGCATCGACGAGTGCCACCTGCAGGACCTCTACCAGCCGTTCGTCCAGGCCGACCCGCTGGCGACCGGCGACCGGAAGGGCGTCGGCCTCGGCCTGGCGATCTGCCGCAAGCTCGCCGACCTGATGGGCGGCAGGCTGACCGTCGAGTCCGCCCTCGGCGAGGGCAGCACCTTCACCTTCGCGTTCCCCGTCAGTCGCTGAGCGCGGTCACCGCGGCCTCGGCGAGCACCCGGGCGGCGATGGTGGTGGCGCCCTCGTCGATGCGCAGGTTGCCCTGGTGCAGGTCGTACGTGGGGCCGCCAGGCGTGCGCGTGCCGAGCCGGGCCATCGCGCCGGGCACGGAGTCGAGGTACCAGCCGAAGTCCTCGCCGCCGAGGCTCTGCGCGGTCGACACGTGGCCGTGCGGGCCCAGGACGTTCTCCACGCCGATGCCGAGCAGCCGGGTGGACTCCTCGTGGTTGACGACCGGCGGCACGCCGCGCTGGTAGGTCACCTCGGCGGTCACGCTGTAGGGCGCCACGATCGAGGTGATCAGCTGGCGGATCAGGTGCTCGGCGTCGGCCCACGCGACGGCGTCGAGCATCCGGACGGTGCCGGCGACGACCCCGCCGTGCGGGATGACGTTGTGTGCCGAGCCCGCGCGCACCATCCCCCACACCACGCTGACCCCGGCGCGGGGGTCGAGGCGGCGGCTGAGGATCGCGGGGAGCTCGGTGATGACCTTGCCGAGGGCGAAGGTGAGGTCCTCGGTCAGGTGCGGGCGCGAGGTGTGCCCGCCCTTGCCGATGAGGCGTACGGTCAGCGCGTCGGCGGCGCCGGTCAGCGGTCCCTCGCGCAGGCCGATGCGGCCCACGTCGAGGCTGGGGTCGCAGTGCAGGCCGAAGACGTGCGCCACCCCCTCGAGCGCGCCCGCCGAGATCAGGTGCAGCGCCCCGCCCGGCATGACCTCCTCGGCCGGCTGGAACAGCAGGCGTACGCGCCCCGGCAGCAGGCCGCGCGCGGCGACCTCCGCGAGCGCGAGCCCGGCACCGACGAGACCGGCGGTGTGGACGTCGTGGCCGCAGGCGTGCGCGACCCCGGGGTTGGTGCTCTTCCACGGGTCGGAGACCAGGTCGTCGACGGGCAGGGCGTCGAGGTCGGCGCGCAGCGCCACCAGGCGACCCTCGTGACCGATCTCGGCGAGCACTCCCCCGCCCTCGGGACGGGTCACCGACCAGCCGGCGCCCTCGAGGGCGGTCACGACGGCCGCGGAGGTGCGCTCCTCGGCCCAGCTCAGCTCGGGGTGGGCGTGGAGGTCGCGGCGCAGCGCGACCAGGTCCTCGGCGTACTTGTCGACGGTCTCGGCGATGACGGTGGTGGCGGGGGCAGGGGGGAGCGTGGATGGCATGACCGGCCCAGTCTAGGTGGCATCACCGTCGTAGGCGGCGAGGATCCGGTCCGCGGCCAGCGGCGCCGGGAGCTCGCCGGACAGCACGGCGCGGCGTACGTCGTCGCGCACGGCCGCGACACCCGGCGAGGACCGCAACCGCTGGTCGAGCTCGTCGCGCACGAGCGCCCAGGTGAAGTCGAGCTGCTGCGCGGCTCGCTTGTGGGCGAGGCCGTCGGCGCCGAGGTGCTCACGGTGGGCGCCGACGCGCTGCCACACGTCGTCGACCCCCGCGCCGGTGAGG
>JAESGW010000832.1_pt1 | contig 12899 bp, 9 predicted proteins | sample 9269791 | NCBI WGS metagenome assembly JAESGW01 (sample SAMN16773120, study PRJNA677053) | algae metagenome | isolation source: Aphanocapsa lilacina HA4352-LM1 and co-occurring heterotrophs from near cave... | place: USA: Maniniholo cave, near Haena, Kauai, HI | collected 2009-07-28 | reverse complement strand
CCCACTGCCAGCCGTCGTCGGCGTCGTTGAAGCGCGTGGACCCGAGGGAGTCGCCGACCCGACGGAAGCGGACCTGTCGCGACGGCACGTGCGCGAACGTGCCGTGCCGGGACAGCCGCAGCCACAGGTCGTAGTCCTCGAAGAACAGGTCCTCGTCATAGCCGCCGACGGCTCGCACGGCTTCCGTACGCAACATCACCGAGCACGCCGGGATCCAGTTGCCGTGCGTGAGGAGTGCCTCGAAGGTGTCGGTCGGCCGCACCGCGGGACCGAGGAAGAGAGCCACGAAGCTGGCGCTCACCTCACTGTCGTCCTCGTCGATCACGCTCGCATCGCTGTAGACGAAGGAGTGGCCCGTGAGCGCGAGAGCCCTCGCCTGGGTCTGGGTCCGCGTCGGCTCCAGGACGTCGTCGCCGCTGATGTAGGCGTACAACGGCGTCGCGACGAGCTCGAGGGCCGCGTTGAGCGTGCGAGTGAGTCCCTGGTTGGTGTCGTTGAAGCGCAGGTCCACCGGGATCGACGTCCGTGCCGCCCATTCCCCGAGCAACGAGCGGGAGCCGTCGCTGGAGCGGTCGTCGCAGAGGATGACCCGATCGGGTGGCCGCACCTGCGCGTCGATCGACTCCAGCAGGGCGGGCAGGAATCGCTCGTGGTTGTAGGCGACCACGATCAAGGTGACCGCGGCGTCCGACGACGGCTCACCCATCGTGCTCGGTCGGGTGGCCTGGCGAGGTCCGGTCGCGAGGAGCACGTGGAGCTGTGCGTCGGCGGCCGCCCAGGAGCGACAGCTCGTGTCGGGCGACCGTCAGCGGGCGGACCTCTCGTCCCGCCGCTCGTCGGACGACGTTGACCACCAGGTTGACGGCCGTCGCGCCGGCGAGCGCAGCCTGGAGGGCGCGGCGTGACCCCCACTTGTCCGCGTACCTCATCCGACCGTCCACCAGCCAGCGACGACGGGACGGTGACGGCGACGAACCCCCGCCGACGTGGACGATGGTGGGGGTCCGCAGCGCGACGGCCCGAACCCCGCGTGCGCGAAGCCGGCGCTGGAGGTCGACCTCCTCCGAGTTCATGAAGAAGCGTTCGTCGAACCCACCCACCTCGCGGAAGGAAGCGAGGGGCATCCACAGCGCTGCGCCGACCACCCAGTCGACCTCGGACTCCGCGTGCCGTGCCTCGACGTCGTGCCCCACGGCGCGGTGCCACCAGGGCGAGCCCCGGTGACGGTCGAGGAACGTGAGCCAGGCCGCGACGTGGTGGCGCACGAGCGGGAAGTGGCGTCCCACCCATGCCTCCTGGCCGTCCTGGTCGACCAGTCGTGGTGCCAGGACGGCGCCCGGGTGACGGCGGGCGCCGTCGGCCATCAGCGCCACGAACGTCGGCTCCACGGTCACGTCGCTGTTCAGGACGAGCAACGTCGTCCCGGTCGCGACCGCGGCACCGGCGTTGACGTTGGCGCCGAAGCCGCCGTTGGCCTCGCGCCGGACGACCGTGACTCCGTCCATGCTCGGGAACGCGTCGGGAGACGCATCGTCGGCGACGACGATCTCGACCGGGACGGTCTGGACGCGCAGCTGCTCGATCAGGGCAAGCGTCGGCCCTGCCTCGCCGTAGTGCGGGATCACGACTGAGACCGATGGCGCCGCGGCATCCGCGCTCATCGCGACCCGGACAGATGCATGCCCTCATTGTGCAGGATCGCTGCCGGGCGGATGGGGGCGTTCCCGAGATCACGGTGACCGGCTTGCCCCATAGTGTCCTCGTGGACCCCAGCCGCCCGGTCGCCGTCCGTGACCAGTCCGTCGATGTCGCCCGGGGCGTGGCGATCGTCGCCATCGTCCTCGGCCACGTCGAGCGTGGTCTCGTCGCGGCCCTCGTCCTGCCGCAGGACACGGCGCTGGCACTCGATCGCCTGCTCTACCTCTTCCACCTCGCGACCTTCGCGTACCTGTCGGGCCTGTTCGTCCGCAGCGCGGTCGAGCGCAGCGGTCCTCGTGGCTTGGTCGGTAAGCGGCTCGTGCTGTTCACCTGGCTCTACCTGCTGTGGACGGCCATCCAGGGCACGGTGCGTGTCGCAGCGTCGTCGGTCGTCAACACGCCCGTGACGCTCTCGGACGTCCTGCGGCTCTGGGTGCCCGAGGGACAGCTCTGGTTCCTCCCGTGGCTCGTCGGTGTCACCGTCGTCGCGGCCGTGACGAGGCCGTGGCTCGATCGCCCCCGGACCGTCCTGGTGCTCACAGCCGCCGCCGTGCTCGCGATCGCGGTGTGGGGCTACGACCCGTTGTACGCCTTCACTCGGGGGTGGGCGCTCCTGTTCCCGTTCCTGGTTGGCTGTGTGGTCACCAGCTCCGGCCACGCTGCGCTCACCCGGCGACTCGGCTGGGCGGCAGCCGCCGCGGTGCTCGGGACGGCGACGTGGCTGTGGGTCGGCCTGGGCACGACAGCCGTGACCCCGACGACCGGCGGAGCGGGCAGGACTGCTCAGGCCGTCGCGCTCGGCGTGCTCGGGTGTGCGGGCGGCGTGGTCGCGACTCTCGCCCTCGCCGCACTCGTCGCAAGGACGCCCGCGAGGGGGGTGCTGGCGCTGCTCGGGCGACGTTCCCTGGAGATCTTCCTGGCCCACATCGTCGTCGCCTCGGGGACCCGCATCGTCCTGGTGCAGCTCGGCGTGACGGATGCCGGGGTCCACCTCGTGGTCGGGACGGCCCTCGGGGTCGTCGTACCTGTCGTCGTCGCGTCGGTCGTCGACAGGCTCGGGTGGTCCTGGGTCTTCGGCCTGCCACGCTTCCTGCGAGCTGACGCAGGCGCGCCCTCAGAGGTGGGCGACGCGGCTCGCCGGGTGCGGTGACCGGAGGCAGGGTGTGTCTGTCGTGACCGGGCCACCGGGCCGATGTCACGGTCAGTCCCCGGCAGCGGACTCCGCGAGCGCCCCGAGGACCTCGTCCACGAAACCCGCCACCTCGTCCTCCCCGGCGACCGGCCCGCCGGCGAGGTAGCCGTCGGCGCCCAGCAGGATCGCGGCGGGGGCACCCACCGAGAACACCCGGCGCACGTTGAGCTCCGGCTCCCAGGCGGCGAGGTCGGGGGCGTGCTCGCCGGCCGCGTGCGCCGAGGCCTCGTCCGGGTAGATCGCCACGACGCCCACGGCGGGCGCGAGGCGCGCCGCCCACGCGTCGAGCCGCTCGGCGGTGCGTACGCAGGGGCCGCACCCGGGGTTGAGCACGACGAGGAGCCGGGCCTGCGTGGCGGCGAGCTGGGCGATGCTCGTGCTCGTGCCGTCGGGCAGGGTGAGGGCGCCGTAGGGGATGGCCTGGCGCTCGTAGTCGAGGAGGTCGTCCCCGGCCGGCCCGGTGGGACCGGGGGCATCGGCCGCAGAGGGTGCGCCGAGCACCAGCACGGCGACGGCCGCTGCGGCGAGCGTGGCGGCGAGCGCCGCCCAGCCGCTCCCGTCGAGCGTGCCGACCGCCGACGGGACCGATCCTCCGTCGAGGGCGAACACCACGACGACCGCCGCCAGCACCGACAGCAGGACGTTGCGCGCGAGCGTCGTCCGGTCGACGTCGTGGCGGCCGATGCTGCCGAAGCACGAGCAGGTCACCGGCTCCCCGAACCCCAGCGCGCGGCCGACGAGCGCGGTGTAGGCGAGCATCAGCAGCAGCGCGAGCGCGGCGACCGGCACGAGACCGGTCGGCGGGACCACCAGCAGCAGGACGGCCAGCGCGAGCTCGAGCCACGGAAGGGCCGGTGCCGCGACGTCTGCCGGCACGATGGCCGGCACGCGCAGGGCGGTGAACGCGTCCCGGGTCGCTCGGCGGTCGCGGAGCTTGGCGACCCCGCTGGTGAGCAGGACGCCAGCGAGGGTCAGCGCGACGACGAGCGCGGCGAGGGGTGCCTGCTTCATGGGCGCGACCGGACGGAGTGGGGGAGCAGGTCCACGTCAGTGCCGCGGGTGGGCCCAGCGGTAGAGCGCGACCAGGCCGGGCAGGAAGAGCACGACGAGCACGACCCCGAAGATCCTGGTGCTGCCGTCCGTGCCGAAGAGCGTCATCATCGTGCCGACGAACACGAACGGGGCCGTCATGATCCCCACGATCCAGAAGACCAGGCGGGGAAGGAGACCGCGCTGCGGGCGCTGCGTCCAGATGCTCGTGGTGCCCGTCGGGAGCAGGCCGGCCAGCACCTCCTCGAGGTCGCCGTGCGTGCGGGCCGCGAGGGCGCGCGAGGTTCGCTCGTCGAGGTCGGCCGGGGTGAGGCGGCCATCGCTGAAGGCCTTGTTGAGCAGCTCGCAGACCCGCTCGCGCTCGGCGTCGGACGCGAGCGTGGCGTCGCGCTCCGCCTCGCGGGCCATCTCTGCGCGCTCGCGCGAGGCCACCCACATCCGCAGGGCCTCGTCGCCCGGACCCGCGCCGGGTGCGGATCCGCTGGGGGTCGTCATGGGCCTCAGGGTAGGCGCTGCTCGCCCTCGACGACGGCAGTTCACAGGGAACAACCGCCCGCCCGGCGCTGTTGTGGACCCTCGATGACCCCTGCACCCGACGCCACCCCTGACGCGGTCCCCGACGCGGTCCCTGACGCGGACCCCGGCCCCGCGGACACGACCGCGCGGACCGACGACTCCCGTCGCGTCTCGATGCTGCTGGGGCTGCTCTTCGGGCTGGCGGGCATGGGGTCGTCGAGCGCCGCGGTGGCGCTGGCGCTGCTCGGCGAGGACCTGGGCGTCAGCGCGGGGCTCGCCGCCTGGGCGATCAGCCTCTACGTGCTCATGCTGGCCGTCACCACCGCGCTCTACGGACGGATCGCCGACCTCGTCGGGGTTCGCGGCCCGCTGCTCGCCGGGCTCGTGCTGATGTCGATCGGCGCGCTGGTCGCGGCGCTGGCGCCGACCTTCGAGGTGCTGCTCGGTGCCCGCATGCTGCAGGGAGCCGGGGCGGCGGCCGTGCCCACCCTCGGCGTGACGATCCTGACGGCCAAGTACACCGGCGAGGTGCGCGGGCTCGCCTTCGGCCGCCTCGCCGGCGTCGCGGCCGCGGTGAGCTGCCTGGGCCCGCTCATCGGCGGGCTCGTCGAGGCGGCCTGGGGCTGGCGCGCGGTGATGGCGCTGCCGATCCTGGGCGCGCTGGTCGTGCCGCTCCTGTGGCGCGCCCTGCCGACCGGCGGCACCGGCGCCCGCCTCGACGTGGTCGGCGCCATCCTCGTCGCCCTGACCGCCGCCGGCACGGTGCTGCTCGTGCAGTCGCCGTCCGCGGGCCTGGTGGTCGCGGCCCTCGGCGCCGGGCTGCTTGTGCTGGGCGTGCCGGCCGTGCGCGCGACCGTACGCCGCCGCCCCGACGGCTTCCTGCCGGTCGAGGTGATCCGCAACGCGACCGTCGTGCGCAGCGCCGTCGCCGCCTCGTCCGTCCCCGCGTCGTGGTTCGCGATGCTCATCGCGCTGCCCGCCGTGCTCCTGGGTGAGGGCTGGCAGGCGTGGCAGGTAGGCCTGGCGATGGTGCCGAGCGCCGTCGTCGCGCTGCTCGTCCCCCAGGTCACCGGCCCGCTGCTCAACCGGATCGGTCCCAGCCGCGCGCTCGCCGTCTCCGCCCTGGTCGCGTCCGCCGCGCTCCTGGTCGCCACCGCCGGCGCCGCCTGGTCCAGCGCGGCCGTCCTCGTCGCCGGCATCATCCTCGTCACCTTCGCCTTCGGCCTCGGCCAGCCCGCGCTCAGCGCCGTCGTCGGTGACGCGGTGCACCAGGACGTACGCGGGGTGGCGCTCGGTGTCTCGACGCTGCTCTTCCTCATCGGAGGCAGCGTCGGCTCGGCCGTGGTGGCCGGGATCAGCGGGCCGCTGGGCATGCCGGTGGCGCTGCTGGTGCTCGCCGTCCTGCCGCTCCTGGGGCTCCTCGTGCTCGCCCCGACGCTGCGCGCGGAGCCCGTCGCCGACTGAGCCTGCCACGACCGGGCAGCGTCAGGACGTCACGATCCACGAGATCGTCACCCCGAGGAAGTTCGCGATCGGGTTGATCACGGCGAAGGCCAGGCCGATGAGGCCGAACACGCGCGCGGCGCCGGCGACGGGCGTACGCCCCCGCGTCAGCCCGGCGAGCGCCGCCGCGGCCGCACCGAGGATCGCCGGCATGCCGCACCAGAAGAACGCGAGGGCGGGCACGGCCGCGATGCCCAGGACGATCGCGCCCACCTGGCGCTGACGCTCCGAGCGGAGGAGGCGCACCGACAGCACCGAGACGAGGAGCGCGAGGGTGCCGAAGCCGACCACCCCGGCCAGCTGCTCGCCGAGCGATCGTGGCTGCTCGCCCGAGCCGGTGTAGCCGAACACCATCTCGGCGACGATGCTCGTCGACATGCCGACGACGCAGATGCCGTAGGCGATGCCGACGAGCACCGGGTAGGTCGGGACGCGGGTGGTGCGACCGACGGGAGCGATCGTCGCGGGTGCAGTGGTCATGGCGTGTCCTCCGGATGGGTCGGGTCGGGTGCGGTCACCGCCACGGTCACCCGCGCCGTGACCCGGACGCGAGGCCCCGCCGTCCCGGCGTGTCCCGTGCTCGTCCCGGGCCGGTCCCGGAGCCTTCCGGGCCTGGCCACTCGCGCGGATACTGACGCCATGACCACAGTGTCGACCCGGATCGCGGGCTTGTCTCCCGAGGCGCCGCAGGAGGGTGCCCGGGAGGTGCCGCAGCCCGGTGGGGTGTCGGGGCAGGTGCTGCTCGCCGTCGCGATCCTCTCGCTCGGTGCCCTGCCGCCGATCCTCGTGCTGCCGCACGACCGGCTGGTCGCCGACGCGAGCCTGCCGCTACTGGGCTGGCTGCCGCTGGGCATCGCTGGGGTGGTGCTCGTCGACCGTGCGGCGCGGTCGCTCGTGGGGTGGGCGGCCGTCGCTGTGGCTGCCCTGACGCCGGTCGCGATGGTGCTCGCGATCCTCCCCAGCGCGGAGCCCGGCGCCGCCGCCGGACCCGGCTGGCTGCTCCCCGTCCTCGCGGTGGCACTCGCCGCGCTGCCGGCGTCCGGGCGGGCCGCCCGTCGCTGGCGTACGTGGATCGTCGCGTGGTCCGTCGCGGCGGTCGCCGCCGGCGCGGCCGCGTGGACCTGGGGGAGCGCGACCGCCTTCGGGCTCGCCGCGACCCTCGGCCTGCTCGCCGTGGCGGGCACGGTGGCCGCGTCGGCGGTCGTGCGCGAACCGCGCCCTGTCGTCGAGCCGCTCGTCGACGTGGGCCTGCTCGTGGGGATCCTCGTCGCGGGCGTCGCGGCCGGCGGCGTGATGTGGCAGTTCGCCGAGCACGAGCGGATCTTCGGTGCCGAGGTGGTGGGCGCGCTCGCCGCGGCCGTGACGATCATGATGGCGACACCCGCGGCGGTGACGTTGCGCCGCGCCTGGGTCGCGCGCCGCTACGGCAGCGGCATCCTCTCGCCCGACGACCTCGTCACCCTGTCCGGGGACCTGCGCCGCGACGGCGACCCGCGGCTGCTGCTCGCCACGGCGGGCGACCTCGTCGCCGTGGCGAGCGGCACCGACGCCGTCGAGATCGTGCTCGACGAGGTCGAGGAGCGCCCCGGCTGGACGACCTTCGCGCTGGTCGTGGGGGAGGAGCGGGTCGGCACCATGGCCGTCCGGCCGCGCCACCCCGAGGGGCTCGAGGCCCGCCAGGACGCCGTCGTGCGCCAGCTCGCGCCGACCGTCGCCCTCGCCGCGCGGGCCGTCGACCTGGCGGTCGAGGCGCAGCACGCCCGCAACGACGTGATCCAGCAGCGCCAGGTCGAGCGCGCGCGGATCCTCGCCGACCTGCACGACGACCTCGGGCCTGCCCTGGCCGGGATGGGCATGCGCGTCGAGGCGGCCCGCGCGACCGGCACCGCGGTGGACGTCGACACGCTCGCCGACGACCTCGCCGCCTGCCGCGCCGACCTGCGCCGCATCGTCTCCGCGCTCACCCCGGAGCCGCTGGTCGGGGCCGACCTGGCGGGCGCGCTGACCAAGCTCGTCGGCTCCTTCGCCACCGCCGCCGGGCCGGCCCTGACCCTCGACGCGGACGCCGTCCACGAGGTCGACGGAGCCCGCGCCATCGTGGTCTACCGGTTCGTCGCCGAGACCGTCACCAACGCGCTGCGCCACTCCGGCGCCGACCACGTCAGGGTGCGGGTCACGCACCACGACGACGTCCTCGAGGCGGTCGTCTCCGACGACGGTCCCGGTGGCGCACCCGTGGTGCCCGGCGTCGGGCTCACCTCGCTGGCCACCCGGGCCCGGGAGGCCGGGGGCCGGCTGGAGGTCCTGCCGGGCGAGCGCGCCGGCCTCGTCGTACGCCTCGTGATCCCCGGACCCGCGACGTGATCCGGGTGGTCGTGGTCGACGACCACCCCGTCGTCCTCGCCGGCCTGTCGGCACTCGTCGGCGCCGACCCCGCCATGGAGGTCGTCGGCACGGCCGGCACCGTGGCGGCGGCGCTCGACCTCCCCGCCGACCCCGTGCCCGACGTGTGCGTCCTCGACCTCCACCTGCCCGACGGCGACGGAGTCAGCCTCGGGCTGCGCCTGCGCGAGCGGTGGCCCGCGACCAGGATCGTGATCCTCACCATGGCCCGCGAGCCCGTCACGGTGCTGCGCAGCCTGGCGGAGGGGGTGGACAGCTACCTCCTCAAGGACGCGCCGCCCGACGAGCTGCTCGGCGCGATCCGGGCGACCGCGGCCGGCTCGGTCGTCCTGAGCGCCGGCGCCAGCGCCTCCGTACGCGTCGCCGCGTCCGCGGCCCCGGACACCGACGTGCTCGCCCGGCTCGACGCGCGCGACCGGGAGATCCTCGACCTCCTGGCCCGGGGGCTCACCACGCAACAGGTGTCCGGCCGGCTGTTCCTCGCACCCAAGACCATCCGCAACCGCGTCTCGGAGATGCTGGCCAAGCTCGACGTCGGGTCGCGCGAGGACGCGATCGCGCTGGCCAGGGCCGCCGGCCTGGGCCGCTGAGTCCGCACGACACCGCTACCAAAGTGGGATGCCGCTGCCCGTCGCTGCGACCTACGCTGCGATCTCCGCCATCTGAAGGAGAACGCATTGTCGTCTCGGGTACGCCGTCTTGCCGCCAGTCTCGCCCTCGTCGTGGGAGCAGGTGCCCTGAGCTCGATCGCTCCGGTCGGCGCCGCACCCGACGACCGCACGTTCGCCCCGCTCCGCGGCTTCGAGCCGACCGGCTCGCAGGTCCGCGTGCAGCCGCGCGCCTACTCCGCCACGCGCGTCGACCTCGCCGCCCTGCGTGCGGAGCTGCCGCGCAGCGGTGAGGCCGTGGTCCGTGTCCCCGCGCCCGACGGCTCGCTGCAGTCCTTCCGGGTCACGCCCACCGAGCGGATGGAGCCGGGCCTGGCCGCGGACAACGCCGACATCCGCACCTGGTCGGGCGTCGGCGTCACCGACTCCCGCGCCACCATCGCGATGGACATCACCCCGATGGGCTTCCACGCCTTCGTGCGCACGCCCGGTTGGCGCGGCGACTGGTACGTCGACCCGGCCTACAACCGCCGCGGCACGACCGCCCACCTGAGCTACGACGCGATCGCGCTGCCCGCTCCGGAGCAGCGTCGCGCCGAGGGTGAGATCGAGGCGATCCGCGAGACGGTCGAGGCTGCCGAGTCCGCCGAGTCGGCGGAGGGCCGCTCGACGGCGCCCGGCGAGCCGGTCCAGCGCCACTACTACCGGCTCGCGCTGACCTCCGACCCGTCCTACGCGGCCTACTTCGGCACCGAGAACGTCCTCGCCGAGAAGGTCACCCTGATCAACCGGGTCAACCAGATCTACAACGACGACCTCGCGACCGAGCTGCGTCTCGTCGAGGGCACCGAGCAGCTCAACCTCGACACCGAGGCGAAGGCCACCGGCGCCAACGGCCCCTGCGGCGTGGCCCCGTGCTTCGAGCCCTACGACGACAACGGCACGCCCGGCACCCCGGGCGACGACACCCCGAGCGAGCTCGACTTCTGCGACGTGCCGACGCTCGGCAAGAACCGCACGGTCCTCGGCCAGATCATCGGCGCCTCCAACTACGACGTCGGCCACATCGCGCTCGGCGTCAACGGCGGCGGCATCGCCTACCTCGGCGTCGTCGGCGGCGACTACAAGGGCGGCGGCTGCACCGGCCTCCCCGAGCCCAAGGGCGACTTCTTCGCCATCGACTACGTCGCCCACGAGATCGGCCACCAGTTCGCCGGCAACCACACCTTCAACGGTGCGCTCGGCGCCTGCGGCGGCAACATCTCCGAGGCGTCCGTCGAGCCCGGCTCGGGCTCGTCGGTGATGGCCTACGCCGGCATCTGCGGGCAGGACGACCTCCAGCCGCACACCGACCCCTACTTCTCGTTCCTCACCATCGACGAGGTCGACGCCTACCGCGCGGCCACCTACGACAACATCGAGGTCCAGACGGTGTCGCTGACCGAGCCCCTCGAGGCCGGCGACAGCCTGGTGCTCAGCTTCGACGGCGAGACGACGACCGTGCCGTTCGCGGAGTACACCACCGCCGGCCTCGACGCCGCGATCACCGACCTCACGGGTCGCGCGGTCTCGATCGCCAAGTGGGGCTTCGACGAGTTCGGCTACACCCCGGCCGTCGGCACCCCCGACGAGCGCGGCTTCCAGGTGATCTTCAACGACACCGCCTCGATCATCCCCGGCCCCGGCGACGTGCTCGACGACGTCGCCGAGCTCTCCGTGGAGGCCGGCGGCGTGACCGGCTTCGTCGGCGAGACCTCGCGCGGCGGGCCGGCCCAGAACGACGGCGTGCCGATCGAGGGACAGCCCGACGTCGCCGACAACACCGCGCCGGTCGTCGTGGCCCCGGCCGCGAAGACCATCCCGGTCCGTACGCCGTTCGCCCTCACCGGCACCTCGGGGACGGACGCCGACGGCGACGACCTGGTCTACCTGTGGGAGCAGACCAACGTCGGCGAGGGCACCCGCCTCTCGGACAACGCCAAGCAGTACGGACCCCTGTTCCGGGTCTTCGGCGACGATGCCGTGGTCACCGACGAGGGCACGCTCACGAGCCCGTCGCCGGGCCTCAACATCGCCGACGGCGCCATCACGCGGGTCTTCCCCGACATGGCGCAGGTCCTCGCGGGCAACACCAACGCCGCCTCCGGCGTGTGCCCGACACCGACCACACCCACCAACCAGCAGCTGCCCGACACGCTGCTCGACTGCTACTCCGAGTTCCTGCCCACGGGCGACTACCTCGGCAGCTTCGAGGGCGGCAACGACCGGGTGATGAGCTTCCGGCTCACCGCACGCGACCGCTTCCCCAACGGCGGCGGCGTCGCCTGGGACGACGTGGACCTGACGGTCGACCCGTCCGCGGGCCCCTTCCTCGTGACCTCGCAGGCCGCGCCCGGCGCGACCGTCCCGGGTGGCTCGGCGGTGCCCGTGACCTGGGCGGTGAACAACACCCAGGGCCTCGCGCCCAGCGTGAAGATCTCGCTGTCGACCGACGGCGGAGCGACCTTCGGCACGGTGCTCGCCGCGTCGACGGCCAACGACGGCTCGGAGACCCTGGTGATGCCCAACGTCACCGCGGGCGACGTACGCATCAAGGTCGAGGCGGTGGGCAACTACTTCTTCGACGTCAACGACGCCTCGTTCGCCCTGGCCGCGACGCCTGCCGCAGGTGCTCCCGACACGCGGATCACCTCGGGGCCCGCTGACGGCTCGATCGTGCTCGAGCGCCGCCAGGTCATCACCTACGCCTCGACCACCTCACCGTCGACGTTCGTCTGCAGCATCGACGCGGACACCGTGCCGTGCGACGCGGCGGGGCTCAGCGACAAGTTCCGGGCAGGCACGCACGTCTTCACCGTGGCCGCCGTCAACGCCGCGGGAGTGGCCGACCCGACCCCGGCCAGCACCACGTTCACGGTGCCGCGCAACAGCAGCACCTTCGCCCGCAAGGGCAAGGGAGCCTGGGACCGCAAGAAGGACGAGCGCGCGTTCTCGAACCGCTACCTGACCTCGAAGCGCAAGGGAGCGGAGCTCGTCACCCGGGTGGCGACCACCGAGCGGATCGTCCTGGTCTTCGGCAAGGTGAAGAACGGCGGCACCGCGCGCGTGTTCCTCGGCAAGCGCAAGCTCGGCGTCGTGAAGTTCTCCGGCAAGCGGTCCTTCAGCAAGCTGAAGTCCTTCGACCTCGGCAAGGCGCGCAAGGGCAAGCTGCGCATCGTCGTGGCCAAGAACAAGCCCGTACGCATCGAGGGCCTGGCGGTCGTCACCACGCCCTGACCTCGACGCCTGACCGCAGCGCCCACGGCGCAGGGCCGGCCCGCCTGCCGGATCAGCCCTGCGCCGTGCGTGCGCGCTCGGCCAGGGCGACCGCGGCGCGCTGCACCACGGGCAGCTCCTCGGGGTCGCGGGCGACCTCGTGCGGCACCGCGCCGCCGAGCAGCGCGACCGGGCTGGTGAGCCAGATCCACGCGCGCCACGGGTCGACGGAGACGAGCAGCGGCTCGAGGACGGTCAGCAGCTCGGTGCGGACCTCGCCGGTCTCGTCGAGCTGGAAGGCCGGCACCAGGACCGCACCCTCGTGCCCGACGAGCAGGAGCGTGCGCCGCTCGGCCGCCTTGTGGACGGCGAAGCGGGCCGCGTTGGTCGAGACGCCACGCAGCGCGGCGACCCCGGCGTAGTCGAGCCAGCCGCCCTCGAGGAGCTCCTGGCGCCGCCGGGTCTCGCGCCGGAGCCGGACCAGCGCGACGGGGACGGCGTGGGCGGGGTCCTCACCCTGCGCGCGGAGCAGCCGGTCGAGCTCGGCCAGCCGGTCGGCGTCGAGAGGATCGCCCGTCGCGGGGTCCGTCCAGTGCACGCCGTCGCCGACGCGCTCGTACGTCGGCAACCCGGCCGCGGCGAGCTGGTCGGCGAGGCCGAGGCCCTCCAGCCAG
>JAESGW010000831.1_pt1 | contig 12919 bp, 13 predicted proteins | sample 9269791 | NCBI WGS metagenome assembly JAESGW01 (sample SAMN16773120, study PRJNA677053) | algae metagenome | isolation source: Aphanocapsa lilacina HA4352-LM1 and co-occurring heterotrophs from near cave... | place: USA: Maniniholo cave, near Haena, Kauai, HI | collected 2009-07-28 | reverse complement strand
AAACCGGAAGCATGGGCGTCCCCCTGATCGTATCAGCACGTACTGATACGATCATAGTCCAGCGACCCAAGAAATGCCCAAAGTGAACCGGCTGCATCTCTGAACGATGCCAGATGCACTGCTCAGCGTTTCCAGAATGGTCCAGGACGATCGAAACAGCCATACACGGCGGGTAAGGCATTGCGAACGCTATTGCCCCGCAGACGGGCACTCAGTGCGCCCAAAGACGATCTATCCCGAGAACCACCCTCGAACCCTGGCCCAGAACGATCCTGGTGTTTCGATAGCATCGTCAGGGGCGCCGCTCACCTTCGTAGCTGGGGGCGGCGCCGGTTGCTCGACGGTCTGGACGTTTGCCGGCAACGCGGCCATCGTGACCTCGATGGCTTTCGCCTGGGATGCAATCACCTCATGCAGACGGGCAATCTCGCGATTGCGAAGCGCCAGCTCTTGCCGCAACGTCGCGACCAGCTCTTCACGATCGCGCTCGACGATCTGAACCCCTTGGGTCGAAACATCGCTCGGCTGCAACGATCTTGGTGCGTCGTGAGGTGGTTCCGAGGCGGCCGGCTCGATCGTCTCGGGCATGAGAGCCAGCCACTTGAACCCCTGCGGCGTCTGGTGGCGACGTGCTTCCAGCTCGCCCCGTTTCATCCGGCGCCGGATAGTGTCGATCGAGACCCCGTAGGCAGCGGCGACCTCGGCCAGCGGCGCCCAGGTCTGCCCTAGTTCCTGCCCACCCCCATCAGTCATGTATGCCTACCTTGTGCCCAGGCTATGCACCAGCCTGGCAACTCACCTATGCGCATCTCTGCACCTATACTAAGGGACATTAGAATAGGGTACAATAAGCACAACTGACAAGCAGCGCGGCCCCTGGTCAGGCATAGGCGCCGGCACTCTCGCGTAGGCAGCAACGGATAGGCACATGAGCACAGCACTTGCCCCCTCGACGACGCCCCCCTCAGCGGTGACGGAGCTGATGACCGGTGACACCTGGGCGGGCATCATCGGAGCATGGCTGGCCGAGGTGCAACAGCGCACGGGCAGCGCGCGCACCCCGGTCGAGTACGCGCGGTATGTCGCCCACTTCGCCCAGCGACTCGACGACCTGGGGCGCACCCTTGCCGAGGCCACGCCGGCCGATGCCCATGCCTTTGCCTATGCCCCCCTGCCCGATCGCCGACGCCAGGGCGCGGCCGGCAAGGCGCCCGGCCCGTCATCGGTCAATGTGCGACTTGCTGCCCTGCGTTCGCTCTACGACTTCGCCCGACGCATTGGCGCGATCGCGATCAACCCGGCCGACGACGTGAAGCGTCCCCAGTTGCCCCAGGTGACGCCAAAAGGGCTGACCCCGGCCCAGACCCGCGAGCTGCTGGCCCAGGCGCCCCAGACGATCGCTGGACAGCGTGACCGGGCCATCATCCTGACGGCCGTGCTGACCGGTCTGCGGCGTGAAGAGCTGATCGGTCTCACGGCGAGCGCGATCGGCGTCGATGACGACGGCACCCCGATGTACACGGCACGGACCAAAGGCGGGAAGCTGCGGTATCGCGAACTGCCGGCGCCGGCCTGGAAAGCAATCACGGCCTATCTCGATGCTGATGGTCGGCGCCTCAACGACCTCGACGACGATGCCCGCATCTTCCCGATCAGCTCGCAGACGTTGTACGAGAACCTGCGGCGGTATGGTCAGGCGATCGGCGTCGACGGGCTGACGGTCCACACCCTGCGCCACACCGCGGCGAAACTCCGGCGCCAGTCGGGAGCATCCCTGGAAGATGTGCAAGCGGTGCTGGGGCACTCCAACATCGCCACGACGGCGCGTTACCTGGCCCGGCTGGAAGGCACGAAAGATGCCGGCTGGCAAGCGGCCGCGGCGTTGCTCGAAACCGCTACCCCATGGACGCCTCCGCACCCTCATGGACGCATCACCCATGAATGAGGACACACCCATGAAAGCACTACCCCATGCACCTGGAAACACCCCATGCGAGCAAGAGCGCAGCTCGCGCGCGGGCGCGAGGCGAGGGGGCACGGCATGAGTGATACCCCATTCTGGGAACGTGACGGCGTTGCTGACCCAAAGGACGTCGAGGCGCCGGAAGCCGCCAGCGATGACGACCAGCGTGAGGTCATCACTGTAGGCGGGCACGAATTTCACTGGACCGAAGGCGTCCGCGCCGAAGTGAAATTGCATGATGATGACGGGAACGCAAAGGGCGTTTTCTATTTCCCCTACGATCCCGACAACCAGCCCCCGGAAGAAGAAGTGCTCGCCGCGGCCGACAAGCATTGGGGCGACCTGGAGCATATGCGTTCAGTCATCAACGACGACGTTGTGGAACTGCTGGCCCAGGACATCAGGACCAGCGGCACCGCCGACGCGATGATCAAGACCATTGCCGAGGGCATGGGCGATGGTCTCAAAATCAAGGTCAGTCCCAGCGATGAGGAAACGCCGGAAGAGCTGGCCGAAATGGAAATCGTCGCCAGAGAAGCCGAGCGCCTGGTCAATGAGAACATCGCGAAGATCGTCGAAGCGGTTGCCGAAGTACCCAACTACAACAATTCCGGCGAGGATTTCTGGCATTCCTTCGCCCGAAATATCCTGGCGCACGCCATTATCTGGGCACGCGACCAAACCCGCGAAGACCTGGGCGCCACGTACGAAACCATGAACGAAGATGAATTCGAGACCCTGGTGCTCAATGCCTACCGCGACGGACCCCACGTCACCCAAGCCATGCTCACGCTCTGGCAAACAGGCGTCTCCGAACTGGCCAACCTGGTGGCGGTCGTGATGGAAGCGAAAGACGATCCAGACGATACGCCAGCATTTCTCGACACCCTCATGGACGCAGCCCGCAAGCGTCTGGGACTTGTGAAGCCAGCCGGAGACAACGCGTCAGCGCCGGCGTTCAATGCGGACGGGTACGGGCATGTTGACAACAGCATCGTTCCGGTGAGCGCCCGGCTGGCGATGGTTTCCAAATGGACCGGTCCAAAAACGGAGCACCCCGAATTCCGCTTCACCAGCGATGCAGGGCAGGCGGTCTATGCCCCGTCGATGAAGATGTTCCCGCTTGCCGCAGACGCCTGGCGCGCGGTCGAGACCCTCGACGATGCCCACGTCGACACCCTCGACTACATCCTCGCGAAGTCACTCGCGAACAAGGCGGCGCGCACTCGTGATGAATACGGCAGCTTTACGATTACCCGCGAGGATATTCTCGATGCGCGGGGCATCGCGAAACACATCAAGGGCGGCCACAAACCCGAGAACCTGGCCGAAGTCGTCGAGCACATAGCCCACCTCTCGCAGCTGATGGTGCGGGCGAACGTGACCGGCTACACAAAGCCGCAAAAGGGGAAGCGCGGCAAGAAAGAGACCCTGACGGTCGAGGCGCCGCTCATCCTGATCGCCCAGACGCTCTACCGAAAAGCATTCGACGGCGAGCAGGTGCCGATCGCCTGGCACCTGCGTCCTGGAGACTGGGCGATCGAAATGGAGCGGTTTACCCCGCAGCTCGCAACCATGATGCAGGGCATTCTGAAACTGCACGCCCGGCGCGATGCCCACGCGAAACGGATCGGGCGCTACCTGGTGTATCAGTACCGGGTCAGGGCGACACAAAAGAGCTGGGCACAGCCCTACCGCATCGAAACCCTGCTTGCTGGCGCCGGCATCGAAGTTGATCGCGGAAACCCTGGTCGCTTCCGGCAACGGATCGAGAGCGCGCTTGCGACACTGGCGAACTCGGTCGAGATGGACGACGGCCCGGTCTGCATCGCATCCTGGTCATACCCCAACCCAATCGCGGCGACAGGACGCGGCTGGTTCGACCGATGGCTCGCCTCCGGCATCATCATCATGCCCCCGCGGACCCTCATGGAAGAGCGGTACGGAAAGATCGGGGCACGGTCTCAACGCCCCCGCAAGCTCGCGAGTAGGCAGACCTGAAAGCGCCACTAAAAGTGCAATTTCGCTAATGATTTCGGTAAATCTCACGTGCGCGGGAGGCAAGGATGGGCGGCTATGGCTCGACTCGATGGCGGTATGGGCAAACCCGGCTCGATACGGCCGGGCTGTTGCGGCTCGACGTGCGTCACATGCGCCGTACCGGTGTGCTGACTCCTGGAGCGCGGGCGACCTGGCAATGGACAGGCGCCGATGGCGAACCAGCCGGCACGATCGTGACGATCATGGACCGGGACCAGCCACGGCTCACCCTGGACTACGCCACGCGCCAGGCTGGGGAAACGGACTGGACCCCGCACAAGCACCATGTATGGCTCGAAACGACGTCCTGCCACTATGGCGGCGAACGGTCATGGTTCCGGTGCCCACACTGCCAATGCCGGCGCGCCGTGCTCTTCAGCGTCAACGGGATATTCGCCTGCCGAGGCTGTCACGACCTGGCCTATGCCTCCACTCGCCAGGATGAAGCCGGCGCCTGTGACCACCGGATACGGCAAATCGCGAATCGACTCGGCAGCGACGGCAATGGGCGCCGGGGATTTCTCTGGACCATGCCGGACAAGCCGAAGGGGATGCACTGGCGCACCTATGATCGGCTGACCCGCGAGCTGGCCCGTGAGCATGCGCAGCGCGAAGAGCTGTTCGTGGAATCAGCGACGAAAATCATCGCCCGGTGTGACCGCATCCTGGCCCGGCGCCAGTAACCCCCCACCCCTCACGGTTGCCAACCCCACCCCTCACGGTTGCCAACCCCACCCCTCACGGTTGCTAAGTACCTCACAATGCCGCATGGCTCTAGGGGTTTCAATTCTCTATAGGTACTATCAGTACTAGGGCGCACAACGACCCGCTGGCGCGGTCGTGTGCGGCTCGTTAGGGTGGTTTCCAGACCCTGCGGTTTGCCATCTGGAGGCCCACGCCATGACAATCGAGACGCCCTGGGAAACGCCCGAAACCCTCTTCGCCGACGATCCCGATCGAGCGGCCGGACTTGAGGAAATCGCCGCGGTGATGCGGGGCGCCGCAGAGCGGCCGTGGCTCGATACCGTCGATGCCCTGGCAGATATGGTGCGCGAGGAACGCGCGCGACGGACGGCCTGTGAACCGCTGGCGCCGGCGTCATTCCTCTTGCGCGCGGTCTTCGCCGACATTCACGATCGCTACACGCGGCGCCAGGAAACTGGGCAGGACGCAATCGGGCACGGCACCGGCTTTCCGCGGCTGGATCGCATCCTGGGAGGTCTCGACCGCGGCCGCATGAGTGTCCTGCTTGCGGCGCCGGGAGCAGGTAAAACGACGTTCTCGAATCAGGTGGCCTATACCGTCGCCGCAGCCGGCGCCCCCGTCGTGTACGTCTCGTTCGAGAATTCCCCCGATGACCTGGTGCTCAAACAGGTGGCCCGGATCGCTGGCAAAAACGCATCCGAAATCCGCCGCGGTATGGTCTCGCCGGCAAGCCTCCAGGCCGCATATGAGACCTTCCAGCGTGGCGCCGGGCAACGGCTCTTCTACGTGACCGGCACGTCGGCGACCTCGATCGAGACCCTGCGCGCGGCCCTCGACCAGGTGCAACGGCGCCATCCCGAGCTGCCCCCGGTCCTGGTCGTCGATTTCCTGCAACGCCTGGCGACGACCTCGATGGTTGTGGGCCGCGGCTCTGGTCTCGACGACATGCGGGGACGCGTCGGCATCATCGCCCAACAGTTGCGCGAGCTGGCGACGGAGACCGGCGCCCACATCTGGGCGATCAGCTCGACGAACCGGGCAGCCTATAACACCGAAAAGGCGACCCCGACGCTCGCATCGGCGCGTGAGTCGGGCGACGTGGAATTCGCGGCCGATCATGTGATTACGCTCGCCACTGGAAGCAGTGATGGTCTCTCGATGACCACGGACCCCTACGTGCTGGGCGTGGTCAAGAATCGCCACGGTGAGACCGGCACCGTCTCCATTTCGCGCGAGCGGCACACCATGCGAATGGTCGAGACGGAAGCGAAGATGACGACGTTTGCCGAGCAAGTGCGGGCATCGGCATAGGGGCGGCGCAATGGAAGCGGACGGGTACGTCAAGCATCTTGCAAACGGCTGGCAACTGATCGTAGGCGAGCTGACCGGGGAGTGCGTGGCCTGGCTGACGCACAACAGTCTCGCGACCGGCTGGTACGAAACCGTCGTCGCCGGCACGATCTTCCTCGACCTCGATTGCTTGGGCTACGTGCCCTCGATTTACCACGATGGCGGCGAGACGCCCCCGCTGGTGTTCTTCCATGCGGCCCAGCGTGACCGCGACCCTTATGTCTGGGAACCGAAGAGCGGGCGCGTGTATCAGTCGGGGGCAGGGCGCCATGCGTGAGCATCGGACGAAATCGGGCCGGCTGATCTACTACGCCACCCGGCGCGAACTGGAGACCCTGGCCGGCTACCGCGGCAACGATCGCAAGGGACGCGCGTGCTGCCCCATTCACGCCGGCGACAACCCGACGGCGCTCGCGATCGACTGGGGCGCCGGCTGGGCATCGTGCTGGAGCTGCGGGGACGCCTGGGCGATTCGCGTCGAGGATCACCCTGATACAAAACCCCCACAAAACCCCCACAGCAACGGCGCCAAACTGCCCCGCCCCCGAAACGCTTCCAGACACGAGAATCGCCGGCAACACCCCGTCGAGCATGATCTGGATGCATTGCGGGCGGGACTGGCGACGGCGCTCGCGGCCGCCACAGCCCGGCTGGCAGGATCACCGGGCGAGACCTACCTCGCGGGGCGCGGTACCCCCCTCGACGTTGCCCAGGCGTTGCAGATCGGCTGGGTGCCTGACGGGAAGCGCGCGGGGCGCGTGGTCTTCCCCCTCACTGGCCCGGATGGTCTGCCAACCTCGGCGATCGGGCGCGCGGTGAGCGATCAGGTGCACCCGAAATACAAGGCCCTGGCGAGTGACGACGGGTATGTCAAAACCCTGTTCAACGGCGCCGCGATCAGCCAGGCGAAACGGTCGGGGCATCCCGTCATCGTCGTCGAGGGACCACTCGATGCGGCGGCATGCGTGGCCGCGGGGCTGCCGCTCACCGTGGCCCTTTGCGGCAAGGGATACGCTCAGCCGGCGCAGTTCCATGGCGTCCAGACCGTGATTCTCGCCCTCGATGGCGACGACGCGGGGCAAGCCGGGCGCCGGACGTTGTGGCTCGATCTCACGGCCCGTGGGATCGAGGTGCTGGTGCTGCCGGCCGCCGCCCTCAACGGAGCAAAAGACCTGGCCGAGCACTGGCAGCGATTTCACGAGATGCCGGGGCAACTGGTGGCCCGCGCCACCGGCCCGCATATGCGGCGCCTGGGCGGATACCCCATGGAAGCGGACATACCCCATGGAAGGGGACATATCCCCCCGGACAGGCGGTCGCCTGACGAGGGCAACCCCATGGATGCCGGGCAACCCCATGAAGGCGCCACAGCTGCCGGACGTGAGGGGACGGTCGAGGAACTGCGGCGCCAGTTCGCAGCATATGAACCGGCCATGCCCGAGCGTGCCAACGACCTGCCGGCAGACCTCAAAGCCGAAGCTGAAGACCTGGCGGCCGAGCTGGGCAACGACCTCGACGCACTCGCAACGTTCTGGGAAGACCTTCACCGGCATAAGCAGGTGCTTACCTCCGAGGAATGCAATGCCGCGACCTACGCGATCTGGCTCGCACTCGCGCCTTGAGATGACCATGATGCTAAAGCTGACAACTAAGACTAGAACGATGGACGCTGCTACTGAGCGCGGCGCCAAGGCCTGGCGGGTCTGATGATTTGAACCGCATCGCGATACAAACTATTGAGTGCTGTCTCGCGCGGCTCACCTCTCACCGAGCTGTTTCGTAAACGCGCGAAGTGGTGCTCTAGTGCAGGGCCCATGAGCGCCCACCGGTTTGCGGTCTCAGCGGCCTGCTTAGGCACGGTATAGCGAAATGCGCGCTGGACGAATGGCAATGCCTCGCCATTTGTCAGCAGGAGATTGTAACCAAGCTCATTCCGCACTTCCTCGACAAATCGGGGGTCGACGAACTCAAGATTACGGATGGGCTGCACTCCCTTCTCGAAGGTGATCGTGAAGAACCCAAGGTGCTTTGCCATTCGTCGTGTCAGGTAGTGCACCTGGCGCGCAATGAGCACAGGCATAATGTGCTGATTGGGTTGCTGCCGTTGCACCTGAGCCGCCTTGTGGAGCAGTTGGTAAATCTCGCCGGCGCTAGGGTACAGCCAGGGGCGAAGATTCTTGACCTCGATCATCACGGTGACCAGGATAGGGTTTGTTGCATTCGCCCCAATCAGGAACGCGGCGTTATCAATCGGTCCTCCGGGAATGTTGACACCAAAGAGCTGTCTCACCTCGCGCCCTTCGGACAAGATTTGGTAGCCAGCCCCTTCGTGCCGGGCTTGTACCAGGGAGGCATGTGTGACAAGTTCACCAGCAGAACCGATCGCATTCGTTTCCGCACTGCCTCCGGCCCAACTCAGATAGCGCGTTTCCAGCAATCGCTTGCGGCGCGCGGAGCGATCAAAGGCCGTTTCACGGCGACGGCGATCCTGTAAGCCATAGACCGTAATTGCGCGTCCACCTTTGGTGATCTTGGTGACCTGGGCAATCATTCCCTGCTCGAGCAGGCGCCGGCGGGCATTGGAGAGGTGGTGAGGATTGATTCCGTTCTGGGATCGCTCAGCGAGACGCGCCTCAATCTCATGCCATACGACAGCGTGTTCTTGGTCAATGAGTTGGCAGATTTCGTCGCAGGCGCGATTCTCGTATGAGCGATCAAGCTCATCCGCTTCGGGGTCCTCGACTAGAAAATCGGTTGCGTCACCCATCGGAAATTACATTTCAGCCGGCTCAGGGGTCACTAGATATAGAAGTATGCTAGGTACTCCAAGTCATCTTAGCAGCTTGGTCTTGAGGTTCTGTACATAATTCAAGGATTGAGGTTGCCTGTCTACGGAAAGGAACCCCGTCTCGATGGATGATCAAGCACCGATCACATGGGACGATGTGAAGGACTCCAAACCAGACCCGAATTTTGTGTACTTCAGCCCTGAGGGGCAAACGATCGATGCCCTGGAGCTGACGCTTGAGCACTTGCGTCGCACCTTAGATCGACCAATGTCCTGGAAATCGGTGCTTCTCGGTATTCATGCTGCTGTGCACGGTAGCCTTGTCCTAGCTGTAGAAGGCACCGACGGTGCTGCAGTTCTTACTCCTGAACACGAGCAACAGTATCGACAGCATGTGGATCGTGAACGTGCGAATCAGGCTCCAGAAAACCTCGAGTTCACCAAAAAGCGCAAAGGTGAGCAAGTCCCGACTAGATCACAGGTTGACTGGTTTGACGCTCTCTACACGAAAGCTCGCGATCCTGGGCGCATGATCCACTTCAGCGGGCGAGCTCTACCGACGAATGCTGAACGGGATAGGCAAATTGAACGCCTCCACGATCTCCGCGGTCGGTTCATACATTTCTCAAGCGGTGGGCACATCATTGAGATAGCCCTGATTCTCGAGGTGGTTATAGCCGGATTGGATGTAATCGACTTCCTGCTACAGCAAGCACAACCGTTTCCTACGATCACGGACCATGAGGCCGCCGATCGTGCTCGTCAGTTGATCGACAAATTGCGAGTTGAGCTACAGGCAATGTGGGAGCGCTACGGTCTCACGTTGCCTAATTGATCCGCTCAATAATGTGACACACGGTTCCGTCACGGTCATCAGTGCAAGTTGTCTGACTGGTGTCCTTCGCTATGGTGAGTGCTTCGCGGAGCTGCATAAGATCAGCCATCTTCCGGTCGATCGCCGTGAGGTGACTGTCGATCGCTTGGCGTACGCGATCGCAGGGACTTGCGCCGGCATGCTGCATGGCGATGACGCTCCCGATTTCGTTCAGGGTGAGGCCGAGCGTTTTCGCCTGGCGAATGAAGTGCAAGCGATCGAGATCGGCAGCCGTGAATGCCCGATAGCCCGCTGCCGTGCGCTCGGCCGCTGGAATCAGCCCGCGTGATTCCCATACGCGGATAGCCTTTGTGCTTACTCCCACAGCGCGCGCGGCCTCGCCAACGGTCATCGTATCCATGCTGATCCCCTTCTTTCGTCGACCTAGTTGACCTTGCCCCAGGGGCAAGCATCTACGATGCCAGCCATGATCACGCATCGCCTGGGGCAGACCGTGCGGTCCTACGCCGACGTCGCCCGTAGCCCGTCCTATTTTCCGCTGTGGCTTTCCCAGCTTGTCTCCAGCTTTGGCGACACGCTGCATTACATCGCGCTGGTGGTGCTGGTCTATCAGCTCACGGGGCAGGGGGCGGCGGTGGCCGTGCTGGTGGCGGTCGAGGTCGTGCCTGTGTTGCTGCTTGGCCCAGTGGCTGGGGTCGTGATCGACCGCTTCAGCCGCAAGGGAGTGCTGATCGGGGCAGACCTGCTGCGGGCGGTGCTCGCGCTGTCGCTCGTCTGGCCCCAGGGCGCATGGCATGCCTATGTCGTTGCCGCCGGGATCGCGGCCGGCAACACGTTTTTCAATCCCACAGTCCAGGCGGTCATCCCGTCCCTGACGACCGAAGAGCAACGGCTCGCGGCGAATTCGGTGGCGTGGTCGACCGGGCGCCTGGTGCAGATCATCGCGTCGGCCATTGCCGGCGGTCTGATCGCCATCGTGGGCACGGACGCGGCGTTTACGCTCAATGCAGCGACGTTCGTGATCTCCGCATTGCTGATCGTGCGCCTGGTGATTCCGGCCCATGCCGGGCAGCTTGGGCAGGACGCCAAACGCGGCCTCGATCGCTACCTGGGCGACGCACGTCAGGGACTCGCCTATGCGCTGCATGACCGGCTGGTCTCGCGATTGCTCATCGTGCAGAGTGTGGCGTCGTTTGCCGTGGGAGCGACCGGCGCCATGCTGGTGGTGCTCTCCGAGCGGCACCTCGACCTCCAACCGTCCGGCTTTGCCTGGCTGGTCGGGGCAATTGGCGTCGGGGCATTGCTTGGGCCACTCATTCCCAATGTCCTCGCACGGGACTATCGCGACGCCCGCTGGCTCTTTGTGCCGTACATCGTTCGGGGCATTGGCGACGTGCTGATTGCGATCTTCACCCCGCTGCCGCTCGCCCTGGTCATCATGTTCGTGTATGGGCTGAACACCTCGACGGGGATGGTGGTGTTCAGCTCAACCGTGCAGAGCGCCGTGCCTGACAAGATGCGGGGGCGGGTCTTCACCTTGCTCGATGTGTCCTGGAATGCCATGCGGCTGGTGTCGCTTGCCCTGGGCGCGGTCGTGGTGGATGCGATCGGCGTCCAACCGCTGTTCTGGATTGGGGGAGGGATGCTAGCTGGCGCCGGCATCCTTGGTCTGGTGCTCTTGGGCAACCATGATTTCCGACACCAAGGGGAGAAGTAGTCCGATGGATTCTGTGACGCTCGACTCGACCATCACTTGTCCGATTTGCGGGTTTCTGGCCGTAGAGACAATGCCCACGGATGCCTGCCAGGTGCGGTATCCGTGCCCTCAGTGTGGCGCGGTCTTGCACCCTAAAGCCGGGGATTGCTGCGTGTTCTGCTCGTATGGATCAGTATCATGCCCACCGATCCAGGTAGAGCGGAGTGGCTGCTAAGGGGTAATCGACGCATCGTGCAGATCGCGCCGGGCGTCGGCAATGATCGACCAGGCCGAATGCAGGAACAGCCCGGAAATCACCAGGGCGACGGCAAGGTCGGGCCAGACGGCGCCGGTCCACGCCACCAGGCCGGCCGCGATCACGACCGCGAGGTTGCCGATCGCGTCATTGCGCGAGAAGAGCCAGACCGCGCGCATGTTGGCATCCCCAGTTCGGTGCGGAATCAGCACCAGGGCGGCCGCCACGTTCACCCCCAGCGCAATGATGGCGAAGAGACCCATCAGGTCTGCTTCTGGTTCATACCCGGAGCGGAAGCGCAAAAGCGTGTTTCCCAGGACGCTCAGGCCCAGGATGCCCAGGAACACCCCCTGGGCGAGGGCCGCGCGTGCTCGCCAGAGCAATCCCCACCCGATTGCCACGATGCCCAGGAACGTGATCAGCCCGTCGCCCAGGAAATCGAGGGCGTCAGCTTTCAACGCCTGGGAGTCCGAAAGGAACCCTCCGACCAACTCGATCGCGCCATAGCCGACGTTCAACAGCACCACGATCCACAGCGCCCGGCGATACCCGGACGTCATGTGGCTGGTGCTCGCGGCCTGGGCATCGTCGCGGCCGAGTTGATCGAGCTGGTAGCCGAGACCCTGCACCGCACGTTCCACCGCGGGAGCCGCGGTGGCGTCGGTGACATGCAACGACATCACTTGAGTGCCAATCGAGACCCGCACATGCTCGACGCCAGCAACCGCAGACGTGGCCTTTTCGATTTCGGTTGCGCAATCGGCGCAATCCATGCCGCTGATGCGATACCGGATCAGGGTTTCATCGACGACCATTACTGCCGCCTCTCAGACGCGTCATAACGGACACAGGCGCCCAGGGCGTCGGCGAGGTCGCCGATCACTGCGTCGGCGAGGGCAAGCAACGATTCGACCCGACCATCGGCCAGGCCGTAGACCATGAACTTGCCCCGGCGTTCTCGCGAGACCAGCCCACACTCGAACAGGCAGCTCAGGTGATTGGAGACGTTCGATTGCGTCAGACCAGTGGCCGCCACGATCGCCCCCACCGTCTGCGGGGCAGGACGCAACGACTCCATAATCGCCAGGCGTGAGGGATCGGCGAGACCGCGAAAGAACTTGGCCCGGAGCGGATAAACCGTCGGAGCTGGTGAGGCACTGGAAACCGGAAGCATGGGCGTCCCCCTGATCGTATCAGCACGTACTGATACGATCATAGTCCAGCGACCCAAGAAATGCCCAAAGTGAACCGGCTGCATCTCTGAACGATGCCAGATGCACTGCTCA
>JAESGW010000830.1_pt1 | contig 12936 bp, 9 predicted proteins | sample 9269791 | NCBI WGS metagenome assembly JAESGW01 (sample SAMN16773120, study PRJNA677053) | algae metagenome | isolation source: Aphanocapsa lilacina HA4352-LM1 and co-occurring heterotrophs from near cave... | place: USA: Maniniholo cave, near Haena, Kauai, HI | collected 2009-07-28 | reverse complement strand
CCCGGCGAGCGGTGCCATGATGGCCGTCGTGATGCTCGGCCCTCCTGGCACCGTGCCGCTCGTCGGTCGCGAGCGGGAGCTGGCCGCCCTGAAGGCGGCAGCCACCGCCGCCGCTGAGGGGCGGCCGGGGGCCGTCCTCATCTCCGGCGAGGCCGGCATCGGGAAGACACGGCTGCTCGCGGCACTGCTGGAGGCCCTGCCCGTGCCGGACACCCTCGTGCTGGGGTCGCGCTGCATCGACATGGGCGATCCCGGCCTTCACCACCTGGCCGTGGTGGACCTCGTGCGTGCGCTGCGCGCGCGGGGCCAGCCCGGGATCGACTCGGTGCTCGAGCGGCATCCCCTCGTCACCGCACTGGTGACACCGGGCGGGCCCGCCGACGGGGAGGCCGACCGCGCCGACGAGCGGGCCGGTGAGTCCCGACGCCTCCAGCTCGTCGACGCGATGGCGACCGTGCTCGCCGAGGTCGCGGAGCTGCACGGTCCCGTCGTCGTGGCCGTCGAGGACCTGCAGTGGGTCGACGAGGCGTCCGCCGAGTTCTTCCGGTTCCTCCTCAGCCGCATCTCCTCCGAGCGGATCGTGCTGGTGGCGACCGTCCGTACCGACGGCCTGCAGGTCCGCCCGCGGGCCCGGCGCTTCCTGAGCGAGCTGGGCAGGCTCCCGCGGGTGCAGCGGCTGGACCTCGAGCCGTTCGGGGTCGAGGAGGTGGCGACGTACCTCGAGCTGACCGACCGGCCGGCCGACGCGGGGCACGCGGGCGAGGTCCTGCGACGCACCGGCGGGAACCCCTACTTCGTGCACGTCCTGTCCGCTGCCACCGGTGGAGGCGTCGTCGCCGACGAGGGGTTGCCCCGTTCCCTCGCAGACCTCCTCGTCGGCCGCCTCGACGGACTCCCGGACGATGCCCGAGCGGTGGCTCGCGCGGCCGCGGTGGTGGCTCATCCCGTGCCGGACCGGGTGCTGCGCGAGATGGTCGGCCTGTCCCCGGACGCCATGGAGGCGGCGGTGCGCAGCTGCGTGTCCGAGGGTCTGCTGCACCCGGTGGGCGCGGACCACGCCTTCGCCCACGACCTCATGCGCGCCGCGGTGTACGACGACCTGATGCCCGGGGAGCGCGTGCGCCTGCACGCGGCGTACGCGAACGTGCTCGAGGCCGGGTCCGCGGGACGAGCCGCGGCCGCCGAGATCGCCCACCACGTCGCCCGGACCGGGGACCCGGCCGGGACGCTCGTGTGGTCACTGCGGGCGGCGGACCAGGCGCTGCGGGGCCTGGCGCCGGGAGAGGCCTCGGTGCACCTGGAGCGGGCCCTCGACGCGTGGCCTGCGGTCGAGGACCCGTCGACCCTGGTCGGGGTGACGCACGGACGCGTGGCGATCCTGGCGGCGCGGGCGGCAGGGCTGGCGGGCGAGCCCGCCCGCGCGATCCATCAGGCTTGGCGCGCGGTCGAGCTGTGCGACGGCGAGGAGGACCGGCCGGGCGCGGTGGAGGCGCGTGCCGAGCTGGCGCGGCTCCTCGTGGAGAGCGGCGACACCGATCGGGCCGTCAGCCCGGCACGAGATGCTTTACGCCTCGCCGACGACGCCGTGGTCGGGGCCGACACGACTGCGCTGGCCCACGTGACACTCGCCCGCGCACTGCTCGGCGACCGGCGCATCGACGAGGCTCGTCTCGCGGCAGGCCGGGCGCTGACCCGGGCCGCGGCCGCCGGCGTACCCGCTCTCGAGGTGGAGGCACTGACCACCGCCGCGTTCCTCGACGACGTCGCAGGAGACCGGGGCGCGGCGGCGGCCACGCTCGAGACCGCGGTGCGGTTGGCCAGGCGCGAGAACGAGCCTGCCGCCGAGCTCCGTGCCCGCTTCGTCCTGGCGTCGATGCACTACTACGGCGGGGACGTCGACGGTGCCCTGCCCGTGCTGCGAGCCGCCATGCGCCGGGTGAGCGAGAGTGGCCTGCGGTGGAGCGACCCCGGGGTGGAGCTGCGGCTGCTGCAGGCGGTCGCGCTACACGTGACCGGTGACCTCGACGGCAGCCTCGAGGCCGCGGACGCACCCGAGAGTCCGCCCCCCGACGTCGCGGCAGCGCGACTGGCCGCCGTGGCCTGCTACGCCGCGGTCGCCGGCGGCCGCGCGGACGCCGCGCCACGGCTGGACGCCCTGCGGGACAGCTGGGACGCCGACCCCCAGGTGGCGCTCGTGGCCGGCGGGTGCGAGTGCGACCTCCTGACCTGGGCGGGTGATCCCGCCGGAGCCGTGGCCGTCGCCGCGCGCGCCCAGGCCCACCTCGACGACGCGGTGGGTGAGGGGATGTACGGCGGGTTGTGGCTCTCGGCGCTGGCGCTCGCCGCGCTGGCCGACGCGGCGGTCCTCGCCCGCCGCCGACGCGACGAGGCGGGCGCGGCGGCGGCCGTACGCGAGGGTGTGCCGTGGCTCGAGCGGGCCGAGCACCTCCTGGCGTCGGGGCGTGGCCGCCCGGGGGACCTGGGTCCCGAGGGCCGTGCCTGGTACGCCCGCGCGGTCGCCGAGCACGCCCGGCTGACCGGGGGCCCGGCCGTCGACGAGTGGCGGGCGGCGCTCGACGCGTTCGGCTTCGGGCACGCCTACGAGCAGGCCCGGTGCCACTGGCGGCTGGCCGAGGCTCTCGTCGCCGCCGGGGACCGCGACGGCGCGCGCACCCATGCCGCGGAGGCCGCCCACGCCGCCGCGCGGATGCGGGCCCGGCCGCTGCAGGACGCGGTGGCGGCGACCACGACCCCACATGGACCCGCAGGAGCCCCTTCCCGCGGTGATGCGGGGCGGGTTGCTGCACTCCCTGCCGACCGAGGCGGTCGACACGTTGCTCGAGGTCGCCGGGACCACCGTCGACGCCCCGCTCGCGGCCGTCGAGCTGCGCCTGATGGGCGGCGCGCTCGGCCGGCCGGCAGCCGTGCCGAACGCGGTGGCGGGCCGCGAGGGCAGGTTCTCGCTGTCCGTGGTCGCCCCCGCACCGCCACCGCTGCTCACGACCGCCCACGGGCTCACGGCCGGGGTCGTGGGTGCGCTCGCGCCCTGGTCGACCGGCACCACCCTGGTCAACTTCGCCGGCCACGGCGGCGACGACGCCGTCCGCGCCGCCTGGCGGCCCGAGGTGCTGGAGCGGTTGCTCCGGGTCAAGTCGACCGTCGACCCGGACGGCATCCTCGGCGGCGCCCTCGCGGACGCACCGCTCGTGGCGGGTGCGCGATGAGGCGGCCCGTCGTGGTCGTCACACCCGGTGGAGGGCACCGCGTCGGCAACGTCGAGTTCCTCGCGCGGACCCAGGACACCCCGCACTTCAACCTCGGCATCGTGGAGCTCCAGCCGGGCCAGGGAGTCGGCAGCCACCGCCACCTCGACGAGGACGACTCCTTCCTCGTCCTCGAGGGGACGCTGTCGGTGACCGTCGGGCAGGAGCTCGGGGATGGCCGCCGGCACGTGGATGCGGGACCGGGCACGTTCGTGCTGGTCCCCGCCGGGACCGACCACGCGATCGTCAACGCCGGCTCGGAGGTCGTACGGATCCTCAACGTCCACGCGCCCGGCGGGTTCGACCGCCGCGTCGGGCTCGCGCCGTGACGCGAGGTCTCGCACGGCCCGGCCAGCACGTCCAGCAGCACGGCCGTCACGGGCAGGAGACGACGATGAGCACGCAGACCGTCGACCCGAGCAACGGCGAAGGGCCGGTCACTCCCGCGGGGAGTGACCGGCCCTTCGTCGTGACTGCTGGTGCGCGAGGGGGGAGTTTCCCTCCGGGAAGGGGAATCCCTGCCACTCGAGGTGTTCAACGTTCGGCTACTGGGCCTAGGAGCTCACTTCGATCGCCAGGTCGCGTTCGGCCGAACGGAGGTGCTCGAGCGCCGCCTGGCGAGCAGCCTCGGCGTCCCGCCCGGCGATGGCGTCGAGGATCTGCTCGTGCCCGTCACAGGCGCGTTCGATCCGCCCGGGGATGGCGATCACCTTCTCGGAGTAGATCGCGTGATGCGGTCCGATCTGCTCGTGGAGGCGACGCAACAGCCTGTTGTTCGACGCCTGGGCGATCCGGTTGTGGAAGCTGAAGTCGAGGCTCACGAACTCCGCACCGTCCACTCCCGGCGTTTTCGACCGCTCGAAGATCTCGCGGATCTCGATGATGTCGATCTTGGTGCGCCGCGTGGCGGCCATCGCCGCTGCCTCCGGCTCCAGTGCGTAGCGGACCTCGAACAGCTCCAACGCGGTGACATCGCCGGCTGTCAGCATGAGCATCCGACCAGCCGCCTGCGGAGGCGGGTAGACAGCAAATGTCCCGACGCCCTGGTTCTTCACGATGATGCCGAGGGTCTCGAGCTTGCTGACGGCCTCGCGCATCGTGCCGCGGCCGACACCGAATTGTTCAGCCAGCTCGCGCTCCGCGGGCAGTCGGCCGTTGTCGCCGAAGTGCCCCTTCTGAATGAGCTCTTCGAGTTGAGCTGCAACGGCGTCGGCCAGCTTCAACTGCTTGACGGGCTCGATTCCGGACTGCGCATCAGGCACACGAACTCCTCGAGACGACCAAGGCGACCGGGAAGGTCACCACACTGATTTCACGATCGATCGTTCCCACGACAGATCTGGGCCCGAACGCGAACCTTCTTCCAAGTATATCCGCCTCCTCACCTTTGAACTCGAGCGCTGGCGCCGTCTGCCAGACGCCATACCTCTGCGGCTGTCGCCATGGAGGTGTCGCCCGGGGTGGTCATCGCGAGCGCTCCGTGTGCGGCGCCGAGGCCCACCGCCACGTGGAGCGGCTCCTCGCTCAGCAGGCCGAAGATCAATCCGGACGCAAAGCTGTCGCCACCTCCGACGCGGTCGAAGATCTCCATTCCCTCCCATCGACGCGAAGCCACGAGGCCCGTCTCCTTGGACCACGCAATTGCTGACCAGTCGTTACGACTTGCTGACGAGACTCCACGCAAAGTGGTGGCGATCACCTGGAGATTGGGGAACTCGGAAACGACGTCGTTGATCATGCCGAGAAATGCGCCGTGGTCGAGATTCCTGAAGTCCGGGTCCACGCCCGAGACCTCGAAACCGAGGGACTCGATGAAGTCCTCCTCGTTGCCGATCATCACGTCGACGAGCGGCGCGAGCCTTCGATTCACCTTCTGGGCAGTCTCCCTGCCCCCGATGTCCTTCCAGAGGCTGGGTCGGAAGTTGAGGTCGTAGGAGACGAGGGTCCCGTGGCGCCGGGCGGCCAGCATCGCCTCCTCCGCGACCTCGGGGCTGGTCGCCGACAGTCCTGCGAAGATGCCGCCGGTGTGGAGCCAGCGCACACCAAGCGTCCCGAAGACGTGGTCCCAGTCGATGTCTCCGGCGGCGAGCTGGCTGACGGCGGTGTGGCCGCGGTCGGAGACGCCCAGGGCGCCACGCACCCCGAAGCCGCGTTCGGTGAAGTTCAGGCCGTTGCGAACACGCCGTCCGACGCCGTCGTACTCGATCCAGCGCACGAGGTCGGCGTCCACGCCTCCCTGGGAGATCAGGTCCTCGAGGAGGCGACCCACCTCGTTGTCCGCCAGCGCGGTCACCACTGCGGTCCGCAGGCCGAAGACCTTGTGGAGTCCGCGCACCACGTTGTACTCCCCGCCGCCTTCCCATGCGTCGAACGTGCGGGTTGTCCTGATCCGCCGGTCTCCGGGATCGAGGCGAAGCATCACCTCGCCCAACGCCAGTGCGTCGTAGCGGGTGTCGCCAGGGCTCTTGGTCATCAACTCGTCCACGCGCCTTCCGCACGTCGGCCCGGGGAGGGATCGGCTGCGGTGACGGCCCGGGCGGCGCGGCGTGTCACCTCGTCGTAGTCGCCTTGCTCGAGGAGGTCGGGTGGCGCGATCCAACTGCCGCCGATTGCGGCCACCGAGTCGACCGCGAAGTACTCGACGCAGCTGGTCTCGGTGATCCCGCCGGTGGGGATGAAGGTCGCTGTGCCGAACGGTGCGGACAGCGCCTTCAGCGCGGGCACGCCCCCCAGCGCCTGAGCGGGGAAGAACTTCAGCTCGGTCAGTCCGTGGGCGAGCGCGTTGGAGATCTCCGTCGGCGTTGCCACCCCGGGGAAGTAGGGGACGCCGAGGTCGGCGCATGCTGAGGCGACAGGCAGGCTGAACCCGGGGCTCACCATAAACCGGGCGCCGGCCGCGGCCGCGGCGCGGGCCTGGTCCGCGGTCAGGACCGTTCCTGCCCCGACGGCGAAGTCGCGGTCCTCCGCCATGCGCTCGATGACAGCCAACGCCGTCGGGGTGCGGAGGGTCACTTCGGCGCAGCTGAGACCGCCGGCTTCGAGCGCCTCACGCAGAGGCACCGCGCCCGCCGGGTCACGGACGACGAGCACAGGCAGCACCCGTTGGGGCGCGAGCTGTCTGATCGATGCTGTCGTGGACACCGTCATCATCCCTGGGCGCCGATCGTGACACCGAACCGCTCGACGGCGCCCTCGGCGATGACGACGCCGATCCCCACGCCGTCGGTGGCCCAGAGTCGTCCGTCCTCCACGACGGGCGGGTTCTCGAGGAAGCCTTCCCATCCAAGCCCTCCGTAGGCGTCGACCTCGATGAGGGGGGCGTTCTCGCAGCTGAGGATCACCTGGAGGCCGGCGGCCAGGCCGATGCCGGTCCCCGAGGAGCAGCCGATGTGCGGCACGCACTGCAGGTTCCAGGCGCTGGCCATGTCCGCGACGCGCTTGAGCTCCGAGATGCCGCCGACGCTCGCGGCATCGGGTTGGACGATGTCGAAGGGAAGCTCGGACATGAGGTCGATGTACTCGTACCGCGTCAGGAGGGACTCCCCGCCTGCCAGCGGGATGTCGACCCGGTCGGCCAGCCAGGCGTGGGCGGAGACGTAGGTCGAGAGCGACCGGGACAGGATCGGTTCTTCGAGCCAGGCGACCTGGAGCTGGTGCAGCTCCTTGGCGAGGGCGAGGGCTCCGCGTCGGTCATAGGCCATGTTCGCGTCGACCATCAGGTCCACGTCGGGACCCACGGCGCTACGCACGGACTCGACGAGGTGGACTGCTTCCCTGAGGTCGCCCGTGACGCGGAGCTTGATAGCGGTGTAGCCGGCCTCGGCTGCGGCGAGCGCCTCGGTCACCGACTTCTCGGCCTCCTTGAGCGACGGCGCGAAGTAGGCCCTGACGGAGGGCTTGTAGCTGCCCAGCAGCCGGTGGACCGGCTGCTCGGTGATCTTGCCCAGCAAGTCCCACAGCGCCATGTCGATGCCACTGAGCGCGTAGGTCTCGACTCCGCGCCTTCCCCACATGTGGGTCGAGCGCATCATGTCGTGCCACAGGGCGGAGATGTCCCGCGGGTCCCGGCCGGTGATCATGGGGCCGAGCTGGTGGTTGACGAGCGGTCCGACGGTGGGGAAGTACTCCGCGGAGAAGCCTGCCTCACCGATGCCCACGACACCGTCGCTGGTGGTGACCTCGACGAGGATCCCGCCCTTGGTGCTGACCGACATCGCGCCCCACCGGAGGTTCTCCTCGAGTGGCAGCCCGACCGGGCGAGCCTTCACACTTTCGATCTTCATAGCTTGGTCCACCGTTCGACTGCTGCGTTGGTTGCAGGGTTATAGGGCCTCGGGCTCAATGGGAGAGGGCCGCCCGAGCGGCCGATGTCGCTCCGTCTAGCTCGGGATCGGCCACTCGGTCTGCACCTTGAGGTGAGGAATGAGCTCGGCCCAGTCGTACTCCTGGACGAAGAAGGAGTCCGTGGAGTAGGTGCCGTCCATCGTGTCCTTCAAGCTCGCCGGGCCTTCGAAGCCGATCACGCGCCAGCCTTGACGGTCCTTGTTGCCGCCGTAGACCGGGTCGGCGTAGAACCCCTGCTTGACGTGCAGGCAGAGGGCGTCGAAGAACGCCAGCCCGTCATCGGTGGTGAACTGGGTGAAGGTGCTCGACGGCTCGGTGGTGCCGAGCGTGACCGGCCCTGGCTTCGGTCGCCCCGAGAGCATCTCGAGCGCCCGGTCCTGCTCGTCGTCGGTGAGCGCGGTGAAGCAGCTGCCGAGCTCAGACGTGCACAGCTCGTCGAGCTGGGCCAACCCCTCCCGGTAGGTGCGCTGCATGTCGGTGATCCGCGACCGCCACGCGTGTGCGTAGTGGCCGTCGATCTGCAGGAACCCGCTGCCGTCGGCGGACGCGAAGATGTAGCTGATGCCCGACAGGTAGCGGTCGATGAAGACCACCACGCGGGCTTCACGGGCGCCGGGGTCCTTGTCGGTGGGAATGATGCGTGCCGAGAGCGCTTCGACGGTCTCCCACTCGTGGGGGGTGAAGAAGAGCCGCTCGTCGGAGTCCGGGTCGACCGGCTCCAGGACTGTCTTCCAGTCTGCCTTGGAACTCATGCAAGTGCCTCCGTGGGAGTCGTCAGGCGCGGGCGTCGGTGAGACGCTCGACCCGGCCCGTCAGGTAGTTCTCAGCGATGTACTCGCAGCTGCGCCAGGCGTTGGCCATCATCGCCAGCGTCGGGTTGACGCCGAGCGAGGTGGGGAAGCCCGACCCGTCGACCACAAACACGTTGTCGATGTCGTGGGTCTGGCACCACTCGTTGAGCACCGAGGTGCTTGGGTCGAGCCCCATGCGCGCGGTGCCGTGCTGGTGACAGGTGTTGCCCGTGACCTGGTCGAGATAGACCGGGATGGTCTTGCGGGCGCCGGCGGTCTCCAGGATCTCGATGTTCTTGTCGACCTGCCACTTGCCCATCGCCCTGTCGTTCTCGTGCGCGCGGTGGGTGATGCGCGCGACCGGCAGCCCCATGAAGTCCTTGTGGGTCGGATCGAGGTCGACCCGGTTCCGCTCCTGGGGCATGTCGTGGAGGATCAGGCCGATCTTCATCGCGTAGTTGAAGAAGGTGCGATCCGCGTCCTTGAACGCCTGCCCCCAGGAGGGCCGGCCGGGGAACACCATGTTGATCGGGTGGCAGGTCTGGGACGAGGACACGATGCAGCCGCCGATGTGGCCACGGCTCTCGTCGGTCTCGTAGAAGTCCATCGTGCCGCCGCTGATGTAGTTGCCGGTCCAGCCGTACAGCGGGTCGTCGATCTCGTTGTCGAAAAAGCCGATGGCGAACAGGTACTCGTGGAAGGTGGCGTTCTTCCCCACCAGGCCCGACGAGTTCGCCAGCCCATCGGGGAACAGCGACGACGTGGACAGCAGCATGAGGCGAGCTGTCTCGATCGCCCCCATGGCCAGCACCACCACTCGTGCGTCCTGCTCGAACTCCGCGCCCGAGTCGTCGACGTAGACCACCCCGGTCGCCTTGCCGTCCTTGCCGACCTTCACCTCGCGGACGAAGCAGTCGGAACGCAGCTCGAAGTTCCCGGTCGCCAGTGCTTCGGGGATGAACGTCGTCGCCGTGTTGGAGCGCGCCCCGCTGGGGTCGCCGTACTGGTTCCAGAAGCTGGTCCGGTTGAACGGCTGCCGTCCCTTATGGGCGTTGGTGACCATCGCGTGCGGGATGGGGAAGGCATTGATCCCCATCTGGTTGGCGGCCGTGTAGAACTTCTTGCCCCATCGCGTCGGCGGCAGCGGCTGGCTGGGGAACGGCTTGCTGCGGAAGCCCTCGCCCTTGTCCGCGCCCGCGATGCCGGCGACTCCGAACTCCCACTCGACCTTGGTCAGGTACGGCTCGAGGTGCTCGTACTGGAAGGGCCAGTCCGCCAGGCTCAGGCCGTCGACGTCGCCGTGCAGGGACCGCTGGAGGAAGTCGGACGGGCGGGGACGCGGCACCCAGCCGGCCCAGTGGTTCGTCCCGCCGCCGACCAGCTGGGGCGTCATCGAGAACGGGTAGGGCTGGGCCACCTCGTCGTCCTCGACGCGCCGCGTGCGCGGAGTCAGCTTCGCGTCGGGCCACATGTAGCTCCGGTTGACGAACTTGAGCTCGTCACCCGAGAAGTGTTCGTCGTGCCGCAGGAAGGGGCCCCGCTCGAGGCCGACGACCTTGAGACCCGCTTCGCTCAGCACCTTGGCCGCGGTTCCGCCGCTGGCGCCCAGCCCGACGATGACCACGTCGACCGGGTCGGGCTTCCTGTGTTCAGCCATGAGTAGTCACTCCCGTCGCATCATCAGTCGAAGTAGGCAACGATTGCCTTGAGGAAGTCGGGCAGGTCCGGTGGCGTCCGGGCGGTGATGATGTGCCCGTCGACCACGGCCGGCTCGTCGGAGACCCAGGTCGCACCCGCGTTGACGAGGTCGTCCTCGATGGGGGCGTAGCCGGTGACCCGGCGCCCGCGCACGGCGTCTGCCGAGGCCAGGATCCATCCGCCGTGGCAGATGGATGCGGTCATCTTCCCCTGGGCCGCGATGTCACGCACCAGGTCGATCATGGGGCGGTGCAGCCGCATGTTGTCCGGCGCGAAGCCTCCCGGGACCACCACGCCGTCGAAGTCGTCCGCCGTGACCTCGCCCGGGGAGGCGTCGGCCTCCATCGGGTAGTGCTCCTTGCTGGAGAACGACTTCTTCTCGCCGTTGCCGACGACCGTGACCTCTGCCCCGGCCTCGAGGAGCCGGAGATAGGGATACCAGCCCTCGAGGATCTGGTAGTCGTCCTCGATCATGAGGGCGATGCGCTTGCCTTGAATGCTCACGTGAGTTCCAACCTGTCAGTTTGATTCGGTGGAGGGCTGCGGACCGGGTTACTTCAGCTTCTCGATCAGCTCGGTGCTCAGCAGCACGTCGCCGTAGTTCATCTGGATGTTGCGCAGCGCTTCCCAGTGCTGGCCGTAGCCCAAGGGCTGGTCCTCGTTGGGCGCGGGGACTGCGGTCGTGGTGTCGGCGACGCAGACGATCTTGTAGTTCTTGTTCCACCCGTCGATCGCCGTCGAGTGCATGCAGTTGGCCGAGGTGACGCCGATGATGATCAGCGTGTCTCGGTCGCCCTCGCGGAGGTACTCCTCCAGCGGGGTGTTGTAGAAGCTGCTGAAGCGGTGCTTGTACATGACCGGCTCACCGTCGAGGGGCTTCATCTCGGGGTGCAGGAGGTCGTCTCCCGTGGGGTTGCCCCAGCTGCCGGGAGACGTCGGCGAACCGCAGTCGAGCCCGGGCCACTTGGCCTTGGCCAGGCCGGCGTCCATGCCGTCGGGACGCAGGCCCCACAGCGACCAGACCACCGGGATGCCCTTGTCGCGGCACGCCTCGAGGACGCGCTTGATGGGCTCGATGGTGTCCTTGCCCTCCGGGGCCCCGCCGACGGACTTGACGTACGCGGCGCCGCTCTCGCTGACGATGAGGTTCTGGACGTCGAGCACCAGGAGCATGGTGCGCGCCGGGTCGATCGTGGGGGCGACCCACGCGCCACGCGGCAGGACGTCGTCGATGTGGTCGTAGGTGAAGTCGAGCGATGACATGGGGGTTCCTATCGGTTGGTGGTTGACTCGGACTCTTCGACGGCGGTCACCAGGTCCTCCTCGGCTGCGAGGAGGTGGTCGAGCGCCTGCTTTCTTGCCTCGGCGGGGTTCCGTTGCGACACGGCCGCCAGGATCCGGTGGTGGCCCTCCTGCGCTCGCGAGCGCCGATCGGGCAGCGAGATGACCTTCGCGGAGTAGACGGTGTGGTGCGGTTCGAGCTGTTGGTACATCTGGGTGATGAGGCTGTTCTTCGCGGCGTGCGCGACCATCGCGTGGAACTCGAAGTCGAGGCGCACGAACTCCTCGTCGGCCAGGTCTGGTCGTGTGGAGTGCTCCAGCAGTGCCGTGAGCTCCCTGAGGTCCGCGGCCGTCCTTCGTTGAGCGCTCAGGCCTGCGGCGAGCGGCTCGAGGGTGTAGCGGACCTCGAAGAGCTCCAGGGCTGAGACGTCACCTGCCGTCAGCAGCCCCATCCGGGTGGGGGCGGCGCCGGTGACCGCGAAGGTCCCGACTCCGTGCGCGCGGGTGATGATCCCGAGCGCCTCCAGCTTGCGGATCGCCTCGCGCATGCTGCCGCGGCCCACGGTGAACTGCTCGGCGAGCTCCCTCTCCGAGGGCAACCTGCCGTCCGCCCCGAAGTGGCCGGACCTGATCAGTGCCTCGAGCTGGGCGGCAACGGCGTCGGAGAGCCGCAGCTGACGGACCGGAACGATCCCGGATGGTGCCTCGTCCGACGTCATGTGGCTCACCTCCTCGGGTGCGGGTCTCGGCGGTCGGCTGGATGTTCAGTGGAGACGGTCGGCACCGGTTCGAGGTGGATTGCCGGTGCCGACCGGGCACGGGGGTCAGGCGCCGTACTTCTTGGGGACGGCGAGGGCCCACTTCGTGTACTCGCGGTGCCAGTCGACGTTCGACTTGTCGACGACCTCGGTGGGGTTGTTGATGATCTGGGTGACGGTCTGCCCCAGGACCGCCGTGGCGAAGATGGCCTCGATCAGGTTCTGGCCCTGGTCGACGCCCCCGATGTCGACGGTGGCGGTCAGCTTGCCTGCGCTGATCTGGTCGTAGCCCGAGACGAGGCCGTCCGCGCCGATGGTGAGGATCCCGTCCTTGCCGTCCCAGTGCTTGAGGCCGGCCTGGTCGATGGCCTGGGACGCGCCCAGTGCCATCTCCTCGTTCTCGCCGTAGATGGCGTTGACGTCCTGGTTCTTGGTGAGGAGGTCCTGCGCAGCGGCGAAGCCCTTGTCACGCACGTAGCCACCGTCGGCCTGGCCGACCACCTTGATGCCCGGGTTCTCGGAGAGCGCCTTGTCGAAGCCGATCTTGCGGCCTCGCGTCCAGTCCGACCCGGAGGGACCCCAGATCTGGAGGATGTTGCCGGTGCCGCCGAGCTTGTCGGCGATGTACTTGCCGGCCAGGTAGCCGGACTGCCACCGGTTGTCGTATCCGACGTTGGTGACGGTCCGCAGCTCGTCCGGCGGGTAGAGCTCAGCCGGCTGGTTGAACTGGTAGATCTTCACGCCCTTGTCCGTGGCGTCCTGGTAGAGGTCCTGGACGGTGGCGAAGTTGGCGCCGGTGCA
>JAESGW010000829.1_pt1 | contig 12938 bp, 9 predicted proteins | sample 9269791 | NCBI WGS metagenome assembly JAESGW01 (sample SAMN16773120, study PRJNA677053) | algae metagenome | isolation source: Aphanocapsa lilacina HA4352-LM1 and co-occurring heterotrophs from near cave... | place: USA: Maniniholo cave, near Haena, Kauai, HI | collected 2009-07-28 | reverse complement strand
ACAGCCCAGCGCCTGGATCAGATCGGCGATCTCCGAATTGGCCGCGATCTTGGCGGAGGTCGCGCTGGCGACGTTCAATATCTTGCCGCGGATCGGCAGGATCGCCTGCGTTTTCCTGTCGCGCGCCTGCTTGGCGGATCCGCCGGCGGAATCGCCCTCGACGATGAAGAGTTCGGTGCCCGACGGATCATCCGCCGAGCAGTCGGTCAGCTTGCCGGGCAGGCGCAGCTTGCGCGCGCTGGTCGCGGTCTTGCGCTTGACCTCGCGCTCGGCCTTGCGCGCCAGGCGCTCCTCCATGCGCTCGACGACATAGCCCAGCAGTGCCTTGCCGCGGTCCATATTGTCGGCGAGGAAATGGTCGAAATGGTCGCGCACCGCACGCTCGACCAGCGTCGTCGCCTCGGGACTGGTGAGCCGGTCCTTGGTTTGCGACTGGAATTGCGGGTCGCGGATGAAGACGCTGAGCATCAGCTCGCTGCCGGTCATCACATCGTCGGCGGTCAGGTCCTTGGCCTTCTTGTTGCCGACCAGCTCGCCGAACGCGCGCAGGCCGCGGACCAGCGCAGCGCGCAGCCCCGCCTCGTGCGTGCCGCCATCGGGCGTCGGGATGGTGTTGCAATACCAGCTGTACGATCCGTCGCTCCACAGCGGCCAGGCCACCGCCCATTCGACCCGGCCCTGGCCCTCGGCAAAATCCTGGTTGCCCAAAAAGAAATCGGCAGTCGCGCATTCGCGGCGGTCGATCTGCTCGCGCAAATGATCGGCGAGGCCGCCGGGGAACTGGAACACCGCTTCGGCCGGCGTATCGTCGGAGATCAGCTCGGGCGCGCATTTCCAGCGGATCTCGACGCCGGCGAACAGATAGGCCTTGGACCGCGCCAGCCGGTAGAGCCGCTGTGGCTTGAACTGCATCTCGCCGAAAATCTCGGTATCGGGGATGAAGCTGACGACACTGCCGCGCCGGTTTGGGGTGCCGCCCAGATTTTCGATAGGTCCAAGCGTGATGCCGCGTGCGAAGCGCTGGCGATAGAGCGTCTTGTTGCGCGCCACCTCCACGGTCGTCTCCGAAGACAGCGCGTTGACCACGCTCACCCCCACGCCGTGGAGGCCGCCCGATGTCGCGTACGCCTTGCCGGAGAATTTTCCGCCCGAATGGAGCATCGACATGATGACTTCGAGTGCCGACTTGTCGGGAAACTTCGGATGCGGATCGACCGGGAAACCGCGACCGTTGTCGATGATCGTCAGCCGGTTGCCTGGTTCAAGCACCACCTCGATCCGTGTCGCGTGCCCCGCCACGGCCTCATCCATCGCATTATCGAGCACTTCGGCGGCAAGGTGGTGCAGCGCGCGTTCGTCGGTGCCGCCGACATACATGCCGGGGCGGCGGCGGACGGGTTCGAGCCCCTCCAGCACCTCGATCGAGGACGCGTCATAGTCGGATGGTGTGGCGGAAGGGCGCGCGAACAGGTCTTCGGACATGTCCCCTGCTACAGGGAGGGCGGACTCGCTGGCAAGCGGATCAGGCCAATTCAGCGAAGCGGCGGCTGATTGGGTGGTGTCGTCACGCTCCCCCGCGCTGATGGCGCCGCAATTGTTCCCGCATCGAACGCATTTTGCCCCCCGCCCACGATTATGGGCAAGGGGAGTTCCCGCCACGTTACCAGGAAAATCACTTATTTTCAGTAGATTGTTCAGATTAGAGCGTATTTCGTTACGCAGGCGTCCTGTGGCGCATCCGCAACGCTTTGGCGGACGTATGTGCAAGGCACGGATCGACCGGCACCGTCCTGACGTTGGGGGCGCGCAGATGTTAATCAAATGGAGGAGTCGCACATGCGTAAATTGAGCCTGATGGCCTCGGCCACCATGCTGGCCATCGCCGCCGCCACCGCACCCGCCGCCGCGCAGGATGCGCCCGAGGAAGAGCCGTTCACCGGCTTCTATGTCGGCGGTTCGATCGGCTACACCGTGCAGCCCAACGATGTCGGCGAAAGCGTGCTGTTCGACACGGACCGTGACGGGACGTTCAACGATACCGTCCGGACCTCGGGCGGCGCCAATGCCTTTTCGACCGGCTTCTGCAACGGCTTCAAGGACACGCCGACCTCGGCGGGCGGTTGCGCCAACGACAAGGACGATATCGAGTATTTCGGCCGCGTCGGCTTCGACAAGCAGTTCGGCTCGATCGTCGTCGGCGTCGTCGGTGAAGGCGGCAAATCGCAGGCCAGCGACAGCGTGACCGCGTTCAGCACCACGCCCGCCAGCTACACCTTCACCCGCGAGACCGACTGGCAGGCCGGCCTGCGCGCCCGGCTGGGCTACACGCCGGGCACCACGCTGTTCTACGCGACCGGTGGCGGCGCCTATGCCAAGATGAACAACAGCTTCACCACCACCAACGGCGCCAACAGCTTTACCGCCAGCGGTGACAGCGATGCGTGGGGCTGGAGTGCCGGCGGCGGCGTCGAGCAGAAGATCGGGCGCAACTTCTCGCTGGGTATGGAGTATCTCTACACCCGTCTGAAGGACGACGATTACCAGGTCGCCGTGGGTCCGGGCACCGCGCCTGCGACCAACCCGTTCCTGCTGGTCGATCCGACCGGCACGGACATGCGCCGCAGCCAGGGTGACTTCAACACCCACAGCCTGCGCGCGACGGCGGCCTTCCGCTTCTAAGCCGCATGCAGACATGAAGAGGGCCGCGGGATCGTCTCCCGCGGCCCTTTTTCATCTCCGTCGCCCCTGCGCAGGCAGGGGCCTCTGGGTTTGGGGCACATCCGAACTTCGCACTTGCCGACTGGGGCCCCTGCCTGCGCAGGGGCGACGGGCGCTATCGTACCCGCGGGCCGCCGAACGGCAGCGGCGGCGGCGGGCGGCGATCGCGGCGGGGCAGCTGCGCCTGATAGGCGTGGCCGCAATGCGCGACACAGTAAGGAAAGCCCGGGTTCACCTTGTCGCCGCAGAAATGGAAATCGGGCTCGCCCGGATGGCCCAGCGGCCATTTGCAGATGCGGTCGTTCAGGTCGAGCAGGCTGGTCTTGCCGGCAATCTCCGGGCTTGGCCGCGCGGGAACCAGGCGGCGCGGCGGCGCGGGCGGGATCGGCGGCTGCTGATCGCCCGGGCCCTGGCGCACGAACCCGCCGGGGCCGACCGAGCGCAGCTGGACTTCGGGCTTGGCCGGCGCTTCGGATGCGCCGCCTTCGGCCGCGACGGGGGCGGGCGGTGCGGCGGGCGCGGGCTGCGGACGCGGTGCCGGCGCCGCCGCCACGGGCGCCGGCTTCGGCTTGGGTTCCGGCGCGGGCTTGGGCGCGGGCTTGGCCGGCTCGGCCGCCTTCACCGGCGACGGGCGCGATTGCAGCCCCAGCCGGTGCGCCTTGCCGATCACCGCATTGCGGCTGACGCCACCCAGGCTCTCGGCAATCTGGCTGGCGGTCATGCCTTTTTCCCACATCGATTTCAGGCTGTCGATGCGTTCGTCGGTCCAGCTCATTCAGTGTCCTTAAGATCTTGCGCTTGGCGGTCGTGGTCTTGCGGGGCGCGCGGGCAGCCGATAGGCGATGCGGCCATGGACGGCCAGCCCCAACTGCCCCCGCGCGGGGGTTCGATTCGCGCCCGCCCCGGCGAGCCAATCATCCGATCGGTCAATTGGGGCGGTCTGCGAACGCTATATGTGAAGGAGGTGCGCCGCTTCTTCAAGGTGCAGCTCCAGACGATCTGGGCGCCGTCGGTCACCACCCTGCTGTTTCTCGCCATTTTCACCGTCGCGCTGGGCGGAGCGGGGGGCAGGAGCCGCGCCGACATCCTGGGCGTGCACTTCGCCGATTTCATCGCGCCTGGCCTGATCGTGATGGGGATGATGCAGAACGCCTTCGCCAATGCGAGCTTCTCGCTGCTGGTCGGCAAGATCCAGGGCACCATCGTCGATTATCTGATGCCGCCGCTGTCCACCGGAGAATTGCTCGCCGGCCTGACCGCGGGCGCGGTGACGCGCGCATTTGCGGTCGGCGGCGCGGTGTGGCTGGCGATGCTGCTGTGGCCCGGCGTGTCGGTGACGCCGCAGCACCCGCTCGCGGTGCTCTGGTTCGGCCTGATGGGCGCGGTGATGCTGTCGCTGCTCGGCGTGCTGACATCGGTCTGGGCGGAGAAGTTCGATCATGCCGCCGCGGTGACCAACTTCGTCGTCGCCCCGCTCGCGCTGCTGTCGGGCACCTTCTATTCGGTCGATAAGCTGTCGCCGACGTTCCAGGCGATCAGCCACGCCAATCCGTTCTTCTACGTGATCTCGGGCTTCCGCTACGGCTTCATCGGCGTCGCCGATTCGCCCGTCGGTTTTGGCGCCGGATTGCTGTTGACGATCAACATCGTGCTCGGCGTGCTATGTTATGCGCTGTTGAAGTCGGGCTGGAAGATCAAAAATTAGGTTTCAATCCGCTACTGATATTGTTATGCCGCTTGCGTCCCAGGGAGGCGCGCATGAAGCGGTGGGTATGGATATCGACAATGCTGGTGGCGGGATGCGGGTCCGAGCCCGCTTCCCAGGGCCCCGTTCAGCCGCCTGAAATCCGCGTCGCGCGCATCGGATCGAGCACATCCGCAGGTGAGGTGTCGGCGGCGGGCACCGTCGCGTTACGGCGGGAGACCTCGTTGGGCTTCACCAGCCCGGGCCGCATCATCCGGCTGGCGGTCAACGAGGGCGACCAGGTGCAGCGCGGGCAGCTGCTCGCCGCGCTCGACGCCACGACGACCGCCTCCACCCTCGCCACCGCGCGGGCAGAACGGGTCCGCGCCGCGCAGGAATATCGCCGCAGCGCGAGCCTGCTCGAAAAGGGCTGGGTCACCCGCCCGCGCGTCGAAAGCGCGGAGGCGACGTTGCGCGCGGCGGAGGCCAATGAACGCTCGGCGGGCTTCCAGTCGAACAATTCGCGCATCCTCGCGCCCGGTCCCGGCGTGGTGCTGTCGCGCCTTGCCGAGCCGGGGCAGGTGGTCGATGCCGGCACCCCGGTGATCGTGCTGGGCGAGGCGGCGAGCGGCTATGTGCTGCGGCTCGCCGTGCCCGATCGCGACGCCGCCCGCCTCAGCGCGGGTGCGCCCGCGACCGTCACCATCGGCGCGCTCGGCGGCGAACCGATCACCGGCACCATCATCGAGATCGCCGGCCGCGCCGATCCCGCCACCGGCACCTTCCTCGTCGAAATCGCGCTGCCTGCCGACGCCGGCCTGCGCTCGGGCCAGGTCGGCACCGCGCGCATCGTCGCGGGTGGGGCGGGCGGCGACCAGCTGGCGGTGCCGCCCGGCGCGGTCTTCGCGCCGCGTGCCGGACAGGGTTTCGTCTATGTCGTCGATCCTGCCACGCGCAAGGTCGCGGCGCGGCGCGTGACGCTGGGAGAGACCGGCGACGCCGCGATCCGTGTCACCGGCGGCGTGCGCGGCGGTGAGTTCGTTGCGGTCTCGGGCGTCGATCGCCTGAAGAACGGCCAGACCATCCGCCCGATCGCGCTTCCCCGGTGAATATCACCGAATTCGCCGTCCGCCGCTGGCAGGTGACCCTGGTCGCCTTCCTGCTGCTCGCGACGATGGGCATCTCCGCCTTCCTCGCGGTGCCGCGCTCGGTCGATCCGCATTTCGCCATCCCCGTCAGCATCGTCACCGTCGTCCTCCCCGGCGCCGACGCGGCGGAGATGGAGGAGACCGTCGCCAAGCCGATCGAGGACGTCCTTCAGGGCCTCGATTACGTCCGCGAGATCCGCTCGACCTCCAGCGACGGCACCGCGGTCGTCACGGTCGAATTCGAGCACGGCACCGATCCCGAGCAGTCGCTCGACCGGACGGTACGCGAGGTCGGATCGATCCGCGACCGCCTGCCGCAGGGCATCGCCCGCATCGCCTATCGCCGTCCGCGCACCACCGAGGCGGGGGTGCTGCAGCTCGCGCTGGTCAGCGAGGGCGCGTCGTGGCGGCGCATGGTCAAATATGCCGAGGATCTGCGTGACCGGGTGAACGTCGTCCCCGGCGTCCGCCAGACCGTGATCGATGGCGCCGCGCGGCCAGAGGTGCGCGTGGCGATAGACGCCGACCGGCTGGCGCAGGCGCGATTGCCTGCCTCGGCCGTCGCCAATGCGATCCGCCAGGGCGGCGTCGATCTGCCCGCCGGCTCGGTGCAGGCGGGTGACCGGCGGCTGAATATCGAGGCGGGCGGCGCCTATCGCAGCGTGGAGGCGGTGCGCGCGGTCGCGGTGCGCGCGGGCGACGGACGGCTGCTGACCGTGGGCGATGTCGCCACGGTCGGCTGGTCCGAATCCGAACAGCTCCACATCGCCCGCTACAACGGCCAGCGCGCGCTGTTCGTCACGGTGCGCCAGAAGGATGGCGTCGATGCCGGCAGCCTGCGCGACGCGCTGGTGACCGCGGTGGACGCCTATCGCACCGATCTGCCGCCCGACATGAAGCTCGAGGTCGCGTTCGACCAGAGCAACGATATCGCCAAGAAGCTCGCCCTGCTCGCGCGCGATTTCGCCATCGCGCTGGCTTTGGTGCTGATCACATTGTTCCCGCTCGGCCTGCGTCCCTCGCTGATCGTGATGATCTCGATCCCCTTGAGCCTCGCGATGGGCGTGCTGCTGCTGTCGCTGTTCGGCTTCAGCCTCAACCAGATCAGCATTTCGGGCTTCATCATCTCGCTGGGCCTGCTGGTCGATGATTCGATCGTCGTGACCGAGAATATCGAGCGCCACATCCGCGACGGCGACGCGCCCGAAACCGCCGCGATCACCGCGACCAAGGAGATTTCCGCCGCGGTGCTGGGCGCCACCGGGGTGCTGCTGTTTGCCTTCCTGCCGCTCACCTTCCTTCCCGAAGGATCGGGCGACTTCGTCCGCGGCCTGCCGCTCGCGGTGATCGTCACCGTCGCCAGCTCGCTGGTCGTCTCGCTGACGATCATCCCCTTCGTCGCCTCCAAGCTGCTCAAGCCCGAAAGCGCCGAGGGCAACCGCGCGCTGCGCTGGATCACCGGCGGGATCGAGCGGCTCTACGCGCCGCTGCTCCATCGTGCGCTCGATGCTCCGCGCCGCTGGTTCTGGGGCGCGATGGCGCTGTGCCTCGGCGCGTTCGCGCTGGTGCCGGTGCTGGGCTTCAGCCTGTTCCCGGCGGCCGAGACGCCCTATTTCCTCGTCCGCGTCGAAACGCCCGAGGGCAGCAGCATCGCCGCGACCGACCGCGCGGTGAAACAAGTGTCGGCGATCCTCGACGAATATCCCGCGGTGGTGAACCGCATGGAGAATGCCGGGCGGGGCAACCCGCAGATCTTCTACAACATCCTGCCGCGCGAGGAACGCGCACGCTATGGCGACATCTTCGTCACCATGGCCGAATGGGACGTGCACGAAAGCCCCGCCATGCTTGCCGACATGCGCGCGCGCCTTGCCCGTTTCCCCGATGCGCGCGTCACCGTGGTCAATTTCGAGAATGGCCCGCCACTGGAGGCGCCCGTCGCCATCCGCATCAGCGGCCCCGATCTTGCCGTGCTCAAGCGGCTGGCGGGCGAGGTCACCGCGATGATGGAAGGCGTACCGGGCCTGCGCGATGTCGATAATCCGCTGCGTTTCGACCGGGTCGATCTCGATCTCGGGCTCGACGACGCCAAGGCCGGATTGCTCGGCGTCGCCCCCGGCGAGGCGCGCCGCGCGCTCCGCCTCGCCATCTCCGGCGAGCAGGCGAGCCAGCTGCGCGACAATGAGGGCGATAGCTGGCCAGTCACCGTCCGCCTGCCGATGGGCCAGAACCAGCCGATATCGGCGCTGGAGAAGGTCTATGTGCCGACGCTCGCGGGCGGCTCCGTCCCGCTCGCGCAGATCGCCACGCCGAAACTCGCCAGCGTTCCCCCGCTCATCACCCGCTACAAGCTGCAGCGGACGGTGACGCTCACCGCATTCAATCAGCCGGGTTATCTTTCCTCGCGCCTCAATCAGGACGTGGTGGCGAAGCTCGATGCGATCCCGCTGCCCCCTGGCTACGCGTTCGGCGTGGGCGGCGAGGCGGAGGCGGCCGCGCGCAATTTCTCCGGTCTCGGCCCGATCATCCTGCTCGCCACCTTCGGCATCTTCGGCGTGCTGGTGCTGGAATTCGGCCGCTTCAAGGAAACCATCGTCGTCGCCGGCGTCATTCCGCTCGGCACTTTCGGCGGCCTGGTCGCGCTGCTGCTGACCGGCAACTCGCTCAGCTTCCTCGCGATCATCGGCTTCGTCGCGCTGATCGGGATCGAGATCAAGAATTCGATCCTGCTGGTCGATTTCACCGCCCAGCTGCGCGACCGCGGCATGGGCCTGCGCGAAGCGATCGAGAAGGCGGGATCGATCCGCTTCCTCCCGGTCCTGCTCACCTCGGTCACCGCGATCGGCGGGCTCCTCCCGCTCGCGCTCAGCGGATCGTCGCTCTATTCGCCGCTCGCCTGGGTGATCATCGGCGGGCTGGTGAGCTCCACGGTGCTCAGCCGCGTCATCACGCCGGTGATGTACCTGCTAGCGGTGCGCGGGGACGAAACCAGGCGATTGGCCACGGCCACGGCCTAACAACCCGTCATGCTGAACTCGTTTCAGCATCCATCGTGCCCCAAGGCACGCCTGCGCCGGTGGAGAGATGGACCCTGAAACAAGTTCAGGGTGACGGAAGGTGGTATTGGTGACGTGGTGTTGACGCCCCCCGAGCCCCCCGCGTAAATGCGTCTTCGGGCGGCCGCACGGGTCGCCCTTCGTGTTTCAGGAGCGAACCCATGCCGATCACCCCCTTGATGCCCGTCTATCCCCGCTGCGGGGTGCGGCCGGTGCGAGGCGAGGGGGTGTGGCTGATCGGCGAGAATGGCGAGCGCTATCTCGATTTCGCCAGCGGCATCGCGGTCAATCTGCTCGGCCACGGCCATCCGCACCTGACCAAGGCGATCCAGGACCAGGCCGCGACGCTGATGCACGTCAGCAACCTCTACGGTTCCCCCCAGGGCGAGGCGTTCGCCCAGCGCCTGGTCGACGCGACCTTCGCCGATACCGTGTTCTTCACCAATTCGGGCGCCGAGGCGGTCGAGTGCGCGATCAAGACCGCGCGGCGCTATCATTTCGCCAATGGCAATCCGCAGCGCAGCACGCTGATCACCTTCGACACGGCGTTCCACGGCCGCACATTGGGCACGATCAGCGCGACCAACCAGGCCAAGATGCGCGACGGATTCGAGCCGCTGCTGCCGGGCTTCAAATACGCACAGTTCAACGATCTCGAAGGCGCGCTGGCGCTGATCGATGATAACACCGCCGGTTTCCTGCTCGAACCGATCCAGGGCGAGGGCGGCATCCGCCCGGCGACCGACGAATTCCTCAAGGGCCTGCGCAAGGCGTGCGACGAACACGGCCTGCTGCTGGTGCTCGACGAGGTTCAGGCCGGCGTCGCGCGCACCGGCAAGCTCTATGCGCACGAGCATTACGGCATCGTCCCGGACATCATGGCCACCGCCAAGGGCATCGGCGGCGGCTTCCCGCTGGGCGCCTGCCTCGCCACCGAAGAAGCCGCCAAGGGCATGGTGATCGGCACCCACGGATCGACCTATGGCGGCAATCCGCTGGCGATGGCGGCGGGCATGGCGGTGTTCGACGTGATCGAGGAGCCGGGCTTCCTCGAAAACGTCACCAAGCTGGGCGATCGCCTGCGCCAGAGCCTCGAACAGCTGATCCCCAATCATGATCACCTGTTCGACAGCGTGCGCGGCAAGGGGCTGATGCTCGGGCTGAAGCTCAAGAGCGACAGCCGCCGCTTCGTCGCCCATGCCCGCGACAATCACGGGCTGCTGCTAGTTGCCGCGGGCGAAAACGTCGTTCGCGTCCTGCCGCCGCTCAACATCGACGAAGGCGATATCGCGACCTTCATCGAAAAGCTCAGCGACGCCGCGCGGGTCTATGTGCCCGCTTCGGACGACTAGGCAGTGCACCACTTTCTGAACCTGTCCGATGCCGGGCCGGATGCCATCGCCGCGATGCTGGCCGACGCGATCGATCGCAAGGCCGCCCGTGCCGGCTGGCCCAAGGGCAAGCCCGATGCCGATGCTCCACTAGCCGGCCATGTGCTGGCGATGATCTTCGAGAAGAACTCGACCCGCACGCGCGTGTCGTTCGACATGGCGATCCGCCAGCTCGGTGGCACCAGCATCGTCATGGACGCCGGCACCATGCAGCTCGGCCGCGGCGAGAGCGTCGCCGACACCGCGCGCGCTTTGTCGGGCTATTGCGACGCGATCATGATCCGCACCGACGATCACGCCAAGGTGGTCGAGATGGCGGAACACGCCGCGGTACCCGTCATCAACGGCCTGACCGACGCCTCGCACCCCTGTCAGATCATGGCCGATCTGCTGACCATCATCGAAAGCGGCAAGGCGCTGCCCGGCCTCAAGGTCGCCTGGCTGGGCGACGGCAACAACGTCCTCGCCTCGATCGTCGAGGCGGCGTCGCTGATGCATTTCGACGTCATCGCCGCCTGCCCGCAGGGCTTCCAGCCCGAGGAGGAGGCGATCGTCGCATCATCGGGCCGCGCGCGCGTCGTCGCCGATCCGCGAGAAGCGGTCGAGGGGGCGGACATCATCGTCACCGACACCTGGATTTCGATGGGCCAGGCGCATGCCGAAACCAAATTGAAGGCGCTCGCCCCCTATCAGGTGACGCCGGAATTGATGGCCGGGGCCAAGCCCGACGCCAAATTCCTCCACTGCCTGCCCGCGCACCGCGGCGAGGAAGTGACCGCGGACGTCATCGACGGCCCCCAGTCGCTGATCTGGCAGGAGGCCGAGAACCGCCTCCACGCGCAGAAATCGATCCTGCGCTGGTGTTTCGGCCAGATCGGCTGAGTTGGTTTCCGAAGCGCCGCTCCCTATCTGGCGCGGCATGACCAGCGAACCCACCGTTACCGATCTCGATCGCACCATCGGCTTCACCATCCCGGCCCGCAATGCGCGCGGCCGCATGGTGCGGCTGGGGCCGGTGCTGGACGCGGTGCTCGCCGCGCATGCCTATCCGCCGCCGATCGAAAAGCTGCTGGCCGAGGCGCTGACGCTCGCCGCGCTGATCGGTTCGACCTTGAAGGACGCCGGCGGCCAGCTGACCCTGCAGACGCAGGGCGAGGCGGGGATCGTCAATCTGCTGGTGTGCGATTATCGCGGCGGCCAGCTGCGCGGCTATGTCCAGTTCGATGAGGACAAGCTGACCGAAGCCGGGGCCGAGCCCAGCCTGTTCGCGCTGTTCGGCCAGGGTTATCTGGCGATCACCTTCGACCAGGCGAGCAGCCACGAACGCTATCAGGGCATCGTCCCGCTCGACGGCATCGATCTGGCCGAGGCGGCGCAGGGCTATTTCGTCCAGTCCGAACAGATTCCGACGATGATCCGGCTGGGCATGCGCAAGGTCGGCGATCGCTGCGTCGCCGGCGGGCTGTTCGTCCAGCATCTGCCGGAGGGCGAGGACGGCCGCGAACGGCTCCACACAAAGCTCGATCATCCCGAATGGGAAGGTGTCGCCGCACTCGCCAGCACGATGGGCGCGGACGAGCTCGCCGATCCCGCGCTGACGCTGGAAACGCTGGTCTGGCGGCTGTTCAACGAGGAGAGCGAGGTTCGCCTGCTCGGCGGTGTCACACTGGCCAAGGGCTGCCGCTGCGATGCCGAATATATCGCGTCGGTGCTGGCCAAGTTCGCGCCCGAACAGCAGGCGGAGATGGCCGACGAGGACGGCGTCATCCGCGTCGATTGCGCCTTTTGCGCGCAGAGCTTTCCGGTGTCGGTCGGCGCCTGACAAGGGATGTCGGGCAATGACTCCGTCTGGGGCATGAACAATTGCGCTTGCGTAACGGAGCCGCGTCACCATCTGGCGGATGGTGGGCTCGTTGAGGTCAGCGACAGGGAATGAAGCGATGAGCATCGGGCTCGGCGTACGGATATTGGCATTTGGACTGGCGATGGCCGCAGGCGCGGTGCTGCCCGCGCAGGGCGCGCGCGCGCCGACGCTCGCCGCGTTGGGCGCGGTGGAGAAAGGCGCATGGGAACTGCATGAGGTCGGCAACCGCCGCGCCCCGCGCTTGTGCGTCCCCGATGTCGCGGAGGTCCTGCAGCTGCGTCATCGCGGCGGTGCGGGCTGCTCGCGTTTCGTCATCGCCAACGAACCGCGCACCGCGACGGTCCACTATACCTGCCCCGGCGCCGGCCATGGCCGCACCACGCTGGCGGTGGAAACCCCGCGCGTGATGCGCGTCGAAACGCAGGGCATCGCCGATAACGCGCCGTTCGATCTGCGGCTGGAGGCGCGCCGCGTCCCGTCCTGCGCCGCCCGTTAAGACAATATTTACCAAAACTGTGCTAAATGCCGGTTGTACCGAAGTTTTTCGGTACGCTTTCCTCCCTAATAGGCTATATAGCCGACCTGGGCCGCCTGTTTCAGGCGGTCCTGTTTTGTACGCCACGGTTGCCGGCCGCGCCGGCGCGGCGTAGGGCGCGCGCCATGACAGAAACCCAGCCGATCGCCGTCGTCCTGCTGTCCGGCGGGCTCGATTCGATGACCTCCGCCGCGATTGCGCGCAAACGGGGCTATCGGCTGCTGGCGCTGTCGATCGACTATAATCAGCGTCATCAGGTCGAACTGGCGGCGGCGCGGCGCATCGCCACGATGCTGGGCGCGGAACGGCATGTCGTGCTGCCGCTCGATCTCACCGCGTTCGGCGGATCGGCGCTGACCGCCGACATCGCGGTGCCCAAGGGCGGGGTGGGGGACGACATCCCCGTCACCTACGTCCCCGCGCGCAACACCATCTTCTTGAGCCTCGCGCTCGGCTGGGCGGAGGCGGCGGGCGCGCGCGATCTGTTCATCGGGGTCAACGCGCTCGATTATTCGGGCTATCCCGATTGCCGCCCCGAATTC
>JAESGW010000828.1_pt1 | contig 12951 bp, 14 predicted proteins | sample 9269791 | NCBI WGS metagenome assembly JAESGW01 (sample SAMN16773120, study PRJNA677053) | algae metagenome | isolation source: Aphanocapsa lilacina HA4352-LM1 and co-occurring heterotrophs from near cave... | place: USA: Maniniholo cave, near Haena, Kauai, HI | collected 2009-07-28 | reverse complement strand
ACTAGGTCGTGGACTCAATTGAGCGGAGCGAGATTCGCACGGCTGCGAGCTGAATGAAAGCCAGGAAGGTGGCACCGAGCTTGTCGTAGCGGGTAGCGATGCGACGGAACTGCTTGAGCTTGTTGAAGAAGCGTTCAACGTGGTTGCGCTCGCGATAGATAGCTTTGGTCCAGCGGAAGCGCTTTTTGCGCCGGATCATGTTGGGAATGTTGGCGATGGCGCCGCGCGCTTTGATGTGAGCCCGCAGGCGATCGGCATCGTAAGCCTTGTCGGCGATAATGATTGTGTCTTGGCCGAGGTTGGCCAGAAGGGGGTCGGCGCCGGTTAGATCGTGGGCTTGACCAGGTGTGATCAGGATCTGGATCGGTCGGCCTTGGTGGTCGACGCGCGCATGGATTTTGGTCGAGAGCCCTCCGCGGCTTCGCCCCACACAACGATCTCCACTCTTTTTTTGACCCCTGAGGCATGCTGATGCACGCGCACGATCGAGCTATCGATCATCTGAACTTTGCCCCCATGGGCCTTGGTAACCGCTGCCATCAGCCCGTCCCAGATGGCAGCCTTGCGCCAGCGATTAAAGCGATTGTAGGCGGTCGTGTAGGATCCATACCGTTCAGGCAAATCCCGCCACGGCGCTCCCGTCCGCAGAACCCAGAAGATGCCATTCATAACCCGTCGATTATTCTGCGGCTGCTGGCCACGCCGCCCCTTCGGAAGTATTGGCTCGATGACACTCCACTCGAAATCCGTTAGGTCGTAGCGCATGATCAAGTCCCCTCGAAGACTTGAATCACTCCCGGCTGATTTGCGCTACAATTAATTGAGTACAAAACCTAGTCCCGAGTTTTCGTCCATCGAACGGAAGCGGATGGATCGATCGGCCTTCCTCGGTGCCGCCGGGATGACCGGGATGATAGTCAGGATAGTTCTTGCCGAAGCTGAACTTGACCTCAGTATTGGCTTCGAGAAAGTCAACCATCGGCCCGGCGTTGGTCAGAAACGCCCCGACGCGCGCTTCATCAAAATGGTTTCCGGCTTCGTGCTGGATGTAGGTTTTTGCTTTCTCGAGCGAGTCCTGGACACCTGAGCGCGATGCGAGCGGGTTTCCCGGCACCCACAGCCACCCGCCCGATCGCGCCGTGGTGCCGCCAAACTCCGCGGCCTTCTCGACAAGGAGGACGTCGGCTCCCGAATGCTGGGCCGTGATGGCCGTCGTCAACCCGGCAGCGCCGGAGCCAATGACCAGCACGTCGCAAACAGTCGATTCCATCGCGTCGGTTTCCCCCGGCTTAGTCTTCTTATGGCGACCCTTTTATAGCGACATCGGTTAAGACGCCAGAAGTCGCAATCGGCCAGACGGACACCCGCTGCCAAGCTGGGTGAAGATATCAATTTCGTTGCGCGGTCCAATAGCCCGAGCACCGCGCACTTCCCGAGTAGCCGCTCCACGTCCCCCGACCGGAGGTGCTGGACAGTCTCCCGGTGCCGGCGGCGTATTTGTCATGGACGGTCACCGAGGCTCGAACCGCACCGGATTTCCTGACGTATCCTCTGAACTTCACGAGGTTGGGATGTGTCACTGTCCCGTTCGAAACATTGACAGTGAAGTTGTAGACGGCATCGCACGCACCCCGCTGCGTCACGAAGGCAAGGTTCCAGGAGCCGTCGTAGGCCGACCGCGCATATGCGGTGCTCGTCAAGGCAACGAAAACGCATGCGCCTGCGGCGCGCAACGAAAGCTTCCTCATGTAAATTTCTCCCCACCAGGAAGACAGGATTTGGGTTCACGAAATGGTCAAATGGTGACGCACAATGCGGGTTTGGAAGATTGACCTACACAGGAAATATATCCATATGGGCAGTGGAATCGGAAGCCTGCGGTTTCAGACAATGCTTGCCACGGCCGACGATCCCGAGTGGCGCCGTTCGCGCAAAAATGGCTTCGTTCGGGAGTTCCCATGACGACACTGTCTATCCTCGATCTCGTCCGCGTCACCGAAGACACCGATGCGCGCGGCGCGCTCGATAACGCACGCGATATTGCTGTTCATGCCGAGGCATGGGGCTATCGTCGTATCTGGGTGGCGGAGCATCACAACATGCCGGGCATCGCGAGCGCCGCGACGTCGGTTGTGATTGGTCATATCGCAGCGGGCACAAAAACCATCCGGGTCGGCGCGGGCGGCATCATGCTCCCAAACCATGCGCCTTACGTCATCGCCGAGCAGTTCGGGACGCTGGCCCGGCTGTTCCCGGGCCGCATTGACCTGGGGCTGGGTCGCGCACCCGGGACCGACCAACTCACACTTCGCGCTTTGCGCCGTACGCCTGAAGCTGCCGAAAACTTCCCGCAGGACGTTCTCGAGGTGCAGGCTTTCCTGGCTCCGGCCGGCCCAAATCAGCGCATCCGGGCCGTGCCGGCGGCAGGAACGGAAGTGCCGCTGTGGATTCTCGGATCGAGTAATTTTGGCGCGATGCTGGCGGCTGAACTTGGGCTTCCCTATGCTTTCGCCTCGCATTTCGCGCCCGACCTGCTGATCCCGGCACTGCAGATCTACCGCAGCCGCTTCAAACCGTCCGAGCAGCTTGACCGGCCCTACGCGATGGTAGGCGTCAACATCATCGCCGCCAGCAGCGATGACGAAGCGCGCCGGCTCGCAACGACACAGCAAATGTCCTTTACGAACATTTTTCGCGGCGCGCGCGGCCTTAGTCAACCGCCGATCGAAGACATCGAGAGCTATTGGTCGCCCGCGGAGAAAACGCAGGCGATGAGCATGCTCGCCCGCTCCATCGTCGGCTCGCCCGATACGGTTAGTTCGGGCATCGATGCGCTCATCAAGGAAACAGGCGCTGACGAGCTCATGATCGTGTCCGATGTCTACGATCACGCAGCTCGGCTCCGCTCCTTCGAGATCATCGCCAACGCCGCGGGCAGCGCCTAACTTTGCACGGGAAGCCTCCCCCGCCACGATGATGGAGCATCGGATGCGGACGACACGCCGAACGTTCCTGCAGGCATCGCTGGCGACGACCGCTGCGGTACTCTTGCCTACCTCTCTGCGCGCCCAGGAAAGCCCGCCCGCCCGCCGTCCGATCCCCTCGAGCGGCGAGACCATACCGATGGTCGGACTCGGCACCTGGATCACCTTCAACGTCGGCGGCGATGCGGCGCTGAGAGACGAATGCGCTGCTGTGATGGCGGCGTTCTTCGCGGCGGGTGGCCGCATGATCGATTCCTCCCCGATGTATGGCTCGTCGCAGCCGGTGATCGGCTACGGCCTGCAAAAGCTTGGGCGGCCGTCGGCGCTGTTCTCGGCTGAAAAGGTCTGGACGTCCTCGGCAGCGGCGGGACCGGTCCAGATCGAGCAATCGCGCCGCTTCTGGGGTGTGCCAAAGTTCGACCTCTTGCAGGTTCACAATCTGCTCGCCTGGAAGGAACATCTGAAGACGCTTTTCGCAATGAAGGCGGCCGGAGCGATCCGCTACGTTGGTATCACCACCTCCGAAGGTCGCCGCCACGATCTGCTCGAACAGATCATGCGGAACGAGCCGATCGATTTCGTGCAGTTCTCCTACAACGTCGTCGACCGCGAGGCAGAGGCGCGGCTGCTGCCGCTCGCGGCGGAACGCGGCATCGCCGTGATCGTCAACCGGCCGTTCCGGCAGGGCGCGCTGACAGACCGGCTCAAGGGTAAGCCGTTGCCCGAATGGGCGGCCGAGCTCGGGGTGTCGAGCTGGGCGCAACTCATCCTGAAGTTCGTCCTCTCGCATCCTGCCGTCACCGTCGCTATCCCGGCGACCACCCGCGCCGACCACGTGCGCGAAAACCTCGGGGCTGCCGGCGGGCCGATGCCGGACCCGGCCATGCGGAAGCGCATCTCGGCCCACGTGCAGGCGCTTTGATGTCGGAGTGGTGGACCTACCGGCCGGAGGATTTCCTGCTGTTTTCGCCGCGCGTCTACTGGCGGATGTTCGAACTGCACAACGCGGCGCTCTGGCCTCTGCAAGTGCTCGCGCTTGCCGCAGGCGCGATCATGGTTCTGTTTGTCGCACGATGGCCGACAAGCTCCGCACGTTGGCTGGCGCTCCTCCTCGCGATTCTCTGGATCTTCGTCGGATGGTCTTTCCTGTGGGACCGCTATGCTGCCATCAACTGGGCAGTTGCCTATGTCGCCCCGGCGTTCGCTGCTGAAGGCGTGCTGCTGCTGGTCTGCGGGCTCCTGCTCAACAGCCTCGCCTTCGACCGACGCGGACTTGCCGGCGGCATCGGATTCTTCCTGCTTGCCTCTGCAACCGCCTTCCCGTTGCTCGCGCCATTGCAGGGACGTGTCTGGGCCTCGTCAGAGGTCTTTGGCATCGCCCCGGACCCGACGGCGATCGCAACGCTCGGCCTCCTGATCCTCGCCCGCGGCAGGCCTTTGCCGTGGCTCCTGCCAGTCCCCGCTCTCTGGTGCCTCCTGAGCGGAATGACCCTTCAGACAATGGGAGAGCCGCAAGCGTGGGTTCTCTATGCCGCGCTGGCCCTCGCCGCTTTCGCCTTGACCTGGAATGCCGTCCTCAGTCCTTCAGCGCGTCCAGGATCGTCACCGCCGCCCTGAAATCAACCAGCCGCGCGGCGCGTCGGGCGGCGACTTCCTCGTCGACGCCCCATTTCTCGCTGTTCCAGTCCTCGTCGACATGGGCGGCGGCCCAGACCTGATCGGCATCGCGCACGCCCTCCCGCAGCGCCAGCGCCAGCAGCGCCGAGCCGGTCAGCGTCGTCACCACATGCAGCGCCGCCACCGACCAGGCATCGGCCGGGAACATCTCGCGCGCCGCCGCAATCGCCTGCTCCGGCTGCGCGGTGTGCACGATTCCCTCGGACAGGATGAAATGGGCGCCGATGTCGCTGGCGGCCCAGGACAGCACCGGGTCCCAATGGGCGGCCTCCCGCGCGACCAGCGCCTCGGGATGGCCGGCGCGATAGAACAGCAAATCCGTGCCGAGATATTTGGCGACATCGTCGGCCACGGCGTCGACGCGGTCGGTGACCTCGGCGACGCTATTGGCAAAGCGCGTCAGCGGCATGGTCAGGGGATCTATGGTCTCGCCCTGCGCGCCCCATTCCGCTGCGATCGCCTCCGCGATCCCGCGCCTGGGGGCGACGACCTGGCGGCCGGAAGGCGTCTTGATCGCGCGGCCGTCGAGCGTGACGGCAAAGCCGCCATCGGCTTCCGCTGTGCCGGCCTCCTTGTAGAACCGCTTGCGCTGCGGGGCGCGCGAGGCACGGCGCACGGACTCCTCAGGATCGAGCGGAGAATGTCCGGCGACTTCGTCGAATAGTTCGCGCATTTGGCTTCCGGCGATGGGTGATAATCCAGCTGTGACAATACGATAATGGCGGACGCAAATAAAGCTGGTGAGCCGGTTGCGGCGGCATGTTGCGATACTGGTTGCGCTGGCGAGCCTCGGCGCACCGTCTGGAACCCGGCTTTGCGCAGGTAGCGCGCGCCCGGAATGACGGAACCAAAAGCCGAGATGTAGGATGGGTTTCGCTGCGCTCTACCCATCCTACCGCTCATGGTTTTTGATAGATCACCTTGCCATGCCGGACGTGCGCGTTGCCGGTTTGACAGTTGTTGCGCCTACTCCTCCGGCGCGTTCTCGATCGGATCGAACCGGTCGTGCTCGAGCCCGAGCAGATTCCAGGATTGCAGCATGTGCGGCGGCAACGGCGCACTGACATCGATCACGCCGCCGCGCGGATGCGGGATCACGATGCGACGCGCCAGGAGATGCAGGCGGTTCTGCAGGCCGCCCGGCAGTTCCCAGTTCTCCTTGTTGAAATATTTGGGATCACCGACGATGGCGTGATCGATATGGGCCATATGCGCGCGCAATTGATGGGTACGGCCGGTCACTGGCTTTAACGATACCCAGGCGAGCTTCTGGGCGGAGGTCTCGACCACGGCATAATAAGTCACCGCGTGGCTGGCGCCCTCGTCGCCATGTTTCGCCACCCGCATGATGCTGTCTTCCTCGCTCTCTTCCTTGGCGAGATAGGTCGAAATGCGGCCCTGCTTCGGCTTCGGCACGCCGGCCACCAGCGCCCAGTAGATCTTTCGCGCCGAGCGGTGGCGGAACGAGCCGGTCAAGGCGGTCGCGGCAAAGCGGGTTTTTGCAATCAGGAGACAGCCCGAGGTTTCCCGGTCCAGCCGGTGCACCAGCCGCGGCTTCTGGCCCTTGGCGTCGCGCATCACTTCCAGCATGTCGTCGACATTTCGCGTGATGCCGGAGCCGCCCTGCACGGCGAGGCCTGCCGGCTTGTTCAGCACCATGACGTCGGCGTCCTCGAACAGGATCATGTCCTTCAGCGCCTGCAGCGTCTTGGCGGCGGCCTCGGAAAGCGGTCCTGCGCCCTTCGGTGTATCGAGCTTGAGCGGCGGAATGCGGACGCTCTGGCCCTCCTCCAGCCGGTCCTTGCTGTCGGCACGCTTGCCGTTGACGCGCAACTCGCCCTTACGGACGATGCGCTGGATGTGGGAGAACGACAGGCCGGGGAAGCGCGCCTCTAGAAAACGGTCGACGCGCATGTTGTTCTCGTCGGCGGTCACGACGACGGTTTGAACTTTGGTCGGCAGCGGCGCTTCGGCCTTATCCTTCTTTTCAGGCTCCACGGCCACAAAGGCCGGCTTTTCCCGGCGCGGCTCGGCGAAGCGCGCGGGCTTGCCGCCGGGCCGGTTGCCCTGCGACCGATCACCCGACTTCTTGCCACGGAAGGGCGTGGCGCCCTTGGGGCGGCCGCCTGACGGGCGCTGCTTGGCAAGAGGTTTTCGGTCGCGGCGGCTCATTTGGTTGCGGCTCCAAGGACAGGCTTTTGCGTAGCGCAAATGCCGGGAATCGTCACGGTCAAATCGGAACCAACCGGCCGCGTGACTGGAAGCAGCGCGGACTGATGGCAGCCGCTACTTGCATTGCGCGGCGGTTATAACTGCGGTCAAATCATTGGCGGACGTGGCGGACGGACGCTGCTTGGAAGCCTCCTCGGCCGCGGCGCAAGCGGCCGCCTGGTCGCCGTTCTGGAAGCGCGCCCAGGCGAGATTGGTCCAGGCATCGGCGAAATCGGGCGCGTCCTTGACCGCCTGCTCCAGCACCGGCTGCGCGTCCTTTGGCCGCTTGGCGATCAGGAGGAAGCGGCCATAGTCGGCGTTGAGCGCCTTCATCGGATGCGGCTGTTTCAGCGCGACCTTGAACAGTTCTTCCGTGGCATCGAGATCCCTGAAGCGCGCCAGCGTCACGGCCGCAAAACCCTGATAGACGCCGCTCTGCTCGGGCGAGATGAGAAACGCCTGATTGAAGCGCAGCGCGGCCTCTCCCATTCTGTTGGCGTTGACCGCCCGCCAGCCGCGCTTGGTGGTTTCCTCAAAGGCCTTTTCACGTGTCCCGGCGGCCTGGATGATGGCGTTGACGAAGTTTGCGTCGGCCGCGCGCTGCTCCGAATTCCTGGGTTCAAAACCGAAGAACGGCTGCTCGTTGATCGGCGCTTTATAGGTTCGTTTCGTCACCTGCACGCCCGGCGCGACCTCGACCGCTTGCGCGGCGGCGGAAAGCGTGAACGCCAGCGTCAGCCCGGCGGCGCAGATCATCGCTCTCAGATAATTTTCAAAACGGTTCATTCGCGCTGGCCTCGCTCTCGTTCCTTGCGCAGCTTGGCCCAGTAATCGAGCCGCTTGCGGATCTCGCGCTCAAAGCCGCGATCGGGTGGGTCGTAAAAGGTCAGCCGTCCCAGCGCTTCCGGGAAGTAATCCTGTCCGGAAAAGGCATCCGGCGCGTCGTGGTCGTATTCGTAGCCGGAGCCATAGCCTTCCGACTTCATCAATTTGGTCGGCGAGTTCAAGATATGTTTCGGCGGCAGCAGCGAGCCGCCCTCCTTCGCCGTGCGCATCGCCGCGCCGAACGCCTTGTAGGCGGCATTGGATTTCGGCGCGGTAGCGAGGTAGATCACGGCCTGTGCGATCGCCAGTTCGCCTTCGGGAGACCCAAGAAAGTCGAACGCTTCCTTGGCGGCGTTGCAAACCACCAGCGCCTGGGGATCGGCAAGCCCGATGTCCTCGACCGCCATTCGGACCACGCGCCGCGCCAGGAACAGCGGATCCTCGCCGGCATCCAGCATTCGCGCGAGGTAATACAGCGCCGCGTCGGGATCGGAGCCGCGCACTGATTTATGCAGCGCCGAGATCAGGTTGTAGTGCCCGTCGGCGGATTTGTCGTAGATCGGCGCACGGCGCTGCAGGATCTCCTGCAGTTGCGCGGCGTCGAATATCTCGTCCTTGCGCGCGGCGCGCCAGACTTCCTCGGCCAGCGTCAGCGAGGCGCGGCCGTCGCCGTCGGCCATGCGCACCAGCACAGCACGCGCCTCGGTGTCGAGCGGCAGTTTGCGGCCCTCGACCTTTTCGGCATGCGTAAACAGCTTTTCGATCGCGTCGGCATCCAGCGAGCGGAATACCAGCACCCGCGCCCGCGACAGCAACGCGGCGTTGAGTTCGAACGACGGGTTTTCCGTGGTGGCGCCGACCAGCACCACGGTGCCGTCTTCCATCACGGGCAGAAACGAATCCTGCTGGGCGCGGTTGAAGCGATGCACCTCGTCGACGAACAGCAGCGTGCCCTTGCCCATCTCGCGCCGGGCGCGCGCCGCGTCGAACACCTTCTTGAGGTCGGCAACGCCTGAAAACACCGCGGAAATCTGCTCGAAATGCAGTTCGGTGGCATCCGCCAAAAGCCGCGCCACCGTGGTCTTGCCGGTGCCGGGCGGTCCCCAGAACACCAGCGAGCCCAGCGTCCGCGTCTCCAGCATCCGCGTCAACGCGCCATCGGGACCGAGGATATGATCCTGTCCGACGACATCGGCGAGCGAGCGCGGGCGCAGCCGGTCAGGCAGCGGATGCGGCGCGTCGTGCTCCATCCCCGCCGCAGCAAAGAGGTTGGCAGCTTCCCGGGGTTGCTTCGGGCTCATCCGCCCAGCGTCACGTTGATCTGCTGGCCGCCGCGAACGACGACGATGCGCCACAGCCTCGACGACGTCTTCGACGCCTTGTCGAGATCGCTGGTCTTGGCGATCTTCTGGTTGTTGACCGCAAGGATGATGTCGCCCTTCTGGAAGCCGACGCTGGCCGCCGTGCCGCCACCTTCGAGATCGATCACCACGACGCCCTCGGTCTGGGAATCCAGATGCAGTTCGTCGGCGACCGCCGGCGAAATGTTGGCAACCTTGGCGCCCTGGAACGGCGAGCGCCCGGTGAGCATGATTTCCTCGCGGTTGGTGTCGGGCGCGGTCTCCAGCGCCACCGTCAGCTTGACGGTCTTGCCGGCGCGCTGCACGTCGATCTGCGCAGCTCCGCCCAACGGCCGCGTGGCGAAGCGGTAATCGAACGCGTTGGGATCGTCGATCGTCTGACCTTCGATCGCTATAATCAGGTCGGACGGTTTCAACCCTGCGCGCGCCGCCGGGCTGTTTGGCGCGACATTGGCGACCAATGCGCCGTTCGGTATTTTCAGCCCCAGCGTCTCGGCGATTTCAGGCGTCACCGCCTGCAGTTTTGCCCCGAGCCAGGGCCGCTTGACGGCCTTGCCGCCGCTCTTGGCGGAGGCCACCACGACCCGCACCATGTTGGTTGGAATCGCAAAGCCGATGCCCTGCGAACCACCCGAGCGCGAGAAGATCGCGGTGTTGATGCCGACGAGCTTGCCGGTCATATCGACCAGCGCCCCGCCGGAGTTGCCGGGATTGATCGCCGCATCGGTCTGAATGAAGAACTGGTAGTCGGTGATGCCGACCTTGGTGCGGGCCAGTGCCGAGACGATACCGTGGGTCACGGTCTGGCCGACGCCGAAGGGATTGCCGATCGCCAGCACCACGTCGCCCACCAGCAGTTCATCGGAATTGGCGAAGTCGAGCGTTGCGAACTTCTCCTTGGTGTCCTTGATGCGCAGCACGGCCAGATCGGTGCGGCTGTCCTTGAGCACGATCTCGGCCTCGAACTCGCGCTTGTCGGCGAGCGAAATCTTGACCTGGTCGGCGCCCTCGATGACGTGGTTGTTGGTGACGACGAGCCCGGAAGCATCGACCATCACGCCGGATCCAAGCGAACGCTGCATCTGTTCGGGCTGCTGCCCGGGCACGCCAAAGAAGCGGCGAAAAATCGGATCGTCGAGCAGCGGATTGCGCACCTGCACGGTCTTGCCGGCGTAGACGTTCACCACCGCGGGCTGCGCGCGCTGCACGATCGGCGCGTAGGACAGCCGGAGTTCGGCGCCGGAGGACGGCACGCGGCGGTCCTGCGCCAATGCCGGTGTTGCGACGACGGCGGAAGCCAGCACGAGGGCCAAAAAGCGGATCAAATTCATACGAAAATCCCGGAATTCGTCGTCACAAAGATGCAGCGCGCTAGCGAAAGAAGATAACGCGGTACACAAACGGCAGGCTACGCGGCGCGGTCAGGCTCCTCGACGCTGTCCGACGCAGGCGCGCAGGAAAGCCGGTCGCGATGGCTCTCGCCCCACGCCCGCAGCGTATCGATCACCGGACGCAGGCTCTCGCCAACATCAGACAGGGTGTACTCGACGCGCGGCGGCACCTCGGCATAGACCTTGCGGATCACGAGCCGGTCGTCTTCCAGCGCGCGAAGCTGCTTGGTCAGCATGCGCTGGGTAATACCTGGCATCCGCCGCCGCAACTCCCCAAAACGCTGGGTGCCGGCCTGCAAATGAAACAGGATAACCCCTTTCCACTTGCCGTCGATCAGATCGAGCGTAGCTTCGACCGCGCAGCCGGGACGATGGGCAAAATTCCGCCGTTTCATGCGCCGCTTTCCAATAGTATCCAAATGGGGACTAGTTCCCTCAATTTACAGTACTTGCCAAACTGATGCCAGCGCGACAGTTAGACGATCCACCATTCACGGAAGGCAGGAGATCAGGGCATGAAGGCCGTCGGCTACAGAAAATCGCTTCCCATCGAGGACGCGGATTCGCTGATCGATTTCGAGACCGCCAAGCCGGAGCCGAAGGGCCGCGACATCAGGGTCGCAGTCAAGGCGATCTCCGCCAACCCCGTCGACTACAAGGTTCGCAAGCGCGCTGCGCCGCCCGAGGGTGAAACCAAGATCCTCGGCTACGATGCGGCCGGCATCGTCGATGCCGTCGGCCCCGAGGTCACGCTTTTCAAGCCGGGCGACGAAGTGTTCTACGCCGGCTCGATCCTGCGCCAGGGCACCAACGCTGAATTTCACCTGGTCGACGAGCGCATCGTCGGCAACAAGCCGAAGTCGCTGTCGTTTGCGCAGGCCGCGGCACTGCCGCTGACGTCGATCACTGCGTGGGAATTGCTGTTCGACCGGCTCGGCGCCGTGCCGGGCAAGAGTGTCGATCCGCGCACGCTCTTGATCACCGGTGGCGCCGGCGGTGTCGGCTCGATCCTGATCCAGCTCGCGCGGCGTCTCACCGGGTTGACGGTGGTGGCGACGGCGACGCGGCCGGAGTCGCAGAAATGGTGCCTCGATCTCGGCGCGCATGCCGTGATCGATCATTCCAAACCGATGAAGGAGCAGATCGAGAAACTGAAATTGCCGCCGGTGGCGCTGGTCGCGAGCCTTACCTTTACCGACCAGCACTACAAGGCGATCGCGGATCTGATGGCGCCGCAGGGCAAGTTCGGCCTGATCGACGATCCCCCGGAATTCACCATGAGCGCGTTCAAGGGCAAGGCCATTTCAGTGCACTGGGAATCGATGTTCACGCGCTCCTCGTTCCAGACGCCGGACATGATTGCCCAGCGCAACCTGCTGAACGACGTCGCCGACCTTATCGACAAGGGCGTGCTGCGCACGACGCTCGACCAGACGTTTGGAACGATCAACGCGGCCAATCTGAAGCGCGCGCATGCGCTGCTGGAAAGCGGCAAATCGCGCGGCAAGATCGTGCTGGAGGGATGGTAGTTGGCCGCTCCCGAGCGGCGCATGAACGTTCGTTCATCAAAATTAAATCTGACGGCAAGGGCGTGCGGCAGATGCAACCCGAGCAACGAAATTCACTCGAAAGTGTTTAGCGAGCATACGTTTTTGCGAAATTGGAACTTCGCTCGAATGTAGAGTGGGCATCTGTCTTACGGAAAGGAGTACTCCATGAGGAAAGCACCTTTGGTTCTGGCTGCTGCGGCCGTTGTGGGCCTCACAGCGGTAGCGGCGCCGTCGACCGCGGAAGCGCATTGGCGCGGCGGCGGCTGGGGTGGCGGCGGGTTCTTTCCGGCGGTGGCCGGCGGACTCATCGCGGGCGCGGTAATCGGCGGAATTGCGTCGAACGCCTATGCCTATAGTAGTCCGGGCTACGGCTACTATGACGGCTACGGGTCCGGGTATTACGGCGGCGGATACGCGCCCGCGTATTATGGCGGCGGCTACTATGGCGGCGGTTACGCACCTGCGTACTATGGCGGCGGCTATTACGGAGCCCCTGTCGTTCGCTATCGTCGCGTCGTCCGCCCGTCCTACGCCTACTACGGCGGTCCACGCTATTACGGCGGTACACGTTACTATGGCGGCGCACGGTACTACGGTGGCCCGCGCGTTTACCGCGCCCACTATCGTCGCTGGTAAGCTTCGCTGAAGCTACTGTCCTACGAATCCAAAAACAAAAAAGCGGCGCCTGAGGCGCCGCTTTTCAGTATCGACTCCGAAAAATCTTACGCCGCTTCGGCGGCCTTTTCCTGCTCTGGACCGGAGTCCTGGCCCTTGGCATCGACGTCGCGGTCGACGAACTCGATCACGGCCATCGGCGCGTTGTCGCCGTAGCGGAAGCCGGCCTTGATGATGCGGGTATAGCCGCCCTGGCGGTCCTTGTAACGGGGCGCCAGCGTATCGAACAGCTTCTTGACCTGATCCTTGTCGCGCATCTCGGAGATCGCTTGACGAC
>JAESGW010000827.1_pt1 | contig 12962 bp, 14 predicted proteins | sample 9269791 | NCBI WGS metagenome assembly JAESGW01 (sample SAMN16773120, study PRJNA677053) | algae metagenome | isolation source: Aphanocapsa lilacina HA4352-LM1 and co-occurring heterotrophs from near cave... | place: USA: Maniniholo cave, near Haena, Kauai, HI | collected 2009-07-28 | reverse complement strand
CGCCGCCTGCGATCACCATGGCGATCCAGAGCGTTATCGCGGTCGCCGAACTGATCGTCATCCCGACCCGCCCCAGCCCGCACGATCTGCGCGCCGTGGGCGCCACGGTCGATCTGTGCGACCGTGCGGGCAAGCCGCTGATCTTCGTCGTCAACGGCGCCACGCCCAAGGCCAAGATCACCAGCGAGGCCGCCGTCGCGCTCTCGCAGCACGGCACCGTCGCACCGGTCACCCTGCACCACCGCACCGATTTCGCCGCGTCGATGATCGACGGCCGCACCGTGATGGAGGTCGATCCCAAGGGCCGCTCCTCACAGGAGGTCCAGGCCCTGTGGACCTATATTTCCGACCGGCTCGAGAAGAATTTCCGCCGCACCGTGTTCGCGCCGCCGGCGCCGAGCGCGAGCTTCGGCATGCAGCGTCCAGGCGCCGGGGGCTTCGGCCGCCGCGTGGCCGGCCAGTGAAGGGGATGGCCGCCATGGGCGAACCGAAACCGATGGCCTCGCTGTCGTCCAGCCTGCTCGCGCGCAAGGGCCATGCGAAGCCCGCGATGCGCCCGCAAGGCTTTGCCGGCTTCGGCATGATGGGCGGCAATGTGGAGGATCTTGGCTGGAACGATATGGGCCAGGAAGCCCAGGCGTTCGAGCCGGTCGCAGTCGAGATCGAACGGGAAGTGCCGCCACAGCCGCTACCGCCGGTGCTTCGCCAGCGCGAGAAGCTGGTCGAAGAACTGGTCGAGCCGGTGGCGGTCGAGCGCCGCGGCCCGCGCCGGGTCGCCGACGCGACGCTGGCCAAGGTCAGCCGCGATGCGAAGGCCAAGGCGGGCAAGTCCGCCTTCACGCTGCGGCTCGATCCCGATCGCCATCTGCGTCTGCGGCTTGCCTGCGCGGTGCAGCATTGTTCGGCACAGGCGCTCGTCACCGAGGCGCTCGACCGGTTGCTGGACAGCTATCCCGAGGTGGAAGCGCTCATCGGGCGGCTGCCCGCCATCGAAAGAAGCTGAGGACTCAAGGCCATGAAGCGCATGTCGATCAAGATTGCAGCCTCCGTCTTCGCGCTTGGCGTCGCCACCATCGGATGTACGCCGGAGGGCGTCGGCATCGAATCGGCGAGCAGCATGACCGAGGCACGCGCCGCCAAGGCAGCGGCCAAGGCGGCCGACCGGGCTGAGAAGGCTCTTGCCAAGGGGCAGGCGGAAAAGGCCGTTGCCGAAGCCGAGACCGCCGTTGCCGCGCGTCCCGACCATGCCGCCTATCGGGCGCTGCTGGGCCGCGCCTATCTGACGGCGGGACGTTTCGCTTCGGCCGAGGCCGCGCTGCGCGACACGCTTACGCTGGATGCCGCAGACGGCCGCACCGCGCTGAGCCTTGCTCTGGCCGAGACCGCGCAGGGCGATTGGGCTGGTGCGCGCGAGACGCTGAAGGCGCACCAGGCCATCATCGCGCCGACCGATCGCGGGCTGGCCTTCGCGCTGGCGGGCGATCCCGTGCTGGCGGTGGATATCCTGACCAATGCGGCGCGTGCGCCCGATGCCGATGCCAAGACCCGTCAGAATCTGGCGCTGTCGCTGGCGCTCGCCGGCCGCTGGAACGAGGCCAAGATCGTCGCGTCGCAGGACGTGGCCCCGCAGGATGTCGACAAGCGCATCATGCAATGGGCCAGCTTCTCGCAGCCCAAGGACGCCGCCGATCAGGTCGCGTCGCTGCTGGGCGTGACGCCCGCTTATGATCCGGGCCAGCCGACCCGCCTCGCCCTTGTACAGAGCGCACCGGTGGCGCTGGCAGCGGTCGAGCCTGTCGTCGCTGCGCCGGTCGTGGCCCAGCCGGTCGCCGAAGAGGCGGTCATGGCTGAAACATTCGTGGATGCGCCTGTCGCCGCCGAGCCCGTTGTCGAGGTCGCCGCCGTTGAGGCTGCCCCTGAAACGGTGGCCGCGGTCGAGGCCGCCCAGCCGATCGTCGAACAGGCGGTCGCGATGGCCGATGCAGCCGGGATCGTCTTCCTGCCGCGCGCCGAGGTGGTGCAGGCGGTTCCCGCCTTCACCGCCGTGCCGGTGATCCGCGCCGGGCGCTTGCCGATGCGCGCCGCCGCTGCGAAGGCATATGTGCCCGCGCAGAATGGCGGGCGCTACGTGGTGCAGATTGGCGCCTATGACAGCGCCGGCGTCGCCGAGGACGGTTGGAACCGGATGGTCCGCCGCCACAAGCTGCTGGCGGGCTATATGCCATCGTCCATGATCATCGCTGGTGGTGAGGATGCCGGTCTGGTGCGCGTTTCGGTCGCCGGTTTCGCCAGCGAGCGCGATGCGCTGAAGATCTGCGGCAAGCTCAAGGCGAGCGGCGGCAGCTGCTTCGTCCGGATGGCCGCCGCCGATTCGCCGGTGCGCTGGGCGAGCGTCCAGCGCCGTCTCGCCAGCCGCTAGACGATCGGCCGACCGCCGCAGATCAGTTGCAAGACCTTGCCCTGCGTCGGCAGCCCGTCGAACGGCGTGTTGCCCGCGCGGGCCTGCATGCGTTCGGCGTCGATCCGCCAGGGCGCGCCTTCGTCGATGACGATCAGATCTGCGGGCATGCCGGGTTCGAGCGTTCCCGCCTGAAGCTTCAGCATCTTCGCCGGATTGGCCGCTATCAGCGCGAACAGGCGGTCGATCGGGATCACGTCATCGCGGACGAGGCCCAATGCCAGCGCCAGCAGCGTTTCCGCGCCCGATGCGCCCGCCTCGGCCTCGGCAAAAGGCAGGCGCTTGTCCTCGGGGCCCTTGGGATCGTGGCCTGAGCAGATCAGATCGATGGTGCCATCGGCCACGGCCCGCAGACAGGCCTGACGATCGGCCTCGCTGCGCAGTGACGGGGACAGCTTGGCGAAGGTGCGGAAATCCTCGAGCGCGATGTCCGACAGCAGCAGATGCGCCGGCGTGATGCCGCAGGTCACATGCGCGCCACGCTTCTTCGCATCGCGGACGATGTCGAGCGCGGCGGCCGTCGTCACCTGGCGGAAATGGATGCGCGCGCCGGTGACATCGGCAAGCGCCAGATCGCGCATCACCGCCATCGCCTCTGCGGCTGCGGGCGCGGATGAGAGGCCGAGGCGGCTGGCGGTGGCGCCGTCTGTAGCGACGGCATCGCCGACCAGCCCGGCATCTTCGGCGTGGCTGACAACGGGCATATCCAGTGCGGCGGCATAGGCCATCACGCGGCGCATCAGGCCGGAATCGGCGATCCAGCCGCGCCCGGTCGAGACCGCGACGGCGCCTCGACCCCTGGCGGCCGCCATTTCGAACAGATCGTTGCCGACGACCGCGGGCACGATGCGATGGAGCGACAGCGCATCGTCATCGCGCTCGCCCGATACGCCGGGCATGGTCGCCGCGCGGGTGATGCCGCCCGAACGGAACGCGGCACGATCGACCGCGAACACGCCGAGATCGACGATCCCGGGGGCAAGCGTCGCGCCCGCCAGATCGGTGGTGGCCGCGTCGGCAGGAGCCGTGACGGCGCCTATCTCTGCAATCTTGCCGTCGTGCACCAGCAGATTGCCCTGCGATACGCCGCGCGCCGGGCAGACCAGCCGCGCATTGGTGAACAGCCGCACGCTCATGCCCAGCCCTCCACGCCGCGCGCGCGGCGGGTGAGCACGTCGAGGCATGCCATGCGCACCGCGACGCCCATCTCGACCTGTTCGGTGATGGCGGAGCGAGTGGGGTGATCGGCGACCTCGCTGGTGATCTCCACCCCGCGGTTCATCGGGCCGGGGTGCATCACCAGCGCATCGGGCGCGGCGCGCTTCAGCCGATCGGCGGTGAGACCGTAGAGCGCGTGATATTCGCGGGTCGAGGGGATGAAGCCGCCTGCCATGCGCTCGTTCTGCAGGCGAAGCATCATCACCACGTCCGCACCCTCCAGCCCCTTGTCGAAGTCGGTGAAGGGGGTGACGCCCAACTCCCCGATCGCCGGCGGCATGAGGGTAGGCGGGGCAATCACGCGCACCTGCGCGGCGAGGCTGGTGAGTGCGAGGATGTTCGACCGCGCGACGCGGCTGTGCAGGATATCCCCGCAGATCGCGACGATCTGCCCCGCGACCGATCCGCGGCGGCGGCGGATGGTCAGCGCGTCGAGCAGCGCCTGGGTCGGGTGCTCGTGCCGCCCGTCGCCCGCGTTCAAGACCGGGCAATCGACCTTGTCGGCGATCAGGCCGACGGCACCGCTCGCGCCGTGGCGGATGACGATGACGTCGGCGCGCATCGCGTTGAGCGTCACCGCGGTGTCGATCAGCGTCTCGCCCTTTTTGAGGGATGAGGTAGCGGCCGCCATGTTGACGACATCTGCCCCAAGCCGCTTGCCGGCGATCTCGAACGACAGTAGCGTGCGGGTGCTGTTCTCGAAAAAGGCGTTGATCTGGGTGAGGCCTTCGAGGCGGCTGTCATGCTTCGATGCGGCGCGGTTCATGTCGATCCACTGCTCGGCCTCGTCGAGCAGGAACATGATCTCGTGGGGCTGAAGACCGGCGATGCCGAGGAGGTGCCGATGCGGAAAAACGGCGCCGCCCTTGATCTGGGAGCCGGGGCGGTGGTCGATCTCGTTCATCGAAGAGGCCGGTTAGCGCCGGAGTGCGGCGGGAGCAAGCGGCTTGCGCGACCCGGCCAGCGAGGGGCGGCTGCAGCAGTGCAATGGGAAGGACGGACGGTGACGAACTTCAAGTCAGCATGCGATCCAGAATGCGGTCCTTCACGACGAACTGATGCCAGGCCGCGGCGGATAAATGCAGCCCTATCAGACCGACTAGAGCCCACGAAAAATACTGGTGCGCATAGGATGTCCATATTCGCAGCGTATCGTCTTCGGGCGGTGTGAAGAGCATGGGAACGGTGAAGAGGCCGAACACGTCCATCGGCGCATCGATCCGCACATAGGGGCTCATATGAGCCCATACGACATAGCCCGTGACCGGCATGGCCAGCAGCAGCCCGTAAAACGTCCAATGCACCCCGTCGGCCACGCGTCGGCGCCAACCGGGTTCCGACGGCAGGGGTTCGGGGGCGGGGTTGGCGATGCGCCAGGCCAGCCGCATCAGTACGAGCGCAAGCATGAGGATCCCGAGCTGATAGTGGATGAACAGGACCGCGGTGCTGCCCGCCGGATCATCATCCTGAAGGTAAGCCTGCCGCCAGCCCAGTATCAGCTGAGCCGCCACTAGCACGGCAAGCACCCAGTGAAAGATGCGGGCGACCGCCCCCCAGCGATGCGGCGTATTGCCCAGTTTCATTGCATCTCGACCCTAAGCTGGCTATTTTTTAGTTCGAAACTGAGGAGTTTCAACCATGATCGAGCTTGACCGGCGTTCAGTCATATCTGGCTTCACTCTGTTGGGAGGCATGGGAATCGTCACGGCTTGCCGGGCGGCAACGGTTGCCGGATCGAGCGTCAACCAGGTTCGGCCTGATCTCTATGCCTGCGAGGGATGCGAGGCGGTGGCCGAGCGAGATGCCGGCAGCCTGCCATCGACGCTGCGCCTCGCCTCGCTCGACGAACCCGGAGAGCGAATGCTGCTGAGCGGCCGCGTGATGAGCACCGATGGCAGCAGGCCGGTTGGGGGTGTCGTTATCTACGCGCACCACACCAATGCCCAAGGCCATTATGCCAACGGCACGCCGGAAACCGAGTGGAGCCGCCGTCACGGTCGCCTGAGGGGCTGGGTCCGCACCGACGCCGAAGGACGCTATGCCTTCGACACGATCAAGCCCGCGCCTTATCCTGACAATACCGAGCCCGCGCACGTCCATCTGTTCATCAAGGAAGTGGACCATCCGCCCTATTATCTCGACGACGTTGTGTTCGAGGGCGAGATCGGCGTTACGCCAGCTTACCGGGCCAGGCAGGGCCTTCGCGGCGGCGACGGGGTCATCCGGTTGTCGCGTGATCCGGACGGACGTTGGCTTGCTAGGAGGGACATCCGGCTGGAGCGTCATTCGATTTAACGGGGAAGTCTTGCGTCCGGTTTACCCCATCGTCAGCGCGTCGATCGCGCCCTGGAGGATATGCGCCGCCGCCAGCGCGTCCACCCGTTCCGCGCGTTTGCCGCGGCTTAAATCCTCAGCGATCATCTGACGTTCGACCGCCTGGGTGGACCAGCGTTCGTCCCATAGCAGGATCGGCAGGTCGAGATCGGTGATGTTGTGGGCGAAGGCCTTGGTCGACTGCACGCGGGGGCCGGCGGTGCCGTCGAGGTTGAGCGGCAGGCCGAGGACGATGCCCTTTACCTGCTGCTTGGCGATCATGTCGGCGAGGGCGGCCTTGTCCTTGGCAAATTTGCCGCGCGCGATGGTGCCTGCCGGGCTGGCGAAGCTCCAGCCCGCGTCACACAGCGCGGTGCCGATCGTCTTGGTGCCGAGATCGAGGCCGATCAGGCGGCCGCCTTGCGGGAGTTCTGCGCGGAAAGCGGCGGCTTCGGTCGTGACCATGCGCTGCTCTTGCCTGCGCCCTTGAACGCGTCAAGCCGGCGGGCGGCATCGGCGCGGACATTGGCCCAGAACAGGCTGTAGTCGTAGACGTGGTAGTTGTTGCCGGGCAGCACATAGGCGCCCATTTCGGGCGGATCGCCGATCAGCAGAAAGCCGCGATCGGCACAGCGCGCAGGGACGGCGGCGGGGGTCAGCGTGCCGTTGGTCAGATCGGCCGAGGGGACCAGCGTGCCGAGATTGGCGGTGGCCGGCGCGTCGCCGGGCATGCCGAGCAGCGGATTGGTGCAGACTACGGCCGTGTCCTTGCGCGGCTTTCCGTCGAATCCGGTGCTGGCGTCGAACGTGTCGAGGATCAGCGTGGGATCGGCAGGCTCGGCGAAGCTCTGCCAGGAGAGGAGGCAGCCCGCCTGATCGGGCGCGGTGCATTCGGGCAGGCCCAATGCCGCGAGATCGGTGGTGCGCGAGACCGGCCAGCCGACGACATAGGCGGCGACGATGCGCTTGGCGACGGGCTTGCCCGCGATCTTCTCACGCAGCAGCCGGGTCAGGTGAAGCGCGCCCTGGCTGTGGCCGGCGAGGATGATCGGACGTGTGTCGCCCGCCTCCACCAGAAATTCGTCGAATGCGGCGGAGACGTCGCCATAGGCGAGGTCCAGCGCCTGCTGCGCCTCCTTCTGGCCGGTGAGGAACGCGCCGAAGGTCGCCTGGCGATAGCGCGGCGCCCAGATGTCGCCTACGGCGTTGAACGCGCTCGCCTGGCCGCGGAGGAACAGCGCGGCGCGGTCGTTCGCCTCCTGGTTGTCGAGCGGCGCGTTCCAGCTGGTGCGTTCGAGATAGGAGGTCGGGTGGATGAAGAAGATCGCCGCATCGCCCTTCTGGGCGGGCGGCTCGACGCCGGGCGGCAGGTAGAGCGCGGGGTTGCCGGGCAGATCGGGCCGGGCGATCCATGCGTCGGGATCGGCATAGGCGCTCATCGGGCGGGCGGGCGCCGGCTGGAACTGCGCGGTCGGCACCAGCGCCGCGCGCATCAGCTGCGGACCGAACATCCGGTAAGCGAACAGGCCGATCAGCGCGAGCACGATGAGGACTGCGACGACATAGAGGAACTTCCGGGCCAAGTCTCGATCTCCGTTGTGCAGTGCAGCATGAATCGGCTTGGGCGCAATGTCGTTGGTTGAAGCCGCGGGTGCAACCCGTGCACGCGCGGGCGGCTTGATGAGGGGGCAAGCGGGTGCTAGCCGCGCAGCCATGTCCGTAGATACCGCAACCGTCCGCAAGATCGCGAGCCTGGCGCGCATTCGCATCGACGATGCCCAGGCAGAGGCGCTGGTGCCCGAACTCAACAATATCCTCGGCTGGATCGAGCAGCTGGGCGAGGTCGACGTGTCCGGCGTCGAGCCGATGACCGCGGTGATCCCCAACCATCTGCGCCTGCGCGAGGACGTCGTCACCGACGGCAATGTCCGCGACAAGGTGCTGGCCAACGCGCCCCAGGCGGAACACGGCTTCTTCACCGTGCCCAAGGTGATCGAATAATGAGCGAACTGACCGATCTGGGCATCGCCGCGATCCGCGACGGCGTACGCGCCGGCGATTTCACCGCGCGTGAGGTGGCCGAGGGATTCATTGCCGCGGTTGCGACGGCCAAGCCGTTGAACGCGTTTCTGGTCGAGACGCCCGATCATGCGCTCGCCGCCGCCGATGCCGCGGACAAGGCACGCGCGGAGGGTACGCCGATGGGCAGCATGGCGGGCGTGCCGATCGGCATGAAGGACCTGTTCTGCACCGAGGGCGTTGCGACCACCGCCGCCTCGGGCATCCTCGACGGGTTCGTGCCGCAGTATGAATCGACCGTCTCGGCCAATCTGTGGCGTGCGGGGGCGGGGATGCTGGGCAAGCTCAACATGGACCAGTTCGCCATGGGATCGTCCAACGAGACCAGCGCGTTCGGCAACGTCATCTCGCCGTGGCGGCGCAAGGGAGCTGACGGTTTTGGGGGTAACGCGCCGCTGGCGCCGGGCGGATCGTCGGGCGGCAGCTCGGCGGCAGTGTCCGCGCGGCTGTGCCCGGGCGCGACCGGCACCGATACCGGCGGCTCGATCCGTCAGCCCGCGGCGTTCGTCGGGATTTCGGGGATCAAGCCGACCTATGGCCGCTGCTCGCGCTGGGGGACGGTGGCGTTCGCCTCGTCGCTCGACCAGGCCGGGCCGATGGCGCGCGATGTGCGCGACTGCGCGATCATGCTGGGCGCGATGGCCGGGTTCGACCCCAGGGACGCGACCTCGCTCGATCTGCCCGTGCCCGATTGGGAAGCGGGATTATCTGGCGATCTCAAGGGCAAACGGATCGGTATTCCCAAGGAATATCGTGTCGACAATATGCCGGGCGAGATCGACGCGCTCTGGCAGCAAGGCATCGCCTGGCTGAAGGATGCCGGCGCGGAGATCGTCGAGGTATCGCTGCCGCACACCAAATATGCGCTGCCGGCCTATTACATCATCGCCCCGGCGGAGGCGTCCTCCAACCTCGCCCGCTATGACGGGGTGCGCTACGGCCTGCGCGATCTGCCCGACGGCGCGGGGCTGCAGGACATGTATGCGGCGACGCGGGCGGCGGGCTTTGGCGCGGAGGTGCAGCGGCGCATCATGATCGGCACCTATGTGCTGTCGGCCGGCTTCTACGACGCCTATTTCACCCAGGCGCAGAAGGTGCGCACGCTGATCGCGCGCGATTTCGATGATGCGTGGAAGACCTGCGACCTGCTGCTGACGCCCACCGCACCGAGCGCGGCGTTCGCGCTGGGAGAGAAATCGGCCGATCCGCTGGCGATGTATCTCAACGACGTCTTCACCGTGCCGTCGAGCCTCGCCGGGTTGCCCGCGATGTCGGTGCCCGGTGGGTTGGACGCGGACGGGTTGCCGCTGGGCCTGCAGATTATCGGTCCGGCACTCGACGAACAGGGCGTGCTCAACGCGGGACTGGCGATCGAGGAACGTGCCAGCTTCACCGCACGTCCCGGAAAATGGTGGTAAAATGAGCGACTATCGCATCCAGGGCGAAACCGGCGAGTGGGAGGTCGTGATCGGCCTCGAGGTCCATGCGCAGGTGACGTCGAAGGCCAAGCTGTTTTCCGGCGCAGCGACCGATTTCGGGGCGGAGCCCAACACGCAGGTGTCGCTGGTCGATGCGGCGATGCCGGGGATGTTGCCGGTGCCCAACAAGGAATGCGTCCGGCAGGCGGTGCGGACGGGCATGGCGATCGATGCGCAGATCAACAGATGGTCGCGGTTCGATCGGAAGAATTATTTCTACGCCGATCTGCCGCAGGGTTATCAGATTTCGCAGCTCTATCACCCGATCGTGGGCGAGGGCGCGATCGCGATCAGTCTCGACGAGAAGAATCCTGACGCGCAGACCAAGACCATCGGCGTCGAGCGCATCCATATCGAGCAGGACGCGGGGAAGCTGATGCACGATCAGCACCCGACGCGCAGCTATGTCGATCTCAACCGGTCGGGCGTGGCACTGATGGAGATCGTCAGCAAGCCGGACATGCGTTCGCCTGCCGAAGCAGGCGCTTATGTCAGGAAGCTCAGATCTATCCTGCGTTATGTCGGCTCGTGCGACGGCAACATGGAAGAGGGATCGATGCGCGCCGACGTCAATGTCAGCGTGCGCAGGGTGGGTGGGCCTGGCGAACCAGAAGCCGAGCTGGGCACGCGGACCGAGACCAAGAATGTGAACTCGGTGCGTTTCGTCATGGCGACGATCGAGCATGAGGCGCGGCGCCAGATCGAAGTGCTGGAGGAGGGCGGCACGATCGTCCAGGAAACCCGGCTCTACGATCCCGACAAGAACGAGACGCGATCGATGCGCTCCAAGGAGGATGCGCACGATTACCGCTATTTCCCCGATCCCGATCTGCTGCCGCTCGAGCTGGACGATGCGTTTCTGGAGGAATGCCGTCAGTCGCTGCCCGAACTGCCCGACGCCAAGCGCAGGCGGTACGAAACGGCACTGGGCCTGAGCGCCTACAACGCTGCGGTGCTGACGGCCGAGGCGGAAACCGCGCACTGGTTCGAGGCGCTGCTGGCCGCGACGGGTTCCGACACGATGGCCAAGCCAGCCGCCAACTGGCTGCTTTCGGACCTGTTCGGCGCGCTCAACCGGCTCGGCAAGGGTCTGGATGAAAGTCCCGTATCGCCGGCACAGGGCGCCGAACTGCTCGCGCTGGTGGCCGATGGCACGTTGTCGGGCACGCTCGCCAAGCAGGTGTTCGAAATCATGCTCGAAACCGGCGACGATGCCGGCAGGATAGTCGAGGAACGCGGGCTCAAGCAGACCAGCGACACCGGCGCGATCGAGGCGGAGATCGCCAAGGTGCTGGAGGCCAATCCCGACAAGCTCGCCGAATATCGCGGCGGCAAGGACAAGCTGTTCGGCTTCTTCGTCGGCCAGACGATGAAGGCGATGGCCGGCAAGGCCAACCCGGCGGTGGTCAACGATCTGCTCAAAAAGGCGCTTGACTGATTTCGTGATTTAGGAAATCGTCCTCGGGCGCGATTTTCGCCGGGGGATACTTTGAAAATCAAGAGATTAGCCGCTTTTGCGGCCTTTATAGCAGTGCTCGGCGCACCTGGCGTATTTCCGTCTCCCGTTATCGGCAAGGAGGCCAATCAGGCTGATTCTGCGGTCGAGAACGATGATCCTGCCAAGTTTTTCCTCTTTCACATGGCGGGAATCACTCCGGATATAGCCCGCGCCGATCTGACCTACTGCATCGACCAGACCAAGGACATATTATCGCAGCGGGATCGCATGGGCAGCGGCGGCGGATTGTTAGGATCTCTCATCAACGGCCATATGGCCAATATAGATTCGCGGCGTATGCGCAACGCATCGATGCGCAAGTGCATGAATTTACATGGCTATAATCGCTACAAGGTGCCGCAGCTGGAGTGGAAGGCGATGGTCAACGACGGTGATATCGTCCTGAGCAAGCAGGGCGGCGTAGATCCGGATGTGATTGATCGCATGGCTGCCTTCGCGGCCGGTACCCTTCCCGCAGGTGAAAGGCTTGATCCGTGAAAAGAAAGACAAGCAAATTGCGCGCGATCGCGCATTGTCTCGCGATCGCCGGCGCCCTGGTTGTGGGAAGCTTGGCGATACCGATTGGAACGGTCAGTGCCCACAAGAGTCTTAAGCTCAAAGAGCTCAAGCTCGACCCGACGAAGGGCTATATTCTGGTACGAGTTGGTCCCTCCGCGGGGAAAGGCGACGCGCCGATAGTGGTGTTCGCGAGGATGGATCCACGAACTGGAACGATCTTCGGTGAGGGGAAGCTGAACGCGTTGAGCAGCAAGGAGTATAACGCGTCGAGCGCTGGAGGAGGAAACTTCGTTGCTACGGATGGCAAGACCAGCGCCTATGTGGTTCCGGTCAATCCGGGAAAGTGGGTCATAGCGGGCGCTGGCGCGAGCATATTCTCGCTCGGCACCTACGGTTTCGAGGTGAAGGCCGGAGAAGTCGTGGACATCGGAACCGTGCTGACAGGGCGCGAAGATGGCAAGTCGCCGATTCCTGAAATCGCCGCCGCCAAGCTCTCTCCCGACCTGGTGAGTTTTGGAACATTGATGAACATCGTCATGACCGACGCGTTGCTTCTCAAGCCGCCGGTTGATGGCGCAGTCCCACCCGCACCGATCGCATCATGGCCAGTACGCCCAGCGGTTTTGGAAGCGGATGTTCGCTTCGACAATGTCTATCAAGGCTTGATCAATCGCGTACTCGGGTTGCCGCCTATGGAGCATCAGCAAAAATCAGGCGCCACCGTATCGGTAGTTGGTTCAGACGCTAGGGGTGGCTCAACGCCGGCTACGCCGGCCGCGGAAGTACGGTCCGACACCGGCTTATGATCGCCAACTAAGGTGCTGCGCCTTCTTCACTCACCAGGCGGCGGCGTTTCGATCGGTCCCTGATCGGGCGCGGGATCGTCGATCGGGGCGGGGTTGTCCTGATCCGGGGTCGGCGGGATGATCTCGTCGGGCGTGCTGCCGGGGGACATCGGATCGCCGCCGGGATTGTTGGGTACGCTGGCCATGGTAACTCTCCTTTGGTATTCCTCAACGCCCGAACACCGATGGGGTGCCACCGCTCGCTTGCCCTTCGCTTGCGCCCTGCTATAGACCGCCGCCGACCGGCGGTGTCCAAGCGGGCGTGGCGGAACTGGTAGACGCGCCAGATTTAGGTTCTGGTATCGCAAGATGTGGGGGTTCGAGTCCCTTCGCCCGCACCAGTTTTCCGTGACGGAAGGCTGGGATACCCTAGATTTTTCGTGAAAAAGGCATCGAACGAGCAATGCAGACTGTCGAGACGTTGAACGAGGGGCTGAAGCGCGCCTACACGCTCACCATCACCGCGAAGGAGATCGACGGCAAGGTCGATGCCGAGCTGAAGAAGGTCGCGCCGCAGGTGCGCATGCCCGGCTTCCGCCCCGGCAAGGTGCCCG
>JAESGW010000826.1_pt1 | contig 12970 bp, 10 predicted proteins | sample 9269791 | NCBI WGS metagenome assembly JAESGW01 (sample SAMN16773120, study PRJNA677053) | algae metagenome | isolation source: Aphanocapsa lilacina HA4352-LM1 and co-occurring heterotrophs from near cave... | place: USA: Maniniholo cave, near Haena, Kauai, HI | collected 2009-07-28 | reverse complement strand
GAGTCGGCCAAACCACCCGCGCGTGCGGCGCCGGTCGGCGAGAATCGTGCGGTGACCCAGACCCCCGCCGTCGCCGTACGCGGCCTGCACGTCCGCTTCGGCGACGTCGAGGCCGTCGCCGGGGTCGACCTGACCGCCGAGGCCGGGCAGGCGACGGCCCTGCTCGGGCGCAACGGCGCCGGCAAGTCGACCACGATGAAGGTCCTCGCCGGCGTGGTGCCGCCGACCGCCGGCGAGGTGACGGTCGCCGGTCACGACGCGGCGACCGACGCCCTCGGCGTCAAGCGGTCGGTGGGCTACTGCCCCGACGTCGGCGGCCTCGTGCCGCGGGCCACGCCCTGGGAGCACCTCCAGCTCAGCGCGCGCCTGCGCCGGATGCCCGACTGGGAGGAGCGCGGCCGCGACCTGCTCGAGCGCTTCGAGCTCGGTGACGTCGCCCACCGCGTGGTCGGCGGCTTCAGCCACGGCATGAGCCGTCGCCTCAGCGTCGTGCTGGCGGCCCTGCACGAGCCCGCGGTCCTGCTGCTCGACGAGCCGTTCGACGGGGTCGACCCCCTCGGCGTGGACGCGACGCTCGAGGTCGTCGCCGACGCCCGCGCCCGCGGGGCCTGCGTCCTGCTGTCCACGCACCTGCGCGACCTCGCCCTCGAGGCCTGCGGCGAGGCCGTCGTGCTGCGCGGCGGCAACCGCGTCGCCGCGATGCGGGCGGGCGAGCTCACCGGCGAGGCCTACCGTGCGCTCCTCGACTGAGGCCTGGCTCGGCGCTGCGCGCGACACCGGCCACCTCGTCGCCTTCCGCGCCCGCACCGTACGCCGTCGTCGGGCCAGTGCGTTCGGCCTCGCCGTGGTGCTCGTGCTCACGCTCACCTTCGCCGTCGCGCCCAACGGCCTCGACCTCGAGGCCCTCGCCTCGCCGGCCGTCGAGCGCGCGCTGGCCTCGGTCCGGGGGAACCTCGGCGCGGCGTTCGCCGGGTTCCTGCTGCTCGCGATCAGCTCGGCCATGGGCAGCGGTGGCGGCCGCGAGCTGCTGTCGCGCAGCGAGGCCGCCGTGCACCCGATCAGCCCGCTCACCGAGCACCTCGGCGCGCTCCTCCTCGCCCCGGTCAACCTGGCGTGGCTCGTGCAGGTCTGGGGGCTGCTCGCGGTCACCGCGCTCGTCGCGCCGTCCGGGGGCCTCGCCGGCGCGCAGGTCGTCGTGCTCGCGTGGGTCCTCGCGGCGACCGCGCTCGGGCAGGCGGCCGGCTGGGCCGTCGAGGGCGTACGCCGCTCGCCCCACGGCGTCCTCGTCGTCCGGTCGGTGGGCGGCGCCGTCGCGGTGGTGCTGGCCGCCCTCCACCTCGCCGGGCTGCTCGGTCCGCTCGTCCGGTCACTGCCGACGACGTGGATCGCGGAGACCGCGCAGACCCCGGACTGGCCCCTCGTCGTGGTCGTGCTGCTCGCACTGACCGTCGTGGCCGTCGTGGCCGGGGCACGGCCCGCCGCCTGGGCGCTGGGACTCCCGCCGCGCGAGGAGCTGCGGGTGCAGTCGGGCGTGCACGAGGCACGGCACGCCCCCGAGCCGCGCTGGGGCTCACCCGACCGGGCGCTGCTGCGCCGCCTCGACCGCGACTCGGTGTGGCGCTCGGTCGGCATGCGTCGCGGCCTGATGGTGCTCGGCCTCGGGCCCGGGCTGGTCGCGCTGGTCGCGGGGCTCGAGTGGAGCTCGGTGATGGTGCTGCCGGGCCTCACCGCGAGCGGCGCCGCGCTGCTCTTCGGCGTCAACGCCTGGTGCCTGGACGGCAAGGGCATGGTCTGGCGCGAGACCCTGCCGGTGCGCGCGGTTGACGTGTTCGACGTCCGCACGCTCGTCGTCGCCGAGTGCATGGCGGTCGTCTCCGGCATCACGGTCGTCCTCGCGCTGCTGCGCAACGGGCTGCCGCCGCTCGTCGTCGGGGTCGCGGTCGCGTCGTGCTGGCTCGTGGTCGTCGCGCAGGTCCTGGCGATCGTGATGACCTGGTCGGTGCGCTCGCCCTACGGCGTCGACCTGTCCTCCCCGCGGGCCACGCCCGCGCCGCACGCGGCGATGGCGGGCTACGCCGGACGGCTCTCGCTCGTCACCACCCTGACCGCGCTCCTCTTCACCGGCCTGTCCGCCGTGCCGTGGGCATGGGTCCCGGCCGTCGCCGCGCTGCCGTTCCTGGCCTGGTCGACGCGTCGGCTCGTACGCGCGCGTCGCCGCTGGTTGGTGGGGGACGAGCGGGCGCGGGTCGTGCTGACGGTCGCCGCCGTCTGACGTCGGCGGGTCCGGGGGCCCGCGACCTGAACTTGTCGGGCCGTGCTCGGGCCGACGTCTTCAGGAATCCCCGGCCAGCCGGGGATCGCCGAACTTGTCAGGCCGTGCAACGGCCGACAACCTCCAGAAGCGCCTCAGCGGGTGACCTCCACGCGGGCGGACCGGGCGCGCCCGTCGAGCGCGCGGACCGCGAGGCGCCGCAGGTCGGCGAGGGAGCGTACGGCCACCCGCTCGGCCCGGCGGCGCGCGGCGGGCGCCTGCACGGCGGACCGCAGCAGCGCGGCCTCGGCCTCGAACCAGGCGGCGACCTCGGCGAGGGCGGGTTCCGGCAGGCGTGCGGGCGCGTCGACCTGGACCACGACCTGGAAGGCGGCCGTCGCGGTGCGGCAGGTGGCGCACGCATCGCCGACCGCCAGCGCCCGGTTGGTCGGGCGCGCGCGGGTACCGGGCCCGATGACGACCACCTGGACCGCGAGCGCCGTCGCGGTGCAGTCCCAGCAGTCCTGCGTCCAGGCCGACGCCACGTTGTCGAACCGCGCCGAGGCCGGACCGGGCACGACCACCACCTGCAGCACGGCGCTCTCGCCGAGGCAGCCGTGGCAGGTGGTGGTCGTCGTCGCCATCGTGTCCGCCTTGAGGGCGGCGTCGCGGACCACGACCTCCGTGACGACGACGTCTCGGTCCTCGCGCCGCTGGTCGCTGGGCTGGGCGCTGGCGACGACGTCGAGGTCACGCCGCTCGGCTCCCGACCCGCCCGACCTGCCCGAGCCGGGACCGCCCGGCCTCGCGTCCGCCGCCCCGGAGAGACCGGCCAGCAGCAGCACCGCCACGAGGACGTGGACGGCCCCCGCGCGCGCGGTCACGGCGTGCCCGCGACGGAGAAGTTGTCGGCCACCGCGGCCGCGATGTCGACCAGTGCGTCCCGGGTGCGACGGTTCAGCGACGACATGTCGGTCAGCGCGCCGGGCTCGAGGGCGTCGTCCCACGGCACGGTCACCACGCGGGCGCACCGCTTCTCGAAGTGGCGGCGCATGGGCGCGGGCGGCTCGCTGCCGCGACGCTCGGCGTTGACCACGACCACGGTGCGCGTGACGAGGTCCTCGAAGCCGTGCTGGTCCATCCAGTCCAGGGTCAGCGCTCCGGCGCGCCCTCCGTCGAGGCCGGCCCGTACGACGAGCACGACCTGGTCGGCCTCGGTGAGCAGCCCCTGGTTGGCGCTGTCGAGGATGCCGGTGCCGGTGTCGAGCAGGATCACGTTGTAGAAGCGGTCGAGCAGCCCGATCAGGCGGTGGTAGTCGTCGCGGGCCAGCGCCATCCCGATGCGCGGGTCGTCGTCGGAGGCGAGCACCTCGAGCCGCGACTCGACCGCCTGCGAGGTGTAGCGGCGCAGCGCGGCGTACGTCTGGATGCCGTCGAGGTCGCGGAGCACGTCGGTGACGGTGCGGTCGTGCGGCGGTGCGACCCGGTGGGCGAGGTTGCCCGCGTCGGGGTTGGCGTCGACGGCGATCACCCGGTCGCCGCGCAGCAGCGCGAAGGTGCTGCCGAGCGCGAGGGTGATCGTGGTCTTGCCGACCCCGCCCTTGCGACTCATCACCACCACCCGGCGCGAGCTCTCGACGGGCGTGCGCAGCCGCCGCTCGAGCTCGCGCAACCGCTGCTCCGGCAGGCTCGGCCCCGGGTTGAGCAGGTGCCCGCTCCCGCGGTAGACCGCGCTGCGCCAGCCCTGCGTCGGCACCGGCGCGGGCGGCGCGTACATCACGGCGTCGGTGAAGTCGGCCGCCGAGACGACCGGGGGCGGGCCGGGGTCGAGGGCGGCCGGAGCCGTCGCGTTCTCGTACGGCACCCGCGCGCGGGCCGCCGCCCGGGCCGAGATCCGGGCCCGCGCGAGCAGGACGAGGGTGGTGCCGAGCCGCCAGAACGCCAGCACGGCGCCGAGGATCGGGAGCAGCAGCAGGGCGATCGACACCACGGCCAGGGCCATGGCCGGCCAGTCGCGCCGCTCCCACGCGACGTCGAAGACGAGCTGCTGCAGGCGTACGCCCTCGCGCCCGCGCTCGACGAACTCCGGCAGGTACCAGATCGCCCAGCCCATCGCGGCGACCAGCAGCGGCACCACCACCAGGACCCAGCCGGTCACGAAGCGCCGCGTGCGCGGGCGCAGCTCGCTCACCCGCGGGTCGACCGGGTGCCCGGGTCGCAGGCTGCGCAGCACCGGGCCCACGCGGGCGAAGAGGTCCGGCACGCCGGCGAGGTCGGACAGCACGTAGTAGCCGTCGAAGCGCACCACGGGGATGAGCTGCTGCAGCATCTGCACCTGGAGCACGAGGGCGGTCAGGAACAGGACGCCGCTGCCGGTGACGAGGTGGGCCCCCGCCAGCACGAGCACGGTGAGCACGTTGAAGTGCAGGCCACCGAGGTCCGTGCGCACGCGACCCACGCGACCGATCCGGTAGGAGTCGGTCACGTCGGTGTAGAACGCCGGGAACACGAGGTAGAGCCCGAACCCGATCTCACCCGGGCGCGCGCCGCCGTAGCGGCAGGCCGCCGCGTGCCCCAGCTCGTGCACGACGGCGGCGGCGGTGAGCAGGCCGTAGATCAGGAGCGCGAGGGTCGGCGTCGCGAAGAGCTCGCCCACCGCTCCCCAGAAGTCGCCGCGGGTCAGCAACGCCACGTCGGCGACGACCAGGCCCACGAGGGCGAGCACCACCGCCGGCCCCCAGAACAGCGGGGCCAGCCAGGCGGCGACGCGGTCGACCAGGTGCGCGGGCAGCAGCGTGCCCTTGGCCGTCAGGGCCAGCAGGGGGCGCGCCCGTACGGCCCGGGTCGGGTCGGGTGCCTCGTCGGGGACGACGAGCCCGAGCGGCTCCAGCCGGGTCGTCACGAGGTGGGCGAGGCCGTCGGTCGTCAGGGTCCGTCCGTACGCGCGGCTCACGTCGTCGGCCACCTGCTCCGCGGACCGGGGCGGCTCGACCGCGCGGACGACCAGGTGCAGCAGCTCGGACAGCTGCACCACCTGGTCGTCCACGCGCCGCACCAGGAACGCCGGGTCCCGGAGTCCCGACCCCTGGACCGGACCCAGGAACTGCAGGCCGCGCGCCTGACGCCACCGCTGCCCGGTGGCGGGCGGTGGCGCGGTCCTTCGGTGGTCGGCAGTCGTCAGGTCCATCGCTCTGGTGCTCTGTCTGCTCTGGTGGCTCTGGTGACGGCGGTGGGCGCGCCAGAGCAAACGCGCCCACCGCCGGGTCGCTACATGTGCGTCTGCACCGAGGCGAGGTACTGCATCGCCAGGGCGTTGGCCTGCGAGTTGATCGTGGCCGCGTTGACGGCGAGGGCGAGGTTCACGCCCACGACGTTGGTGACGTTGATGCACGCGAACTGACAGCTCAGCGTCTCCCGACGGGGCAACGGCGTGGCCGTCTCGGCGTCGAGCTCAGCCATGACGATCTCGGGTCGGACCATGCCGGCTCACCTCCTTCCGTGCTGGTCGGGCGGAGGGCTGGGTGCCTGCGTGGCCTCCCCCTCCGCAGGGAGGCCACGCCGGCTGGTCAGCCCTGGTAGACGTTGATCGTCTGGCCCGCGGCGCTGTTCGCGACGGCGTACAGGGACGCGGCGTTGAGGGCCATCGACGAGTTGTTCGCCACGATGTTGGCCCAGTTGTAGTTGCCGAAGGTCAGCGTCTCCCGGGTCGGAAGAAGCTCCGTGCGCTCGGTGTCGAGCTCGGCGAATGAGAGTTCCCGCATGGTGTTCACCTCCCCCCGAGGTGCGGTTGGTCTGGCAGCACATCGGAGCCGAGCGTGCGTGACCCGTGCGTGACCGGTGCGTGACCGGTGGCGGGCTATCCGGGACCGGTCCAGACGTCGACCCCAATCGTGGGGATAACCGATCTCGGCACCGCCCCGAAGGGTGTGCTTCCGGCAGGGTCTGTCGGCAGGGGAGTGCCCGCGGCCCGGATCGGTGGCGGCGGGACAGGGAGAGGGAGATCTCGGTGATCGACCATGCCGGACACCAGGCACGCCACTGACCGTGGCCTGAGCCTCCTCGGCGGATGGCAGCTCGTCGAGGACGGCGAGGACGTCGCGCTCGGCGGGCGCGAGCAGCGGTTGTGCGCCCTGCTCGCGCTGACCGGGTGCCGCGCCCGCGCCCAGGTCGCCGGCACGCTGTGGCCCGAGAGCACCGACGCGCGGGCGCTCGCGAGCCTGAGGCGGGCGCTCGCGCAGACGCGGGACCGCTGCCCCGGGCTGGTCGTCGCCGACCGGACCAGCGTCCGCCTCGCCCCCGACGTCGTCGTCGACGTCGACGTCCTCCGCGCCTCCGCTGTCCGGGCCGGCGAGCCCGACGCGGACGGCGCGGTCCTGGCCGCGCTGGTCGGCGAGCCGCTGCTTCCCGGCTGGTACGACGAGTGGGTCGAGGCGCAGCGCGACGATCTCCAGCGGGTGCGCGTCGACGCCCTCGAGCTCCTCGCCCGCCGTGCGCTCGATCGCGGTGACACCGCGCTCGCCGAGGGCGCCGCCCGCGCGGTCGCCCGGATCGAGCCGTGGCGCGAGACGGCCAGCGAGCTCGTCATCCGGGGGCTGCTCGAGCGCGGCGACCGCGCCGGTGCCGTGCGAGAGCTCGAGCGCTACCGCGAGGTCCTGCGCGTTGAGCTCGGCGTCGTCCCGTCACCCGCGCTCGTCGCCCTGGTCGACGCGCCCGAGCCGGCCCCCGTACGCGCCCCGGTCCCGGTGGCCGCCCCGGTCGGGGTGGCCGCCCCGGTCGGGGTGGCCGCCCCGGTCGGGGTGCCGGTCGCAGCCCCAGTCGCCGATCCCGTCGTGCCGGTCGTCCCGGCGCAGCGCCGTCGGCGGGCCATCGAGTCCGCTGAGTCCGCTGAGCCTCCGGCGCCCGCGGCCGCGCCGCTGTCCCTCCGTCAGTTCCTGGAGCCGTCCACCCAGCCGTCCCGCCAGCAGTCCCCCCAGCCACCGCCCCCGCCGGACCCCACGCCCCCCACTGGGTCGGCAGGCCTGACCGCCCGCGCGGCTGCTGCCCGGCTCGCGGCGGGGGCGGTCCTCGTCATGGCCGCGTCGCTCGCGATCGCCAACCTCGGACCCGGTGCGGATCGGCAGGAGCCGCCGGCGGGCGCCGGAGCGTCGGCGCCGGACCCGGTCGCCGGCCCCGACCTCGCCGAGGTCGCCCGGCAGGTGCTCGTCCGACCGGTCGCCGCGGCGGACGGTGCCGCGGCGTTCGTCGTCCGCGCCACGCGGCGCCCGGCGCGGGTCCGGCTCGAGGTCGCGGACCGGAGCGGGAGCACCGTGGCGCGAAGCGTCGTGGTCCGCAGCAGGGACGGCCAGCGGCTGGTCCTCACCGGGCTCGACGGCGGCACGTACGCGTGGTCGGCCACGTCGCCGACCGCGTCCCCGGTGACCGGTGAGGTGGAGGTCTCCGACGAGCCGACCGGGCTCGTCGCGGCACCGGAGCCGACCACGCGGACCACGCCGACCCCGAGCCCGACCCCCGCACCCGTCCCGCAACCCACCGAGGAGCCCGCGCAGCAAGCCGGGCCGCAGCCCACGCAGCAGCCGACCCAGCAGCCCACCCAGCAGCCCACCCAGCAGCCCACCCAGCAATCGACCCAGCAGTCCAGCCCGACGCGTCCCGCGCCGCCGAGCGGACCCACCGACCCCGGCACGCAGGACCCGGGCCCGGTGGGATGAGGAGGCACCGCGATGACCAGTCCCGGCACGACCACGAGAGCCCCCCGCGCCCTCATCGTCCCGCTCACCGGACTGCTCGCCGGCCTGCTGGCGCTCACGGTGCTGGTCGCCGTACCCGTCGTGCCCGCCGCCGGCGCCGACGACCGTGCGGATCGCTGGGCGGGCTACCGCATCCCCTCGACGGGGCACGCCGCCGGCGGCTGGATCGGCGGCTACCGCGTCGGTCGCACGCCGGTCTTCGTGATCACGCCCGAGCGACGGCCCAACCGCGCCGGCTTCCGGAGCGTCGATCCCACCGACGACCTGGCGGGGCGCCGTGGCCCGTCCCGGCGGGCGACGCAGCGCGCCGCGTGGATCCTGTCCAAGTACGGCGGCTACCGCGACGCGCGGCAGGCGGCCGCGGTCGACGCCGCGGTGCTGCACCTGCTCGGCGGTCGCGCGTGGCGCCTCGGTGGTGCCCGCGGCGCAGCCCGCGTCGCGGCGAGCGGTGACCCGGCGACGGTGCGCCGCTACGTACGCCTGATGCTGCAGGGCTCGCGGGCGAGCGCCGGTCGCCACCGGGTCGCCGTGGTGCCCGCGACGGCGGACGTCGGCGGCGTCACGGGCGTGACCGTGCGCGTGACCGACGGTCACGGAGGACCGGTCGCCGGCCTGCCGGTGACGGTGACCTCGCCCGACGGGGGCGCGTCGGAGCCGGCCGCGGGGCCGGCCGCCGCCGTGACCGGCGACGACGGACGCGCCGTCGTGCGTCTGGCCGCCCCGGTCGCCGGCTGGCGCACGGTCGTCGCCCGCGTGGGCCAGGTGCCCGAGCACCGCCTGCGCGTGCGCGGGGCCGACCGCGGCGGTCAGGCGGCGGTCGCGGAGGGAGGCGTACGCCGGGTGGTCGTCGCCAGCGCCCGGGTCGCGGTCCGCGGGCCGCAGACTGTCAGCCTGGCGGCCGGACGGCCGACGGTCACGCTGGGGGAGCCGGTCGCGGTCGTGAGCACGGTCCACGGCGATGGCGCGCCCCGGCGGGCAACCGCCAGTCTCTTCGGTCCCTTCGCCTCTGCCTCGACGACTGCCTGCACGGGACCGTCCGTCGGTGCCGTCGCCGCTGACGTGGCCGACGACGGGACGTACGACCTCCCGCCCGTCGTGCCGACCGTCGGCGGCTACTACGCGTGGCGCGTCGACGTCGCCGGCTCGGCGACCAGCACCCCGACCACCGCCTGCGGGGCAGTGGTCAAGGTGCGGGGGCGGGCCAGCCTCGTCGTGGTCGCCCCCTCGGGTGCGGCGACCCACGACGCCGTCGACGCCCAGGTGACCCTCGCCGGGCTCCCCTTCGGAGGCCCTGCGGAGGTCACCGTTCGGCTGTACGGGCCGTTCGGGATCGGCGGCGTGACGTGTTCCGGGAGCCACCAGCTGGTGCGGCAGACCCGGCCGGGCAACGGCACCTTCCGATCGCTCAGCTTCTCCGTGCCGGACGCTGGTTGGTACGCGTGGCGGGCCTCGGTGCCCGACGGCGATCTGTGGGTGGGATCGGAATCTGCCTGCGGCGCGCTCCAGACCGTCACCCAGGTGGCCGCGCCGGGGTGACCCCGGCCCGCTGACCAGGGAAGGCAGTTCGGCAGCCGCCTCCGGCGGCCGAGCGTGGATCGCGGGCCGAGCGGGACGAACTGCCCAGGTTGTGCGGCGAGCCGATCGGGGCGGACAGAACTAACAGTCAGGCTTGACTGTTTGTTTGTGGCCGGGCAGGCTGTCCCTGTGCCCCCCGCCCAGACCGCGTCGAGCGCCCGCGTGCCGCAGGCCGACCGGAGCCGGGCCATGCGGGCGCGGCTGCTGGAGGCGACGGTCGACCTGCTGGTCGAGCGCGGGTTCGCCGGCACCTCGACCACCCTCGTCTCCGAGCGGGCGGGCGTCAGCCGCGGCGCGCAGCTCCACCACTTCCCGACGAAGAACGACCTCGTCGTCGCCGCTGTCGAGCACCTCACCGAGCGTCGCGGCGCCGAGCTGGCCGCGGCGGTCGCCGGGCTGCCGGCCGGCGGGCGGCGTACGCGTGCCGTCGTCGAGATGCTGGGCGACCACTTCTCCTCACCCGTCTTCGCCGCCGCGCTCGAGCTCTGGGTCGCGGCGCGCACCGACGCCGAGCTGCTCGCAGCCGTCGGTCCGCTGGAGCAGCGCGTGGGCCGCGAGGCGCACCGGATGACCGTCGCCGCGCTCGGTGCCGACGAGTCGCGCCCCGGCGTCCGTGAGCTGGTGCAGGCGACCCTCGACCTGGTGCGCGGCCTGGGACTGGCCTCCACGATCACCGACGACTCGGCCCGCCGGCGTCGCATCCTGCGGGAGTGGGCCGACGTCCTGGACCGGGAGCTCGCCCGATGACAGGCCGACGAGGAGACCGATGACCGACGTGCTGATGCAGGTGCTCGCCGACCTCGAGGCCGAGGGGGACCGCCTCGAACGGCTCGTCGACGGCCTCGACGGCTCGACCGACGGGGGCTGGCGCACCGCGACCCCCGCCCCCGGCTGGGACGTCGCGACGCAGGTTGCGCACCTCGCCTGGACCGACGAGGTCGCGCTGAAGGCGGCCACCGACCAGGAGGCCTGGGACGCGGTCGTGCTCGAGGCGATCGCCGACCCGGAGGGCTACGTCGACTCCCAGGCGTACGCCGTGGCGCACGACCCCGACCTGCTCGGCCGCTGGCGTCGCGCCCGCGCCGACCTCCGGGCCGCGCTCGTCGCGATGCCGCAGGGGCGGAAGATGCCGTGGTTCGGCCCGCCGATGTCGGCGACCTCGATGGCGACCGCCCGGCTGATGGAGACGTGGGCCCACAGCCTCGACGTGCACGAGGCCCTCGGCGCCGCCGTCGAGGACACCGACCGCATCCGCCACGTCGCCCACCTCGGCGTACGGACCCGCGACTTCGCCTTCGCGGTGCATGGCCTCGACGCCCCGGCCGAGGAGTTCCGCATCGACCTCGCGGCGCCGTCGGGTGACGTGTGGAGCTGGGGGCCCGAGGACGCGGCCCAGACGCTGACGGGGAGCGCCGGCGACTTCTGCCGGCTCGTCACCCAGCGCGTCCACCGCGCCGACACCGACCTCGTCGCCGCCGGCGCCGACGTCGATCGCTGGCTCGACATCGCGCAGGCCTTCGCCGGGCAGCCGGGCGAGGGACGGGCGCCGCGATGAGCAGGTCTCGTGACGGTCGCAGCGTGACCTCCTCGACCATCGGACCGGTGCGGATCGGCAACTGCTCCGGCTTCTACGGCGACAGGCTCTCCGCGATGCGCGAGATGCTCGAAGGAGGCGAGCTCGACGTCCTGACCGGTGACTACCTCGCCGAGCTGACCATGCTGATCCTCGGCAGGGACCAGATGAAGGACCCGGCCCTCGGCTACGCCCGCACCTTCGTCCGCCAGCTCGAGGACTGCCTCGGCCTCGCCCTCGAGAGCGGCGTGCGCATCGTCTCCAACGCCGGCGGCCTCAACCCCGCGGGCCTCGCCGACAAGGTGCGCGAGGTCGCGCAGGGTCTCGGGCTCGACGCGCAGGTCGCCCACGTCGAGGGAGACGACGTGCGCCACCTGGCGGCGCGCCACAGCTGGGACGGCGCACTCACCGCCAACGCCTACCTCGGCGGCTTCGGCATCGCCGCCGCCCTCACCGCCGGCGCCGACGTCGTCGTCACCGGCCGCGTCACCGACGCCTCGCTCGTCGTCGGCCCGGCGATCGCGCACCACGGCTGGGACGCGACGGCGTACGACGAGCTGGCCGGCGCGGTCGTCGCCGGGCACGTGATCGAGTGCGGCACCCAGGCGACCGGCGGCAACTTCAGCGGGTTCCTCGACCTGCCGCGCCGCGACCGGCCGCTGGGCTTCCCGGTCGCGGAGGTCGCCGCCGACGGGTCCAGCGTGATCACCAAGCACGCCGGCACCGGAGGGGCGGTCACGATCGACACCGTCACCGCGCAGCTGGTCTACGAGATCCAGTCCACCCGCTACCTCGGCCCCGACGTCACCGTGCACCTCGACTCGGTGCGCCTCGAGCAGGAGGCCGAGGACCGCGTCGCGATCAGCGGAGTCGTCGGCGAGGCACCGCCCGAGCGGCTCAAGGTCTGCGTCAACGAGCTCGGCGGCTGGCGCAACAGCGTCGAGCTCGTCCTCACGGGCCTCGACGTCGAGGCCAAGGCAGCCTGGGTGCGCGAGCAGCTCGAACCGCGACTCACCGCGGCCGAGGTGACCTGGTCCGACGTACGGCTCCCGGTCGTCGACGCCGACACCGAGGAGGCCGCCTCCGCGCTGCTGCGCTGCACGGTGAAGGATCCTTCGCCCGACCCGGTCGGCCGCGCGTTCACCTCGGCGGCCGTCGAGCTCGCCCTGGGGTCCTACCCGGGCTTCACCATGACCGCACCGCCGGCCGCAGCCACCCCCTTCGGCGTCTACCGCGCGGCGTACGTCGAGCGCGGCGACGTCACGCACACCGTCGTCCACGCCGACGGCCGCCGCGAGGTCGTCGCCGAGCCCGGCGCGTACGGCTCCGACGGCGAGGCACCCGGCGCGCGCCCCTCGCCCTACCCGGGACGCCACGACACCCTCACCCGCCGCCTGCCGCTCGGCACCTTCGTCCACGCCCGCTCCGGCGACAAGGGCGGGGACGCCAACGTCGGCCTCTGGGTCGCGCACGACGGCGCGCCGCAGGAGACGTACGACGCGCGGGTGCAGTGGCTGTTCAAGCTGATGTCGCCGCGTGGCATCCCCACGCTGCTGCCCGAGGCCGCCGACCTCGACGTCGAGGTGTGGCTGCTGCCCAACCTCGGCGCGGTCAACCTCGTCGTGCACGGCCTGCTCGGCGACGGCGTCGCGGCGTCGACGCGCTTCGACCCGCAGGCCAAGGGGCTCGGCGAGCTGCTGCGCTCGCGGCTGGTGTCGATCGAGGTGAGCCTGACGTGAGTGATGTCGAGGCTCGCTCCGCTCGCACCTCAACCACCGAATCGGGGGTTGAGGTGCGAGGAGCGCCAGCGACGTGCCTCGACAC
>JAESGW010000825.1_pt1 | contig 12979 bp, 13 predicted proteins | sample 9269791 | NCBI WGS metagenome assembly JAESGW01 (sample SAMN16773120, study PRJNA677053) | algae metagenome | isolation source: Aphanocapsa lilacina HA4352-LM1 and co-occurring heterotrophs from near cave... | place: USA: Maniniholo cave, near Haena, Kauai, HI | collected 2009-07-28 | reverse complement strand
ACCCAGCGCCTCCACCGCCTGCGGCACCAGCGCATCGACCGCCGCGCCATCCGAAAGATCGCACGGCACCGCAACATGATCGCCGCCAAGCGAGGCGCGAAACGCCTCCAGCTTGTCGATATTGGACCCCGAAACCGCCAACCGAGCACCCTGCCCCGCCAGCGCCTGCGCGATCGCCGAACCGATACCGCCCGAAGCGCCGGTCACCAGCGCGGTCATGCCTGTCAGATCGAACATTATTCTCTCCAGTTTTAATGGTTCGCGGCAAGAACGGTTTCATGGACGCTTTCCAGCAAGCCGGATCCCAAATCTCGATGCAATCGAAGCGCGACGTCGAGAACATCGCCGCTTACCTCGTCGATATCTCTCACTTCTTCTCCGCGTCTCCGCGCGAACCAACCTTTATAGGCGTGCGGCCAGCGCCTCGATATCCGCCATCGTCACCACGCTCGATTGCGACACGTCGGGGGTGATGCGCTTGACCATCGGCCCTAGCACCTTGCCGCCGAACTCGACGAACTCGGTGACGCCCGCTTCCGCCATCGCCAGCACCGATTCGCGCCAGCGGACCATGCCGGTGACCTGTTCGACGAGCAGCGCGCGGATCGTATCGGGATCCGCCACCGGCGCCGCGGTGACATTGGCATATACCGGCACCAGCGGCGCGCGGAGCGACACCTTGGCCAGCGCGTCTGCCATCGCATCGGCGGCGGGCTGCATCAGTGCGCAGTGGAACGGTGCAGAGACAGGCAGCAGCATCGCCTTGCGTGCGCCGCGATCCTTGGCGAGTTCGATGGCGCGCTCAACGGCGCCCTTATGGCCGGAGATCACGACCTGCCCCGGCGCGTTATCGTTGGCGGCGGTGCAAATCTCGCCCTGCGCCGCTTCCTCGGAAATCTCCGCGGCAGGCGCGAAATCCATGCCGAGCAAAGCCGCCATCGCGCCGATGCCCACCGGCACCGCCGCCTGCATCGCCTGCCCGCGCAGCTTGAGCAGCTTGGCGGTGGTCGCCAGATCGAGCGACTCCGCAGCGCACAGCGCCGTATATTCGCCCAGTGAATGCCCCGCGACGAAAGCCGCCTTGTCGGCCAGACGGATGCCGCCTTCCTGCTCCAGCACGCGCAGGGTGGCGATGGCGTTGGCCATAATCGCCGGCTGGGCGTTCTCGGTCAGCTGCAGTTTATCCTCCGGCCCCTCACTCATCAGGCGGAACAGGTGCTGGCCCAGCGCCTCATCGACCTCCTGGAACACCGCGCGCGCCGCAGGGCTGGCGTCTGCAAGGGCTGCACCCATGCCGACCGACTGACTGCCTTGGCCGGGAAAAATGAACGCACGCATGGGAAACCTCTCATATTCAGGCGCTCGCCCTAGAAAGCTGAACGGCGGGTGGCAAGCCGACACCCCTTGCGACAGTTTAGCCGCTTTCGCGACAATCGCCTGTTACACGCCACCCCCAGATTGTCCCTGTCGCCGCTGAAGCGCGGCTCGAACAGGAGACCAGACATGAAGAAGTTCATTCTCGCAGCCGCCGCAGCCGCCGCCGTTCTGGCGCCAGTCGCCAGCGCAACCGCCGCTCCGGCACAGAACCGCTACGTCGTGCAGAACGCCAAGGTGAACAAGATTAACAACCGGGTGGTGAGGCAGAACCGCCAGATCGTCCGGCAGAACCGCCAGATCGTTCGCCAGAACCAGCGCATCCAGCAGCGCCAATGGGTCAAGGGCCAGCGTTTCGATCGCCGCTATGCGCAGAACTATCGGGTGGTCGATTACCGCCAGTATCGCAACCAGCGCCTCTATGCGCCGCCGAGCGGCTATCAGTGGCACCAGTCGGGCAATGACGCGGTGCTGGTCTCGGTCGCCACCGGCCTGATCGGCGCAGTGCTTGGCGGGGTGCTGTTCAACTAAGCCGCCTAACGTTCACCTGCCGGGGGCGGGGAGTTCATCTCTCCGCCCCCTTTGATTCGCGCCTCGCGGATCGCGATGAAGCGGCGCAGCAATGTCAGGCGCACCGCGACGTCATCGCGATACGGCGCGTCGGCGTCGGTCAGCGCCAGCGCGCGCGACCAGTTCTTCTCCGCCGCGTCGAACTCCCCGGCCCGCACCTCGGCCAGCCCCAGGAAAAACCACGGCGCGGGATTATCCGGCACCAGGCCAGCAGCATGTTCGAAGGCGAAGCGCGCGGTCGGCGAAACATTGCCGCCATCATGCTCCACAAGCGCACCGCCAAGCGCGGTCCACAGGGTGACGCTGTTCGGATTCTCGTTGAGGCCGCTCTTGATGAACGCGATCGACGTTCGCGTGGCACCGCTGCGCAGCAGGGCATCGGCCGGAACCAGCCATTGCGCACTGGCGCCGAACCGCTCGGTCATCGCGCCGCGCAGCATGGTGAGTTCGGGATCGACCTCGATCGTCCGCCCCGCCGCCGCGACGGGATAGCCCGGCTGCCCCGGCCGCCCTTGCCAGGCATAGCCCGCGGCTCCCAGCATCACCGCCGCAAACACGAAGGTCCACACGTCGCGCCCCAGTTCGGCGAAACGCCACAGCGCCGCCAATGCGGCCGCCGCGATCGCGACAAATATCAACCAGCCGATCATCGCCGCCTCCGGAACAACCCGCGCGCCAGCCACAGGCCGAAAGCAAGGACAATGAGCGGCGCGATCCACAAGGGCGCGCTGCGCCACGACCAGGGCGGATTGTAGCTGACCGCGTCACCATAACGGCCGATCAGCCAGGCGCGCACCTCGTCCGCACTTTCGCCGGCGGCGATGCGCTCGCGCACCATCGCGCGCATGTCGCCGGCCATGTCGGCGTCCGAATCGGCGATCGACTGTCCGGCACAGACCAGACAGCGCACCTCCTCCATCAGCGCGCGCGCCTCCGCCTCCTTGGCCGGATCGGCCAGCTGCCGATTGGCGAGTTCCGCGGGCGGCAGCGCGGTCTGCGCCGTCGCGGGGGCTGCGGCCAGCAACAGGAGCGCCAGCGCCCTCACCGCGCCTTCTCCAGCTCGGCGAGCAGCACCGGCACGTCTTGGGGCGTGATGTTGCCGACATGCTGGTGGCGGATCACGCCCTTGCCATCGACCACGAAGGTCTCGGGCACGCCCGCCGAACCCAAAGCGAGTTGTACCTTGCTCGCATCGTCGCGACCGATCGCGGCGAAGGGATCTCCGTAGCGGTCGAGAAAGCGGGCGATATCGGCGGGTTTGTCGCGGATGGCGATGGCGTCGATCCGCGCGCCCGCCGCCTTCAGTTGCAGCAATTGCGGCGCCTCGGCGATGCACGGCACGCACCAGCTGGCGAAGATGTTGACCAGGCGCGGCTGGCCGTCTGCGGTGCTGGCGACACTCGGCCGCCCCGGCAGCGCGGCGGGCAAACTGAAACGCGGCAGGCCCTGCCCGACCAGGCGCGATCGCATCGGCTCCTCGGCCGGGCGGATCAGGCCGTAGCCGACCACCGCCAGCACCGCCGCGAAGAATATCAGCGGCAACCAGAGCGCCCAGCGCCTCACCACAGGTTCTCCCGAAGGGCGGCGGCTCGCTCGCGCCGCCAGCGACCGAACAGCGACAGCAGCCCGCCCAGCGCGACCATCGCCCCGCCCAGCCAGATGAAGGTGACGAACGGCTTCCACCACAATCGTATCTGCCAGCGATCGCCGTCGCGCGCGCCCATCACCGCGTAGAGCTGCCCGTCCCACATGGTCCGGATCGCCGCCTCATTGGTGGTGGTCGGCGGTGAGGCGAAGAAGCGTGATTGCGGCAGCATCCGCATCGGCGGGCCGCCCCGCACGGCGCGCAACTCCGCCTCCAGCGCCGACCAGTTGGGGCCGGCGACGGGACGGATACCCATGAATTTCACCCGGAACGGACCGACCTCCAACACATCGCCGAAGCGCGCGGCGGCCAGCGTTTCCTTGGTGAAAGCGGCGTTGGCGCACATTCCGGCGAGGCTGACCGCGATGCCGAGATGCGCGATGACCATGCCGTAGGTGAACAAGGGCGTCCGGCGCAGGTTGCGGCCCCACAGCGGCGCCACGCTCGCCACAGCGACGCCCGCTGCCAGCACCAGCCCGATAAAAGGCATCACGCCCGCCCGCGCGCTCAGGATGACCAGCACGAGCGCCATGGTTGCAGCGGCGATCAGCGCGAACCGCAATCGCATCCCCAGCGCTGCCAGCCGGTCGCTGCGCCAGCGGAGCAACGGCCCCGCCGCCATGATCGCGACAAGCAGCAACGCCACCGGCCCCGCGGTCGCGTTGAAATAGGGCGGACCGACCGAGAGCTGCTCGCCGAACAGCCCATCCGCGATCAGCGGATAGAGCGTGCCGATCAGAACGATCGCCAGGATCGCGGAAAGCAGCAGGTTGTTGGCGACCAGCGCGCCCTCGCGGCTGACCGGATCGAACGGCGATCCGCTGCGGACATGCGCCACGCGCAACCCGTACAGCGCCAGCGCGCCGCCGATATAGATGGCGAGCAGCACGAGGATGAACGTCCCCCGCGTCGGATCGACCGCGAAGGCGTGCACGCTGGTCAGGATGCCCGACCGCACCAGGAAGGTGCCGACCATGCTCATCGAGAAGGCGACCACCGCCAGCATCAGCGTCCAGGCGCGCAGACCGTCGCGTGTCGCCAGCACGCTCACCGAATGGAGCAGCGCAGTCGCCGCCAGCCACGGCATCAGCGACGCATTCTCGACCGGATCCCAGAACCACCAGCCGCCCCAGCCGAGCTCATAATAGGCCCAATAGCTGCCCGCGGTGATGCCGATGGTCAGGAATATCCAGGCGATCAGCACCCAGGGCCGCATCGCCCTGGCGAATTTCGGCCCGACCTCACCCGTCACCAGCGCGCCGACCGCGAAGGAGAAGGCGATCGAGAGCCCGACATAGCCGATGTAGAGCGTCGGCGGATGGAAGGCCAAGCCGGGGTCCTGCAGCAGCGGGTTCAGCCCCAGCCCCTCGCTCGCGGGCGGGCTGAGCCGCGAGAACGGGTTCGAGGCGAGCAGCAGGAAGGCATAGAAACCAAGCCCGATGAACGCCTGCGCGCCCATCGTCGCGGCGTGCATCGCCGATGTCAGCTGGCGCTCGAACGCGGCGATGCTGGCGCCGGCAATGGCGAGCACCGTCACCCACATCAGCATCGATCCTTCGTGGTTCCCCCACGCACCGGCGATGCGGTACATCAGCGGCTTGGCCGAATGGCTGTTGGCGACGACCAGCTCGACCGACATGTCGGATCGGACGAACAGCCAGATCAGGATGATGAAAGACGCGGCGGCGAGCAGCCCCTGCACCACCGCGACCGGGCGCACCGCGGCGATCAGATCTTCCCGCCGCTCCTTCATCCCGATCGCGACCAACGCCAGCTGCAGCGCGCACAGCGCGGCGGCGAGCCACAATGCCGCCAGCCCGGCTTCGGCGATCATGGCTCCAGCGTCTCGGTCTTGTGCTTACCGTTCTCGAGCTGCGGTGGCATGTAGCGCTCGTCATGCTTGGCGAGCAGATTGTCGGCGACGAAGGTGCCGTCCGCGCGGAAGCGGCCCTCGGCGACCACGCCCGATGCTTCCTTGAACAGATCGGGCGTCACGCCGCGAAACGCGACCGGCGTCTTGGCCGGGCCGTCCTCGACCGTGAACAGGATGGTGATGCCGTCGTCGCTGCGCCGGATCGACCCCTTCTCGACCATCCCGCCCAGCCGGATCGCACGGCCCACCGGCACACCCTCGCGCGCGACATCGGCGGGGGAATAGAAATAGGCCGCCTGTTCACCCAGCGCCGACACCGCCAGCACGCCCGCGCCGACGATCGCGACCAGCGCCGCCAGCGCCAGCGTCAGTCGCTGATGCTTGGCCTTCATCGCCGCGATTCCTCGACCGCGCGCTCAGCCCGCCGCATCGCGCGCCAGCTGATGCAGATCAGCAGCGTCATACCGGTCGCGACGATGCTGTAGGCGGCGATGATGAAGGGCCAGTGGTTCATGCCGCCATCCGCCGCATCCGCGCCTCGAGCCGCTGCTGCGCCAGCATCGCGCGCATCCGCATCAGCACGACGCTTCCGAACACCAGGCTGAACCCGGCGAGCGTGAGCCACAGCGGCCACAGGATCGATCCGTCGATGCTCGATCCCGACACGGTGATGCTCGGCCCCTGATGCAGCGTCCGCCACCACACCACCGAATAGCGGATGACGGGTAGCAAAGCGGTCCCAGCAAGCCCGAAGATCGCCGGAATACGCCCGTCTCCGCCCCGCTCGGCGTCGGCGCGCGCCAGCGCGATCCAGGCCAGATAGAGGAAGAACAGCAGCAGCATCGACGTCAGCCGCCCGTCCCATTCCCACCAGGTGCCCCAGGTCGGCCGTCCCCAGATCGATCCGGTGATCAGGCACAGGGCGGCGAATACCGCCCCCGGCAGCGCCACCGCGCGCGCGGCGATGGCGGCGAGCGGGTGCCGCCAGACGAGCAGCATCAGGCTGGCGATGGCGATCCCGCTCCACCCGCCCATGCCCAGCCAGGCGCTGGGTACATGGATGTAGAGGATGCGCACGCTCTCGCCCTGCAGGTAATCGGGCGGCGTCAGCGTCAACCCGGCTAAGGCGCCGACGATCAGCAGCGCCAGCCCCACCCACAGCAGGATCGGCGTCAGTGGGCGCGCGATCGACAGGAACCGCGTCGGATTGGCAAGGGCGTGGAGGGCGGGCACGATTGATGGCGGATTAGGCGAGAGCGGCTTCGGAATCCAGCACAGAAGCCGTCGCCCCTGCGCAGGCAGGGGCCTCAGTCGGCAAGAACGAAGTTCAGAAGTGCCACAAACCCAGCGGCCCCTGCCTGCGCAGGGGCGACGGACCTAGCCGCGCCCGATCAGCCGCTTGGCGATTCTGTCGGCGACATCGGCGGCGGGCGCCGATGTGCGGTCGCTTTCGTCCCACACTTCGATCAGCCGCTCGGGAATGCGCGCTATCCGCGCCTCCACCTCGGCGCGGTCGCCCTGGCCGAGATATTCGAGGCCGACATTGATGATGCCGCCGGCGTTGATCACGTAATCCGGCGCATAGAGGATGCCGCGCGCGTGCAGCCGTGCGCCGTCCTCGCGCGTCGCCAGCTGGTTGTTCGCCCCACCCGCGATCACCTTGGCATCCAGATCGGCGATCGACGCTTCGGTCAGGATCGCCCCCAGCGCGTTGGGGCTGACGATGTCGCACGATACCGCGAGCAATTCCTCGGCCGGCACGACATGCGCGCCGAGCTCGGCCGCTAGTTCCTCCGCCTTGCCGGCATTGACGTCGGCCAGCGTCAGCCGCGCTCCGTCCTTGGCCAGCAGTTTCGCCAGACCGCCGCCGACCGAGCCGACGCCCTGCACCGCGACATGCACATCGCGCATCGAATCGACACCCAGCGCGCGCTTCGCCGCGGCGACGACGCCCAGATAGACGCCCATCGCGGTAAACGGCCCGGGATCGCCCCCGGCATGCCCCGCGCCCACCGGCAGGCCGGAAACGTGCCGCGTCTGTGTTGCCACCACCTGCATGTCCGCCTCGCTGATGCCAACGTCCTCGGCCGTCACATAGCGGCCGCCGAGCGCTTCGACCGCGCGGCCGAACGCCTTCAGCAGATCGTCGGTCTTGGTGCGATCGGCATCGGCCAGGATCACGCCCTTGCCGCCGCCCATCGGCAGCCCGGCCATCGCGTTCTTGAAGCTCATCCCGCGCGACAGGCGCAGCGCATCGGTGATGGCGCGCGCTCCTTCCGGATAATGCCAGAAGCGCGCACCGCCCGCGGCGGGGCCGAGCGCGGTCGAATGGATGGCGATCACCGCGGTCAGCCCAGTCTTCGCATCGCGAATCAGATGCACGCCCTCATGGTCGTCAAAATCTGGGTAGTCCCACACCGCGGTCATCGCGCGTCCTTCCGGCTGTGATATTTAATGTCGTGCCGGGGTAATATTCTTATCGCGCGCTATTGACCAGCCCTGACATGGAAATGGGGCGATCGACGGGTCTTGAACCCGCGACCTCCGGTACCACAAACCGGCGCTCTAACCAACTGAGCTACGATCGCCACACGCAGCAAGCCTGCGAGAGCGCGCTCCATAGGTGCGGGCAGGCCCGCTGGTCAAGCAGCAGCCTCTCGCATCGCCGCGCATCACGGGTTATGCGGCACGCCATGACCGCCGCCCAGCCCGCAGGTACCGGCCTGCCCCCGGAACCCGTCATCGCCAACCTGATGCGCATCCGCGGCATCCAGCGCGTGCCCAGTCCCAAGCTGAATTTGTTCGTCCAGCGCGGCTTCCTGCCGCCCGAGCTATGCACCGCGGTCTGCGCGCTGATCGATTCGAAGCGCCGCCCCTCCACTGTATCCGATCCGAACGGCGATGACGCGTTCCGCACCAGCGAGACCTGCGACCTGCCGCCCGACGATCCCAGCGTGATGGATGTCGAGGCGCGCATCGCCGCGCTGACCGGGCTCGATCCGCAGTTCGGCGAGCCGATGCAGGGTCAGCGCTACGCGGTCGGTCAGGAGTTCAAGGCGCATACCGATTATTTCGACGTCGGCGGGGTCGATTACGAACGCTACACCTCGGTCGCGGGCAACCGCACCTGGACGGTGATGGTCTATCTGAACGAACCCGAGGCAGGCGGTGCGACGCGGTTCAAGGTGATCGACAAGATCGTCTCGCCGGAGATGGGCAAACTGCTCGCCTGGAACAACCGGCGGCCCGACGGCAGCCTGAACGCGGCGACGCTGCACGCTGGCATGAAGGTGCGCAAGGGCACCAAATACGTCATCACCAAATGGTTCAGGGAAAAGCCCTGGGGCTGGTGACGGGCAAGCCCATTCACATTTAGCGAAAGCTAAATGTGGATCTTGCAGGGGCCTGCCCCGGCCGGCGGCGCAGTGCGCCGACCGACGGCGCGGCTTTGCCGCGGCGCTACCCTGCTGACCATTGGGCGTTACGAGCAAGGCAAAATCCTGCGCGTAGGGTCGAAAAATGTAGGAAACCCGAGCGTTTAGGGCGTGGTGGGCGCAGCAGGGATTGAACCTGCGACCCCACCCGTGTGAAGGGTGTGCTCTACCGCTGAGCTATGCGCCCACGCCCGTATCGGCGATCATCGAAACCGCCGAAAAGAACACGGGCGACACGTCAGTGCCGCCCGGTCCCGATTCCATATTGGCGCTTGCCGGGCTTGTCCAGCCCGCGCGCGCCGAACGCGGCTTAGTTGACCGCGTCCTTCAGGCCCTTGCCGGCCTTGAACTTGGGCTGGGTCGATGCCTTGATCGTCATCGGCTCACCAGTGCGCGGGTTGCGGCCCGTCGAAGCCTTGCGCTTGCTGACCGAGAAGGTGCCGAAGCCGACCAGACGCACTTCGTCGCCCTTCTTCAGCGCGCCGCCGATGGTCTCGAACACGGCCTCGACGGCCTTGCCCGCATCGCCCTTGGTGAGCCCGGTGTGGTCTGCGACCGACCCGATCAGTTCTTGCTTGTTCATGCCCTGGGAACCCCCATTATGTTGAGATTTGCGAATAGACTCGGTGACTCGGGCCTAGCCGGTGGCGCAGTAAGGCGACGCTAAACCGTGCTGTCAAAGGCTTTTGCGCGATTCCGCCCCCGATTTGCGGCAGAATCGTGTCAAAAGCCCTCGATTAGTGTCGAACCGCCTCTCCGGCAGGCGGAATCGGGTGCGGCGGCTGGGCGGCAAGTTCGTCCGCTTCGGTCCATTCGATCGCCGTCAACGGCTCGACCAGCGCCAGCTTGAGCGCCTCATCGACATGGCTGACGGGGACGATCTTCAGCCCTTCGCGGATGTTGGCGGGTATCTCGACCAGATCCTTCTCGTTCTCCGCCGGGATCAGCACCGTGGTGATGCCGCCGCGCAGCGCCGCGAGCAGCTTCTCCTTGAGACCGCCGATCGGCAATACCCGCCCGCGCAGGGTCACCTCACCGGTCATCGCCACCTCGCGCCGCACCGGCACCCCGGTCAGCGTCGATACGATCGCGGTGACTATGCCGACGCCCGCCGATGGCCCGTCCTTGGGGACGGCCCCTTCGGGCAGATGGATATGGATGTCCTTGCGCGCAAACAGGCTGGGCTTGATGCCGTAGGACGGCGAGCGCGCCTTCACATAGCTGTACGCGGTCTCGACCGATTCCTTCATCACGTCACCCAGCTTGCCGGTGATCTTGGCGGCGCCCTTGCCGGGGACGGTGACCGATTCGATCGTCAGCAGCTCGCCGCCAACCTCGGTCCAGGCAAGCCCGGTGACCGCGCCGATCTGATGCTCCTCTTCGCCCAGCCCGTGGCGGAACTTCCGCACCCCGGCATAGTCGGCGAGATTGTCGGGCGTAATCGTCACGCTCTCCATCTTGCCTTCGAGGATGCGGCGCAGCGCCTTGCGCGCCAGCTTGGCGATCTCGCGCTCGAGCGTGCGCACACCCGCCTCACGCGTGTAATACTGGATCAGCGCGCGCAGGCCCTCGGTGGTCAGGACGAATTCCGCGTCCTTCAGCCCGTGCTGCTTGATCTGCTTGGGCAGCAGGTGGCGCTCGGCGATCTCGACCTTCTCGTCCTCGGTATAGCCCTCCAGCCGGATGATCTCCATGCGGTCGAGCAGCGCCTGCGGCAGGTTCAGCGTGTTCGCCGTCGTCACGAACATCACGTCGGACAGGTCGACGTCGATCTCCAGATAATGGTCCTGGAACTTGCCGTTCTGTTCGGGATCGAGCACCTCGAGCAGGGCCGATGCCGGATCGCCGCGGAAATCCTGGCCCAGCTTGTCGATCTCGTCGAGCAGGAACAGCGGGTTCATCGTCCCCGCCTTGCGCAGGTTCGAGACCACCTTACCGGGAAGGCTGCCGATATAGGTGCGGCGATGGCCACGAATTTCGGCCTCGTCACGCACGCCGCCGAGCGACTGGCGGATGAATTCGCGCCCGCATGCCTTGGCGATGCTCCGCCCGAGCGAGGTCTTGCCGACGCCGGGAGGGCCGACCAGGCACAGGATCGGGCCCTTCAGCTTGTTTGTCCGCGCCTGCACCGCGAGATACTCGACGATGCGGTCCTTGACCTTCTCCAGCGCGAAATGATCCTCGTCCAGGATCGTCTGCGCAGCGGTGATGTCCTTCTTGATCTTGGACTTCTTGCCCCACGGGAGCCCCAGCAGCACGTCGAGATAGTTACGCACGACGGTCGCCTCGGCGGACATCGGCGCCATCGCCTTGAGCTTCTTCAGCTCGCCGGTCGCCTTGGTCCGCGCTTCCTTGGACAGTTTCAAGGTGGCGATCTTCTGGGTCAGCTCGGCGATCTCGTCGCCCTCGCCTTCCTCGCCCTCATTGCCCAGCTCGCGCTGGATCGCCTTGAGTTGTTCGTTGAGATAATATTCGCGCTGGGTCTTCTCCATCTGGCGCTTCACGCGGCTGCGGATCTTCTTTTCGACCTGCAGCACGCCCAGCTCGCCCTCCATGAAGGCGAACACCATCTCCAGCCGCTTTTGCGGATCGGCCTCGATCAGCAGCGACTGCTTGTCCGACACCTTGATCGCGATGTTCGCCGCGACCGCATCGGCCAGCTTGGACGCATCCTCGATCTCGCCGAACTGCACCGCGGTTTCGGCGGGCAGCTTCTTGTTGAGCTTGGCGTAATTCTCGAACTGGTCGACCACCGAACGCATCAGCGCCGACACTTCCGGGCCCTCGCTCGCCGCGTCGTCGATCAGCGTGACCTCGGCGGTCAGGAATTCCTTGCCCGCCTCCAATGTCTCAAGGCTCGCACGCTGCCGGCCTTCGACCAGCACGCGGACGGTGCCGTCGGGCAACTTGAGAAGCTGCAGCACGGTCGCGGTCACGCCCAGATCGTACAGATCGTCGCGGCCGGGATCGTCCTCGGCCGGGTCGAGCTGGGCGACCAGGAATATCTCCTTGTCGCCGGTCATCGCCGTCTCCAGCGCGGCGACCGACTTGTCGCGGCCGACGAACAGCGGCACGATCATCTGCGGGAACACGACAATGTCGCGCAGCGGCAGAACGGGGTAGGACTGGGTCATGCAATCTCCGAACACAGGCGCATCGGCGCCTCGCTTGACGACATATATGGGAATGCTTGCCGCCGCATCAATTGCGTGCGCGATTCCCGCCTCGGCTGATCCCGGAAAACCGCCGCTGACCGCACAAACCGCGAAATCGGGCGGGAAGATCGACCCCGATCAGGCGAAAATGACGCTGGATACCGCCGATCTGTCGTTCGATATCGATCCCGGGACCGAGAAGATCAGCGGAGTCGCGACACTGGGCTTCACTGCCAAAGCGCCGATCCAGAAGCTGGTGATCGATCTCGATCGCAACCTGCCGGTCTCCGCAATCGCCATCGACGGCAATCCCTTGCCCGCATCAGCCTGGAGCAACCCGCAGGGCCAGCTGGCCATCCGCCTGCCCCGCCGCGTGGCCGGGGGCGGAAGTGTAACCGCGAGGATCACCTATGGCGGCACGCCGCACGTCGCCGAGCGCGCGCCGTGGGACGGCGGCTTCGTCTGGGCCAGGACGCCATCGGGCGCGCCCTGGGTGGCGACCGCGGTGCAGGGCTATGGCTGCGACCTGTTCTGGCCGTGCATCGATCACCCCACCTCTGAACCGAAAACGATCGATATCCGCATCACCGTGCCCAAGGGGTTGAAGGCGATCTCCAACGGGCGGCTGGTCGGCACGCAGACGCTGCCCGACGGCCGTTCGACCTGGCATTGGCGCGCGGCGGACGTGACCAATTACGGCCTCGCGCTCAATATCGCCCCCTATGAGGTGATCCGCGAAACCTATCGCAGCCGCTTCGGCAACAGCTTTCCGATGGAATATTGGCATCTCCCGGAAAATGCGGCGAAGGCGCGCGGGCTGTTCGCCGAGTTCGCGCCGACGATCGACTTCTTCGAGGCGAATATCGGCCCCTATCCCTTCGCCGCCGAGAAGATGGCCGTGGTCGAAACCCCGCATCTCGGCATGGAG
>JAESGW010000823.1_pt1 | contig 13023 bp, 8 predicted proteins | sample 9269791 | NCBI WGS metagenome assembly JAESGW01 (sample SAMN16773120, study PRJNA677053) | algae metagenome | isolation source: Aphanocapsa lilacina HA4352-LM1 and co-occurring heterotrophs from near cave... | place: USA: Maniniholo cave, near Haena, Kauai, HI | collected 2009-07-28 | reverse complement strand
ACCGTGACCGACTGGACCACCGCCCTCTCGGAGGCCGTGCACCGGCTGACGTCGACCCCTCTGGCCGAGGTCTGGCAGGTCGCCCAGTTCGACCGCGAGGTCGCGCGCATCGCCGCCGGCGCGGGCGACTCGGGCACCCTGCTGCGGCAGGCCGACGTACGCGCCCTCCTCCAGCAGCGGCTGCGCGGCCGTCCCACCCGCGCCAACTTCCGCACGGGCACGCTCACGGTGTGCACGATGGTGCCGATGCGGTCGGTGCCGCACCGCGTCGTGTGCCTCGTCGGCCTCGACGACGGCGTCTTCCCGCGGGTCTCCACCGTCGACGGCGACGACGTGCTGGCCCGACGGCCCCGCACCGGCGAGCGAGACCTGCGCGCGGAGGACCGGCAGCTGTTCCTCGACGCGATCGTCGCCGCCACAGACAAGCTCGTCATCACCTACACCGGCCGGGGCGAGCACACCGGTGCCGAGCGACCGCCGGCCGTGCCGCTGGGCGAGCTCCTCGACACGCTCGACCGCACCCTCGGCGTGCCGGTGCGCGACCACGTGCTGACCCACCACCCGCTGCAGCCCTTCGACGAGGCCAACTTCGTCGTCGGGGCCCTGCGCGCCGCGGGGCCGTTCACCTTCGACCGCCTCGCGCTGGCCGGCGCGAGCGCGGCCCGTGGGCACCGCGAGCCGGTCACGGTGCTCGTGCCGAGGCCGCTGCCGCCTCCCGACCCGGCCCCCCAGGACGTCTCGCTCGCCGACCTCCAGGACTTCTTCGCCCACCCGGTGCGCGGCTTCTTCCGGCGGCTGCGCATCGCGCGCCCCTACGACGCCGACGAGGTGAAGGACGCGATCCCGATCAGCCTCGACGGCCTGGAGAAGTGGGCCATCGGCGACCGCATCGTCGCCAACGTGATGTCCGGGGCCGACCCGCAGGCCGCGATGGTGGTCGAGCAGCTCAGCGGTGCGCTCCCGCCCGCTGGCCTCGGCGTCGGTGTGCTCCGCGACATCGTCGGCAACGTCAGGCCACTGGTCGAGGCGGCCCAGTCGCTGCGTCGCGGCGCCCCTCGCACCCTCGACGTCGACATCGACCTCGGTGGCGGGCGCCGGCTCTCCGGCACCGTCGGGGACGTGTGGGGCAACAACGCGGTGTCGGTCTCGTTCTCCAACCTCGGCGCCAAGCACCGGCTCGCCTCCTGGATCAACGCGCTCGCCCTCGGCGCCGGCCTGCCCGACGAGAACTGGACCGTGCACACCATCGGCAAGCACCGCTCGGGCGGTCAGGCGCAGCAGATCGGCCCCCTCGCCCAGCACGAGGCCGAGCAGTGGCTGCGCGACCTGGTCGCCCTCCACGACGCCGGGCGCTGCGAGCCGCTGCCGCTGCCGGTCAGGGCCTCCCTCGCCTGGGCCGAGGAGTCGCGACGCGTACGCGCCGGCAGCGACGGTGACCCCGACGTCAAGGCGCGTGCGGAGTGGGAGACGCCACGGTTCAACGACTCCGGCTTCCCCAAGGAGGACGCCGACGTGTGGCACGTACGCGCCTTCGGGCAGGCAGCCGACTACGACCTCCTCGCGTGTCCCACCCGCCCCGGCGAGGACGGCCCCCACCGGCTCGGCCACTACGCCTGGCGGCTCTGGGCGCCGCTGGTCGACGGCGGCCACGAGACGATCAGGGGCCTGTGATGGACACCTTCGACATCGGCGCCGACCTGCACCCCGGCACCACGCTGCTCGAGGCCAGCGCCGGCACCGGCAAGACCTGGACCATCGCCGCCCTCGTCGCCAAGCAGGTCGCCTCGGGCGAGGTGCGCCTCGACGAGATGCTGGTGGTCACCTTCACCCGCGCCGCGAGCCAGGAGCTGCGCGAGCGCGTGCGCCGCCAGCTCGACGAGGCGGTCCAGCTGCTCCAGCCGGCCGACCCGTCGCCACGCGACCCCGACAACCGGCTGCACGACTGGCTGCTCGACGCGAGCGCCGACGAGCTCGCACGGCGCCTCGACCGGCTGACCGCCGCGCTCGTCTCGTTCGACGCGGCGACCATCGCGACGATCCACCAGTTCTGCCAGCTCGTGCTGCGCAGCCTGGGGGTCGCGGGCGACACCGACGCGGCGGCCACCCTCGTCGAGGACCTCGAGCAGCTGACCACCGAGACCGTCGACGACCTCTACCTCGCGCGGTTCGGTCAGGACGAGAAGCCGCCCTGGACGCGTGCCGCGGCCCTCGAGCTCGCGCGTACGGTCGTCGGCGACCCGCGTGCGGTCGTCGAGCCCGCCGCAGCCGTCACGGCCTCCCCGGACTCCGCCGCCGCGATGCGGGTGCGGTTCGCCGCCGACGTGCTCGAGGAGGTCGAGCGTCGCAAGCGCCGACTCGGGATCCTCAGCTACGACGACCTGCTCAGCCAGCTCGCCGACGCGCTCGAGGACCAGCGAGCCCCAGCCCGTCTCCGGATGCAGCACCGGTGGAGGTTCGTGCTCATCGACGAGTTCCAGGACACCGACCCCGTGCAGTGGCAGGTCTTCCAGCGTGCGTTCTCCGAGACGACCACGATGGTCCTGATCGGCGACCCCAAGCAGGCCATCTACGCCTTCCGCGGCGGCGACATCGTCACCTACCTCCAGGCCGCGCAGACCGCCACGACCGTCCAGACCCTCGGCGTCAACTGGCGCTCCGACGGACCGCTCCTCGAGTCCGTGCACGCAGTGCTGCGCGGCGCCCGGCTCGGCGACGACCGGATCGTCGTGCACCCGGTCGACGCGCACCGCACCACCTCGCGCCTGCAGGGCGCCGGCGCGCCCTTCCGGCTGCGCGTGGTGCGACGGGCCGAGCTCGGCAAGGGGCCCCGGTCCAGGCCGCCGGTGGCCCTGTGGCGAGACCACGTCCTCACCGACACCGCCCACGACATCAAGCGGCTCGTCGAGTCGCGCCCGACCTTCGACGGCCGCGACCTGCGTCCGGGCGACATCGCCGTCCTCGCCGCCCGCCGCAACGAGCTCGAGGCCGTGCAGCTCGCGCTGGCCGAGGTGGGCGTGCCGTCGGTGGTCAACGCGGGCGGGTCCGTCTTCCACACCCCGGCCGCGGGCGAGTGGGTCGCCCTCCTGGAGGCCCTCGAGCAACCCCACCGCGCCGACCGCGTACGCGCCGCCGCCCTGACGTCGTTCTTCGGCCACGACGCCGCGTCGCTCGACGCGGGCGGGGACGACCTGACCGACCGGCTCGCCGACCGCGTGCGTCAGCTGGCCGACGTCTTCACCCAGCGCGGAGTCGCCGCGGTCGTCGAGGTCGCGGCCGCCGAGGGCCTGACCGCACGTGTCCTGGCCCGGGTCGGCGGCGAGCGGACCCTCACCGACCTGCGCCACATCGGCGAGTCCCTGCTGCGGGTCTCGACCGAGGAGCGCCTCGGCCTGGTCGGCCTGCTCGCCTGGCTGCGCGAGCAGGTCGCCGACGACAAGCTCGAGGTCGCCTCCGAGCGCACCCGGCGCCTCGACTCCGACGCCGAGGCGGTCCAGCTCGTGACCATCCACGGCAGCAAGGGGCTGCAGTACCCCGTCGTCTACCTCCCGACCCTGTGGAACCGCTTCACCGGTCGCGAACCCGCCGTGCCGCTCTACCACGACGACGACGGCCGGCGGTGCCGCGACGTCGGGGGGCCGAGCGCGTTCCGGCGCGAGGCCGTCGCGCGGCACTGGCGCGAGGACGCCGGCGAGTCGCTGCGGCTGCTCTACGTCGCGATGACCCGCGCCCAGTCGCAGGTCGTCGCCTGGTACGCCGCGGCCGATCGCAACACCCCCGACTCGCCGCTGCACCGGGTACTGTTCGGGAGGCGACCGGGGATGGCGCCGGTGCCCGACACCCAGGCGCTGGTCGACGAGGACCGCCTGATGACGATCCTCGCCGCGTGGCAGGACGCCGGCGGCCCGAGCGTCGAGCTCGCCGCACTCGTGCCGCCCGACCCGACCCCCCTGCGTCGCTCGTCCGACGCCCTCGCGGTGCGCGAGTTCACCCGATCGGTCGACACCGCCTGGCGCCGCACCTCCTACTCCTCGCTCTCGGCCGCCAGCGCGGCCCGCGCCGCGGCCGCGCTCTCCGAGCCCGAGGACGTGCCCGACGAGGACTCCACCGTCTCGGCCGAGGACCTCGGCGACGCCGCAGCCGCGGCCACCCCGTCGCCGGCCGCGTCCGTGCCGTCGCCGATGGCGACGTTGCCGGTGGGCGCGACCTTCGGCTCGCTGGTGCACGCCGTGCTCGAGCACGCCGACCCGGCTGTCGAGGACTTCCGCGGCGAGCTGCTGCGCCTCATCGACGAGCAGCTCGTGTGGTGGCCGGTCGAGCTCGACCCGCCCGAGCTGGCCGACGCACTGGTCGCGGTGTGCACCAGCCCGCTCGGGCCGCTCGCCGCCGACCGCACGCTGATGTCCCTGGGACTGCCCGACCGCCTGCGCGAGCTCGACTTCGAGGTACCGCTGGCGGGCGGTGACACGGGAGCCCCGGCCGCCGACGTACGCCTCGGCGACCTCGCGCCGCTGCTGCGCCGACACCTGCCCGAGGGCGACGCCGTACGCGTCTACGCCGATGCCCTCGACGCCGACCCCGACCTCGCCGCGCAGCCGCTCCGCGGCTACCTCACCGGGTCCATCGACGTGGTGCTGCGCCTCGACGTCGACGGTGCCCAGCGCTTCCTGACGGTCGACTACAAGACCAACTGGCTGGGCCCGCTCGACCAGCCCCTGACCGCGCACGACTACCGGGCCGAGATGCTCGACGAGGCGATGGCGCACTCGGACTACCCGCTGCAGGCGCTGCTCTACACCGTGGTGCTGCACCGCTTCCTGCGGTGGCGGCTCCCGGCCTACGACCCCGCGACGCACCTGGGCGGCGTGCTCTACCTCTACCTGCGCGGGATGTGCGGTCCCGACACGCCCGTCGTCGACGGCATGCCGTGCGGGGTCTTCTCCTGGCGCCCGCCCGTGGCCCTCGTCGAGGAGCTGTCCGACCTGCTCGACGGCGTACGGGTGGGGGTGGCGCGATGAGCGACCTCTTCGAGCCGGTCGACGCCCGCGACCGCGATCTCGTCCTCGCTGCGACCGGCCTCCTCGCGACCTTCAACGCAGCAGGCGTGCTCACCGCGGCTGACGTGCACGTCGCGACCACGCTCGGCGGGCTGGTGGGCGAGCGCGACGACGCGGTCCTCCTCGCCGTCGCGCTCGCGGTGCGCGCCGTACGCCACGGCTCGGTGTGCCTCGACCTGGCCGCGGTGCCGGGGTCGTTGCCCGACCTGGACCTCCCGTGGCCCGCGCCGGCCGGCTGGGCGGGCGCGGTCGCCGCGAGTCCGCTGGTCGCGGCGGGCGTGGTGCACCTCGAGCACGGGTTGGTCTACCTCGACCGCTACCACGAGCAGGAGACGCAGGTCCTCGACGACCTGGGCGACCGCGCCCTGGTGGCGCACGTGGTCGACCGCGACCTGCTGGAGGAGTCACTCGCCCGGGTCTTCCCCGGGGCCGAGGCCGACGAGCAGCGCGAGGCCTGCCGGCGCGCGGCCACCCGCGCCACCACCGTCGTGACCGGCGGTCCCGGCACCGGCAAGACGACCGCCGTGGCCGGGCTGCTGGCCGCCCTCGTCGAGCAGGCCGAGGCCTCCGGAGCGGCGCTGCGCGTCGCGCTCGCCGCGCCGACCGGCAAGGCCGCGGCCCGCCTCGAGCAGTCCGTCCGCGCCTCCGCGGCGCGGTTCGGCGACGCCGACCGCGCCCGACTGGCCGACGTGTCGGCGATGACGCTGCACCGGCTGCTGCGCCAGGACCCCGGCAACAGCACCCGCTTCCGCCACCACCGCGGCAACCGGCTCCCCCACGACCTGGTGGTCGTCGACGAGGCCTCGATGGTGTCGCTGACGATGATGGCCCGGCTGCTGGAGGCCGTACGCCCCGAGGCCCGGCTGGTGCTCGTCGGCGATCCCGACCAGCTCAGCTCGGTCGACGCCGGCGCGGTGCTGACCGACCTGGTCCGCGGCTACGAGCAGCGAGCCGACTCCCCCGTCGCGGCCCTGCGGACCGCGCACCGCTACGGCGCCGAGATCGGCCGGCTCGCGGAGGCCCTGCGCCTCGGCGACGCCGACGCCGCCCTCGAGGCGCTCGCGTCGGGAGGCGAGGCGGTCGAGTGGGTGGCCGACGGCGACCCGGCCGGTCCGATCCGGTCGGCCGTGCTGCCCCACGCCCTCGCCGTCCACGACGCCGCAGCCGCGGGCGATGCGGCTCGGGCCCTGGCGGCGCTCGACCGGCACCGCCTGCTCTGCGCCCACCGCGACGGCCCGTTTGGCGTACGCCACTGGAACCGCCGCATCGAGCAGTGGTTCACCGCCGAGACCGGCGTGCCCACCCTCGACGCCGCCTACCCCGGCCGCCCGATCCTGGTGTCGTCCAACGACTACTCGCTCGGCGTCTACAACGGCGACACGGGAGTGGTGGTCGCCGGCCCGTCGGGCCCCCGGGCCGCGATCGCGACCGGAGTGGGCTCCCTCGACCTCGCCCCCTCGCGCCTCGGCGACGTCGAGACGATGCACGCGATGACGATCCACAAGTCGCAGGGCAGTCAGGCCGACGAGGTCACGGTGCTCCTGCCCGACGAGGAGTCGCGTCTGCTGACCCGCGAGCTGTTCTACACCGCGGTCACCCGCGCCCAGCGGAAGGTCCGTGTCATCGGCTCGGAGTCCGCGGTCCGCGCGGCCATCGCGCGCCAGGCGCTGCGCGCCAGCGGGCTGCGCGCCCGCCTGTCGGATGCCTGAAACGTGGGCGACACGCACGACCGATAGCCTCGTGGCATGCCCTACCTGATGCGTGTCGAGCTCCCCGATGTCCCGGGGTCGCTGGGCCGCGTCGCGACCGCGATCGGTGAGGCCGGCGGCGACATCGAGGCGATCGAGATCGTCGAGAAGCGCGACGGGTTCGCCGTCGACGACGTGCTGCTCGAGATCCCCGCCGGCACCATGCCCGACTCGATCATCTCTGCCTGCTCGGTGCTCGACGGGGTGAGCGTGCTGTGGATCAGCCGCTACGCGGCCGGCGGCAACCTGTTCCTCGACCTCGAGGTCGTCGAGGCCCTGACCGAGGACCCCTCGACCGCGCGCGACCGGCTCGTGGAGCTGCTGCCGATCGCCTTCCGCGTCGACTGGGCTGCGCGCGTACGGCCGGGTGCGGACGGCGTGCACGTCGTGCACGCCACCGACGCTGCCCCTTCGGCGTACGACATCGGACCCGTCGCGGCGCCGACGCGCCTGCCCGGCGACGAGGTCTACGTCGAGTGCGCCGCCCCCTTCGGCGACGACCTCGTGCTGATGGGCCGCCGCGGCGGGCCGGAGTTCCTCGACTCCGAGCTCGCCCGCCTCGAGCACCTGCTGGGCCTGGCGATCACGATCAGCCGCTGAGGTCGCCGGCTGCTGCCCTCCCGCGCCCCGCCCTGGGCGGTGAGTGAGGAGGATTGTCGACGCGGGGAGTACCCCTCACTCACCGCCGCGCGGTGTGGCGACGTGCGACTCGCCCGGAGGCGGTGGTTGAGGAGGGAACAGCGCGCCCTGAATCCGCCTCACTCACCGCTGACGCGCACCCCGACGTACGGGCGGTGAGTGGGACACCTTCTCGACGCCCAGGACCTGCCTCACACACCGCTCGAGCGGGGGAGGTCAGGCCACCGAGCGGATCCGGGTCACGAACACCGAGCCGAGCACGCAGAACGCGAAGCCGACGCCGTAGACCACGCCGTAGCCCAGCGACCAGGACTCGCCGTACGTCGCCACCGGCCCGCCGAGCTCGCGGACCACGACGAGGATGAGCCCGGCGATGGCCGGGGCGAGGACCTGCGGCAGCGCGGAGGCGATGTTGATGACGCCGAGGTCCTTGCCGCGGTCGACGGCGTCCGGGAGGACCTGCGTGATGAGCGCGAAGTCGACCGCCTGGTAGACGCCGAACCCGGCGCCGAGGACGACGGCCGCCACGAGTGCGCCGGGCCAGTCCTGCCACAGCCCGAGGACGAGCGAGCTGGTGCCGATCAGCACACCCGACCAGATCACGAACACCTTGCGCCGGCCGACCCGGTCGCTCCAGTGCCCGACCACGACGGTCGTGGCGACCGTGCACGCGCCGTAGACCAGCACGAGCAGGCCCAGCCGGGCGGTCGCGTCGTCCTCGCCGTAGCCGAGGCCGTCGGTGAGGAAGTAGAAGAGGTAGTTGAGCGCGATCCAGTTGCCGAGGTTGACCAGCAGCCGGGTGATCCAGGCCCACGCGAAGTCGGGGTGCTCGCGGGGCGAGACCCAGAACGACCGGAGCAGCTGCCGCCAGTCGAGCGGCGCGAGGTCGTGGTCGCCGGGCAGCGCGATGTCGCGCGAGCCGAGGAGGTAGGGCAGCGACAGCAGCATCATCACGACCGCGATGACGAGGTAGCCCTGGGCGATCGACCCGGTCACCTCGGCGATCTTGATGCCGAGCAGCACGCCGACGGTGCCGGCGATCGCCACCATGCCGCCGATCAGGCCGCGCCGTGCGACCGGCACCTGGTCGGGGACGGCGGCGACGGCTCCGGCCCACGCCGCGTTGAGCGCGAGCTGGACCAGGCTCCAGGCGACCACCATCCACAGGGCCGTCTGCGCCACCGAGAGCAGCAGGAGCGCGGCCGCCCCCAGCAGCACGCCGCCGAGGATCCACGGCACCCGGCGGCCCAGCCGTGAGCGCGTGCGGTCGCTGAACGCCCCCCACACCGGGTTGGCGACCATGGACACCGCCGCGCCGGAGAACAGCACGACCGCCAGCAGCGCCTCCTTGCTCATCCCGCCCGGCTCGTCGGCGGCGATGCGCGCGGCCTGCTGGGCGAGCAGCACCTGGATGGGGCCGAACCAGCCGGCCATCAGGCCGAGGTTGAGCAGCACCAGCGAGCCGACCCACCGCGCCGGGGGCGCCTCGACGGGCTCGTCGAAGGCCGAGCGGCTCGGCAGCGTCGTCGTCACGGCGTCATTGTGGGGGCCCGCACCTCCGACGGGAAGAGCTCGCGGAGGGCGGGCTGCGCCGGATCAGGCGCGCTCGAGCAGGAAGAGCGGGATCTCCCGGTCGGTCTTCTCCTGGTAGGAGGCGTACGTCGGCCAGGTCGCGACGGCGTGCTCCCACCAGTCGGCGCGCTCCTCGCCCTCGAGGATCCGCGCCGTGTAGACGTGCTTGTCCGCGCCGTCCTGCAGCTCGACCTCGGGGTGGGCGACGAAGTTGTAGTACCACTCCGGGTTGTCCGGGGCGCCGCCCTTGGAGGCGACCGCGAGGTAGGCGCCGTCGCGCTCGACCTTCATCACCGGGTTCTTGCGCAGGTGGCCCGACTTCGCGCCGACCGAGGTGATCACCACGATCGGATAGTCGGTGTTGGGCAGCGTGGCCGCCTTCTCGCCGTCGGTCGCCTCGTACTCCTCGACCTGGTTGCGGACCCACTCGGACGTGCTCGGGACATAGGTTCCAGTCAGTGCCATGTCCAGCACAACGTCACGGGGCGCGACGATCTTCCGCGGCCCCGCGGTAGTCCACCGGGAACTGGTCGCGGGCGGGCGCACAGGAGGACCGAATCCCGGTGAACTACCCTCCGACCCCATGAGTGCGATCGAGGGCGTCAGCGAGATCTTCGACCCCGAGGCGTGGGACGCCGTGCCCAGCTTCGACGACCTCACCGACCTGACCTACCACCGCGCGCGCGAGCACGGCACCGTACGCATCGCCTTCGACCGCCCGGACGTGCTGAACGCGTTCCGGCCGCACACCGTCGACGAGCTGCTGCGGACGCTGGAGCACGCGCGCACGTCGGCCGACGTGGGCTGCGTCATCCTCACCGGCAACGGCCCGAGCGCCAAGAACGGCAAGTGGGCCTTCTGCACCGGCGGCGACCAGCGGATCCGCGGCCGCGCCGGCTACCAGTACGAGACCGACGGCCACGTCGACGCGGGCGCACCGCCCAACCCCATCGACCGCGCCAAGCTCGCCCGCCTCCACATCCTCGAGTGCCAGCGGCTGATCCGCTTCATGCCCAAGGTGGTCATCTGCGTGGTCCCCGGGTGGGCCGCCGGCGGCGGTCACAGCCTCCACGTCGTTGCCGACCTGACCCTCGCCAGCCGCGAGCACGCCCGCTTCAAGCAGACCGACGCCGACGTCGGCTCGTTCGACGGCGGCTACGGCTCGGCCTACCTCGCCCGCCAGGTCGGGCAGAAGTTCGCCCGGGAGATCTTCTTCCTGGCCGACGAGTACGACGCGGAGGAGATGCACCGCATGGGAGCGGTCAACCGCGTCGTCGAGCACGCCGACCTCGAGAAGGTCGCCCTCGACTGGGGCAGGAAGATCAACGGCAAGTCCCCCACCGCCCAGCGGATGCTGAAGTACTCCTTCAACCTCCTCGACGACGGGCTCGTCGGCCAGCAGCTCTTCGCCGGCGAGGCGACCCGCCTGGCCTACATGACCGACGAGGCGCAGGAGGGCCGCGACCAGTTCCTCGAGAAGCGCGACCCCGACTGGACGCCCTTCCCCTGGTACTACTGAGCACGCACAATGCGCGGATGAAGGTCGACCTCACCGTCGCGGCCATCCCCGCGTTCATCGGCGCGATGGCCGCGGAGTACGCCTGGCAGCGCGCGCACCCGGTGGAGCCGGGCACCCGGGCCGGCGACTACCAGCTCGCCGACACCGTCGCGAGCCTCAGCATGGGGGTCGGCAGCCTCGCCGCGCCGTACGTCGCGCGTCGCCTGCTCGACCCCGTCACGCCGGGCGTCGGCCGGCACGGGCGCACGCTGCTCGCGGTGGGGGCCGCGACGGCCGTCCTCACCACCGTCGGTGACGTCGTACGCCGTCGGCTGCGCGACGGCCGGCTGCCGGACCCGCAGACCGTGCCGGCGCGGGTCCGCGAGGTCCAGGAGGAGCTGGCCGACATCCGGCAGGGCCCCGCCGTACGCACGAGGGACCGGGGCGTGGAGCGGACGGGCGACCGCACCCCACCCGCGCTGCGGCGCACGCACGGCGCCCTTGCCGTCAGTGCCGTCGCGTCGACCGCCCTCGTGACGTCGACGACCTGGGCGGCGATGACCTCGGGCGAGCGGCTCTTCGCGCGCTCGCCGCTCGACCTCGGCGGCGGTCGGTGGGCGTTGCTGGCGGCGATCCTCGGGTGGGACTTCATCTACTACTGGAACCACCGCTTCAGCCACGAGAGCCGTTGGCTGTGGGCCGTCCACGTCGTGCACCACTCGAGCGAGCGCTACAACCTCTCGACCGCGCTGCGGCAGCCGGTGGCCGAGGGCGTCACGTTGACCGTGCCCTACGGCCTGCTCGCGCTCGCCGGGGTGCGCCCCGCACTGATCGAGCAGGCCCGCGGCATCAACCTGATCTACCAGTTCTGGATCCACACCGAGGCGATCCAGCGCCTCGGCTGGGTGGAGAAGGTCTTCAACACCCCCTCGCACCACCGCGTGCACCACGGCTCCAACCGCGACTACCTCGACCGCAACCACGGCAGCATCCTCATCCTGTGGGACCGCCTCTTCGGGACCTTCGAGGAGGAGGACGAGCCCGTGGTCTACGGCCTGACCAGCAACGTCGACTCCTACAACCCCGCGCGCATCGCGACGCACGAGTGGGCCGACATCGCCGCCGACGTGGCGGCCGCGGACACGTGGCACGACCGCTGGTCGTTCCTGCTGCGCCGGCCCGGCTGGGCGTACGCCAGGCGACCCGCAGCCGGCGTCGCCTGAGCCCCCTCCACAGGCCGCCGGATAGTCCGCTGCGAAAGGCCGGTCGGACGGCCGCCGGCACCGGCATTTCGCAGCGGACTATCGAGAGGAGTGGGGAGAGCGAGCCCCCGAGTGAACTCAGCTCGTGGCGAGGCTGCAGTTGTCGATCTCCGGGTAGTGCCTGCGGATGTTCACCTTGCGCTCGAGCTCGGCGATGATCGCCGGCGCGAAGTTGACCTCGTAGAGCGCCTGCGCGCTGCCGAGGCCGCCGGGGCTGAAGACGTTGATCTCCATCAGCTTGTCGCCGACGATGTCGAGCCCGACGAGGAACATGCCGTCGGCGACCAGCTTGGGCCGGACCACCTCGACCATCTCGAGCATCTCGTCGGTGACCGAGACCTTCACGGCCTTGCCGCCCGCGGACATGTTGGAGCGGATGTCCTTGGTCGTGTTGGTGCGCCGGAAAGCGGCGTACTCGCCGTCGACCATCAACGGCTGGCCGTTCATCACGAACATCCGCACGTCGCCGTTGGCCGCCTCGGGGAGGTACTCCTGGGCGACGACGTAGCCGTCGCGGGAGATCGCCTCGATGATCTGCTGGAGGTTGGGCGCCTCCTTGCGGTCGATCAGGAAGACGCCGGCGCCGCCGGAGCCCTGGAGCGGCTTGAGGACCGCCTTGCCGCCGAGGTCCTTGATGAACTCCTCGATCATGTCCTCGTCGCGGGAGATGAGCGTGCGCGGTCGCACGATCTCGGGGAAGTGCTGGAAGTACGCCTTGGACAGGGCGTTGGCCAGGCTCGTCGGGTCGTTGACGACGAGCACCCCGCTGGAGGCGATGAGCTGCCCGAACGCGACACCGGCGTTGTTGCGCCACGGGTCGGACTCGGCGTCGTCGGCCGGGTCGTTGCGGAGCATGACCACGTCGAACTCGTCCATGCCGATGAGCTGCTCGACGTCGGGCTTCTTGACGTCGGCGAGGTGCCGCTCGAGGGAGCGGTACGACTTGGCGTGGCCGGCGCGCGCCTTGGTGCTCAGCGACCCGTCGGGCTCGTAGGCGAAGTCGCCGATCCCCATGTACCAGGCCTCGTGACCCATCTCCTTCGCGGCCATGGCGAGGCGGTTGGTGGTGTACTCCGCCTTCTCCGTCTCGATGTCGTTGACGACGAATCCGATCTTCATGCGTGTCCCTCCAGGAGTGTGCTGAGGTCGTCGGTGCCGGCCGCCCGGGCGAGGTTGTCGTGGGCGGCCGGGTCGAGCAGGTAGCGAGGCAGCACCCGGGCGGGGCGCAGCAGGCCGCGCTCCTCCAGGTC
>JAESGW010000822.1_pt1 | contig 13062 bp, 10 predicted proteins | sample 9269791 | NCBI WGS metagenome assembly JAESGW01 (sample SAMN16773120, study PRJNA677053) | algae metagenome | isolation source: Aphanocapsa lilacina HA4352-LM1 and co-occurring heterotrophs from near cave... | place: USA: Maniniholo cave, near Haena, Kauai, HI | collected 2009-07-28 | reverse complement strand
ACGCGGTTCGAAGGGCTGTCGGCCGAGGACGCCGTGCGGTCGGCGCTGGCCGATCCCGCCTGCATCATGGTCAACCGCAACCAGGGCGCCGGCACCCGTATCCTGATCGACCGGCTGCTCGGCGGCGCGCGCCCCGACGGCTACTGGAATCAGCCGCGTTCGCATAATGCGGTGGCGGCCGCCATCGCACAGCACCGCGCCGATTGGGGCATGACCATCGCGCCGGTCGCGCAGGCGTCCAAGCTGGGTTTCATTCCCTTTGCCGAAGAGCACTACGATTTCGCGCTGGTGAAGGCGCGCAAGCAACGGCCGGCAGTGCAGGCCTTCCTCGACGCGCTGGCCTCGGAGGCGGGAAGGACAGCGCTGGAGCAGGCAGGGTTTCGGCCGGCCTGAAGTGTGCGCAGCGTCCGGGGCACGAGTTAGCCGCCATCCAGCGCCGCCAGCCGGTCGGCGTCGGCGATGTCGTCCATGGTGTTGGCGTTGAAAAACGGATCGACCGGCGCCGCCGGCCAGGTCACGGTGGCAAGCCTGAAGCGCGCGGTCCAGCGATCGATCTTCCTCACGTCCTCGACGACGAGCGCGTGGCGAAGCTGTTCGCGCAAGGCGACGCTCCATAGCCCGATCACCGGATGCGACTGGCCGTCGGAAGCGGCGACCGCGAGTTCGGCGTTCTCTGCTTCGAGCGCACCATGCAGCTTCGACACCAGATCGCGCGGCAGAAAGGGGCAATCGGCGGCAGCACTCAGGACAAGCTTTACCTCCGGCCGGTTCGCTGCAGCCCAGTCGAGCGCCGCCAGAATGCCGGCGAGCGGTCCGGGAAAATCCGCGACGCCATCGGGGATGACCGGCAGGCCGAATGCTGCAAAGCGCGCGGGGTCGCCATTGGCGTTGAGGATGAGGCGGTCGCATTGCGGCTTCAGCCGCGCGATCACGCGATCGAGGATGGTACGGCCGGCGATCGTACGCATCGTCTTGTCGCCGCCGCCCATCCGCCGCGCCAGCCCGCCGGCCAGCAGCACGCCGGGAATTGTTGCTGCGGCCGTCGCGTCAGTCATCGCTCTCGCCCTTGCGCTTGTGCCGCGCCGATTCTTCCTCGACATAGTCGAGGTTCTGGTCGAACACGATGCGCTCCTGTCCAGCCAGCGCGATGAAGCGCTTTCCGCGCGTGCGCCCGACCAGCGTCAGCCCGACCTGCCGCGCCAGTTCGACGCCCCACGCGGTAAATCCGGAACGCGAGACGAGAATGGGAATGCCCATCCGCACCGTCTTGATCACCATCTCCGAGGTGAGGCGGCCGGTGGTATAGAGAATCTTGTCGGCGGGATCGACGCCGTGGCGGTAGATCCAGCCCGCGATCTTGTCGACGGCGTTATGGCGGCCGACGTCCTCGGTATAACAGACAGGCGTGCCTTCCTTGCACAGCACACAGCCATGAATCGCGCCGGCTTCCAGATAGAGTGAAGGCATGGTGTTGATCGCGTGCGTCATCTGGTAGAGCCAGGAAGTGCGTAATTCCGCTCTCGGCAACGCGACGCTTTCGACAGCCTCCAGCAGATCGCCGAACGCTGTGCCCTGCGCGCAGCCCGAGGTCTGCGTGCGCTTCTTCAGCTTTGCCTCGAAGTTGGTGTGGTGTTCGGTGCGCACCACCACCACCTGAAGATCATCGTCATACTCGACCTCGGTGACGAGGTCGTCGTATTTCAGCATGTTCTGGTTCAGCAGATAGCCGAGAGCCAGGTATTCCGGATAGTCGCCGATCGTCATCATGGTGACGATCTCCTGCGCGTTCAGATACAGAGTCAACGGCCGTTCCACCGGCACCCGGATCTCGACCGCAGCACCCGTCTGGTCGGTCCCGGCGACGCGCTCGGTCAGCCGCGGATCATCGGGATTGGGAACGATCAGGGGGGCGGGGGTTTTGTCGATTTTCATCATCTGGGCAGGTTAGCATGACTTTGCTGGAAGGCTGATATAAGCAGCGGAGGACGCAAGTCACCATTTACTCCGTCAAGCCCCGGGCATGACGGCTGAGTACGAAGTTCCGGCTCGGAGAACGCAATGAAAGTAATAGGCCTCGCGGGATGGAGCGGCGCCGGCAAGACCACCTTGCTGACGCGGGCGATACCGCATCTGCTGAAACAGGGCCTGCGCGTCTCCGTCATCAAGCACGCCCACCATGCCTTCGATGTCGACGTGCCCGGCAAGGATTCCTGGAAGCACCGCGAGGCCGGTGCGGCCGAGGTTCTGGTGTCCTCCAGCCAGCGCTGGGCGCTGATGCATGAACTGCGCGGCGCCGCCGAGCCGCGGCTGCCGGAGCTGCTGGCCAAAATGTCGCGGGTCGATCTCGTCGTCGTCGAGGGATTCAAGCGCGAGCCGCATCGCAAGATCGAAATTCATCGCGCCGCCAACGGCAAGCCGCTGCTGTTCCCTGACGATCCCGGCATCGTCGGCATCGCCACCGATATAACGGTTGAAACCACGCTTCCCACGGCCCATCTCGATGATATCGCGGCGGTCGCAGCCATGATGCTGAAATCGGCGATCTCGATCGAAGACGTGCTGGCAAAATGCGAAGCTGAGGGCTGACCAGGCAGATGGCGCAACTGTCCGACGATTGCTTTGCCTTCGGCGGTCCGATGATGTCGGTCGATGAGGCGGTTGCGCTCATCGCCGAGCGTGTGACGCCGGTGCTGGACGTGGAGACGGTCGCGCTTGCCGGCGCCGACGGCCGCATTCTTGCGAAAGATGTTGCGGCGCCGCTGCCGCTGCCGCCTTTCACCAATTCCGCTGTCGATGGTTATGCGGTCGCGAGCCGCGACCTGCCGCAGAAGGAAGAGCAGGCATTCGCAGTCACCGGACGCTTGCAGGCCGGCAGCACTGCGACAGCGCCGGTCCAGCCGGGACAGGCGATACGCATCTTCACCGGTGCGCCGATGCCCGAAGGCGCCGACACGGTTTTCATGCAGGAAGACGTCCGCGTCGAAGGCGACAAGGTCGTTCTGCCCGCGGGCCTGAAACCCGGCGCCAATGTGCGTCCCGCAGGGGAGGACATTCCTGCAGGCCATGCTGCGCTCAAGGCCGGCCTGCGGCTGCGGCCGCAGGACGTGGCGCTGGTCGCAGCGTTCGGCCTGACGCAAGTCGACGTCGTCAGGCGCATTCGCGTCGCGGTGTTTTCCACTGGTAATGAACTGGCGTCGCCGGGCGAAGCGCGCGCCGCGCCGCAACTGTTCGATTCCAACCGCTTCATGCTGATGGCGATGCTGGCCCGGCTCGGCTGCGATGTCAGCGATCTCGGCATTATCAGGGACGAACGCGCCGCGCTCGCGCGCGCGCTGCAGGACGTCGCCGGCAATCATGATCTGCTGCTCACCACCGGCGGCGTTTCGACCGGCGAAGAGGATCACGTCAAGGCGAGCGTCGAAAGCATTGGCCGCCTCGTGCTGTGGCGGATGGCGATCAAGCCGGGACGGCCTGTTGCCATGGGGATCATCGGCGGCACGCCCTTCATCGGTCTGCCGGGCAATCCGGTTGCAAGTTTTGTTACCTTCGTCCACGTGGTGCGGCCGACGATCCTGGCGCTTTCGGGCGCGATGCAGGAGAAGCTGGTGCCGATGCCGGTTCGTGCCGGCTTTGCCTACAAGAAAAAGATCTCACGTCGCGAATATGTCCGCGTCAGCCTGCGCAGGGCCGCCGATGGCGCGCTCGAAGCGGAGAAGTTCCCGCGCGAGGGCGCCGGATTGTTGTCGTCGCTGGTCGATACCGATGGCCTGGTCGAACTCGGCGAGGAGGTAACAGTGGTCGAGCCCGGGCAGATGGTCGGGTTCCTGTCCTACGCCAGCCTGATCTCGTGATCGGCGTTGACGATGCGGATAGCCGTCGCCATGGTGACAGCATGACCACGACAAAACTCGATCTTGCCGGGCTCAAATGTCCGCTGCCGGCACTGAAGACGCGCAAGGCACTCAAGACGCTGCCGCCGGGCGACAGGCTCGAAGTGCTGTGCACCGATCCATTGGCTGTCATCGATATCCCCAATCTCATTCGCGAGACCGGCGACAAGGTCGAGATCGTCGAGCGCAGCGACAGCCGGATTGTGTTCATGATCGAAAAGGCGAACGTCTCCGCGGCTTGACCGCTTCCCGATCATTCGAGTTTTTTATCGACCGATGCAGAATGCAAATCGATGCGTATTGGCAATCGCAGCATGAGACGCCTTTATTGATCTCGGGATCATTTCGCGGTCTCATTCGTGTCATCAGATAAGGCAGGCCGGTGATAGCCGGGACGCGAGTACGTCGCACCGATGCCAGCGAGTTAAATGCTTATTGTGCCTCTACAATATGCTTGGCATCTGGCATGCCAAAGATTAGACTCGATCTAATTCCGGTCCAGAGGACGAGACGCCATCCATGAATGTCCATGACGTGCAGAAGGTCCGACAGTTCGAGCACCCCGGCGCGGGACGGAAGCGGGCCAAGGCGACGCCGAAGGGCCGCCAGGTCGACCCCACCGCCGCCCACGAGATCGAACTTCTGCTCGGCGACCAGCCGCGGCGGCGCGATCTGCTTATCGAGCACCTGCATCTGATTCAGGACAAGTATCACCAGATCTCGGCCGCGCATCTCGCAGCCATTGCCGACGAGATGAAGCTGTCGTTTGCGGAAGTGTTCGAGACCGCGACCTTCTACGCGCATTTCGACGTGGTGAAGGAAGGCGAGCCCGATATCGCGCCGCTGACCATTCGCGTCTGCGACTCGCTGACCTGCGCCATGCTGGGCGCGGAAAAGCTTCTGGGCGAATTGCAGGACAAGTCCGGCCCCGGCATTCGCGTGGTGCGCGCGCCCTGCGTCGGGTTCTGCGACAGTGCCCCGGTCGCCGAAGTCGGGCACCGCTATGTGCTCAATGCGACATCGGCCGAGGTTCTCGATACCGCGGCGCGAGGCGAGACCCATCCGATCATTCCGGACTATGTCGACTACGACACCTATGTCAGCCAGGGCGGCTACAGGCTGCTTGGCGACTTGCGGGCAGGGCGGTTGAGCAAGGAAGACATTCTCAAGGTACTCGACGATTCCAGTTTGCGCGGCCTCGGCGGCGCAGGCTTTCCCACCGGCCGCAAATGGCGGGCGGTGCTCGGCGAACCCGGTCCGCGGCTGATGGCCGTCAATGGCGACGAGGGCGAGCCCGGCACGTTCAAGGATCGTTTCTATCTGCTGCGCGACGCGCATCGCTTCCTCGAAGGCACGCTGATCGCGGCCCATATCATCGACGCCGAGGACGTCTACATCTATCTGCGCGACGAATATCCCGCCGCGCTAAAACTGCTGCCGCTCGAGATTGCAAAACTGCCCCCGGGTGGTCCGCGCATTCACATGCGCCGCGGCGCCGGCGCCTATATCTGCGGCGAGGAGTCTGCGCTGCTCGAAAGCCTCGAGGGCAAGCGCGGCCTGCCGCGGCACAAGCCGCCTTATCCGTTCCAGGTCGGCCTGTTCGGCCTGCCCACGCTGATCAACAATGTCGAGACGCTGTTCTGGGTGCGCGACATCGTGGAGAAGGGCGCGGAGTGGTGGAAGAGCCACGGCCGCAACGAGCGCGTCGGGCTGCGCAGCTACTCGGTCTCCGGCCGCGTCAAAAATCCCGGTGTCAAGCTGGCGCCGGCCGGCCTCACCGTGCGCGAACTGATCGACGAGTTCTGCGGCGGCATGGCCGACGGCCACACTTTCCGCGCCTACCTTCCGGGCGGCGCGTCGGGCGGCATCCTGCCGGCCTCGATGGACAACATCCCGCTCGATTTCGGCACGCTGGAAAAATACGGCTGCTTCATCGGCTCTGCCGCCGTCGTCATCCTGTCCGATCAGGACAGCGTGAGGGGCGCGGCGCTGAACCTGATGAAATTCTTCGAGGATGAAAGCTGCGGCCAGTGCACGCCGTGCCGGGTCGGCACCCAGAAGGCGGCGATCCTGATGGAGCGCCCGGTGTGGGATCGCGAACTGCTCGACCAGTTGAGCCAGGCCATGCGTGACGCGTCGATCTGCGGGCTCGGCCAGGCGGCATCGAATCCGCTCTCGTGCGTCATCAAATATTTCCCCGACGAGTTCAAGGAAGCGGCGGAATGACCAGGATCAAGTTCGAACTCGACGGCCAGCAGGTCGAGGCCAACGCCGGCGAAACCATCTGGCAGGTGGCAAAACGCCAGGGCCGGGACATTCCGCATCTCTGTTATTCGCCGGAGCCGGACTACCGGCCCGACGGCAACTGCCGCGCCTGCATGGTCGAGATCGAGGGCGAACGCGTGCTGGCCGCGTCCTGCAAGCGGACGCCGAGCGTCGGCATGAAGGTGAAGTCTGAGAGCGCGCGCGCGATCGCCGCGCAGAAGATGGTGATGGAGTTGCTGGTCGCAGACCAGCCGGCGCGCGCGACTTCGCACGATCCCGATTCGAAATTCTGGCACTGGGCCGAAAAGGTCGAGGTCACCGAAAGCCGTTTCCCGGCCGCCGAGCGCTGGCAGGGCGACAGCAGCCATCCCGCGATGAGCGTCAATCTCGACGCCTGCATCCAGTGCGGCCTGTGCGTGCGCGCCTGCCGCGAGGTTCAGGTCAACGACGTCATCGGCATGGCGTATCGCAGCCACGAAGCCAAGATCGTGTTCGACTTCGACGATCCCATGGGTGAATCGACCTGCGTTGCCTGCGGCGAATGCGTGCAGGCCTGCCCGACCGGCGCGCTGATGCCCTCGGTGATGCTGGACGAGAACCAGACCCGCGTCACCTATGCGGACAGGAAGGTCGATTCGCTGTGCCCGTTCTGCGGCGTCGGCTGCCAGGTCACCTATCAGGTCAAGGACGAGAAGGTGATCTACGCCGAGGGCCGCGACGGCCCCGCCAACCATAACCGCCTCTGCGTCAAGGGGCGCTTCGGCTTCGACTACATCCATCACCCGCATCGCCTGACCAAGCCGCTGGTGCGGCTGCCGAACGCGAAGAAGGATGCCAACGACCAGGTCGACCCGGCCAATCCGTTCACACACTTCCGCGAGGCCTCGTGGGAAGAGGCGTTGGATATCGCCGCCAAAGGCCTCGTAAAGATCCGCGACGAGAAAGGTGTCAAGGCGCTCGCCGGTTTCGGCTCTGCCAAAGGCTCGAACGAGGAGGCGTATCTGTTCCAGAAACTGGTGCGCACCGGCTTCGGCTCCAACAATGTCGATCACTGCACGCGGCTGTGCCACGCCTCGTCGGTGGCAGCGCTGATGGAAGGCCTGAACTCCGGCGCGGTGTCGGCGCCGTTTGCCGCTGCCATGGACGCCGAAGTCATCATCGTGATCGGCGCCAATCCGACCGTGAACCATCCGGTGGCCGCGACCTACATCAAGAACGCGGCCAAGCGCGGCGCCAAGCTGATCGTGATGGACCCGCGCAGGCAGTCGCTGTCGCGCCACGCCTGGAAGCATCTCGCCTTCAAGCCCGGCAGCGATGTCGCGATGCTGAACGCGATGCTGCACACCATCATCACCGAAGGGCTGACCGATCAGCAATACATCGCGGGCTACACCGAAGGTTTCGATGAACTCGCCGAGCGCATCAAGGAGTTTCCGCCGGAGAAGATGGAAGCGATCTGCGGCATCCGGGCCGAGACGCTGAAGGAAGTGGCGCGGGTCTATGCGCGCTCGCAGTCCTCGATCATCTTCTGGGGCATGGGCATCAGCCAGCACATCCACGGCACGGATAATGCGCGCTGCCTGATCGCGCTGGCGCTGACGACGGGCCAGGTCGGCCGTCCCGGCACCGGCCTGCATCCGCTGCGGGGCCAGAACAACGTGCAGGGCGCCTCCGACGCCGGCCTGATTCCGATGTTCCTGCCGGACTACCAGCCGGTCGGACGCACCGATCTGCGCGAGCCGTTCGAGAAGCTCTGGCACCAGGATCTCGATCCCGTGCGCGGGCTGACCGTGGTCGAGATCATGAACGCGATCCACGCCGGCGAAATCAACGGCATGTATATCGAGGGCGAGAACCCCGCGATGTCGGATCCCGACCTGCAGCATGCGCGCGGGGCGCTGGCCATGCTCAATCATCTCGTCGTGCAGGACCTGTTTGTGACGGAGACCGCGTTCCACGCCGACGTGATCCTGCCGGCCTCGGCGTTTGCGGAAAAGTCCGGCACCTTCACCAATACCGACCGTCGCGTGCAGTTGGCGCGCGAGGTGATCAGGCCGCCCGGCGATGCGCGGCAGGATCTCTGGATCATCCAGGAAATCGGCAAGCGCATGGGGCTGCCGTGGAACTATGACGGTCCGGCCGACGTGTTCGCCGAGATGACGCAGGTGATGCCGTCGCTGAAGAACATCACCTGGGAGCGTCTGGTCCGCGAGGGCGCGGTGACCTATCCGGTCGACGACCCGAACAAGCCCGGCAACGAGATCATCTTCACCACGGGTTTCCCAACCGCGAGCGGCCGCGGCAAGATCGTCCCGGCCAAGGTGATCGCGCCCGACGAGGTGCCGGACGCCGAATATCCGATGGTGCTGTCGACGGGGCGCGTGCTGGAGCACTGGCACACCGGCTCGATGACCCGCCGCGCCAGCGTGCTCGACCAGATCGAGCCGGAGGCGGTGGCCTTCATGTCGCCAAAGGACATGCGCAAGCTCAGCGTCTGGCCCGGCGATTTCATCCGCCTGGAGACCCGCCGCGGCGCCGTCGAAGTCAAGGTCCGCTCCGACCGCGACGTGCCGGAGAACATGGTGTTCATGCCGTTCTGCTACGCGGAGGCGGCGGCGAACCTGCTGACCAATCCGGCGCTCGATCCGTTCGGAAAGATTCCGGAGTTCAAGTTCTGCGCCGTGCGGGCGGAGAAGGTGGAACTGCAATCGGCGGCGGAGTAGGGCTGTCAAGATTGTTGAGTGAAGCGGAGCCAATTCTCTCACGTCGCCCCTGCGAACGCAGGGGCCCATACGCCGCGGCCGACGGAATGGGCACACTGGGAGACGGCTTCGCTTCAGCGAACGGGGAATAGACAAGGCGCAGCGTCTGCCACCGCCGCTCAAAGATAGATCACGCGGTATGGGTCCCTGCGTTCGCAGGGACGACCGGCCGGTCTTTATGAAATTCCTATAACTTCTCCATCCCTACCGCCTCGAAAACCTATGCGCGCGGTGGCACTTCAGCCGCTGTAAACGCGATCGCCGGCATTGGTCGGATTCGCGGTCCACGTCGCATAGGAACGTCCCATGCTCGATATCGTCATGCTGGCGCTCGCGCTCGGCTTCTTCGTGGCAGGCATCGGCTACGCCTACGCTTGCGAACGCCTGTAACGGAGCAGGGCCATGACCTTCGATTATTCGCTCGCCGGCATCGTCTCGCTCGGCCTGCTGTTCTACCTCACCTACGCGTTGCTGCGGCCCGAGCGCTTCTGAGGGCGCCATGATCACGCTGCTTCAGGTCGTCCTGGCGTTCGTCGTCACCTCGGCGCTGCTGATCGTGCTGTTTCGCCTGCTGCTGCCTGCAAGAAAGTTCTGAAGGGTTTCCCAAAATGACCGTTATCGGATGGATTCAAATTCTATTGTTTTGCGCGATCGTGGTCGCGCTGGTCAAGCCGCTCGGCTGGTACATGACCCGCGTCTTCAACGGCGAACGCACCTTTTTGTCGCCGGTGCTGCGCCCGGTCGAGCGCGGGCTGTACTGGATCGGCGGCGTCGACGAGAGGCGCGAGCAGCATTGGCTGACCTATACGGTCGCGATGCTGCTGTTCCATGTCGGCGGCTTCCTCATCATCTACGGCCTGATGCGGCTGCAGGCGCTGCTGCCGCTCAACCCGCAGGATCAATCCGCGGTCGCCGCGGACCTTTCCTTCAACACCGCAATTTCCTTCATCACCAACACCAACTGGCAGAACTACGGCGGCGAAAGCACGCTGTCGTATCTGACGCAGATGGTCGGCCTGACGCACCAGAACTTCCTCTCGGCCGCAACCGGCATCGCACTCGCCGTGGCGCTGATCCGCGGCTTCGCCCGCTCCTCGATGCGCACGATCGGCAATTTCTGGGTCGATGTGACGCGCACCACCCTTTATGTCCTGCTGCCGATCTGCATCGTCTACGCGCTGTTCCTCATCTCGCAGGGCATGCCGCAGACGCTTCAGCCCTATGTCGAGGCTACGACGCTGGAAGGCGCGAAGCAGACCATCGCGGTCGGCCCGGTCGCGTCGCAGGTCGCGATCAAGATGCTGGGTACCAATGGCGGCGGTTTCTTCAACGCGAACGCCGCGCACCCGTTCGAGAATCCCACCGCGCTGTCGAACTTCGTCCAGATGATCTCGATCTTTGCGCTCGGCGCCGCGCTCACCAACGTGTTCGGCCGCATGGTCGGCAACCAGCGGCAGGGATGGGCGATCCTGGCTGTGATGGGTGTGCTGTTCGTCTCGGGCGTCGCCATCGCCTACTGGGCAGAGGCCAGCGGTACTTCGGCGCTGGGTGCGCTGGGCCTCACCGGCGGCAACATGGAAGGCAAGGAGGTCCGTTTCGGCATCGTCGCTTCCTCTCTCTTTGCGGTCGTCACCACGGCGGCCTCCTGCGGCGCGGTCAACGCCATGCATGACTCGTTCACTGCGCTCGGCGGCATGATCCCGTTGCTCAACATTCAGCTCGGCGAGATCATTGTAGGCGGTGTCGGCGCCGGCATGTATGGCATGCTGCTGTTCGCGGTGCTGGCGATCTTCGTCGCCGGGCTGATGGTCGGCCGCACGCCTGAATATGTCGGCAAGAAGATCGAGGCGCGCGAGGTCAAGATGGCGATGCTCGCGATCCTGATCCTGCCGCTGATGATCCTGGGCTGGACGGCAGTTGCGGTGGTGTTCCCGCCGGCAGTGGCGTCGATGGCCAATGCCGGTCCCCATGGTTTCACCGAGGTGCTTTACGCCTACAGCTCCCAAGCCGGCAATAACGGCTCTGCTTTCGCAGGCCTTACCGGCAACACCCCCTTCTACAATCTGACCGGGGCGATGGCGATGTTCGTCGGCCGCTTCTTCATGATCGTACCGGCCATGGCCATGGCTGGTTCGCTCGCGGCCAAGAACTCGATCCCGCCCTCGGTCGGTACGTTCCCGACCACCGGCGGCCTGTTCGTAGGCCTCGTCGTCGGCGTGATCCTGATCATGGGCGGTCTGACCTTCTTCCCGGCGCTGGCGCTCGGGCCGATCGTCGAGCACCTCGCCATGAACGCCAACACCTTGTTCTGATCGATCCCTCCCGGAGTTACTGCCATGGAAGCGATGAAACTGCAGAAAAAGGTGAAGGCGTCGGCGATGCTCGACCCGAAGATCCTGGTGCCTGCGATCAAATCGGCCTTCGTCAAGCTCGATCCGCGCCTGATGATCAAGAGCCCCGTGATGTTCGTTGTCGAGGTCGTGGCGGCGCTGACCACGGTCATCTTTCTGCGCGACCTCGTCAGCGGCGGTGCAAATCTGGGATTCACGTTCCAGATCATCCTGTGGCTGTGGTTCACGGTGCTGTTCGCCAATTTCGCCGAAGCCGTCGCCGAAGGCCGCGGCAAGGCGCAGGCCGAGTCGCTGAAGAAGACCCGCACCGAGAGCCAGGCCAAGCTGCTCTCGGGCTCGGACAATAAAGTCTACCGCCTCGTGCCCGGCACCGCGCTCAAGGCCGGCGACATCGTCCTGGTCGAGGCCGGCGACAACATCCCCTCCGACGGCGAGGTGATCGAGGGCGTTGCTTCCGTCAACGAGGCCGCGATCACGGGTGAATCCGCGCCTGTGATCCGCGAGTCCGGCGGCGACCGTTCGGCGGTGACCGGCGGCACGCAGGTATTGTCGGACTGGATCCGCGTCCGCATCACCGCATCACAAGGCGCGACCTTCATCGACCGCATGATCCGGCTGGTGGAGGGCGCCGAGCGGCAGAAGACGCCGAACGAGATCGCGCTCAACATCCTGCTCGCGGGCCTGACCATCATCTTCGTGTTCGCGACCGTGACGATCCCGAGCTACGCGGCCTATGCCGGCGGATCGATCTCGGTGGTGGTGCTGGTGGCGCTGTTCGTCACCCTGATTCCGACCACGATCGGCGCGCTGCTGTCTGCCATCGGCATCGCCGGCATGGACCGGCTGGTGCGCTTCAACGTGCTGGCGATGTCCGGCCGCGCCGTGGAGGCCGCGGGCGACGTCGATACGTTGTTGCTGGACAAGACCGGCACCATCACGCTAGGCAACCGTCAGGCGACGGCGTTCCGCCCGGTGCGCGGTGTCACCGAACAGGAACTGGCCGACGCGGCCCAGCTTGCCTCGCTCGCTGACGAGACGCCCGAGGGTCGCTCGATCGTCGTGCTGGCCAAGGAAAAACACGGCATCCGCGGCCGCGACATGCATGAGCTCGCCGCGGCCTTCGTGCCGTTCACGGCGCAGACCCGCATGAGCGGCATCGACGCGGGATCTTCATCGGTCCGCAAGGGCGCGGTGGATGCGATCCTCAACTATATCGTCGGCGGCACCGCGCAGGCGATGGCGAGCGGCGGCGCGGTTCGCGCGCTGCAGCCGGCCGCTAACACCGAAGCAGCCCGCGAACTGCAGGCCATTGCCGACGAGATCGCCAAGGCCGGCGGTACGCCGCTCGCGGTCGCGAAGGACGGCCGTCTGCTCGGCGTCATTCACCTGAAGGATATCGTCAAGGGCGGGATTCGCGAACGGTTCGCCGAACTGCGCCGCATGGGCATCCGCACCGTGATGATCACCGGCGACAATCCGATGACGGCGGCGGCGATCGCGGCCGAAGCAGGCGTCGACGATTTCCTGGCGCAAGCCACGCCCGAGGACAAGCTGAACCTCATTCGAGACGAGCAGGCCAAGGGCAAACTGGTGGCGATGTGCGGCGATGGCACCAACGACGCCCCGGCGCTGGCGCAGGCCGACGTCGGTGTCGCCATGAACACCGGCACGCAAGCCGCACGCGAAGCCGGCAACATGGTCGACCTCGATTCCAACCCGACCAAGCTGATCGAGGTGGTCGAGATCGGCAAGCAGTTGTTGATGACCCGCGGTGCGCTGACAACCTTCTCGATA
>JAESGW010000821.1_pt1 | contig 13118 bp, 11 predicted proteins | sample 9269791 | NCBI WGS metagenome assembly JAESGW01 (sample SAMN16773120, study PRJNA677053) | algae metagenome | isolation source: Aphanocapsa lilacina HA4352-LM1 and co-occurring heterotrophs from near cave... | place: USA: Maniniholo cave, near Haena, Kauai, HI | collected 2009-07-28 | reverse complement strand
CGCCGGCTGACCGCCGCGACCTCGCTTGCGATGATCGTGAGCAGCGGCACGATGTGCGCGACCACATGACTGTGCGGAATTGCGTCCTTCAGATAGGCCATCGCGACGCAACCGTGCACGTCTCCGTCTGCTGTCGCCGGCACTGAAATCAGTCGCGATCCCTCCGCCGGCAGAAAATAGTCGCGGATCGCAAAGCCATTGCGGCGGGCCTTCGCCACGTTCTGGCGCACCTTTCCGATGTCGGGCCGGTCCGGGCCGATCGTTCGGTCGTTGCCGATCCTGGAAAAACAGGTCTCGACGAACTTCGGCGACCGGGCCGACAGGTAAGCGACGCCGCTCGCCGATGTCAGCATCGGAAATCGCGTTTGCTCGACCCGGCGCAGGCTGATCGGCGCATCGTTTCTGGTCGTCACCTCGATCGACATCCAGTCGCCGTCGGGAACGAGATATTCGAGCGGCCATTTGGTCGACTGCACGCGCTCGGTGAGCAGCGTGCGAATCGCCGCTGACACCGGATCATGCAGCGCCATGGCGCTGGATAGCAGGCGCACCTTCGGCAACGGTGAGAAGCCAGCGCCGCTCGCAGCCATCGTCACGAAGCCCTCGGCGCGAAGGGTCGCGAGCAGGCGCGTGACCGTCGCCTTTGCGAGGCCGGTCGCCTGCATGATCTGGGAGATGGTGACGGGCGGGGAAGCATTTACCGCGACCAGCACGGACAGGCCGCGCGCCAGCGTCTCGCTGCGCCGGGTCGGGTCGATTCCCGTATCCACGACACGGACCTTCGCTGTCGGTTGTCGCAAGGCTACGGCGCGATCGGCCATCGACTGCCTCTAAGTTGAACCAGTGGTTCAACTTTGCGCGAACGAACGGTTCCCGTCAACAGCGGCACAGCGGCGGGGTGCTTGCGGCCGTTCGCCGCAATACCAGGGGAATGCGCGCGCAGCGTGCCGTCTTGCAACGCCGTGCCGCGCCGCAGGCGCCTGCCTTGTGAGCCGGGGTTGTTTCCTTCATGCTGTGCGCGAGCCTGGCAAGAGGGGAGTTTCTTTCGTGAGCGCCTGGACTGGACGCTGAATGGCTTACGTCGTTCGCCGCCTGCTCGCGACCATCCCGGTGATGGCAATCGTCGCGATCATAGTCTTCTCTCTGCTGCATCTCAGTCCCGGCGATCCGGCGCACGTGCTCGCTGGCGAGACCGCGACTCCGGAGGAGGTTGAACGCATCCGCCGGGCGTTGGGGCTGGAGCGGACGTTTCTGGAACGTTTCGCCGAATGGTCGCTCGGGGTCATGGGCGGCAACCTCGGCCAGTCCATCTTCTTCGGACGGCCTGTCGCCGACCTTATCCTGCAGCGGGCAGGTCCCAGTGTCGCGCTGTCGATCCTGTCGCTGCTGACCGCGGTGCTGATCGCCGTACCGCTCGGCGTGGTCGCGGCATGGCGCGCCGGACGGACGGCGGACAAGCTGTCGATGGGCTTTGCCGTGATCGGGTTTTCGCTTCCCGTTTTTGTGCTGGCTTACCTCCTCATCTTCTTCTTTTCGGTCAAGCTGCGCTGGCTGCCGGTGCAGGGCTATCGGCCGCTCGCGGAGGGCGTCGGACCGTTCCTGCAGCATCTGGCGCTGCCTTCGCTTGCGCTCGGCATCGTTTATGCGGCGCTGATCGCCAGGATCACGCGCGCCGCGATGCTTGAAGTGCTGGGGCAGGACTACATGCGCACGGCGCGTGCCAAGGGGCTCGGGTTGCTGCGCATGGTCTTCCGGCATGCCTTGAAGAACGCTGCGGTTCCGATCGTGACGGTCATCGGCATCGGTTTCGGCATGCTGATCAGCGGCGTCGTGGTAACCGAGACTGTGTTCAACATCCCGGGCGTCGGACGGCTGACCGTCGATGCCATCTTGCGCCGCGATTATCCCGTCATCCAGGGTGTGGTTCTGGTTTTCTCGGCCGTCTACGTCCTGATCAATCTTGCCGTGGACCTCAGCTACGCGCTGTTCGACCCGAGAATCCGCACATGACCGGCACATCCGCCCTGCAGCGGCTCCCGGCCATGTTGGTGCGGCATCCAGCCATCCTGGTCGGCGGCCTGTTCGTAGCGCTGTTTGCACTTGCGGCTATCCTCGCGCCCTGGCTGGGCACGGTTGATCCGCAGAAGCTCGCGCCGCTCAACCGCCTGAAGCCGCCGCGTCCGGACGCCTGGTTCGGCGGCGACATGATCGGCCGCGACCTTTACAGCCGCACCATTTATGGCGCTCGAGTCTCGCTGCTTGTCGGGCTCAGCGTCGCTGTTCTCTCGACCATCATCGGCCTTCTTGTCGGGCTGCTGTCGGGTTTCGTTCGCTGGTTCGACGGGATTGCAATGCGGATCATGGACGGGATGATGGCGATTCCGGCGATCCTTCTGGCGGTCGCCATGATCGCGCTGACGGGCGCCAGCCTTCAGAACGTGATTGCCGCCATCACGATCTCGGAAGTGCCGCGCGTGGCGCGGCTCGTTCGCAGTGTCGTGATCGGTCTGAAGGAGCGCCCCTTCGTCGAGGCCGCGCATGTGGTCGGCACGCGCCTGCCGGCCGTGCTCTGGCGGCACATCCTGCCGAATGCGATGGCGCCGCTGCTTGTCCAAGGTAGCTACATCTTCGCCTCCGCCGTGCTGATCGAGGCTGCGCTCAGCTTCATCGGCGCCGGAACGCCGCCCAACTTGCCAAGCTGGGGCAACATGATCTCGGAAGGCCGCAACGTGTTCCAGATTGCGCCGCACATCGTGTTGTTTCCGGGCATCGCGCTCGCCATCACGGTCCTCTCGATCAATCTGATCGGCGACGGCCTGCGCGATGCGCTCGACCCGCGCTATGAGAGGCGTTGATGGCGGCACCGCTGCTGGAGATAAACGGTCTCGTCGTGGAGTTTCGCGGCCGGAGCGGCACGACCCGCGCCGTCGATGGCTTGTCGCTCGACATCGCGGATGGCGAAACGCTGGCCATCGTCGGTGAGTCCGGTTGCGGCAAGAGCGTCACCGCGCTGTCGGTGCTTCGATTGCTGCAGGAGCCTGCGGGCCGCATCGTCGGCGGGCGCATCCTGTTCGAAGGCAGCGACCTTGCGCGGCGTTCGGAAAGGGGCATGCGCAACATCCGCGGCCGGTCGATCTCGATGATTTTTCAGGAGCCGATGACCAGCCTCAATCCCGTGCTGACCATCGCCGAGCAGATCTGCGAAGCCGTGCAACTGCACGAAGGCGTCGGCGCGGCGGCGGCGCGTGAACGGGCGCGCCGGATGCTGGCGCTGGTGCAGATCCCGGATGCCGAACGCCGGCTATCGCAATACCCGCACGAGCTTTCCGGCGGCATGCGGCAGCGCGTCATGATCGCCATGGCGCTCGCCTGCAGTCCAAAGCTCTTGATCGCCGACGAGCCGACAACCGCGCTCGATGTGACGATCCAGGCTCAGATCCTCGATATCCTGCGCGACCTGTCGAAGAGCATCGGCATGGCGACGATGCTGATCACTCACGATCTCGGAGTCGTTGCCGAAATGGCTTCGCGCGTCGTCGTGATGTATGCAGGCCGCAAGGTCGAGGAAGGAGAGGTGCGCCGCGTGCTTGCCGCGCCGCGTCATCCTTACACGCACGGCTTGCTTGGCGCGCTGCCGAGACTTGGCTCAAGCCTGGCGGGTACGAAACGCAGGCTCGCGGAAATCCCGGGTACCGTGCCGCTGATGCACGAGGCCGCGCGCTCCTGCGCGTTTGCGCCACGCTGCAGCCTCGCCTCCGAGCGTTGCCGGCTGGAGGCGCCACCGCTACGTCCTGTGGCGGACGGGCACGTCTCGGCCTGCTGGCACAGCGACCAGGTCGCCGGACTCGCGAGCGAGGCAAGCGCATGACCGCAGCCTCCGCGCACGCCCCGCTCCTCGAGGTCCGATCGCTCGTCAAGCACTTCCCTTTGCGACGCGCATTGATCGACCGGCTGGTAGGGCGGACAGGTCAATCGGTGCGAGCGGTTGACGGTGTCAGCTTCAAAATAGGTGCCGGAGAAACGCTAGGCCTGGTGGGTGAGTCGGGTTGCGGCAAATCCACGGTCGGCCGTGCAATTGTTCGCCTGAACGAGCCAACCGCTGGCTCCGTGCACCTTCGCGGCGAGGATCTTGCCGCGCTCGGCGGCGAACGGTTGCGCGAGATGCGGCGGGATCTGCAATTCGTGTTCCAGGATCCGTTCGCCTCGCTCAATCCACGCATGCGGATCGGTGATACGATCGGCGAACCGCTGCGCAACTTCGGGATCACCGACTCAATTGAACGCCGACGCCGGGTGCGCGAACTCATGGCCCGCGTAGGGCTGCGCGAGGATCAGATTGACCGCTACCCGCATGAATTTTCCGGCGGCCAGCGGCAGCGTATCGGTATCGCGCGCGCGCTTGCGTTGAATCCGAAGCTGATCGTTCTCGACGAGCCGGTCTCGGCGCTTGACGTGTCGGTGCAGGCGCAGGTGATCAATCTGTTGATGGATCTTCAGCGCGATCTCGGCCTGAGCTATCTGTTCATCGCGCACGACCTCGCGGTGGTCGAGCACATCAGCCACCGCGTGGCCGTTATGTATCTCGGAAGGATCGTCGAGATTGCCGACAAGCGGGGCCTTTTCGCGAAACCGCGGCATCCCTACACGGTTGCGCTGCTCTCGGCGGTTCCGACCCCCGAGCCCGAGCGCGTGCGCCAACGGATCATTCTCGCAGGCGATCTGCCGAGCCCGGTGTCGCCGCCGAGCGGTTGTCGCTTCCGCACGCGCTGCCCGTTGGCGCAGGCGCGCTGCGCAGCCGAGGAGCCCGTCCTCAGGCCGGCCGCCGGAACCGCAGGCCATCAGGTGGCCTGCCACTTTGCGGATTAACTGACCTATTGTGGCGCCTTGGCGATATTCCAGAGAATCATTGTTCCGGGCATGCCGATCACGCCAGACAGTCGCGGACTGTGCGCCACCGGCGCAAACCATTGGCCGAACGGAACATAGGGTACGACTTTCTCGTAGGCCGATTTCTGGATTTCTTCCGCCAGAGCCTTGCGGTCGGCCGCTGTCGTGACATCGGCGAAGCGGTCGATCAGCGCCTGGTGCGCCGCATCGCAAGGCCAGCCCGGCCAAGCCTTGTCACAGGACGCCTGCATCGGAACGTTACCGACAGGATCGGAGACGACCAGTCCCGGCCAGTACGTCAGGCCGATATGCCATCCGCCTTGTCCGGGAGTCGCCTTGTTGGCGCGACGTCCGGACATCGCGGCGAAGTCCATCGCCTGGAGTTCGACATTGGCGCCGATCGACTTCAACTCCTCCGCCAGCGCCAGTGTGGACACATTCATGGTCTGGACATCGGTCGGATGCAGAATGATGATCGGCTCGCCTTGGTAACCGGATTCCTGCAGGAGCTGGCGCGCCTTCTGCTTGTTCTTGCCGAATTCCGGCGAGGCGCCGACGTTACTTTCGAGCGGACTGCCGCAGACGAAGAACGCGGAGCAGACGGTGTAGAGCTCGGGATCGCTGAACATCGTCTGCAGGAAGTTCTGCTGGTTGACGAGGTAGAGGAGCGCCTGTCGCGCCCTCGGATCGTTAAACGGCGGGTGGATGTGGTTCATGCGGATCATGCCCTGCGATCCGAGTCTGTCGGTGCGCACGATCTTCATGCCAGCCTGACGCAGGATCGGAAGGAAGTCGGTCCCTGGCGCCTCGACATAGTCCACTTCGCCATTCTGCAGCGCCAGGACGGCCGATTGCGTGTCGCGGATGTTGATCCATTCGACACGGTCGATCTTGACGACCTTGCCACCGGCCGTGCCGCTCGCGGGCTCGCTTCGCGGCACATATTTGTTGTTCTTGCGATAGACAACCTTCGAACCCGGCACCCATTCCTCGCGTACGAACTCGAACGGCCCGGAACCGATCACCTCGGTGACCGGCTTGTTCGGGTCCGTCTCTGCAAGCCGCTTTGGCATGATCGCCGGTACGATACCGCTTGGTTTTGAGAGCGCGTGGAGCATAAGCCCGTAGGGTTTGTTCAGCGTCCAGACCACCGTCTTTGGATTCGATGCGTCGAGCGTTACCGTGCGCGCAACGATTTGCCGGCCATTGGCGTCGCGTGCCGCCCAGCGCTTCAGGGAGGCGACAACGTCATCGGCCGTGACTTGCTGGCCATCATGAAACGTAAGACCGTCGCGCAGCACAAAAGTCCAGATCAGTCCATCGGTACTGGTCGTCCAGCTTTGCACCATTTGCGGTTGCGGCATCTGGTTTTCATCGCGACCAAACGGGAAGTCGTAGACCATCGTGGCATGACGCTGAACGATGCCGACCGTCGTCACGATTGGATCGAGCGACTGGAGATCCGCAAACGGCACCACACGGAGGACCTTGTCATCCGCCGGCCGCATCTGCGCGCTGGCAGGCGCCGCCCATAACGATGCCGCCATACATACCGTCGCAAGACCAAGCAAGCCAGTCTGTAACTTCGACATTCTATTTGTCCTCGTTCGTCACTCGCTCAAACCCGGGCGTCTCGAGTGTACGACCATCAGCCCTCGAGTTTCGCGCCTTTCGGAATCATCATGCCGCTTCGTACCGCGGGCCTGCTTCTCGTGTCAGCGAGCCATCGCGCCAAATTCGGATAGTCATCGATCGAAAGCGTCGCCCACTCGTGACGCGCAATCCACGGATAAGCAGCGATGTCGGCAATTGAGTAGTCGCCAGCAAGAAACCTAGCATGCGCGAGCCTCTCGTCCAGCACTCGGTAGATGCGTCGAACGGCCGCGACGGTATGTCGAACGGCAGCCTCCGGCTTTTCGGGCGCAAGTTCGGTCCAGTGATGCGCTTGACCGGTCATCGGTCCAAGCCCGGTCAACGCCACCATCAGCCAGGATAGGCAGTCCGCGCGCTCTGCTCCGCGATCCGGCAGAAACCTTCGATGGCGTTCGGCGAAATCGAGAAGAATTGCACCCGACTCAAACAATACGCGGCGAGTATCGCTCTCGTAGAAGGCGACGATCGGGATTTTCCCATACGGGTTCATGGCGACGATCTCGGGTGCGAGCTGCTCCCGGCGTCTGATGTTTACGCCGACGACTCTGTACTCGAGGCCAAGCTCCTCGAACAGGATCGATATCCGGTTCGAATTCGGCGTTGCCCATAGCCAGGCTGTCAATTGGTGTTCGAATTGCAAAATAGAGATCCGGAGCGTCGCGAGACTTGGTCGAGATCAATTCATGCTAAACTTGAGCCTTACACAAGACAACTTCCATCCGGGGCGTATTCTGGACGGCTCTCGTCTGGTTTGTTGTCGTTTCGTAGTAGCGGCAATGAAAAGGAATGCTTATGGAGGTGCATCTGCCTGATCTTTTCGAAGCAGATCGGGCCTCGCCGCAGCTTGACCTTACCGGGCGGCTGCAAGTCGATCGAAGCATCTGTTCCTCGTGGAAGCCAGAAAGAACGCCAACCACGATGATTCCATCCGGACCGCGAATCCGCCGCCATTCACAAAATTTGTGTTGGGCCCGATGTCGAACGGTCATTTCCGCTGCCAGGTCAACCGCGGCAGCCGTCAGCCGATGCCTTCGAATTGCTCCAGCCTGAAAACACTGTTGTGTGCCCAGCATTGCCTTCGCGGGCGACACCTTGCGCTTTCAGTGCCACCCGCCTGAGTTCTGCCACACCGATCGCTCTCGGGTTAGCAGTTCCGCTGGCTGGACCTAAGTCACGGTCGCGGGCGACTTCAGTCGTCGCCGTCGCGGAAATCCAGTAGCTCGAAGATGCGCAGCGGTTGCGCGCGGCCACGGACTTCGACCTCATCGATCCTTCGCGTAACAATCTCGTCGTTCGCCAGTCGCATCGTTGCTTCGCCGATCAGGATCAGGGTGCCGTGGTCCTTGTTCGTGCCTTCCAGTCGGCTTGCGACATTCACGGCATCACCGATGACGGTGTAGTTCAGCCGTACCCTCGATCCGATGTTGCCAACCAGCATATGTCCTGAATTGACCCCGATACGAACACGAAGTGGCCGGCCGGAATCGTCGGCGAGCTTCAGTCGTGTCATCTTGCGCTGGATCGCAAGGGCACATCGGCATGCATCATGGGCATGGCGGGGATTGTTGGTCGGTGCGCCCCAGAACGCCATCACGGCGTCGCCGATGAACTTGTCGATCGTGCCGCCGGCGTCCGCAACGCATGACGAGACGCAGTCAAAATACTCCGAGAGGATCGGTAAGACCTTGTCTCCCATCCGCTCCGACAAGCCGGTGAAGCCGGCGAGATCGACGAACATTACCGTCATCGTCCGAAGGGTGACTCCCGGTTGTGCGCCGACGCCCTGCTTGATCAGTGCGCGGACCAGATCGGCCGGAATGTATTTTCCGAAGGCGGAAAGGCCCGCGGCCATGTCCGTGATCGTGCGGGACAGATCGTCCATCTCCGCAACCGCGGACGGTCGATAGGTGACGCGCTCGAGCTCGAAAAGTTTGACGTTCTTCATTTCTGCGCCGATCGTCAGAAGCGGTGCTGCGATAATGCGCTGCGCCACCCAGGCCGAGAGCGCGCCCGCGACGACGATCAGCCCGGCGATCCAGATTGCGATCTGCTCGAGGGTCGCGCGGACCGGCCCCAGGATTTCCTTCTCAGGGATGACTACCGCGAGAGTCCAGTCGAGAAACTCAAGTCGGTTCAGCGCGATGTCGAACATTTCATTGTCGGCAGTCAGCATCAACTGCTGGCGGTCGGCGCCCATTGGCGATCCGCCCTGGCGGATGGCCGCCGATGCCACGCTCAGGAGCGGCTGGTCGTCGCGCGGCATGTTGACTTCGTCGGAATTGCCGTCAGGTGCGGCGATCAGGCGGCCATCGCGGTCGAACAGGAACGCCGCGCCCGTCTTGCCGACAGCCAGCTGCGCCAGCAGCCGCGACAGCCTCGAATACTCGATGATGACGGCGAGCGCGCCTTCGCGTTTTTGGTATACATCGATAGGGCCTGCGAAGGCGATGGCCGGGCGAGAGCCGGTTGGGTGGTACGACGCCTGGTACCAGCGCGGTTCTTCGGCCTGCATCGATTGAACATACCAGGGCTGTTCGAGGATCGAGTAGGACGTGCCCTCGAACCGCCGTTCCTCGAACTGGATGTCGCCGCTCACGACGACGTACTGATCCGTGCGACGTGTGATTTTTCCGTCGATCTCGGATATCTCCGTCATTTCGAGCTTTGTGTTGCCGAGCTTGTGAGAGCCAAAAAAGTTTCCGTCCGGCCAGCCGAAGGCGACCCACGAGATGGTCGGCTGAGCTTGGATTTGCGACAGGAACACAAATTCACGCTTGTCGGCCTCTTTTGTCTCCAGGACATTCTGAAGAAACAGCGTGCGGATCGCAGTATGCGCGGCGCGCGCCTCCGAGGTAATGGCGGTCAGCTGCTGCGTCACCAACGCGACGATCTGCTGGTTGATGGTGGCGGCGAGATCGAGACTGGTGCGTTCGGCGGTGCGCCACCAGATCGCATGCACGCTTGCGGTGCTGGTCCCGATCGCCAGAAGCACAAGACACGCGACCAGGGGGCGGACGCCGATTCTCATTCTTCATCATCCGGTTGATCACGGTCGTTGGCGGCGCGATTCTAGCAGTTGCGCTGCGTTTGGAGTATCAGCATCAACAGCGCAGCGCTTGGTAACATGCTGCTCTGGGCGGCCAGTCCGATGGCTGCACCAAGCGTGGGCCGGCGCAGGGCGACCAGAGTGTTCCGAGCAGGGTGCCAAGCAGCGGTTGCCCGCCGATGCCCGTGAAGGCAGTCGGCCAAGCAGGTTATTGCCGCCCGCCGTCAGCTGCGCCGCAGCGGCGGTGAGCGCCATCTGCCAGGACGGCAACAGCAATACGAGACCGAGGGCGATCATCAGGCCGGCGACGGTGGCGCGTAGCGTCGAACTGTCGATGCCGAGGCTCAGTTCTGCCGATGCGACGGGAACACCGGTCGTTGCGAACGAGTGGGCGAGGCCCGCCGCTACTGCGACGAGTCCGAGTGGATGCTGCTCGATCGCGCCGATGACGATGATCGGCAGCAGGGGGAGCACGCAGGGTGAGAGTGTCGAAAGCGCCCGGCGCCGTGGCCGAAGGCGAGGCTGACGATGTCAGCCAGGTCAGAGACCTTTCTTGACGAGGCTCGTAATTGAGGCGGGATCGGTATCGCCGGTGGATCGGCCGACTTCCTTCGTTCCTTTGAAGACAATCAGCGTACTTTGACGCTGAACGCCGAATTGCTTCAGGACATCCTTCGATTTGTCGAAATCAACCTCGAACACAGCCAGTTGCGGGTTGCTTTTTTCCAATCCCTCGATGATCGGACGCTGGACCTTGCAAACCGGGCACCAGGACGCGGTCACATCGATGACGATGCTCTTGCCGGCGGCCTGCGCATCCTGAAAGGATTTCGCGGTGAAAGGTTGAGCCGCATGAGCGGCAAATGACGCGACGAGAAAGGCCGCGACGAGGAGCGGCTTGATCGGGGATCTGAACATCTTGAGCGGCGCTCCGTTTGAGGTTGAGGAGGCCGTTGTGCTCCTCGTAAACTCCTTCTCAACGGGCGAAGAAAAAGTTACATCCGCTGCGCTCGACGATTTTAGCTTCACGGGCTTGTGACCTTCGGCATGACTGTTTCAGGTGAAAACGAACGTGAGCTCGGCGAGTTGATGCGCGCCGCGCAGAATGGCGACGCCGTCGCCTATGAGCGCCTGTTGAGGCTGCTCGCCCCGGCTCTGCGGAGAATGGTCAGAGGAAGAAGACACTTTCTGCAGCCGGCTGATATCGAAGACATCGTGCAAGACATCCTGCTGTCACTGCATTCTGTACGGGCCTCGTACGATCCTGGACGCCCGTTTACACCATGGTTAATGGCCATCGTTCACAACCGGATGGTCGACGCAGCGCGGCGCTACGCCCGCCGCAGGGAAAATGAAGCGCTCGATGGCGAATGGCCTGAAACCTTTTTGCAGGATGATGCGAAGGACTCTGAAGAGAGGCTGATCGATGCCGATACGCTTGCGCATGCGCTTGGCGCCTTGCCGGCCGGGCAGCGAAGGGCGTTGGAGATGCTGAAGATTCATGAAATGTCGTTGCGTGACGCTGCCGTGGCCAGCGGATCGAGTGTTGCGGCCCTCAAGGTTGCCGTCCATCGCGCGATGCAATCATTGCGCAAGGTGCTGAGGGACAAGAGCTGACATGGACACCGACAGGATCATCGCCCGACTTGTCCGAGACGCACGGCCGGTCCGCCGAATGAGCGACCCGTTGCTGCGTACCGCTGGCTGGCTTGCGATTGCGCTGGCCGCAGTGGGGCTGTCGGTGTGGTTCATGGGGCCACGTGCGGATCTGAGCGTGAAGTTGCATGATGCCCGCTATGCCACCGAACAGATCGGAGCGCTCCTGACCGCGTTTACGACGGCACTCGCCGCATTTGCGATCGTCGTTCCCGGCCGGTCGCGCTACTGGATCGCGCTGCCGATCTTTCCCCTGCTTCTTTGGCTTGTGAGTGTCGGATCGGGATGCATTGCGGACTGGCTGCGCGGGAACGTCGTCTTCGTAAGCGACTGGTCGTGCTTTCCTGCCATCGCGCTGGTCGGGGCGGTTCCGGCTCTGGCAATAATTCTGATGCTGCGCCGCGGCGCTCCGCTGCTGCCTCATCTCGCCGTGGGTCTCGGCGCTCTGGCTGCTGCCGCGCTTGGAGATTTTGGCCTCAGGCTATTCCACGTGGTCGACGCAGGCCTGATGGTACTCGTGTGGCAGATCGGAAGTGTCGCGATACTGACGGCGGTTCTGACGCAGTTCGCGCCGGCGCTGCTTCGCTGGCGGCACACGATTTCTCGATAGGTCTTGCATGTCGTGCCGTTGCCGACCGATCGGTCGCATTGTCGTTGTCGCGCTGATGTTTGGCGCGATTCTGTCGCTCGACAGCGCTCGCGCGGAGCCGTTGAGCCGTCTGCCGGATGGCGAGGTCACCACATCGGCCGGATGGAGCGCATACCTGGTCGATCCGGTCGCGCGCTATGACCACGGCGTTCTTGGAGACGCCATCGAGGCGGGCGGGTTTGCGGTCGAGCGAAATGGCGCGCGTCATGTTTTGCGGCTGGATACCGGCGCCGTCTTCGAGGATCGCCGCGTCCGGCTGGCTGATCTTGATGGCGATGGAATACCTGAGGCCATCCTCATCAAATCCTATCTGGATCGCGGTTCGGCCGTCGCAGTCTATCGTCTTGGGCCGGAAGGGATTTCGCCGCTCGCGGAAAGCGTGGCAATCGGTCAACGCCACCGTTGGCTCAATATTGCAGGTGTGGCCGATTTCACAGGAACAGGTGAGCGCATGATTGCGGCCGTCGTCACACCGCATCTCGCCGGTTCGCTGCGTCTCTACCGACGGGTGGGGCAAACACTGGAGGTCGTCGCGAAGATCGATGGCTACACCAACCACATTCTAGGCAGTCGGAATATCGATCTGGCTCGCATGGAGGATATCGACGGTGATGGTGTCTCGGAGATCGTCCTGCCGACACTCGATCGCAGATCGCTTGCGGCGATCAGTTTCGAAGCCGGTACGGCGTCCGTCGTGGCTCAGGCATCGGCTCCGGCCCGCATTGTTGCGCTCGTCCGGCTATCTGGAGCCGCGGCAATCGTCAGAACAGAGCAGGGCGGGCAGATCAAGATCGGTCTTCGGCCGCGGCAGGAATTCCAGCCGCAGCCCGCGTTCAGGTAGATTTTCCAGCTTCTGATCCTCTCGATCCCGCGTGGGTTTTCATCAACAGCGACCACTGGATGTTGAAGCCGACCCGCGCGGCCCCAATCAACTCGCGCTGCTCGCCAGCGATAGGAAAATAGGCTGTTCTTCGATGTTGGTATCGCGCTGTAGCGGTCCACTGGCTCGAACCCCGGATACTCGACGCGATCCGATCGAGAACAACTGTTCAACGCACGCGCAACGCTGGAAAGATTGCGCAGCGTAAGATCGGCTCTTTTCGACGACCGTGGCGCTTGAGAGCGCAAGAACGAAAACTAAAGAAAAGTAGAACGGCCGTGTGCAGATTGTGCACACGAGCATGCCTCAAGCCGTTGATTTCGATGAACTCTCTCTCCAATCCATCA
>JAESGW010000820.1_pt1 | contig 13145 bp, 10 predicted proteins | sample 9269791 | NCBI WGS metagenome assembly JAESGW01 (sample SAMN16773120, study PRJNA677053) | algae metagenome | isolation source: Aphanocapsa lilacina HA4352-LM1 and co-occurring heterotrophs from near cave... | place: USA: Maniniholo cave, near Haena, Kauai, HI | collected 2009-07-28 | reverse complement strand
AGATCTATGGCCAGCGCGACGACCTCACCTTGTGCGGTACCAAGGAGGCGGCGTTGCGCGGCGCCGATGCACTCTTGATCGCCACCGAGTGGAAGAATTTTAGGGCGCCGTCCTTCGAGCTGATCCGTGACCAGCTCAAGACCGCCGTCATCTTCGACGGCCGCAACCTCTATGACCCGGCGGTGGTCGCCCGCCACGGCATCCAATACGTCTCCATCGGCCGCAAGGCCGGGTGAGGCGCGAGGCCGTCAACCAACTCGATATCGGAGCAGGGACATGAAGGTTCTGTTTGCAGGCGGCAACGGCTACACGCCCGAGTTCAGCGGCGGCGTTCAGTCGTCGACGCATCACCTGGTCGAGCAATTGCGCGCCCATGGCCACGAGGCTTCGGTGCTGGCCGCGCTGTTCGGCGACGGCATGTTCGGCTTCAAGGCGAGAGCCAAGATGAAGCTGACCGGACAACGCGCCGTCATCGACAGCTTCCCTGGATATCCCGTGGTGCGGGCCTGGTTTCCATGGGAGGCCGCAGGCTTTGCAGTGGAGAAGCTGAAGCCCGACGTTGCCGTGGTCCAGTGCCACAAGTCGGTGCCGATCGGGAAAGCACTGGAGGCCCAGGGCATTCCGCTGGTCGTCTATCTCCGGAATGTCGAATTCCACGAGCTTGGCGGCGATCTCAGCGAGTTGCGGCAGGCGCGCTACATCGCCAATTCGGAATTCACCGCGCGCACCTATGGCCAGCGCTTCGGCATCGAATCGACTGTCATTCCGCCGACGATCAATCCCGCCCACTACGCCACGGAAACGTCAGGCGACTTCGTCACGCTGATCAATCCTTACGAGGAAAAGGGTTTTGAGCTTGCGGTGCGCATCGCCGGGCGCTGCCCCGACATTCCGTTCCTGTTCGTCGAAAGCTGGAAGCTGGCCGACGATCACCGCGCCCGTATCGAGCAGACGATCGCGCCGCTCGGCAATGTCCGGCTCGAAAGCCGAACCAGCAACATGAAGACGGTCTATGGCCGGACGAAGATCCTGCTCGCGCCGAGCAAATGGGAGGAGGCCTGGGGCCGTGTCGCCTCGGAGGCGCATTGCAGCGGCATTCCGGTCATCGGCTCGCGCCGCGGCGGCCTGCCGGAGGCGGTTGGCGAGGGCGGCGTGGTGCTCGACTACGATGCGCCGCTCGACGACTGGGTCGAAACCGTGCGTCGGCTCTGGCAGGACAAGGCCTGGTATGACCGGCAGTCGGCGGCCGCGCGCGCCTTTGCCGGACGCGCGCAACTCGACCCCGACGCGCAGTTCGCCACCTTCATGGGCGTGCTCGAGCAGGCCGCGACGCAGGGCCTGAACAAGGCTGCCTGAGGTGATGCCGTCAGGGTTCTGGAGAGCCGTTCGATGAAGGTCTGTTTCGTCGTCGACAAGTTCCCGTCGCTGTCCGAGACCTTCGTGCTCGACCAGATCGAGGGCTGCCTTGCGCGCGGCATCGAAGTCGGCGTCATCTGCAATGAGACGACCTTCGGCAAGGAGCGCAACATCGACGATCCGCGCTGGCGCAACCTGCCCGGTGGCGTCGCGCAATGGTGGGGTGCGCTCGGCCCGCTGCGCCCGTCGCTGCGCCGCTGGTCGGGCAAGCTTTGGGACAAGGCGTCGACAGCGCTCGACATTGCCTTTGCCGGCAAGCTCGAAAAATACGATGTCATCGTCGCGCATTTCGGCAACAACGGCTTGCGGGTCGCAAGGGCGATGAAGCAGCGGCGGATATCGGCTCCCCTGGTGACGATCTTCCATGGCCATGATGTCGGCGCGCCGATGCATGACGGCTCGCTGTCGCGCTACGAGGTGGTGTTCCGCCAAGGCGCGCTGCAGCTGCCGGTCAACGGCTTCTTCCGCGATGCGCTGATCGAGGCCGGCGCGCGCGCCGACAGGGTTGCCGTGCACCATATGGGCGTCGATACCGAGACGATCGGTTTTCGGGCCGGCGAGCGCCGGGATAGCAGGCTGGCGCTGATCTCGGTCTGCCGGCTGACCGAGAAGAAGGGCATCGAGTTCGCGCTTCGCGCGCTCGGCGAGGTGCAGTCCGTCAGGCCCGATATCGACTGGTCCTACACGATCATCGGCGGCGGTGAATTGCTCGATGCCATGAAACAACTGGCTGCAAGTCTCGGCATTGCCGGGCGCGTCGCCTTTCGCGGGCCGTGTCCGCACAGCGAGGTCAAACAGCGGCTGGCCGAGGCGCATGTCTTCTTGCTGCCCAGCGTCAAAGCGGGCGACGGCGACCTCGAAGGTATCCCGGTGGCGCTGATGGAGGCGATGGCTGCGGGGTTGACCGTGGTCAGCACCTATCATTCCGGCATTCCCGAGCTGATCGAGGACGGCAGGACCGGGCTTCTGGCGCCCGAACGGGACGTCGGCGCGCTGGCGCAGAAGCTGGTCTGGATCGCCGACAATCCCGGCTCCTGCGAAGAACTGGCACGCGCGGCGCGGCGCAAGGTCGAGGAGGATTTCGATTCCGGCCGGCTCAACGACGCTTTCGCCGATACGCTGTTCCGTCTTGCCGCCACGAAGGTTGCCGCATGACGGCGGAAGCGCAGCAACTCGGGCGCATAGCGCTGCGCGGCGGCGCGCTGACGGCAGCGGCGCAGGCGATCAAGATCGGCATCCAGTTCGTTTCAGTGGTGGTGCTGGCCAGGATGCTGGCGCCGGAGGATTTTGGCCTCGTCGCCTCGGTTGGCCCGATCGTCGCCTTTGTCGGGTTGTTCCAGAATCTCGGCCTGCAGCAGGCGGTTATCCAGCGACCGGAAATCAGCCGTCAGCAGCTCAACCAGGTGTTCTGGATCAGCGCGCTGGCCGGGCTGATCTGCACCATCGTGATTGCCGCGCTGTCGCCGGCGGTGTCGGCATTTTATGCCGATGGCAGGATGACCGGCATCACGCTTGCCGCCGCCACGCCGCTCTTGCTCGGCAGTCTTGCGGCGCTGCCGCTGGCCCTGATGAACCGAAACCTGCAATTCGGCCAGCTGGCGATCAATGACGTCGCGACCGCCCTTGCCGGCCTGGGCGCGGCGATCGCTGCGGCCTATGCCGGGCTCGGCTACTGGTCGCTGGTGATCGGACCTGCGGCGGGCGCCGTGGTGACGCTCGCCGGTGCATGGTTGGCGACGCGCTGGAAACCGGGCAGGCCGAGCATCAAGGTGGAGCGCGAGATCCTGTCCTTCGGCGCCAATCTCACCGGCTTCAACCTCGTCAACTTCTTCTCGCGCAACCTCGACAACATCCTGATCGGCAAGTTTTCCGGTCCGGTCGAGCTCGGCTACTACGACCGCGCCTACAAGCTGCTTTTGTTTCCGCTGCAGAACATCAACCAGCCGCTGTCGCGGCTGATGGTGCCGCTGCTGAGCCGCATCCAGGACGACAAGCCACGCTTTCGCGAGTTCTATCTGCGCACCAACTGGTTGCTTGCGTTCATCACCGTTCCCGGCATCGCCGCCCTGACGATTGCCGCCGAGCCGGTCGTTTCCATCCTGTTCGGCGAACGCTGGCTCGGCGTAGCGCCGATCTTCGCCTGGCTCGGCATTGCCGGCCTGATGCAGCCGGTGTCGAGCACGACGGGCTGGATCTTCATCTGCCAGGGCAAGACCGGCACGATGTTCCGCTGGGGCGTCTATTCGGCGCTGACGACGGCGCTGTCATTCGCTGCCGGGCTGAAATGGGGTGCAGTCGGCGTCGCCGCTGCCTATGCCATCTCAGGCTATGCGCTCAGGCTGCCGGTGCTGGCGGTGATGATCGGGCGGACCGGCCCGGTCACGGCGCTCGACTTCCTGATGGTGCAGGGGCTGCTGATCATCGCAGCGGCCATGACCTGGCTGGCCTACGACCACCTGCCGGCTGCGCTGATCGCCCAGTCCAACATCGTGGCGGCGATCACCGCGGCAGCCCTAAGCTACGCGGTGGCGCTCGCCTTCATGGTCGCCGTTCCGCAGTCGCGCCGCGCCCTCGTCGCGACGTGGAAGACCATCGCCCGCAACATTCGCTGACGCATCCGCTAGCAGCGGCCGGACCAGATCGGCGGCCGACATGGCCGAGGCGTGTTCTTCCAGCACCGCTGCAAGGGTCGTTTTCCTGAGGCGGTCGAGATCGCCTGTGAAGGTCGCGAGCTTTTGGGCGGCCTCTTCAGGGGTCACGGAGTCGATGTCGAGCAGCAACTCGGCCAGGCCGACGCGCTTGGCAAGTTCTCGGGTCTTGAATTCGTAGGCGATGGGCAGAACCGGCACGCCGACGCAGAGCGACATGATCATCATGTGCATGCGGGTGGCGACGACGAAGTCGAAGCCCTTGACCAGTTCCATCAACTGCTCGGGCGTGTGGAAGCCGGCGTCGACGTCGACATGGGCGGCGACATCGGCATCGAGTTCGGCAACGATCGCCCGTGCGGTTTTCGAATCGTCATGTGCGTATTCCGGCACGCCCTGACAGGTCGAGACGAAGGTCACCTGCTTGCCGTGGTCGCGCACCAGGCTTGTGGCGATATCACGGATCGAGGCCATGTAGCGGTGCATGCCGTCGGCGCCGTCATTGACGTAGTTCCAGTGTCGTACCGAAATGCCGACACGGCCGGTCTGTGCCGGCGGCGTGCCGGCCGAGAGCATCGTTTCGATGCGCTTCTTGTCGGCGAGTGCAAACACCGAATCGGCGACGACATGGCATTTGCCGGGATTGTCGACGAGCCCGTCGAGATGGCCGTGCGAGCGTCTGTCGCGCAACAGGATCAACGGACTGCGGTCGAAGGCCGGCTTCAGTTCACGGCGGTTGTAGTCCTTGTCGAACGGGCCCAGCGACTGGGTGAAGAATACCGGGTCCTTGCCGAAGATCGCGTCGATGCGGAACTGGTTGAGGCGGCGTTCGAGATTGTAGTTCTCGACCAGATAGGTGCCGCCTGTGGTGACGACCAGATCGGCTTGGCGGTACATGTCGAGGCTGCGACGGTCCTCGGCGCTGAACATCGTCTCGTCCAGGGCGCGGCTCTTGCCGTAGTGGCGCAGCGCACTCAGGGCGAGGCGGTTGTAGATCGGCTTGGCCAGGTTCTTCAGGCGGTTGTCGTCATAGGGGTACTTGAAGATCGATTCGGCCAGCAGCTTGCGAATCTCGATATCGGGATAGGCTTGCGTGGGATAAAGCCGCGACGCCACCGTGGGCTGGCTATCGAACACCTGGAAGCGCAACTCGCCCGGACAGGCCGCCTTGAGGATGTGCCGGATGGCCAGCAGGATCGCCGCATCGCCAGTGTTCAGGCAGACGGTGTTTTCGACGATGACAGTCTTCATGGGGACAGTCTTCATGGGGGCTAGCCTCCTCGGATTGGTCGCGTCGGGAAGATAAGTACAGGCTAACCGGGCCATTTTGCGGCGCAACAATATTTGAGGTGCGACCAGTCAATATTTGTTGCGACGCAGCAATAGGTGCACTAGCTTCGTCGTCGGTGGGCCAAACTGCGAGCGTGAATTCATGCTGCATGTTCTGTACCTGGTGCACGATGTTTCCGACCCGGCAGTCCGTCGACGGATCATCATGCTCAAGGCCGGTGGCGCGCGCGTTACGCTCGCTGGTTTTCGCCGGACGCAAGAACTCGAAGACGTCGAAGGCGTTACGCCGATCGACCTCGGTCACACCCGCGACGGGCGTTTTGCGCAGCGGCTGGGTGCGGTTGCAATGGCGGCGACGCGTATCGGCGCTTCGCTGAAATCGGTGGTGACGCCCGATGTGATCGTTGCCCGCAATCTCGAAATGCTGGCGTTGGCGCAACGTGCCCGTTCGGTTTTCGGTGCGTCGACGCCCATTGTCTACGAGTGCCTAGACATCCACCGGCTGGTGCTGCGCGAGGATTTTCTGGGCAAGGGCCTGCGTGGCGCCGAGCGCCTGTTCGGGCGCAATGTCGGCCTGCTCTTGACCAGCTCGCCGGCCTTCGTCAGGCACTATTTCGAACGGTTCGGGCAGATCGACGCCCCCATCGAACTGGTCGAGAACAAGCTCCTGGAACTCGAGCCGCGCATTGAAGCGCTGCCGTCGCCGGCGCCGGCGGGCGAGCCCTGGACGATCGGCTGGTTCGGGGCGCTGCGCTGCCGCAAGTCGCTCGAACTGCTGGCCGCTTTCAGCCGTGGGACGGAGGGGCGGTTCAAGGTCGTGTTGCGCGGCCGCCCCGCGCTGTCGGAGTTTCCGGATTTCCACGGTTTCGTCGCATCCGAGCCCCATTTGGAGTTTAAGGGTGCCTACAGAAATCCAGAGGACATGGTCGACATCTACGCGCAGGCGCACTTTGCCTGGGCGATCGACTTCTTCGAGGAAGGTCAGAACTCGACATGGCTGTTGCCCAACCGGCTCTATGAAAGCTGCCGGTTCGGTACGGTGCCGATCGCCATGGCCGGCACCGAGACGGCGCGCTTCCTCGAGCGCCTCGATATCGGGCTGATGCTGCCCGAGCCGTCGGCATCAGCTCTGGCGGAAGCGCTCTCGGGCATGACGAGCGAACGTTACGCCGCCTTGCGCGGTGAAGTGCTTGCCCGTGATCCGCGAAACTGGATCTGCGACCTGGCCGATTGCCGGGCGCTGGTGGCGAAGCTCGAACGGGTCGCCGCCCAAAACGGCGAAAGCCCTGGCGCCATCGCCGCCTGACCTTCAACGCAATCAACACAAGCAGACGCATGACCGAAACGTCCTCCGCCATCATCATCATTCCGTGCCTCGACGAGGAGCGCCATATCGGAGGCCTTCTGGCCCAGCTGCGGCCCTCTGCCCGGCGGCTCGGCGCAATGATCATCGTCGCCGACGGCGGCAGCCGCGATGCGACCCGGACCATCGTTGCCGGCATTGCTGCCGAAGACGACAATGTCGTGCTGATCGACAATCCGGCGCGCATCCAGAGTGCGGCAGTGAACCTGGCCGTCGAACGCTTCGGTCGTGGCGTCGACTATCTGATCCGCATCGACGCTCATGGCGGCTATCCCGACGATTATTGCGACCGGCTGCTCGAGGAAGCGCTGGCGACGGGCGCCGATTCCCTCGTCGTTTCGATGCTGACCGAAGGCCGCGGCACCGTGCAGCAGGCGGCTGCGGCTGCGCAGAACTCGAAGCTCGGCACAGGTGGGTCCAAGCACAGGCATGGCTCGGCCGGGGAATGGGTCGATCACGGCCATCACGCCCTGATGCGCATCGCAGCGTTCAGCGATGTCGGCGGCTATGACGAGAGCTTCAGTCACAATGAGGATGCCGAGCTCGACCATCGTCTGCGCCAGGCCGGCTACCGCATCTGGATGAGCGGGCGCACCCGCATGACCTATTTTCCGCGTGCTTCACTTGGCGGCCTGTTCCACCAGTATCTCGGTTATGGCAGGGGACGGGCGCGGAACGTGCTGAAACACCGCGTCATCCCCAGGCTCCGCCAGATGGTGCCGCTGATGGTGGCGCCGACGGCGCTGCTCGCAAGCCTCGCCGTCGTTCACTGGATCTTCGCCGTGCCTGTCCTCGTCTGGGCGGCGATCTGTCTGAGCTATGGCGCTGCCCTTGCCTTGCGGGCCGGCAAGCCGGGGCTGGCGCTCGCCGGCGTGTCGGCCATGGTGATGCATTTCGCCTGGTCGCTCGGCTTCTGGCTCCAACTCGCTGCCTTGCCGGCAAGGGGGCGCCCAGCATGACCGAAATGCCCAGCATCGACATCTGCGTCTGCACCTTCCGGCGGCGCGAACTGGCCGACACGTTGCAGTCGCTTGCGGCGATGGACCTACCCGCGGGGTATCGCATCGGCATCGTCGTGGCCGACAATGACGAGGTGCCCAGTGCTGCGGAACTGGTCTCCGTTCTGGCGGACGAGCTTTCGCTCGAGGTTCGCTACGTCCATTGTCCGGCGCGCAACATCTCGCTTGCCCGCAATGCCTGCCTGGATGCCAGCTCGGCCGATTTCGTCGCCTTCATCGACGATGACGAGAAGGCGACAGGCATGTGGCTGAAGCGGCTCGTCGAGACCGCGCAGGCGACCGGTGCCGAGGTGGTGCTCGGGCCGGTCAAGGCGCGTTATGGGACGGGAGCCCCGGGCTGGATGCAGGTCGGCGACTTTCACTCGACCTATCCGGTGTTCGTTCGGGGCGAGATCCGCACCGGCTACACCTGTAATGCCTTGCTCCGGATCGCTTCGCCCAGCATCGCCGGCCGCCGCTTCAGCCTGGAGCGCGGCCAGTCGGGCGGCGAGGACACCGAATTCTTCGACCAGGTGTTCGGTGCCGGTGGTCGCATAAGCTATGCCGCGGAGGCCTGGGTGGAGGAGCCGGTTCCGGCGTCTCGCGCCTCGTTCCGCTGGCTGACGACGCGGCGCTTCCGTGTCGGGCAGACGCATGGTCGCCTGCTTGGCGCCAAGCGGAGTGGCGTTGGTCGCTTCGGTGAGCTCGTACGGGCCTCGGCCAAGGCCGGCTACTGCTTTGCCGCGGCGGGGCTGACCGCGCTGCAGCCGGTCAGCCGCAACCGCAGCCTGCTGCGTGGCGTGATGCATTTGGGCGTGCTGAGCGGGCTGGCCGGCGCACGTGAACTGCGTCTCTACGGCAAAGAGGGAGGCCAGGATGCAGCCTGACGTCAGCTTCGTCATCGCCGCCTACAATGCCGAGGCAACGCTCGGCCGCGCCATTGACAGCGCGCTGGCACAGCAAGGCGTCACCGTCGAGGTGATCGTCGTCGACGACTGCTCATCCGACGCGACGATTGCGCTTGCACGGGCCTATGCCGATCCGCGTGTGCGGGTCGTGGCGCTGGAGAAAAATCGCGGCCCAGGTGGAGCGCGCAACGCTGGCCTCGATGCGGCGCTGGGGCGCTGGGTCGCCGTGCTCGATTCGGACGATGCCGTCCTGCCCGACAGGCTTTCGGCAATGATCGGCAGGGCTGATGCTGGCTCTGCGGCGATAGCGGTCGACAACATCGTGGTTGTTCACGACGACGGCAGGCCAAGCGAAGTAATGTTCGCCGAAAGCTATCTCGAAAAACTCGGCAATCTGACGCTGGCGGACTTCATCAGCAGCAATGTCGTCTTCGAGGCGACGTTCAATTTTGGTTACATGAAGCCGATATTCTTGCGTGAATATCTCGAGACAAATGAGCTCCGTTACGACGAGAATTTGCGCATCGGCGAGGACTATATCCTGCTCGCCAGCGCGCTCGCGCGGGGCGGCGGCTGCATCGTCGAACCCGCTGTAGGCTATGCCTATCACGTGCGAAACGGCTCCATTTCAAGAGTTCTGGAGCTTCAGCACGTCGAGGCGATGCAGCGGGCGGATGCCATCTTCGAGGCGGCTTACTGGCTCGACGGAGAGGCGAAAAAGGCGTTCACGCGACGTGCCCGGAGCCTCTCCCAGGCTGCCTCATTCCTGTCACTGGTTACGCACATCAAGCAGCGGTCGCCGCTCAAGGCGGTACGGACCGCACTGGGGGACCCGGCGGCGGTTCGACATTTGCGGATGCCTATAGAAGTCCGGCTGCGCCGGCTTGCCAGGCAGTTCGCATACCGGTCCGGCACATGATGCGCGTGCCCGGAGCGGCCAAGAACAAGACGAGGAGAGTTACATGAGCGAGAGGATTGGCACGATGAAGAAAGTCAGGAAAGCGGTGATCCCGGTGGCGGGTCTCGGCACGCGGTTCCTTCCCGCGACCAAGTCGATGCCCAAGGAGATGCTGCCCGTGGTCGACAGGCCGGTGGTGCAGTATGCCGTCGACGAGGCGCTGGAGGCCGGCATCGAGCACATCGTCTTCGTCACCGGCCGCAACAAGGCTGTCATCGAGGACTATTTCGACCTTCACCCCGAACTCGTCGGCACGCTCGAACAGGCCGGAAAGGTCGACCAGATCAGGTCGCTGGAGAGCCTGCTGCCTGTGCCCGGCGCCACCAGCTTCACCCGCCAGCAGGCGCCGCACGGCCTCGGTCACGCCGTCTGGTGCGCCCGCGACATCATCGGCGACGAGCCCTTCGCGCTGTTGCTGCCCGACATGGTGTCCTTCGGCAAGCGCGGCTGCCTGGCCGAGATCATGGACTTGCATGCCGTGTCAGGCGGCAACGTCATTGCCGTCGAGCAGTGCGATCCGAGTGAAACGAACAAGTATGGCATCGTCGGCAAAGGCCCCGATGTCGGTTCGGGCTTCGAGGTGACGGCGATGGTCGAAAAACCGGCACCGGCCCAGGCGCCGTCGAATTTCTACATCAACGGCCGCTACATCCTGCAACCGGAAATCTTCAACCTTTTGGGCACGCAGAAGCGTGGCGCCGGCGGCGAGATCCAGCTGACCGACGCAATGGTGCGCCTTGCCGCGAGCCAGGCCTTCTTCGCCCGGCCATTCAATGGCCGGATGTTCGACTGCGGCTCCAAGGAAGGGTTCATCCAGGCCAATGTCGCCTTTGCCCTGAAGCGGGCCGACATCCGCGATTCCGTGCTCGATGCCATCCGCGAGATGGTCGCCGAGCAGGATCACGTCGTCGCGGCCTGACATGATCGGTCCGTCGCGGCGGCTGGAATGGCCACCACGACGGTGTTCGAAAAGAGCCGTGCCCGTCGGGCGCGGTAGCTTGCGTAGCTGAAGTCGGCTTCGCCAGAACCCAGCGAGCAGCGGCCGCTGCTCAGGCAAGAACTGGAACGCAGATGAACTACGCCAGCTTTCCCTTCGGCAACCGCCTTGCCGCGTCTCGCGAGGACGCGCGCGAGGGGAGCGACTTCATCGACCTCGAACGCCTGCTGGCGATGGCCAAGCGCCAGGCCAAGGTGGTCGGCGTCGGCGCCGTCATCGGCCTGCTGCTCGGGCTTGTCTATCTGCAGACGACGCCACCGACCTTCACGGCGTCGACCCGCGTGCTGATCGACGAGGGCATGAACAAGATGGTCGACGAGGTGTCGGCGACGCCTGTCAACATGCAGACCGATGCGGCGATCCTGTCACAGATCGAGATCATCAAGTCGGCGCGGCTGGCTGCCGTGGTGGTCGAGAAGCAGAAGCTCGACCAGAACGCCAGCTTCATGCAGCCGCCGCAATCGCTGCTGTCGACGCTTGTCGGCTACGCTCGCGGCTTCCTGCAGGTTTTCCGTTCCGCGCCCGAGATCGCCGGCAGCCCCGAACTTACCGATGCGCAACGCAAGGCGATGGCCGACGCCGCCCGCAAGGAGCAGGCGGTGGCGATGCTGCAGAACAACATCATGGCCGAGCGCTCCGGCCGCAGCTATGTCATTTCCATGGCCTACCGCGCGCATGATCCGCAACTGGCGGCTGCGATCACCAAAGCCTATGCCGATGCCTTCGTCGCCGACCAATTGGATGCCAGCTTCGACGCCACCGAAAAGGCGGCCGTCTGGCTGCAAGGCCGGCTGGAGGAACTGCGCACGAGTTCGCAGAAGGCTGCGCTCGAGGTGGAAAAATTCCGCGCCGAGAACGGCCTTGCGGCGGCGCGCGGCGAAACCATCGCCGAGCAGCAGCTTTCCGATCTCAACGCCCAGCTGATCCTCGCACAGGCCGATACCGCCAAGGCGCGGGCGCGCTACGAACAATACCGCACCATCGTCGAGAGCGGGCCGGAAGCGGCGGTCGGCAATTCAACCCTGTCGGCGGCCGAGGCAGGCAATCCGCTGATCTCGGAGCTCAAGAAGCGCCATTCCGGCGTATCGAAGCGCGAGCAGGAGATTTCGGCCGGCTTCGGTCCCAACCACCCTCAGGCGGTGGCGCTGCGCAAGGAACAGAGCGACCTCGCCACCCAGATTTTCCGTGAGCTGAGCCAGCTTTCCGAAACCTATCGCAACGAATTCGAGGTGGCGCAGTCGCGCGAGACCGCGCTCCGCAACTCCGTGTCGGAGGCGACTGGCCAGAACTCGAGCGCCAACCAGGCGCAGGTGCGGCTGCGCGAACTGCAGCAACAGGCGACGGCACTCAGCACGCTCTACCAGACCTTCCTGTCGCGCTACGAGGAGGCGTCGCAGCAGCGCTCCTTCCCGATCGCCAAGGTCCGGGTGATTTCGGAAGCAACGATGCCGCGCGGCCCGTCGAGCCCGCGGACCTCGATGGTGTTTGGCCTGGCGCTGGTGCTCGGCGTCGTCCTCGGTGCTGCCTTCGGCGCACTCAACGAATTCAACGAGCGCTTCTTCCGCACCGCGGAGGACGTGCGCGAAAGGCTGGGCGTCAAGTTCCTCGGCTACCTGCCACTCATCGCCTCGAACGAGGACAGGAAGGACGCCGGGAAGACGGGCAATATGGGCACGCCGCCGCCGTCGCGCGCGGCGGAGCTTATGAAACGCCGGGCCAGGATGCGCATCGCGGTCGACCAGCCGGCGTCGATGTTCGCGGAAACGCTGCGCAGTACCAAGATCGCCGGCGACGTCGTGCTGCAGGACATCGGCAGCAAGGTGATCGGTGTCATCTCGATGCTGCCGGGCGAGGGCAAGTCGACGGTTGCCGCCAATCTGGCCGGCCTGATCGCCAGCAATGGCGCAAGGACGCTGTTGATCGACGCCGACCTGCGCAATCCGGGCCTCAGCCGCAGCCTTGGCATCGATGCCGAGCAAGGGCTGGTGGAAGCCGTGGTCAACGACCAGGGCTGGCAATCGGTGGTGAAGGTCGACCGCCAGAGCAAGATGGCGATCGTGCCTGCGGTGGTGCGCGGCCGCTTTTCGCATACCAGCGAACTGCTGTCGTCGGCCGGCATGCGGCGTTTCATCGACGACGCCAAGGCGACCTTCGACTACATCATCGTCGACCTGCCGCCACTCGGGCCGGTCGTCGACGCCAAGGCGTTCGCGCCGCTGGCCGACGGTTTCGTGCTGGTGGCGGAATGGGGTGCTACCCCGCGTCCGCTGGTCCGCTCCGGGCTCGGCGCCGAGCCGCAGATCGCCAGCAAGGTGCTCGGCCTGGTGCTCAACAAGGTCGACTTGAAGAAACTGCCGCGCTACGGCGCCTATGGTGGCTCGGAGCAGTTCTTGGAACGCTATTCCAGCTACTATATCGACAAGAGCGAAACCAAAGCCAAGGCCTAGGTGTCGAAGCTATGAAGGTTGTTCATTCGAGGAGGGACTGAGAAGCTGGGGTTGCGAAGCCAACCAACCTTCAGTGGAGCTCCCCGAATGAACGTCCATAAGAATGCGCGTCTGACGCCG
>JAESGW010000819.1_pt1 | contig 13153 bp, 12 predicted proteins | sample 9269791 | NCBI WGS metagenome assembly JAESGW01 (sample SAMN16773120, study PRJNA677053) | algae metagenome | isolation source: Aphanocapsa lilacina HA4352-LM1 and co-occurring heterotrophs from near cave... | place: USA: Maniniholo cave, near Haena, Kauai, HI | collected 2009-07-28 | reverse complement strand
CGTCGGGTTCTGCTCGCTGATGCGCATCGACGCGGCGATGGGCTCGATCGAGGTCGGTCAGATCGCGTACGGCCGCCAGCTCCAGCGCAGCCGCGCGGCGACCGAGGCGATGGCCCTCCTCGCCCGACACGTGTTCGACGACCTGGGCATGCGCCGCTACGAGTGGAAGTGCGACAGCCTCAACGCGGCGTCGCGCCGGGCGGCGATCCGGCTCGGCTTCATCTGGGAGGGCCGGTTCCGCAACGCGCTCGTCTACAAGGGTCGCAACCGCGACACCGACTGGTTCTCGATCACCGACCGCGAGTGGCCGCGGGTGCGCGCGGCCCTCGACGCCTGGCTCGACGACGCGAACTTCGACGACGCCGGCCGCCAGCGCGTACGCCTCGCGGCCCGTCCGGCCGACCCCGCCCAGCCCGCCGACCAGCCCGCCGACCAGCAGGAGGCCTGAGATGGACCAGCGCGTCAGCTTCATCACCCTGGTGGTGACCGACCTCGACGTCACCCGCCGCTTCTACGTCGACGGCCTGGGCTGGGAGCCCGAGCTCGACGTGCCGGGGGAGGTGCTGATGTTCCGGGTGGCGGAGAAGGTGGTCCTGAGCCTGTGGGTCGAGACGGGGTTCAGCGCCGAGGTCGGCCACGCACCGACGCGGGGCGGAACGCCACCGCTCACGCTGTCGCACAACCTCGCGACCACGCAGGGCGTGGACACCGTCCTCGAGCAGGCGCGCGCGGCCGGCGCCTCCGACGTGGGCGAGGCGAGCGAGCGCGACTGGGGCGGCTACTCCGGCTACTTCGCCGACCCGGACGGGTTCCGCTGGGAGGTCGCGTACAACCCCGGCGAGATCGGGCAGTCCGTCCTCCCGTGACCGCGACGCTCGAGGTCCCCGGGTGGGACGACTACTTCCTCGGCATCGCCACCGCGGTCGCGGCGCGGGCCAAGTGCACGCGCCGCCGCGTCGGTGCGGTCCTGACCATCGACCACCGGATCATCGCCACGGGGTACAACGGCGCCGCTCCGGGTGAGGACGACTGCCTGGCCGGCGCCTGCCCGCGAGGCCAGCTCGGCTACGACGCGGTCCCCGGCCTCGGCGACTACGACCGGCCGGGCACGCCGGGTTTCTGCATCGCGATCCACGCGGAGGTCAACGCCCTGCTGTTCGCGACCCGCGACACCAAGGGCGCGACCGCGTACATCACCGACCCGCCGTGCCCGGGGTGCCGCAAGGCGCTGGCAGCGGCGGGCGTCGTGCGCGCGGTCTGGCCCGGGGGCGAGCACGACCGCGAGGGCCTCACGACCTGGGCCTGACCCAGACCAGCTCGCCGGACTCCCACATCGCCAGGGCCACCGGCACCAGGCTGGTCATCGCCTCGGACGGCGAGAGCGGGGCCAGGTCGTCCGCGTGCTCGGTGCCGTACGCGCGCCCGGCCGCGTTGTTGTGCTCGTCGACGCGCGAGTCGCGGCGCCGTGCGCTCCCGGCCTCCTGCGCGTCCGCGATCGTGCGCGCCGCGTCGACCCCGAAGCGCGCCGTGAGCACGGCCTGCCACATGAAGTGGCGCATGGCGTTGGTGCGCCCCGGGACACCACGGCCGTGCCTGGCGGCGGCGGACAGGGCGGCCTGCGAGATCCGCAGCACGTCGACCGCACCGGAGGGACCGAGGCCGGCCCGCGTGGCGGCCGCGTAGAGCCGCGGCACGCCCGTGCCCGCATGGATGGCCTGCTGGACCACGTCACCGAAACCCATGGACACACACTGTCAGAATCGGGCCATGGCTCCACCACTCCGCTTCCCGCGCCCCCTCCGCCCGGGTGACCGCATCGGCGTCACCTCGCCGTCGGCCGGGGTCGCCGGCGTCGCCGCCGACCGGATCGAGTTCTGCGTCGCATGGCTGCGCGAGCGGGGCTACGAGGTCGAGGTGGGGGAGTGCATGGACGGCACCGGCCTCACCTCCGCGCCGGCTGCCCGTCGGGCCGCCGAGCTGAGCCGGATGCTCGCCGACCCCGGCATCGCCTGCGTCGTCCCGCCGTGGGGCGGTGAGACGGCGATCGACCTGGTGGACCTGCTCGACTGGGACCTCCTCGCCGACGCGGAGCCGACCTGGCTCGTCGGATTCTCCGACCTGACGACCGTGATGGTGCCGATCACCACCCGTCTCGGCTGGGCCACGGTCCACGGCGACAACCTCGCGGACACTCCGTACGCCGTCCCGGACGGGCTGCTGCACTGGCTCGACCTGGTGAGTGGCCCCGGTCCGTTCGTCCAGCGCGACTCGGGCCTCGTCACCGACTGGTGGAGGTTCGAGGAGGACCCTCGCGCGACGACCTGGAAGCAGGCCGGCACGGGTCGCTGGGAGGTGCAGGGCGGCGGCAGCGTCGACGTCACCGGTCGCCTGGTCGGCGGCTGCATCGAGACCGTCGCGCACCTGGCCGGCACCCCGTACGGCGACGTGCGGGCGTGGGCCGACGGGCTCGACGAGCCGACCGTCGTCTACGTGGAGGCGTGCGAGGACCACGCGGTCGACATCGCGCGCTGCCTGCACGGCATGCGGTTGGCCGGCTGGTTCGACCGGGCCGCGGCCGTCCTGGTGGGACGGACCAACGCTCCGGACCACCCGGACCTCACCCAGCGTGAGGCGGTCGTGGACGCGCTGGGCCGCCTGGGCATGCCGATCGTGTGGGACCTCGAGATCGGCCACGTGCCGCCGCACCTCCCGCTCGTCAACGGGGCGCTGGCCCGCGTGGTCGTCGACGGGGACACGCGGGAGATCACCCAGACCCTGGGCTGAGCCCCGGCAGGGGGTGGTCGCTGTCGGTGCCGCGTGGCAGGGTCGGGGCATGACCGACCCCAAGCAGAAGCTCAGCTCCCAGCAGGTCCGCGAGGCCGACGGGCTCGACGACTGGCGGCTGCTGCTCACCGGCATCCGCGCCCGTTTCCGCACCGGTGACTTCGCCACGGGGCTGGCCCTCGTCGACCGCATCGGGGCCGCCGCCGAGGAGGCAGGCCACCACCCCGACATCTCGCTGACCTACCCCGAGGTCATCGTCACCCTCTCCAGCCACGACGTCGGCGGCATCACGAGTCGCGACCTCGACCTCGCCCGCACGATCAGCGGCTACGCCGCGGAGGCCGGGGTGGAGGCCGACGTGTCCGGGCTGACCCAGCTCGAGCCCGGGCTCGACACCGCAGCGGGAGAGCGTCTCGCGCCGTTCTACGCCGCCCTGCTCGGCGGCGAGGTCGGGGACCACGGCGAGCCGGTCGACCCGAGCGGGCAGATCCCCGGCCTGTGGTTCCAGGGCCCGACCGAGCCGAGCGAGGACGACCCCGCGCTGCCCGAGCAGGACCACGAGCAGCGGTGGCACTTCGACGTGTGGGTGCCCGAGGACGAGGGGGAGCGTCGCGTGCAGGCGGCCGTCGACGCCGGTGGACGGCTGGTCAGCGACCGGTTCGCCCCGTCCCACTGGGTGCTCGAGGACGCCGAGGGCAATCGGCACTGCGTCTGCACCCGTGCCGGGCGCTCCTGATCGCGCGACGGGCCACATTCCGAGATCGCCGTTCCACATCCTGGGACGAGTGTCACACTCGCTTGACGCCGGACCACCCCGGCGACGACGGTTGTCGCATGCGCACCGAGATTCTTGTACGCACGCGACGCGTGAGCTGAGGCCCCCCGGCCACAAGCACGCGCGTCACCCCTCGTCGCCCACCGGGCCGAGGGGTTTTTTCATGGGCTCGATGCTGGACAGCCAGACGCAGGAGAGAAGGACATGACGGAGCAGGGCGGACAGGCCGGCGGATCGGTCACGGGCGCGCAGAGCCTGGTGACGTCGCTCGAGGCGGCGGGCGTGACGGACATCTTCGGCATCCCGGGCGGCGCGATCCTCCCGGCGTACGACCCCCTCATGGACTCCACCCGGATCCGCCACATCCTGGTGCGCCACGAGCAGGGTGCCGGGCACGCCGCACAGGGGTACGCCGCGGCGACCGGGCGCGTGGGCGTGTGCATGGCGACGTCGGGCCCGGGAGCGACCAACCTGGTCACGCCGCTGGCCGACGCCCACATGGACTCGGTGCCCCTGGTGGCGGTCACCGGGCAGGTCGGCGCGTCGATGATCGGCACCGACGCCTTCCAGGAGGCCGACATCCGCGGCATCACGATGCCGGTCACCAAGCACAACTTCCTCGTCACCGACCCGGCCGACATCCCGCGCACGATCGCGGAGGCCTTCCACATCGCCTCGACCGGGCGTCCCGGGCCGGTCCTCGTCGACGTCGCCAAGTCGGCCCTGCAGGCGCAGACGACGTACGCCTGGCCGAGCGAGCTCCACCTGCCCGGCTACCGCCCCGTCACGACGCCCCACGCCAAGCAGATCAAGGAGGCGGTGCGCCTCATCCGCGAGGCGAAGCGGCCGGTCCTCTACGTCGGCGGCGGCGTGATCCGTGCCGGCGCCCACCGCGAGCTCGCCCAGCTGGCCGCCCTGACAGGCATCCCGGTCGTCACCACGCTGATGGCCCGCGGCGCCTTCCCCGACAGCAATGCCCAGCACCTCGGCATGCCGGGCATGCACGGCACTGTCGCCGCGGTCGCGGGCCTGCAGAAGAGCGACCTCATCATCAGCCTCGGCGCGCGCTTCGACGACCGCGTGACGGGCAACCTCGACTCCTTCGCGCCCGGTGCGCTCGTCATCCACGCCGACATCGACCCGGCCGAGATCGGCAAGAACCGGCACGCCGACGTGCCGATCGTCGGTGACTGCAAGGAGGTCATCGCCCAGCTCGTCGCGGTGCTGCAGGCCGAGGGCGCCGACGGCGACTACGAGGCGTGGATCGCCTTCCTCGCAGGCGTCAAGAAGCGGTACGCCCTGGGCTACGACGCGCCGACCGACGGCTCGCTCGCCCCGCAGTACGTCCTCGAGCGGCTCAGCGACATCGCCGGGCCCGACTCGATCTACGTCGCCGGCGTCGGCCAGCACCAGATGTGGGCCGCCCAGTTCGTGGGCTACGAGAAGCCCAACACCTGGATCAACTCCGGTGGCCTGGGCACCATGGGCTACGCCGTCCCCGCCGCGATGGGCGCCAAGGTCGGCATGCCCGACACCACGGTGTGGGCGGTGGACGGCGACGGCTGCTTCCAGATGACCAACCAGGAGCTGGCCACCTGCGCGATCAACGACATCCCGATCAAGGTCGCGATCATCAACAACGAGTCGCTCGGCATGGTGCGCCAGTGGCAGACGCTGTTCTACAACGAGCGCTACTCCAACACCGACCTGCACTCCAAGCGCATCCCCGACTTCGTCAAGCTCGCCGACGCCTACGGCTGCGTCGGCCTGGCGTGCGAGTCGCCGGGCGACGTCGACGCCACCATCGAGAAGGCGATGGCCATCGACGACCAGCCGGTCGTGGTGGACTTCCGCGTGCACCGCGACGCGATGGTCTGGCCGATGGTGGCCGCCGGCACGAGCAACGACGAGATCAAGTACGCCCGGGACCTCGCGCCCCAGTTCGACGAGGACGACATCTGATGACCACCTCCGCCAACAAGCACACCCTGTCCGTCCTGGTCGAGAACAAGCCGGGCGTCCTGGCCCGGATCGCCAGCCTGTTCTCCCGCCGCGGCTTCAACATCGACAGCCTCGCCGTCGGGCCCACCGAGCACCCGGAGATCTCGCGGATGACGATCGTCGTCAACGTGGACGAGTCGCCGCTCGAGCAGGTCACCAAGCAGCTCAACAAGCTGGTCGAGGTGATCAAGATCGTCGAGCTCGACGGGCCCGGCTCGGTCAACCGCGAGCTCCTCCTGGTCAAGGTCCGCGCCGACGCCTCGACCCGGGGCGCGGTGCTCGACGCCGTGCAGCTCTTCCGGGCCAAGGTGGTCGACGTGGCCCCCGACGCCGTCACGGTCCAGGCCGTCGGCAACTCCGACAAGCTCGCCGACCTGCTGCGGGTGCTCGAGCCCTTCGGCATCCGCGAGCTCGTGCAGTCCGGCATGGTCGCGATCGGCCGGGGCTCGCGTTCGATCAGCGAGCGCCCGCAGCGCACGGTCACCGTCCCCGCCCCCCAGTCCGCCATCAAGCCCGCACACCCCATCGCTGGTTGAGGTGCGAGGCCGTCCGCGGCCGAGCCTCGAAACCAGATCGGTCAGCACCACACCAACCCATGAAGGAGAGCCCCCAGTGGCTGAGATGTTCTACGACGACGACGCCGACCTGAGCCTGATCCAGGGCAAGAACGTCGCGGTGATCGGCTACGGCAGCCAGGGCCACGCCCACGCGCTGTCCCTGCGCGACTCCGGCGTCGACGTCCGCATCGGCCTGCAGCCCGGCTCGAAGAGCCGCGACAAGGCCGAGGCCGAGGGCCTGCGCGTCCTCACGCCCCGCGAGGCGGCCGAGGAGTCCGACCTGATCGTGATCCTCGCCCCCGACCAGCACCAGCGCAAGCTGTACGCCGAGGAGATCGAGCCCGCCCTGACCCCGGGCGACACGCTGGTCTTCGGCCACGGCTTCAACATCCGCTTCGGCTACATCACCCCGCCCGAGGGTGTCGACGTCTACATGGTCGCCCCCAAGGGTCCCGGGCACCTGGTGCGCCGCGAGTACGTCGACGGGCGCGGCGTCCCGGTGCTCGTCGCGGTCGAGAAGGACGCCTCCGGCGACGCCTGGCCGCTCGCCCTGTCCTACGCCAAGGCCATCGGTGGCCTGCGTGCCGGCGGCATCAGGACCACCTTCACCGAGGAGACCGAGACCGACCTGTTCGGTGAGCAGGCCGTCCTGTGCGGTGGCGCCTCGCAGCTGGTGATGTACGGCTTCGAGACCCTCATCGAGGCCGGCTACCAGCCCGAGGTCGCCTACTTCGAGTGCCTCCACGAGCTCAAGCTCATCGTCGACCTGATGTACGAGGGCGGCATCGCCAAGCAGCGCTGGTCGGTGTCCGACACCGCCGAGTTCGGCGACTACGTCTCCGGCCCGCGGGTGATCACGCCCGAGGTGAAGAAGAACATGCAGGACGTCCTCGCCGACATCACCAGCGGCGCGTTCGCCGAGCGCTTCATCACCGACATGGACAACGGCTCGCCGGAGTTCACCGAGTTCCGCAAGAAGGGTGAGTCGCACCCGATCGAGCAGACCGGTCGCGAGCTGCGCAAGCTCATGGCGTGGGTCAAGTCGCACGACACCGACTACGTCGAGGGCACCGCCGCCCGCTGACGCGACCCTGCGCACCGTCCGTACGGCGCGCCGGGCAGGACGACCTCCGCCCGGCGCGCCGTGCCGTTTCCGCAGGCCTACGATTCGAGCATGAGCGACACAGCGACCAGCGGCACGGGCCTCGAGCAGACGCGCCGCCTCGGCGTCGAGACCACGGGCATCGAGATCGTCGAGGAGTCGGCCCGCACCGCCAAGCCGTCCGACCTGTTCTGGCCGTGGTTCGCCGCCAACGTCTCGGTCTTCGGCATCAGCTACGGCTCGTTCGTGCTGGGCTTCGGCATCTCCCTGCGCCAGGCCGTCGTGGTGGCGGTCGTCGGGATCATCGTGTCGTTCGCGCTGTGCGGGATCATCGCGATCGCGGGCAAGCGGGGCTCTGCGCCGACGATGGTCCTCAGCCGGGCCGCCTTCGGGGTCGAGGGCCAGAAGGTGCCGGGCGTCGTGTCGTGGCTCGTGTCGATCGGTTGGGAGACCTTCCTGGCCATCCTCGCCGTGCTGGCCACGGCGACGATCTTCGACCAGCTCGGCTGGGCCTCCGGCACCGGCACCAAGGTGGTGGCGACCGTCGTGGTCGCGGCGCTCATCGTCGCGGCCAGCGTCGCCGGCTACCACGTCATCATGCGGATGCAGTCGTGGCTGACGTGGATCACCGGCATCGCCACGATCGTCTACGTGGTGCTGACCCTCGACGAGATCGACTGGTCCGCCGTGCGCGCGATCCCCGACGGCAGCGCCCAGCAGATGGTGGGCGCACTCGTCATGGTGATGACCGGATTCGGCCTCGGCTGGATCAACATCGCCGCCGACTGGTCGCGCTACCAGCACCGCGACGCCCGGGGCGCGTCGATCGTCGGGTGGAACACCTTCGGCGGCGCGGTGGCCCCCGTCCTGCTGGTGGTCTTCGGCCTGCTCCTCGCCGGGTCGTCCAGCGAGCTCGCCGCAGGCATCGTCGCCGACCCGATCGGCACGCTCGGGATCCTGCTCCCCACCTGGTTCCTGGTGCCGTTCCTGCTCGCCGCGATCCTCGCGCTGGTGAGCGGCGCGGTGCTGGGCATCTACTCCTCCGGCCTGACCCTGCTGTCGCTCGGGGTACGCATCCCGCGCCCGGCGGCGGCCTTCGTCGACGGTCTGATCCTCACCGTCGGCACGGTCCTCGTGGTGTTCTTCGCCGAGGACTTCATCGGCCCGTTCCAGAGCTTCCTCATCACGCTCGGCGTCCCCCTGGCCGCCTGGGCGGGCATCATGGTCGCTGACATCGCGCTGCGCCGCCGCGACTACGACGAGGAGGCGCTCTTCGACGCCCGCGGCCGCTACGGAGCCGTCGACTGGGTCTCGCTCGGCACCCTGGCCGGGGCGTCGGTCCTCGGGTGGGGCCTGGTGGTCAACAGCTTCGCCGTCGACGCCGCGTGGAACAACTGGCAGGGCTTCCTCATCGAGCCCCTCGGCCTGGGGACCTACGTCGACGACCCGGCGGGCCCGTACTGGGAGGGCAACTGGCCCTACGCCAACCTCGGGGTGCTGCTCGCGCTGGTGCTGGGCTTCGCGGTGACGTACGTCGCCCGCCGAGCGACGGTGCGGCGGCAGGAGGCCTGAGCCGCGACACGCCCGGGCTGGCCCGTGAGTCTCCCAGAGACTCACGGCACAGCGTCAGGCGCCAGCCCCCCGGGAACACCCGGCCGCGCCCGCCGGTTGGGGCGGACGTGAAGATCGAGATCTGGTCCGACGTCGTCTGCCCGTGGTGCTACATCGGCAAGCGTCGCATCGAGAACGCCCTCGCCCGGTTCGAGCACGCCGACGAGGTGGAGGTGCACTGGCGCTCGTACGAGCTCGACCCGGGCGCGCCGACGACCCCGACCGAGAGGACCGGGCCGATGCTGGCGCGCAAGTACGGCCAGTCACCGGCCGGCGCGCAGCAGATGCAGGACCGGGTCGAGGCGGTCGCGGCCGAGGAGGGTCTCGTCTACCGGCTCTCCGAGACGCTCCACCTCAACACGGTCGACGCCCACCGGCTCATCCACCTCGCCCACCAGCAGGGCGGCAACGCCCTGCAGGGGCAGGTGAAGGAAGCCCTGCTGGAGGCGTACTTCACCCACGCCCGCAACGTCGCGGACCACGACGTGCTGCGCGACGTGGCGGTCGGTGCCGGCCTGGACGCCGCGCGGGTCGACGAGGTCCTCGCGGGCGGGGAGTTCACCGAGGACGTCCGCGCGGACGTCGCCCAGGCACAGGCCTACGGGGCGAGCGGCGTGCCGTTCTTCGTCGTCGACGGGAGGTACGGCGTGTCCGGCGCGCAGCCGACGGAGGTCTTCACCCAGGTGCTGGAGCGGGCGTGGGCGGAGTCGCACCCGGCGATCGAGGTGCTGGCGACCGGCGACGCCGGCGAGGTCTGCGGACCCGACGGCTGCGCGACCTGAGCTCGCCGACGCCCCTCAGCGCGACTTCTCGCCCCGCGCGGCCTGCTCCGCGGTCGCCTCGACCCGCGAGGCGCGGGTCTCCGGGCGCTTGGCGAGCACGATCCAGCTGAGGATGAGCCGCTGCGCGGACGCCGACCAGGACTCCCAGTGCTCGCGTGCGCCCGGGTGGCGGTCGAAGGCTGCCGCCAGGTCCTCGGGCACGACGCAGTCCTCGACGTCGTCCATCAGGGTCCACATGCCCGTCTCCTTGGCGACGGCGACCGCGGCCGCTCCCGGCGGCTCCAGGAGGCCTGCCGCCTCGAGCCGGGCCACCCGCCCCTTGTTGATACGGGTCCACATGCTGCCGCGGCGGCGCGGGGCGAACCACTGCATCGAGCGGTGCTCGTCGACGGGCCGCACGGTCGAGTCGACCCAGCCCCAGCGCAGCGCCTCGATGACGGCCTCCTCGTAGGAGAACGGCCGCTGCGCGGCCCTGCGCGGCGACACCAGCCACACGCCGACCCCCTGGGTGTGGTGCTCGCGCAGCCACGCTCCCCACTCCTCGAGGGTGCCGAGCTCCAACCGGTCGGCGTCGTCCATCGCACCCATCCGCCCAGCGTAGGCGGGGGCACCGAGGGCCGGGCGACGTGGCGACGCGGCCGGCCGACGTCCGGAATGTGGGGCGATGGGGCGTACGCGCGACCCGCGGGTAGTGTGGGCCACGCACAGCGTCGTGCAGTCCCGGACCACTCCTGATCATCACGAGGACCCCGCTGTGAACGCACCCGCACAGGCACCCGTCAAGCCCGTCGTACTCATCGCCGAAGAGCTGAGCCCGGCGACCATCGAGGCGCTCGGACCGGACTTCGAGATCCGCAGCTGCAACGGCGCCGACCGCGCCGAGCTGTTGCCCGCGATCGCCGACGTGGACGCCATCCTGGTCCGGTCCGCGACCAAGGTCGACGCCGAGGCGCTCGCCGCGGCCCAGCGCCTCAAGGTCGTCGCGCGGGCCGGTGTCGGCCTCGACAACGTCGACGTCAAGGCGGCCACCCAGGCCGGCGTCATGGTCGTGAACGCCCCGACCAGCAACATCGTCAGCGCTGCCGAGCTCGCCGTCGCGCTGATGCTCGCCGCCGCGCGCCACATCAGCCCCGCCCACGCCGCGCTGCGCGGTGGCGAGTGGAAGCGCTCGAAGTACACCGGCATCGAGCTCTACGAGAAGACCGTGGGCATCGTCGGCCTCGGTCGCATCGGCGTGCTGGTCGCCCAGCGCCTGAGCGCCTTCGGCATGAAGGTCATCGCCTACGACCCCTACGTCCAGGCCGGCCGCGCCGCGCAGATGGGCGTACGCCTCGTCGACCTCGACACCCTGCTCGCCGAGTCCGACTTCATGAGCGTGCACCTGCCCAAGACCCCCGAGACGGTCGGCCTGATCGGCGCCGACCAGCTCGCCAGCGCGAAGACGAGCCTCGTCCTGGTCAACGCCGCCCGTGGCGGCATCGTCGACGAGGCGGCCCTCTACGACGCCCTCAAGACGGGCCAGATCGCTGCCGCCGGGCTCGACGTGTTCGCCAGCGAGCCGTGCACCGACAGCCCGCTCTTCGAGCTCGAGAACGTCGTCGCGACGCCGCACCTCGGCGCCTCGACCGACGAGGCCCAGGAGAAGGCCGGCATCGCCGTCGCCCGCTCGGTGCGGCTCGCGCTCAGCGGCGAGCTCGTCCCCGACGCCGTCAACGTCCAGGGCGGCGTCATCGCCGAGGACGTACGCCCCGGCATCCCGCTCACCGAGAAGCTCGGCCGCGTGTTCACCGCGCTGGCCGGCGAGGTCGCCCAGCAGCTCGACGTCGAGGTGCGCGGCGAGATCACCGAGTTCGACGTGAAGGTGCTCGAGCTGGCCGCCCTCAAGGGCGTGTTCGCCGACATCGTCGAGGAGCAGGTCTCCTACGTCAACGCGCCGCTCCTCGCCGCCGAGCGCGGCACCGAGGTGCGCCTGGTGACCGAGGCCGAGAGCCCCGACCACCGCAACCTGATCACGCTGCGCGGCACCCTCGCCGACGGCACCCAGGTCTCGGTCAGCGGCACCCTCGTCGGCATCTCGCAGAAGGAGCGGCTGGTCGAGGTCAACGGCTTCGACGTCGACATCGAGCCCACCACGCACCTCGCGTTCGTGATGTACGAGGACCGCCCGGGCATGGTCGGCGTGGTCGGCGGCATCCTCGGCGACGCCTCGGTCAACATCGCCGGCATGCAGGTCTCGCGCCAGGACCGTGGCGGCGAGGCGCTGGTCGCGCTGAGCGTGGACTCCGCGATCCCTGCCGACACGCTCGCCGAGATCGCGTCCGCGATGAAGGCCACCACCGTGCGCGCGGTCGACCTGGCCTGATTCGTCAGCCCGGTCCCGGCCCGGTCCCGGGCAGCGTCCCGGGCCGCCTACGCGACCATCACCCGGCCGGTGGCCCCCCGCGAACCCGCGGACGGGGCCGCCGGCCGGGTCGCGTCGGAGGCGACGTGCGCCCACGCCGCGGCCAGCCGGCGTACGGCCTCGGTGAGGTCCTCGGGCGACGCCGTCCACGGGATGCGCACGTGCCGGTCGAGCCCGCCCTCGACCGCGAACACCGGACCCGGCGCCACCACGACCCCGCGCCGCTCGGCCTCCGCCGCCGTCGCCGTGCCGAGGGCCTCGGGCAGCTCGCACCACAGCGCCAGGCCGCCCTCGGGCACCCGGAAGCTCCATGACGGCAGGTGCTCGCGCACCGCCGCCACGAGGGCGTCCCGCCCGGCGAGCAGCCGCTCGCGGTGGACCGGCAGCACCTCGTCGGCGTGGTCCAGGAGGTCGGCCAGCACGAGCTGCTCGAGGACGGGAGCACCGAGGTCGAGCCCGATCCGGGCTTGCACGAGGCGGTCCATCTCGGCCAGCGGCGCCCGCACCCACCCCAGCCGCAGGCCGCCCCAGAACGACTTGCTCGCGCTGCCGATCGTGATCGCGTCGCGGGCGTACGCCGCCAGCGGGCGCGGCATCGCGGCGGCGAGCCCGGGGCGCAGGGCCAGCGCCTGGTGGGCCTCGTCGGCCACCACGACCGTACGGGTGCGGGCGAGGGCGGCGGCGAGCTCCTCGCGCTGCGCGTCCGACATCAGGTGCCCGGTCGGGTTCTGGAAGTCGGGGATCAGGTAGGCCAGCCGCGGCGACGTCTGCCGCAACGTGGCCGCCAGTGCGTCGAGGTCCCAGCCCTCGGGGTCGACGGCGGCCGGGACGAGGCGCGCGCCCGCGTGGCGGACGGCCTGCGTCGCGTTGGGGTAGGTCGGCGACTCGACCACGACCCGCTCGCCGGGCGCGGTGAAGGCCTGCGCGACGATCGAGGCGGCCGCCAGTGCCCCGGCGGTCACCATGACCTGCTCGGGTGCCGTGGGCAGGCCGCGGGCCTCGTACGCCGCGGCGATGCGCGCCTGCAGGGCGGGGACGCCGAGCGGGAAGTAGCCCGGACCGCTGAGGTAGGCCGGCAGCTCCTCGGTGGCGCGCTGGTAGGCCTCCACGAGACCCGGCGGTGCGGAGTGCGCCGCGCAG
>JAESGW010000818.1_pt1 | contig 13176 bp, 8 predicted proteins | sample 9269791 | NCBI WGS metagenome assembly JAESGW01 (sample SAMN16773120, study PRJNA677053) | algae metagenome | isolation source: Aphanocapsa lilacina HA4352-LM1 and co-occurring heterotrophs from near cave... | place: USA: Maniniholo cave, near Haena, Kauai, HI | collected 2009-07-28 | reverse complement strand
GAAGACGCCACCGTCGCGGCGGGTCAGCAGGCCCGGCGACAGGGTCAGGTCGCGCGCCTGACGGGCCTCGCGGCCCACGTGGGACCGCACGCCGGGCACGGCGCTGCGCACCGCGACGGCACCCCGGGCGTCGGTCGCCACGACGTGCAGGCGTCCGGCGACGTCGCCGACCGCGGGTGAGGCGTACGGCGACCAGCGGCCCGCCACCCACGCGGGCCGGCTCCACCGGGAGCCGACGAGCGTGCGTACGCCGAGGCGACCCGTCGCGGTGACCTGGTGCAGGCGCGTCGTGCCGGCGCCGTCCGTGCTCAGGGCGGGCGTCGAGGTGACGGACGCCGAGGGTCCGGCGAGGCGTTGCAGCCGGCCGCGGCGCAGCTCCTGCGTGAACGTGGCGCCACCCTCCGTCACGGCGACCAGCCACGCACGCCCCTGTGCGTCGGTGCCGAGGACGGGGGCGGTGTGGGTGCCCCACGAGGCCCGGCGGCCGACGCGCGCCGGGCGGCTCCAGCCGCCGTGCAGGGTCAGGCGACGGGTGACGAGGGTGCCGTCCGGCGACACCGCCGCGAGCAGCGGGCGGCCGGTGCCGGACAGCGCGACAGCCGGGCTGGCGGTCGGCGCCGAGCGTGCGACCGGGCGCAGCACGAGCCGGCCGGCACGGGGCGTGCCGGCCAGGACGCGTCCGTCCCGCGTGGTGGCAGCCAGCCACGGCAGGCCCTTGCGGGACAGCATCAGCGCGGGTGCCGCGACGGGGGAGAAGGCGCGGCGTGGGCCGACGGTCCGCGCGGGTCGCCCCGGACGGGCGAGCCGCAGGGTGCCGCGGTCGTCGACGCGGGCGGTCCACGACCCTCCGCCGCTGGCGGGCACCGAGACGACCGCACGGTCCGAGCCGACGTACGGGGACGGGGCGACGTCGGCGAGGTGCAGGTAGCGGAACTCGTCCACCGGGACCGTCCGGGTGCCGTAGCCGCCGGGCAGGGCGTGGTTGTACTCCTCGACGGTCACCGTGCCCGGACCGATCGCGCTGACCCAGGCGACGTGGCCGACCCGGCCCGCGTCGGTCTGCGCGACCGCGCCGATCGCCGGGACCGAGTCGACCCGGTAGCCGAGGCGGCGGGCGACGTCGTCCCAGTTCTCCGCGTTGCCCCAGTGCTCGCCGCGGAAGTGGTTGCCGAACGCGCCCATGCCGTTGCGCTCGTGGAGCCGCCACGAGACGAAGCTCGTGCAGTTGCGGAACACGAAGCCCCACGGGTCGCCGATGGAACCGTCGATCGACCACACGCGGCTCGCGCAGGTCGGTCGCGGCCCGCGGGGGTCGTAGAGATGTCCGGAGACCGGGTCGAACACCGGCGGCGGGGGAGGGGGTGGCTCGACGACGGGCGTCGCGTCACCGGGCGTCGCGTCACCGGGCGCCGCGTCACCGGGTGTGCCGGGAGCCTGGCCTGTCGGGTCGGGGGCGGGGGTCGGCTCGGGCTCCTCGATCGGCGGCTGCGGCACGATCGGGCACTGGCCCCGGCCCGCCCACGGGTAGTCGTCCGACGCGTGCGCCGCCGCGGCGACCGTGCCGACCACCCCACTGGCCAGGCAGGTCGCCGCGACGACGCGCGCGAGCCCTCGGATCCCCGTCTTCCCCACGCGGTCGACGGTAGGCAGCGGTCCGGTCGCGCATGACCGGCTTTGCCGACTTGTGCACCACCCGTTGCCGAACCCTCACGCGCCGGTGCGCCACCGCCGTACGACGGGGGCCGAGGACCGCGGCAGCGCCGTGGCCCGGTCGCCCCGCACCTCCGTGCCGGGCCCGGCGGCGAGGCGGTAGGGGCCGGAGAGCAGCAGGCTGCCGGCCAGCCGCCGCAACCGCGACATCTCCGCCCGGACGGTCACCGTGCGGCTCGCGTCGTCGAACAGGTCCTCCGCGAGCTGGGTGGCCGTACGCCCGTCGGGGCCGGCGGCCAGCAGGGACATCAGGATCTCGGCGTGGCGCGGCGAGAGGGCGCGCGACCACGACCCGCTCGGGCCGGTGACCCGCAGGCACGGGTCGCCGTCGAGCTCGAGCACCAGCGCGGTGGACGCGGGGTCGGCCGTCTCACCGCCCTCGAGGCGCAGCAGCCAGCCGCCGTCGAGCGGCTCCGCGGTCGCGTGGCCCAGCAGCGGCAGCCACACCCGGCCCGCGCCCAGACGGTCGGGCAGCGCCACGCGGTCGGGGCTGTGGCTGCCGATCGAGGCGGCCAGGTGGCCGGCGTGGTCGATCGCGAGGGCGTCGCCCGTGAGCCGCGCGAGCAGCGGAGCGGCACGCGCCCGCAGCCGGTCGAGGTCGGCGCGGTGGCGGGCGACCAGCTCGGAGGACGTCATCTGCGCGGCGAGCTGCACGAGCGCGAGCTCCGCCGGGTGCATCCCGCGGCTGGGGCCGCTGACGTCGAGCACGCCCAGGGTGCGTCCGGTCCACGGGTCGACCAGCGGTGCGGCCGCGCAGCCCCACCGGGTGTGCGACTCGACGAAGTGCTCGGGTCCCTGCACGTGCACGGCGGTGCCGAGGACCAGCGCGGTGCCGATGGCGTTGGTGCCGACGTTGGCCTCGGTCCACGCGGAGCCGTCCACGAAGCCGAGGTCGTCGGCGAGGCGGCGCACGCCGCTGCTGCCGAGGCGCCAGAGCACCCGGCCCTCGGCGTCGGCGACCACGACCAGCTGGCCGGCATCGACCACCGGGGCCAGCGACTCGGCGATCCGCGGGACGAGGTCGGCCAGGCCGCTCGCGGCGCGACGCCGCTCGAGCTCGGGCTCGGCCAGCGGCGGGACCTCGGCGCCGGCGCCCGGGTCGAGCCCGGTGGCGGCGACCCGGCGCCACGACGCGGCGATCTCCGTACGCGCCCGGGGTGCGCGCACACCACCAGAGAGCGCTGCCTCCCGGGTGCGGCGCAGGTCGCGATCGGTCATGCGGGTCCCTCCCGTCCGAGCGGTTGCAACCTCTCGCAACCCTGTCGCCACCCGGCGTGGGAGGTGTGTGCTCGGTCACACCAGCGTAGGCGAAGGAGAGACGATGACCCAGACCCTGGATCCCGTGACCGACAGCACCACGAGCGACCCCCAGGCACGCGTGGAGGCGTGGTTGGCGCGCTTCGAGGCGGCGGTGGCCGCCGGCGACGCGCAGGCGGCGGCGAGCCTGTTCGCGACCGACTGCTACTGGCGCGACCTGGTGGCCTTCACCTGGAACCTCAAGACCGTCGAGGGCCGCGACGAGGTGGCCGACCTCGTCGGCAGCGTCGGGGCGCGGGTCGCCCCGACGGGCTTCGCGACGACCGAGCCCGCCGACGAGACGGACGGTGTGGTGACCGCGTGGATCGGCTTCGAGACCGCCGTCGGTCGCGGCAACGGCCTGCTCCGGCTGGTGCAGGAGGACGGTGAGGACCGCGCCTGGACGCTGCTCACCGCGCTCTACGAGCTGAAGGGGCACGAGGAGCCGCGCGGCACGCACCGCCCGATGGGCACGCAGCACGGCGCGGCGAAGGACCGGGTCACCTGGAAGGAGCAGCGGCAGGCCGAGGCCGAGAGCCTGGGCAGCACGACCCAGCCCTACGTCCTGGTGGTCGGCGGCGGCCAGGGCGGGATCGCCCTCGGGTCGCGGCTGCGCCAGCTCGGCGTCCCGAGCCTCGTCATCGACAAGCACCCCCGCCCCGGCGACCAGTGGCGCAACCGCTACAAGTCGCTGTGCCTGCACGACCCGGTCTGGTACGACCACCTGCCCTACCTGAAGTTCCCCGACAACTGGCCGGTGTTCGCGCCCAAGGACAAGATCGGCGACTGGCTCGAGTCCTACGTGAAGGTCATGGAGGTGCCGTACTGGTCGAGCACGGTCGCCACCAGCGCGACCTGGTCCGAGGAGACGGGGGAGTGGACCGTCGAGGTCGAGCGCGAGGGCAGGCCGCTGACGCTGCGGCCCACGCAGCTGGTGTTCGCGACCGGCATGAGCGGCAAGCCGCGGATCCCCGACCTCCCCGGCACCGACGTGTTCCGCGGCGACGTGCACCACTCGTCCGCGCACCCCGGCCCGGACGCGTACGCCGGCAAGCGCGCGGTCGTGATCGGGAGCAACAACTCCGCGTTCGACATCTGCGGAGCGCTGTGGGAGCACGACGCCGACGTGACGATGGTGCAGCGCTCCTCGACCCACATCGTCAAGAGCGACAGCCTGATGGAGATCGGGCTCGGAGACCTCTACTCCGAGCGGGCGGTGGCCGCCGGCGTGACGACCGAGAAGGCCGACCTGATCTTCGCGTCGCTGCCCTACCGGATCCTGCACACCTTCCAGATCCCCGCCTACGAGGCGATGGCGGAGAAGGACAAGGACTTCTACGAGCGACTCGAGAAGGCCGGGTTCCGCCACGACTGGGGCGATGACGGATCCGGCCTGTTCATGAAGTACCTGCGCCGCGGCTCGGGCTACTACATCGACGTGGGCGCCGCCGACCTCGTCGCGAACGGTGACGTCAAGCTCGCCCACGGCCAGGTCACCCACCTGACCGAGGACGCCGTCGTGCTCGAGGACGGCACCGAGCTGCCGGCCGACGTCGTCGTGCTCGCCACGGGCTACAACTCGATGAACGGCTGGGTGGCCGACCTGGTCGACCAGGAGACGGCCGACCGGCTCGGCAAGTGCTGGGGCCTGGGGTCCGACACCACCAAGGACCCGGGACCGTGGGAGGGCGAGCAGCGCAACATGTGGAAGCCCACCCAGGTCGACAACCTCTGGATGCACGGCGGCAACCTGCACCAGTCGCGGCACTACTCGCTCTACCTCGCGCTCCAGCTCAAGGCGCGCTTCGAGGGCATCGAGACGCCGGTCCACGGACTGCAGGAGGTGCACCACCTAGGCTGAGGCATGACCTCCGCGAAGATCGCCGTCGTCGGTGCCGGCGCGGTGGGTTCCACGCTCGCGTACGCCTGCCTGGTGCGCGGCGTGGCGACCACCGTCGCCCTGCACGACGTCGACGCCGACAAGGTGCGCGCCGAGGGCCTCGACCTCCGCCAGGGGCTGCAGTTCCTGCCGACCGCCCACGTGGAGGCGTCCGCCGACGTCGCCGTGTGCGAGGGGGCGACGGTGGTCGCGGTGACCGCGGGCGCCAAGCAGCAGCCCGGACAGTCCCGCCTCGACCTCGCTGCCTCGACGACGCGCATGCTGCGCACGCTGATGCCGGCCCTGGTCGAGGTCGCCCCCGACGCGCGGTTCGTGATGGTCACCAACCCGGTCGACGTGGTGACGTACGCCGCGCAGAAGCTCACCGGCCTCGGCACCGAACAGCTCTTCGGCTCCGGCACCGTCCTCGACTCGGCCCGGCTGCGCGGGCTGGTCGCGGCGCGGTGCGGCGTCGCCGTGCAGAACGTCCACGCGTACGTCGTCGGCGAGCACGGCGACAGCGAGATCCCGCTCTGGAGCAGCGCGACCATCGGCGGCGTACCCGTCACCGACCTCGTGCCCGCCGCAGATCGCGACGCGATGGCCGCCGAGGTCGTCGGCGCGGCCTACGAGATCATCAGGGGCAAGGGCGCCACCAACTACGCCATCGGCGTCTCCGCCGGGCGGATCATCGAGGCGGTCCTCCGCGACGAGAAGCGCGTGCTGCCGGTCTCCACGCTGCTCACCGACTACCACGGCATCGTCGACGTCTGCCTGTCCGTGCCGACGGTCGTGGGCCGGGGCGGGGCCGAGCGCCGCCTCGAGGTCCCGATGAGCGACGCCGAGCTCGCCGGGCTGCGCGCCAGCGCCGACCGCATCCGCGCCACCGCCCGCGACCTCGGCTTCTGAGCCGACGCAGATAGGCTGCCGCCCGTGACCGAGATCGAGATCGGCCGTGCCAAGCGCGGTCGCCGCGCCTACTCCTTCGACGACATCGCGATCGTGCCCTCGCGGCGCACCCGCGACCCCGAGGAGGTCAGCACCGCCTGGCAGATCGACGCCTACCGCTTCGACATCCCGGTCGTGGCCGCGCCGATGGACTCGGTCATGTCGCCGTCGACCGCGATCGCGCTGGGCCGGATGGGCGGCCTGGGCGTGCTCAACCTCGAGGGGTTGTGGACTCGCTACGACGACCCGACCGGGCTGCTCGAGGAGGTGGCCGGGCTCCAGGGGGCCGAGGCGACCCGCCGGATGCAGGAGATCTACTCCGAGCCGATCAAGCCCGAGCTGATCACCGCCCGTCTCGAGGAGGTGCGCGCCGCCGGCGTCACGGTGGCCGGGTCGCTCTCCCCGCAGCGGACCAAGGAGCACGTGAAGGCCGTGGTCGACGCCGGCGTGGACATGTTCGTCATCCGCGGCACGACCGTCTCGGCCGAGCACGTCAGCAGCCAGTCGGAGCCGCTGAACCTCAAGGAGTTCATCTACGAGCTCGACGTCCCCGTCATCGTGGGTGGGTGTGCGACCTACCAGGCCGCGCTCCACCTGATGCGGACCGGTGCCGCCGGCGTGCTCGTCGGCTTCGGCGGCGGGGCCGCGCACACCACGCGTACGGTCCTCGGCGTCGCCGTGCCGATGGCCAGCGCGGTGGCCGACGTCGCCGCCGCCCGCCGCGACTACCTCGACGAGTCCGGCGGCCGCTACGTCCACGTCATCGCGGACGGCTCGATCGGCAGCTCCGGCGACATCGCCAAGGCCATCGCCTGCGGCGCCGACGCCGTGATGATCGGCTCGCCGCTCGCACGCGCCACCGACGCACCCGGCCGCGGCTTCCACTGGGGGAGCGAGGCCACCCACGCCGACCTGCCCCGCGGCCAGCGCGTGGAGTTCGCCCCGGTCGGGACGCTGGAGGAGATCATGTTCGGCCCCTCCCGCACCGCCGACGGCACCATGAACCTCGTCGGTGCGCTGCGCCGCGCGATGGCGACCACGGGCTACACCGAGGTCAAGGAGTTCCAGCGCATCGAGGTCGTCGTCCAGCACTGAGCAGATGGTGGAGCCCTGAGGTCACCCGGTGGCTCCACGGCTCCGGGATCCGCTCGTCCACAGGTCGCTTGTCGCCCCTGGTCGGACCGGCCGCCGTCGCGCAGGCTGGGGCGATGCCGGCTGACCCCTCCCTGAAAGAGCTGGCACCGCTGCTCGCGCGCCAGGCCGGCGTCGTCTCGCGTCACCAGGCGCTGGAGCACGGCCTGCAGCCCCACGACCTCCGCCGGCTCGAGCGCCGACGCGACGTCGTGCGGGTCCTGCCTCGGGTGTACGTCGACCACACCGGCGCTCCGACCTGGCTGCAGCGGGCGTGGGCAGCCGTCCTCTACGCCTGGCCGGCGGCGCTCGTCGGTGAGTCGGCCCTGCGCGCCGCGGACGGCCCTGGCCGACCGGGGCAGGACACGGGGGCCATCCACGTCGGCATCGCGCCCGAGCGGCGGATCCTGACGGTGCCGGGCGTCGTGGTCGTGCGCACCGCCGGACTCGAGCGCCGAGCGCTGTGGAACCTCGGCCCGCCACGGATGTCCTACGACGACGCCGCCCTCGACGTCGCGCTCGGCGCCCGCACCGAGATGGAGGCGATCGGCGCGATCGCGCGTGCGGTCCAGAGCCGGCGCACCACCGCCGTACGCATGGCCAAGGTCCTGTCGACCAGGTCTCGTGCACCGCGGCGCGCGTTCGTCGAGGGCGTCCTCGCGGACGTGGCTGCCGGGACGTGCTCGGTGCTCGAGCACGCCTACCTCACCGGGGTGGAGCGCCCGCACGGACTGCCGAAGGCGTTGAGGCAGGTGCGCGAGGTCACCGCCAGCGGGGTGGTCTACCGCGACGTCATGCTCCTCGGCATCCCCGTCGAGCTCGACGGGCGACTGGTGCACGACACCGTGGAGCAGCGCGACCGCGACGTCGAGCGGGACCTCGATGCCGCGGTGGCCGGCACGGGCACGGTGCGCCTGTCGTGGGGGCAGGTGGTCGGCCGGCCCTGCCGCACGGCGGACAAGCTGTCCGCACTTGTCCGTCGGAGAGGCGGGCCTCCCGCGCACCCGTGCGGTCCGGGGTGTGCAGTCCGCGTGGCGGCCTGATCGGAGAGAGTGGAGTCACACGGTCACCGGGTGACCTTGCGGCTCCACGTTCCGGCTCCCGCCCGCCTGCGACAATCGGTGCATGACGCTCGCCAAGGCCCTCGATGCCGACCAGCGCGCCGACGCGCTCCACCAGCTCGGGTCGGGCGAGCTCGACGTCCTCGTCGTCGGCGGGGGCATCGTGGGGGTGGGCGCCGCGCTGGACGCCGTGACCCGCGGCCTCAAGGTCGGCCTGGTCGAGCAGCGCGACCTCGCCTCCGGCACGTCCTCGCGCTCGTCCAAGCTGGTGCACGGTGGCCTGCGCTACCTGGAGATGCTCGACTTCGCGCTGGTCAAGGAGGCCCTCGAGGAGCGCGGCCTGCTGCTCACGCGGCTCGCGCCCCACCTCGTACGCCCGGTGCCGTTCCTCTACCCGCTCGAGCACGCGTGGGAGCGGCCGTACGTCGGCGCGGGGGTTGCCCTCTACGACGGCATGGCGATGGCCGGCAAGTACGACATGGGCGTGCCCAAGCACAAGCACGTCTTCCGCAAGCAGCTCGCCCGGATGGCGCCCGACGTCCGGACCGACACGCTGCACGGGGCCATCCGCTACTACGACTGCCAGGTCGACGACGCCCGGCTGGTGATGACCATCGCCCGCACCGCCGCCAACAACGGCGCGCACGTCGCGACCCGTACGAAGGTCACCGGGTTCCTGCGCCAGGGGGAGAGGGTCGTCGGCGCCACGGTCCGCGACCTCGAGGGGGAGCGCGACATCGAGGTCCGCGCCAAGGTCGTGATCAACGCCGCCGGGGTCTGGACCGACGAGGTGCAGGAGCTCATCGGCGGGCAGGCGCAGCTCGACGTCGACGCCAGCAAGGGCATCCACCTCGTGGTGCCGCGTGACCGGATCCGCTCCGAGTGCGGCTTCATCACCAAGACCGAGAAGTCGGTGCTCTTCGTGATCCCGTGGGGCCAGTTCTGGATCATCGGCACGACCGACACGGCCTGGGACTACGACCTCGCGCACCCGGCGGCCAGCAAGACCGACATCGACTACCTCCTCGGGCACGTCAACCGGCTCCTCAAGGACCCGCTCGACCATCGCGACGTCATCGGCGTGTGGGCCGGCCTGCGCCCCCTGCTCAAGCCGATGCGCAAGGAGGGCGAGATGGGGGAGACCACCAAGCTCTCCCGCGAGCACACCGTCGCCAACCCGGTGCCCGGCCTGGTGCTGGTCGCCGGCGGCAAGCTCACGACCTACCGCGTGATGGCCAAGGACGCCGTCGACCACGCCATCCGGGACTTCGCCGCCACGCCCGCCTCGATCACCGACCGGGTGCCGCTGATGGGCGCCTGGGGGCACGAGGCGCGCACCAACCAGCGCGTCGCGCTCAGCAGGTCGTCGGGCCTCGACGTCGGGGTGATCGACCACCTGCTCGGCCGCTACGGCGGGCTCGTCGACGAGGTGCTCGAGCTCATCCACGACCGGCCCGAGCTCGGCGAGCCGCTCCCCGGCGCGGAGCACTACCTGCGTGCCGAGGTGCTCTACGCCGCCACCCACGAGGGCGCCCGCCACCTCGACGACGTCCTCGCCCGGCGTACGCGTGTCTCGATCGAGACCTTCGACCGCGGCATCTCCGCCGCGCGCCCGGCCGCCGAGCTGATGGCCGAGGCGCTCGGGTGGGACGAGGCGCAGGTCGCCGACGAGGTCGACCACTACCTGCGCCGCGTCGAGGCCGAGCGGCAGAGCCAGCTCATGCCGACCGACCAGGAGGCCGACGAGGCGCGCGTGAAGGCGCCCGACATCGTCTGACCGGGCGCCTGACCGAGTGCCTGACCGGGCGCCTGCCGGACGTCAGAGCTGCTGGACCGGCCCCGACGGCGAGAACCCGAACGCCTCGCGCAGGCCGGACCGCTTCCCGCCGGCCTCGAGCGCGTCGGCCACCCTGCCCACCGGCCGGGAACCGGGCCACACGTGCACGGCCATCAGCGCGAGCGAGACGACCGCGCCACCGAGGTAGGTGACGAGGCCGCCGTCCTCGAGCACGAAGGCGGCGGCGATCGAGGCGATCGCGACGACCTCTGCGACGGCGAACCGCATGATCATCAGGGCCTGCCAGCGGGCGCGCGCCTGGGCGGCCGCCTCGTCGTCGGTCAGGCTCGGGCTGAGCGCGGGCGTGCGGTAGCCGACGGTCTGGATCAGCAGGTGCGCCGCGGCGCCGGCGAGCAGCTGGGCACCCAGCACCGGCACCGAGACCGGGGTGTCGGGGTGCAGCACCACCGAGAGCGCGACCCCCATGAAGACGAGCGCGCCCATGAGCGCACCCGCGAGGATGCGGGCGGAGAGGGCGAACGGCGCGGGTCCCGGGAGTGGCGTCGACATGGCTCGACCCTATCCGTCAGCGACCCTCCCGCTCGGTGGACAAATGCGACCGATATGTCGAATGCTGGGATGAAGTGACCAACCGGTAGCAACGGCCGTCGCAGCGACCTACGCTGCGTGGATGAGTGAGCAGACCCCCACCTCAGGTCCCATCACCGACGGGCCCGCGGACCCCGAGCACGACAGCACCGCCACGTACGGCCTCGACCGGGCCTACGTCGCGAGCCTGACGCGGCGCGTGGTCAGCACCACGGGTGAGACGGCCGCCGTGGCCTCGCCCATCGGGCGGACGCCGCTCGCCCACGTCCCCCAGTCGAGCCCGGCCGACGTGGCCGAGGCGTTCGCCCGGGCACGTCGGGCCCAGGCGTCGTGGGCGGCGACCTCGCTCGACGACCGCGCCGCTGCGCTGCTGCGGCTGCACGACCTGCTCCTCGACCGCCAGGAGGAGCTGCTCGACCTGGTCGTGTGGGAGTCCGGGAAGGCCCGCAAGGACGCCTACCTCGAGGTGGCCCACCTCGCGCTGACCGCGCGCTACTACGCCCGCACCGCGCACCAGCACCTCGACACCGCGCGCGTCGGCGGCATGTTCCCGGTGCTCACCCGGGCCGAGGTCAACCGCATCCCCAAGGGCGTCGTCGGCATCATCTCGCCCTGGAACTATCCGCTCAGCATGGCGCTGTGCGACGGCCTGCCGGCCCTGCTCGCCGGCAACGCCGTGGTCGCCAAGCCCGACGCGCAGTCGATGCTGACCGCCCTGCTCGCCGCCCAGCTGCTCGACGAGGCCGGCTTCCCGCCCGAGCTGTGGCAGGTCGTCGCGGGCCCCGGGCCCGAGGTGGGCGGCGCGATCGTCGCGCACGCGGACTACGTCTGCTTCACCGGGTCGACCGCCACCGGGCGCAAGATCGCGCAGGGCTGCGCCGACCGCCTCATCGGCTGCTCGCTCGAGCTCGGCGGCAAGAACCCGATGCTCGTCCTCCGCGACGCCGACGTGCACCGCGCGGCGGAGGGCGCCACCCGCGCCGTCTTCAGCAACGCCGGTCAGCTCTGCGTGTCGATGGAGCGGCTCTTCGTCGCCGACCAGGTCTACGACCGGTTCGTCGACGCGTTCGTCTCGCGCACCGAGGCGATGACGCTCGGCGCCAGCCACGACTGGTCGGTCGACATGGGATCGCTGATCTCCCAGGCCCAGCTCGACACCGTGACCGCCCACGTCGAGGACGCCGTCGCCAAGGGGGCGCACGTCCTCACCGGCGGTCGCCACCGTCCCGACCTCGGCCCCTACGTCTACGAGCCGACGATCCTCGAGGGGGTCTCGGCCGACATGGAGTGCTTCGGCAAGGAGACCTTCGGCCCGGTCGTCTCCCTCTACCGGTTCCACAGCGAGGACGAGGCGGTCGACCGCGCCAACGACGGCCTGTACGGCCTCAACGCGTCGGTCTGGACGCGCGACGCCGCCCGCGGCCGCGCGATCGCCCGCCGGATCAGGTGCGGCACGGTCAACGTCAACGAGGCCTACGGCGCGACCTTCGGCTCGCTCGGCGCCCCGATGGGCGGCATGCGCGAGTCCGGCATGGGCCGACGGCAGGGCGCCGAGGGCATCCTGCGCTACACCGAGGCCCAGTCGGTCGCCACCCAGCGGCTGGTGCCGATCGCGCCGATGCTCGGCATGTCCGAGGAGACCAACGCCCGGGTGATGACCACCGCCCTGCGCCTGCTCAACAAGCTGGGTCGTGCCTGACGTGGGTGCGCCGACCCACTACGACGTCCTCGTCATCGGGTCCGGCTTCGGCGGGTCGGTCACCGCGCTGCGGCTCACCGAGAAGGGCTACCGCGTCGGCGTCCTCGAGGCCGGCGCGCGCTTCGAGGACGAGGACTTCCCGGCCACCTCCTTCGACGCCAGGCGTTTCCTCTTCGCGCCCTCGCTCGGGATGTACGGCATCCAGCGCATCGACATGGTCAAGGACTGCCTCATCCTGGCCGGCGCCGGGGTCGGCGGCGGATCGCTCGTGTACGCCAACACGCTCTACGAGCCGCTCGACGCGTTCTACCGCGACCCGTCGTGGGCGCACATCACCGACTGGAAGTCCGAGCTCGCCCCCTACTACGACCAGGCCAAGCGGATGCTCGGCGTCGTCGACAACCCCCGCCACACTCCGGCCGACGAGGTGATGAAGCAGGTCGCCGAGGACATGGGGGTCGGCGAGACGTTCCACCCGACGCCGGTGGGGGTGTTCTTCGGTGGGCCCGACGCGCAGGGCGGCGAGCGGGTCGAGGACCCGTTCTTCGGCGGCGCCGGCCCGGCCCGCAACGCCTGCCGCAACTGCGGCGAGTGCATGACGGGGTGCCGCCACAACGCCAAGAACACCCTGGTCAAGAACTACCTGCACCTCGCCGAGCAGGCCGGGGCGAGGGTCCACCCGATGACCACGGTGACGCGCGTGCGCCCTCGCGCCGGCGGCGGCTACGAGGTCACCACCCGCTGGACGAAGGCCAAGCTGTCGCGCCTGTCGAGGAAGCAGCCGGCCACGAGGACGTTCACCGCCGACCAGGTCGTGTTCTCCGCGGCCGCGCTCGGCACCCAGAAGCTGTTGCACCAGCTCAAGGGTGAGGGCGACCTGCCGGGCGTGAGCGACCGCCTCGGCGTGCTGACCCGCACGAACTCCGAGGCGATCCTCGGTGCGCTGGCGCCGGACCACTCCGTCGACTACACCGAGGGCGTCGCGATCACGTCGTCGTGGCACCCCGACGACGTGACCCACATCGAGCCCTGCCGCTACGGCAAGGGGTCCAACGCGATGGCGCTC